>Ga0209013_10000023_pt1 | contig 101760 bp, 84 predicted proteins | sample Cruoilmetagenom2_FD_187291 | JGI IMG/M metagenome (GOLD analysis project Ga0209013, IMG submission 187291) | Oil polluted marine microbial communities from Coal Oil Point, Santa Barbara, California, USA - Sample 2 (SPAdes) (version 2) | ecosystem: Environmental > Aquatic > Marine > Oil seeps ... | reverse complement strand
GGTCCATGCATAACTAACGCCTGCTGCTGTTGAGCCTGTACCATCTAATACTAAGGTGGTTACTATACAAGTAAGCTCCGCATCTGTGCCCGCATCGGCAATTATTATTTGTTCTGTTATCGTTACCGTAGATGTGTCATCTACTGTACATGGTGCTGTCGCTGATACTGTATAAGTATAAACCAATCCTACATTGGTCCATGAGCCGCCTGCATCTGGAGAACCGCCTAACTCTGCAAATAATTCCGCATTGGTAGGTGTGCTTCCTATACATACCGTTAGTGTTCCGTCTGTTCCTGCATCTGGAGCTGCTTGTTCTGTTACCGTTACCGTAAATCTCGTATCACTCTCACATCCTGATACAGTTTGTGAAGCGTAATAATTTGTACCATCTACTAAGGCTGTTGTTGCTGCTAAGGCTGTTCCGCCTGTTGCATTCGCATACCATTGGATGGATGTACCTGTAGCTGTTAAATCTGCTACCGTTGGTGTATCTATCGAACAGAACGATTGTGCCGCTGATCCTGTTGGAGCTGCCGGCTGTACACAATTATCTCTAAAATCAACATCTCCTCCAGAACTAGCATCTCCATCTGAGTCAGGTAAAACAACACTCCCACTTAATGGATCATCAATTGTACCGCCCGGATCTGAATAACCGCTAGTTGCATCTGTATTATCATCCAATCCATCAGAATCTGTGTCAGTTCCTGCCAAAGTTAATCCTGCTTCAGCAGTATCATTTCCTCCTTCATTATCTGAATCAGTATCTAAATAATCAGGGTTATCTATTCCATCCGTATTTGTTATATTAATAGGAGTGCCATTAGAATCATAAGCATCATCAATACCATTACTATCAGTATCAAGTCCTATTGGTGCAGTGTATCCTATTGTTGTTTGTGCTTCGACATTATCTGGAATACCATCCCCATCACTATCCAAATCTGTATAATCTGGTATAATATCTGAATCATCTGAGCTTTCCGAAATTGTATATGTAATGGTTGCTGTTGATGTATCATTGTCCTCTATACTATTAAATAATCCATTAGATCCGAATGAACTGCCATCGATAACTCCATCATTATTTGAATCTGTAGCACCATTGTTTAGAACACCACTTTCATCAATATCATAAATACCATCATTGTCACTATCCAAATCTAAATAATTTGGGACACCATCATCATCTGTATCAATAGAAGGACATGATAATATAAAACTATCCAAGAAATTCCCAGAACTTCCACCTCCAACTGCATCAAATTGAAAACGAGTTATTGTTTGGCCTGCCGGTATTAAATAAGTTCCGGAATACACAACCCATGCTGTGCCGGTTGACATAGCTTGTACTACCGAAACACTTCCTGGAGCGCCAATACTAACCGTTGCATTATTCGTTCCACTTCGTGCTCTATGTGCAACAGTCCAGCTGACAGTTGTATTAGGAATTGTTTGAATATCTTGATAACTAGAAGCTACTTGATTGGCGTTCAATTCCATAAATTGATTACCCGTGTTCGCGTTCGCATGTGGTGTTGTAATTGTATTCGAACTTGACCAAATTTCGATCATACTATCTGAAGCAGTGGTTGTCCAAAATGGAACATTGGAATCAAGAGTTGTTTTAATATTCCCTCCATCATATGATGCACTCCAAGTAATTGATGTATCAGAAAGTAATGGTAATTCAACATCTCCATTATTTACTGCACACAACCCTTCATCTTCATCAGGAATACCATCATTATCATCGTCTATATCTGTGTCATTTAATATCCCATCTCCATCAGTATCAACAAAACTAACATTACCCCCAGCATTCATTAGTTCAGTAAATGAATAAGGGCTACTACCACCAACACAAGATGCAAATGTAGAACTCCCAATAGTGAGGGTTTTTGTTGCATTACAAGGCGGACTTACATCCATAGACCCACCAGCTTCAATAATAAATATGGAACCAGTCGGTATATCTAAATTGATATTATTGCCTGTCCAGGACATATACCCTCCGTTCGCCAAATTAATAGATGTTAATATCAAACTAGAATTTCCACCAATTAAAAAAGTATCTGTAGCACCAATACCATCTCCTACAGTTAAAGAATTAAAATAATTTGGTATGTTTGAATTAATGGTTATGGAGAATCCTCCTTCAATGGAAACATCGTTTGTACCTGTATTTTGACCAGGATAAGAACTGGCCGCTATCCATGAAGAGCCATTGTATTGTTGCCATGTCGAAAGTGTTGTCCAGTTTCCAGAGGCAATTGATCTATAATCGCCTATTGTTTGAGCCATTATTGAGTTTGATAATAAAATCAAAAAGATCAAAACCAAAAAAGGCTTAGACAATAATGTATTGATTACAGTCTTTTTCTTAGGGTTTATTATTAAATTGTTCATACAATTTGTTATTGTTTTGTTATTGTTTGGTATATGCGTAAAGCCTGTTATCACACAATCATCGTGTAATAACAGGAGTAAATCGTACTCTTTTTCTATGTTACCGATCAGGGAGGGTTCGGTTACCATATCTATTTATTTTATATAATATGCTCTATTTCAACAATTTATATTTTAAGTTTTAATTTTAATCCAATACACTTAATAACAGCTGTTGATAAAGTGTTAATAACTCAAGAAAATTGTTAATATCCCGAACGTAGTTGTATTTTGAATATTGCACCAATTTCAGTCTGCAGAAAAATTTTTTTTATTGTGTTTGGAGGGTCTTTTTTTTAAAATATTTCGCAATTACAGATTTTACTATATCTTTGCACTTATTTAGAATGAATCTAATTTATTATGATAGAAGTAACTGAAAAAGCAAAATTGAAGGCAATGGAACTCATGAAGGAAGATGGATATGATGCTTCAAAAGACTACATCCGTGTTGGTGTTAAAAGTGGTGGATGTTCAGGCTTATCCTATGAATTAAATTTTGATAAAGAAGAGAAAGAAAGTGATAGGATCTTTGAGCATAATGACATAAAGATCATTGTTGATAAAAAAAGTTTTTTATATCTGGTTGGTACAACCTTGGATTATTCAGGAGGTCTGAATGGTGCTGGTTTTGTATTTAAAAACCCTAACGCTAACAGAACCTGTGGGTGTGGGGAGAGTTTCTCACTTTGAGTTTCTCGCTTTGAGTTTCAGGTTTCAGGTTTCAGGTTTCAGGTTAAAAATTAAAAATTGGCTTCTATAAAAAATTTTGAAGATCTAGATATTTGGCAATTAGCTAGAATAATTTGTGATGAAATATATCAAATTTCAGTTTCTACGCCTTTACATAAAGATTATAAACTAAATAATCAAATTAAGGGATCATCAGGTTCTGTAATGGATAATATTGCGGAAGGATTTGAAAGAGATGGAAATAGAGAATTTATTCAATTTTTGTCGATATCTAAAGGATCTTGTGGTGAAACTCGATCACAACTTTATAGAATTTTAGATAGAAAAATATTGATCAAGAAAAGTTTGATGACTTATGGAATCAAACTATGATATTAAGTAAAAAGATTAGTTCCTTTATGTCATATTTAAAAAATAATGACTTAAAAGGTAGAAAGTATAAATAGTTTCAAGTTTTAGGTTCCAAGTTAAACCTGAAACATGGAACATGGAACCAGAAATTTCAGATATGAAATACACCGAAGACGATTTAAAAAAAGAACTGGAAACCAAGGAATACGAATATGGTTTTTATACGGATATAGAGTCAGATACTTTCCCAAAAGGGCTAGATGAAAATATTGTTCGTGCTATTTCTAAAAAGAAGGATGAACCTCAATGGATGACGGAATGGCGTTTGGAAGCTTTTCGGATATGGCAGAAAATGGAAGAACCGGATTGGGCGAATGTAAATTATGAAAAACCCGACTTTCAAGGTATTAGTTATTATTCAGCTCCAAAACCAAAAAAGGAATTGGAAAGCTTAGATGAGGTTGATCCTGAATTATTAAAGACCTTTGAAAAATTAGGTATCTCCATCGATGAACAGAAAAGGCTTAGTGGAGTAGCTATGGATATTGTTGTTGATTCTGTTTCCGTTGCGACTACATTTAAAAAGACATTAGCCGAAAAAGGCATCATTTTTTGCCCGATATCTGAAGCAATTCAAGATCATCCGGATCTGGTTAGAAGATATATTGGAAGTATCGTTCCTAAAACCGATAATTTTTATGCGGCTTTGAACTCTGCTGTTTTTACCGATGGTTCCTTTTGTTATATTCCGAAAGGCATTAAATGCCCCATGGAACTGTCCACTTATTTTAGGATAAATGAAGGTGGAACAGGTCAATTTGAACGCACTTTACTAATTGCTGACAAAGGTAGTTACGTAAGTTATCTAGAAGGATGTACGGCTCCGGCAAGGGATGAAAATCAACTGCATGCCGCTGTTGTTGAACTAATTGCCCTGGATGATGCCGAAATAAAATATTCAACGGTTCAAAACTGGTACCCGGGTGATGCTGAAGGAAAAGGAGGAGTTTATAATTTCGTTACAAAAAGAGGAATTTGTCATGAAAATTCTAAAATTTCATGGACTCAGGTGGAAACGGGTAGTGCGGTAACCTGGAAATATCCCAGTTGCATTTTAAAAGGAAATAATTCCGTTGGTGAATTTTATTCGATCGCTGTTACTAACAATTTTCAACAAGCCGATACCGGAACTAAAATGATTCATTTGGGTAAAAACACGAAAAGCACCATTATTTCAAAAGGGATCTCAGCAGGGAATTCGCAAAATTCATATAGGGGATTGGTACAGATTAATTCAAGAGCAGAAAATGCCCGTAATTTTTCACAATGTGATTCTTTATTAATGGGTAATAAGTGTGGAGCCCACACTTTTCCTTATATAGAAACAAAAAACAAAACAGCCCAAATAGAGCATGAAGCTACGACAAGTAAAATTGGAGAAGATCAGTTGTTCTATTGTAACCAAAGAGGAATAGACACTGAAAAAGCCATTGCTTTGATCGTAAACGGATTTAGCAAAGAAGTACTCAATAAATTACCAATGGAATTTGCTGTAGAGGCACAAAAATTATTAGAAATAAGTTTAGAAGGGTCTGTTGGTTAATTCAACAATTACCCAATTTGAAAATTTGAAAATGATTATATATTGACAAATTTTCAAATCATCAAATCATTAAATTAGACTAATGTTAAAAATAAAAGACTTACACGCAGGAATAGACGATAAAGAAATTCTTAGAGGAATTGATCTCGAGATCAAACCGGGAGAAGTCCATGCTATTATGGGACCAAATGGTTCGGGTAAAAGTACACTGTCTTCAGTTATAGCAGGGAACGAAACTTATGAAGTTTTAGAAGGGGATATTTTGTTGGACAACCAAAGTATTTTAGAATTAGCTCCTGACCAAAGAGCGCATAAAGGTATCTTTATGTCTTTTCAGTATCCCATAGAAATTCCGGGAGTTACAACTACAAACTTTATCAAAACAGCCATCAATGCAAAAAGAAAAGCTCAAGGTCTGGAAGATCTTCCGGCCAAGGATATGCTTCAAATGATTCGTGAAAAATCTGAACTTTTAGAAATGGACCGTAAATTCTTATCCCGTTCATTGAACGAAGGTTTTTCGGGGGGTGAAAAAAAGCGTAATGAAATTTTTCAAATGGCAATGCTGGAACCCAAATTGGCTATTTTGGATGAAACGGATTCCGGATTAGACATTGATGCTTTAAAAATTGTTGCCAATGGTGTAAATAAATTAAAAACTAAAGATAATGCGGTAATAGTGATCACACATTATCAAAGGCTTTTAGATTATATCGTGCCTGATTTCGTACACGTTTTACACGATGGCAAAATAGTTAAATCAGGAGGCAAGGAATTGGCTCATGAATTGGAAGATAAAGGTTACGATTGGCTTAAATAATTCCAGGTTTAAGGATTTAAATTCCAAGTTTCCAAACTTGGAATTTGAAACTTAAAACTTGGAACTTCAACATTGAATATGAAACAACTACAAGAAAAATTACTTGCCTCATTTTTGGCATTTGAAAATAAAGGAAATATCGATCTTGACTCTAAAGTTCATGAGATTCGCACGCAAGCGATCGAGGCTTTTGAAAAAAAAGGATTTCCAACAAAAAAAGATGAAGAATGGAAGTACACTTCTTTAAATTCCATTCTCAATACTGATTACAGCATATTCCCTAAAAATGATGCTTCTATTGATTTGAAAGATGTAAAACAATATTTTTTACATGAAATTGAATCTTATAAAATAGTTTTTATTGATGGTATATATAGCTCGTTTTTATCAGATACTACACATGAAGGAGCAGATATTTGTTTACTTTCTGCAGCTTTAAAAAAACCCAAATACAAAATGATCATCGATCATTATTTTGATACAATTACATCAAAAGATGATAGTTTGACATCATTGAATACAGCTTTTTCTAAAGAAGGTGCTTTCATTAATATTCCTAAAAATACGGTAGTAGAAAAGCCCATTCAAATAATATTTTTCTCAACCGGAAGTGAAAAAGAAATGATGCTAAATCCGAGAAACTTAATAATAGTTGGTGAAAATTCACATGTTCAAGTATACGAACGTCATCAAAGTTTGAACGGTAGTGTTATTTTAACCAATTGTGTTCTGGAGATATTTGCACACAAACGTGCTATTGTTGATTATTATAAAGTACAAAATGACAGAGAAAATGCTTCTATAATTGATAATACTTATGTACAACAAAAGCAAAATAGTATAGTATCGGTCAATACTTTTACCTTTGGTGGAAAACTAACCAGAAATAACATTGAAGTTTATCATGAAGGAGAAAACATAACTTCTAATCTCAATGGCATAACTATTATAGGTAATAAGCAACATGTTGACAATCATACTTTGATCAATCATAAATTTGAGAATTGTGAAAGTCACGAATTGTACAAAGGTATTTATGATGATTCGGCAACAGGTGTTTTTAACGGAAAAGTAATCGTAGATCAAAAAGCACAGAAAACAAATGCTTTTCAACAAAATGACAATGTTTTAATTGGAGATAAAGCAAGTATAAATGCTAAACCACAATTAGAAATTTTTGCCGATGATGTAAAATGTTCACACGGTTGTACTATTGGACAATTAGATGAAAGTGCTTTATTTTATTTACAATCACGCGGAATTCCTAAAAAAGAAGCAAAAGCATTAATGCTTTTTGCTTTTGGAAATGATGTGGTTGAAAAAATTAAAATTCCTGCTTTAAAAACGAGAATTACCAAATTAATAGCCGAAAAGCTGGATGTTGAGCTAGGGTTTGAAATGTGAATTTAGTTTAAACCTGAGTTCGAATGTTGTTAAGCTTAAAAGGTTCTTTGCTTTCAACTTTTCACCATTATTCTATACTTTTCAAAATATCTTTTAAAAATCCATTAAAATCAAATTCAGGTTCTTCGGTTAATCCGGTTCTAACGATCACCAACTCTTTTGATGGAATTATGAATACCATCTGCCCTTGATATCCATTGCATGAAAAAAGATCTTTTGGAGCATCCGGATAATGTCCTCCAGCGTTTAACCAAAAATGAGCTCCATATCTTCCATTTGATCCGTTTGTAGGAGTTGACACATATTTGACCCAGGTAGAATCAATAATTTGTTCGCCACTCCAATTTCCTTTATGCAAGTACAGTAGACCAAATTTTGCCCAATCTCTGGTATTTGCCCACCCATATGATGATCCTACAAAGTTTCCGGCCAGATCTGTCTCAACTAATGCTGAGTACATTCCAATTTTATCCAATAACTCTTCATACCAAAAATCGAGATATTCCTGATGTGTTTGAAATTGCTCCCTTAATAAATAGCCCGCTAATAAATTTGATGTTCCTGATGAGTAATTCCAACTTTCATTTGATTTTCCTGCCATAGGTTTTTCCAGTTGAACCTTACCCATTTCCGTTTCCAAAAATAACATTTTACTCACATCAGATAAAGTATTATAATCTTCCACCCATTCCAAACCACTATTCATGTGTAATAGATCATTATAAGTAATATTTTTACGGTCATCATTTTGCCATTCGCTAAGGTTGGGTGTAGAATTAATATCCAGTTTTCCTTGTTTCTGTAGAATTCCATAAATAGTTGCGGCTATACTTTTAGTCATCGACCAACCTAAAATTGGAGTTTCTTCATTAAAACCATTTCCATATTTTTCGGCAATTATTTGATCTTTATATACCACCAAAACCGATCTTGTTCTTTTTATTTTTTCATTATTATGATCAAAAGAACTTTCCACCGTTTTTTGCAGATCCTTGTAATTTACATTGGTAAAAATTGTGTCTTTTTGAGGTAAACTCCCATAAGGATAAGGTAAGTTTTTTGGAGTCCTGTTTCTTTTTGGAGTATTGAATTTTTTATTTCGGTCATAATCCTTATTTATTAAAATGGCTCCTAATCCTTCAACATAGATAGCTTTTCTGTTCTTTAAACCAAAAAAAGAAGAGGTTACCGATCGTTCTGATTGGTTTACCTTGTTCTTAGCTCTATCAATTGGCGAAAAATCATTATCTCCTAGTTCCACAGATTCTTGTGTTCTATTGGCTATAAACATTCCCGAAGCAACGCTTTTTGACGAAAACCCTGTAATGATATTTAAACGAGGGTAATTTGTATAAGCAATATAAATAAGACCTAATAGGAATATTCCTAAAATAGGTTTTAGAATTTTCTTCATTTTATTAAATTTTAATACTTCATTATTTAAAAAGATTTATTTATAACTACAACAAAAGTAATTGAAATTTTAGATGGATTAAATGTTTCAATTATATCTAAAATAATTTTCACAACTCGAATAATTTACTTGGTCATTCATCTCTTCCAAATAAGAAATTACAATTTCTGCATCGGTTAGTGGCTGAATTGCTCCATCAGCTGGGAAGTAAACATCATAAACTGCTGGAATATAATCATTGACTCCAACAGATAATATGGTCTCATCAGAGAGTTTATTTCCATCAAGATCTTCTACATTGATAATGCCTTCAATATTTTCAAATTTTACTCCTGAATAATAGAAACCTGAACCTGAACCCATCAAAAAATTCTTTATTTCTGATACTGTCATCTGATAGATCACGGCATTATTATTAAAAGGCAAAATTTCGAAGATCTTTCTTTTTGTAATATCCCCATTATCCAGATCAGATCTGATACCTCCGGTATTCTGAAATGTTAAATCTATATCCAATTTTTCTCTAAGAGCGTCAGTAATAAAACAACCTAGTTGTGATTTTTCATGATGTAGATGTGAGAAACCAATTACTTCATTAAAATAAGGCGAATCGTTATATTCTTCAATTATCTCTTTTAGTTCTGAATCTTCTTCCGTGTGGCCATTCAGATCGATTAATTCATAAGTAATGGTTTTAATATTTTTATCCGTTATTGTCATTTCTATTTTACCCATATTTTCTAAATATGCTCCAGCCTGAAAAATTGGAATATTGTTAACAACATCATTAACTTTAGAGTGTGAATGTCCGCCAATAATAAGATCGAAATAAGGAAATTGTTCTGCCAGTTGATGATCCCCTAAACCTCCGTATGCACTACTGTTTCCTATATGGGTTAATGCAATATATATATCAGAATTTTCTTGTTCTTTAACATTCGAATAACGTGAAACTACATTTTCGGGGCGTTCGAAAATAAGGTTTTTAACTCGCCATGGGTGAGTAGATGGGATAGTTGCATCTTCTTTTCCATTGGTTTCTACCAAACCTAAAAAGGTAATTTTCAAATTATCTACACTTATTGTAGTAAATTCAAATGGTTGAGGAATACCAGAGTTATTCATATTTACATTGGCACAAACCCAGTAGAATTCAGCTTGATCAATTCTGTTTTTTAAGTTCACTTCTCCATAATCATATTCATGATTGCCAATAACCGAAATATCAAATCCAACTCTATTCATCAGATCGATAATTGGATATCCTTTTTCGGAATAATTATCTACAATTGGATTCCCGGAAAAAATATCACCTCCACTAGTTACAATAACATTAGTTCCTTCTCTTTCCTTGTCTATAATATATTTTATTTTCGAAAAGTTATCTATTTGTGCATGAATGTCATTAACAATAAAAATTGTGAGATCCTTAGTAATCGATTCTTCAGGAATAATTTCCCGAATATCATCGCTTTTTGAACAAGAAATTGTTGTTAATAATACTGTGTATATAATTAAAAATATGTTTCTCACGGATCTGATTTTTACAGGGATAAAAATAAATATAATTTTGATTATTCTAACAGAAATCTTTACAACAAATTAGTTTCTAAATATAGAGGAAACCAAATAATAAAACAACTCTGTATCTTTTCATCACTAAATAAACTAATTTCAAATATATTCAAAAGTAGTTTTGTAGTTTTGTGTTTTGAATCTACCGATAGTTAACGGTACTAAATAAAACAATGTTGAACGTAGAAACAATCCGTAAAGATTTTCCCATCCTGAACCGAAAAGTAAACGGAAAACCTTTAATATATTTTGATAATGCCGCTACTTCACAAAAGCCACAGGTTGTGATTGATTCTATTGTAGACTATTACAGTAATTACAATGCAAATATTCATCGCGGGGTTCATACCTTAAGTCAGGAAGCAACGAATGCCTATGAAAAAGCTCGTGTAAAAATTCAAAGGCATTTCAACGCATCAAAATCACAAGAAATTATTTTAACATCAGGAACAACTCATGGTATTAATTTAGTGGCCACAGGCTTTGCTTCTTTCTTAAAAAAAGGTGATGAGATCATAGTTTCAGCTTTAGAACACCATTCAAACATTGTACCCTGGCAAATGTTATGTGAAAGAACGGGAGCATTATTGAAAGTGATTCCTATTTCCCTCGAAGGGGAATTAATTATGGAAGAATACGAAAAATTGCTTTCCAATAAAACCAAACTTGTTTTTGTAAACCATGTTTCCAATACTTTGGGAACCATCAATCCGATTAAGAAAATAATTAATAAAGCCCATGATTATAATGCTGCTGTTTTAATTGATGGAGCACAAGCCACTCCTCACCTTAAACCTGATGTGCAAAAACTGGATTGCGAATTTTATGTTTGTTCGGCTCATAAAATTTGTGGCCCTACAGGTATTGGCATGCTTTACGGAAAAGAAGAATGGCTCAATAAATTGCCACCCTATCAGGGTGGTGGAGAAATGATCAGTGAAGTAACTTTTGAAAAAACAACCTATGCCGAATTGCCACATAAATTTGAAGCAGGCACCCCCAACATTTCTGGCGGTATTGCTTTTGGTGTTGCTTTAGATTATATGAATGGAATTGGGTTTGATAATATTGTTGCTTATGAAACAGAACTTCTTGATTATGGCACAAAAAAGTTGTTAGAAATAGATGGGGTAAAAATATATGGACCCTCTAAAAATAAAGCTTCTGTTATCTCTTTTAATATTGATGGTATTCATCCTTATGACATTGGAACGATCATTGATAAGTTAGGTGTTGCAGTAAGGACGGGTCATCATTGCACCCAACCTATCATGGATTTCTACAAAATACCCGGAACCATTCGTGCTTCTTTTTCTTTTTACAATACGAAAAAAGAAATTGATGCTTTTGTTGAAGCAGTGATTCGCGCAAAAAATATGCTGTTATAATTTGAAAATTTATTGATTTGAAAAACACCTTTTAATCAAAAAAATAAAGAAAGTAAAACTGATTTTTGCCCCAGCAATATTATTTGCGCTAAATTATTGTAAATCAACTACCTAATTGAACCATTCTGCTAAAACAGTAGATCTAGAATAATTCTTTTGGTTTGTTCTCAAAACCCTCATCTATCATCAAATCTTTTTGTTTTGATGCTTTAACAGCAAGTTGGTCACAACGTTCATTTTGAGGATGTTCATTATGCCCTTTTATCCATTGAAACTTCACTTGATGTTTTTTGTAAACTTTTAAAAACCGTTTCCATAGATCAGGATTTTTTTTATCTTTAAAACCTTTCTTTATCCAACCAAAGACCCAGCCTTTTTCTACAGCATCCACAACATATTTTGAATCGGAAAATACAATAACCTCTAATCCTTCTTTTTTTAATTGTTCTAAGGCAACGATAACGGCAAGTAATTCCATCCTGTTATTGGTTGTTTTTCTATAACCCTGAGAAAATTCCTTTTGATAGGATCTTTCAACCCATTCCATTACAATGCCATACCCTCCTTTTCCGGGGTTACCGCTACATGCACCATCAGTATAAATATGAACGCTCATCTTATTTTATAAATAAAACCTTTTCAATAATTTTTGGAAAATTCTTTTGTTCCAATTGGTGTATTTTCCTTGCTACATCTTCAGGAGTATCATTAGATGTCAAAGCAACCTTTTCTTGAAAGATAATAGCTCCTTCATCATATCTTTCATTCACATAATGAATCGTAATTCCTGTAAAAGGTTCTTTATTTTCAACTACAGCTTTATGTACATACATTCCATACATACCCTTGCCGCCATATTTTGGCAATAATGCAGGGTGAATATTAATGATCCTATAAGGGAATTCTTCAATTATTCTTTCCGGTATTTTTAATAAAAACCCTGCAAGAACTATAAAGTCCGCTTCTTTTTTTAAAAAATGTAAAAATTCTTCCGAGTTCAAATGGGTTTTTGAGAATATCTTAGAGGGTATATTTAATTCTTTCGCTCTTTTCAAAACACCCGCATCTTTATTATTAGTAAGTACCAACGTCACTTTAGCTCGTTCATTACCACTAAAGTGTTTAATAATGTTTTCGGCATTAGTTCCCGAACCTGAAGCAAAAATTACAATCCGAATCATTTCTTGTCTATAAAGATATTTCACAAAAAAAAGAATAATAATTAACAAAAGAAAAGGAATAAACTAATATTTCATCCTATCAAAAAATAAGAAACTTTTAATTTTTTAGACTTTTTATCGATTTAAATCTAAAATATATTATTTTTGCAGCAATATTTAAATTTTAAAATAAAAAAATTATGTCAGACATTGCATCAAGAGTAAAAGCTATTATCGTTGATAAATTAGGAGTTGACGAAAATGAAGTTACTAACGAAGCTAACTTTACCAACGATTTAGGAGCAGATTCATTAGATACAGTAGAATTAATTATGGAATTTGAAAAAGAATTTGATATCCAGATTCCAGATGATCAAGCCGAAAATATTGGTACTGTTGGTCAAGCAATTAGCTATATAGAAGAAGCTAAATAGTAATTATACAAATCATACATTTAAATTACGAGCTATACCTTTTTGGTAACAGCTCGTAGTTTTGTGTTTTATTTAATAATTTAAACCATTTTTATGGAATTAAAACGAGTTGTAGTTACAGGTTTAGGAGCTTTAACTCCTATAGGTAATAATGTAAATGAATATTGGGAAGGTTTAGTTAACGGTGTTAGCGGAGCTGCTCCTGTTACATATTACGACGCCTCAAAATTCAAAACTCGTTTTGCATGTGAGCTAAAAAACTTTGAAGTTACAGACTTTATTAACAGAAAAGATGCTCGAAAAATGGATAGATTTACCCAATATGCAATGGTTGTTGCAGATGAGGCCTTAGCTGATTCTAAATTAGACCTGGATAAAATGGATCGTTCTCGTATTGGTGTTATTTGGGGTGCAGGAATTGGCGGATTGGAAACTTTTCAAAACGAAGTTTTAAATTATGCTGCCGGTGATGGTTCTCCTCGTTTCAATCCTTTTTTTATTCCTAAAATGATAGCAGATATTGCCCCAGGGCAAATCTCGATTAAACACAATCTTCAAGGCCCTAACTTTACAACAGTTTCTGCCTGTGCCTCTTCTGCCAATTCATTAATCGATTCATTGAATTATATTCGATTAGGCATTGCGGATGCATTTATTACAGGTGGTTCGGAAGCTGCGGTAACAATTGCTGGTATGGGAGGATTTAATGCGATGCATGCCTTATCCACCAGAAATGATGATCCAAAAACTGCTTCACGTCCTTTTGATAAAGATCGTGATGGATTTGTTTTAGGTGAAGGAGCAGGAGCAATGATACTTGAAGAATATGAACACGCCAAAGCTCGTGGTGCAAAGATCTATGCCGAAGTTATTGGTGGTGGCTTATCTGCAGATGCACATCATATTACAGCACCGCATCCAGAAGGCTTAGGGGCTAAATTGGTGATGAAAAATTGTTTAAAAAATGCAGGAATTCAACCGGAAGAAGTTGATACGGTAAACATGCACGGTACTTCCACTCCACTGGGTGATGTAGCAGAATTAAAGGCCGTTCAAGCTGTTTTTGGTGATCACGCATATAATTTGAACATCAATTCAACAAAATCCATGACCGGGCATTTACTTGGTGCAGCGGGCGCAATTGAAGCTATTTCATCTGTTTTAGCGATAAATAATGGAATAGTTCCTCCTACAATCAATCATTTTACAGATGATGATCAAATTGATCCTAAATTAAACCTTACCTTTAACAAAGCTCAAAAAAGAGATGTTAAGATAGCCATGAGTAATACCTTTGGTTTTGGTGGTCACAATGCTTGTATCTTATTTAAAAAATTTGAAGATTAATATTTAATGAACATTATTCGCAAAATAACAGGTTCTCATGCTGAAAAGGGTGAAGAATTTATTAATGCGATTAAAAGAGTTATTGGTTTTAGGCCAAGAAAAATTAATTTTTACAAAGAAGCTTTCACGCACAGTTCTTTAAAGAAAGTAAACGAAATGGGTTTTGCTTTGAACTATGAACGTCTTGAATTTTTAGGAGATGCTATCTTAGGTTCGGTTATTGCAAATTATCTCTTTAAAAAAATCCCAAAAGCCAATGAAGGATATCTTACTCAAATGCGGTCAAAGATCGTTAGTAGAGAGCATTTAAATGAGTTAGGTAAAGATCTAGGATTAATACACTTTGTACAAAGTTCAATTCCAAACCAAAATTTTGGTGATAATATCCATGGAAATCTATTCGAGGCACTGATTGGAGCAATTCAAATGGATAAAGGGTATATTTTTACAGAAAGATTCATTTATAAAAATGTTATTGAACCATATGTAGACATTGAACGCTTGGAAGGTAAAATTACAAGCTATAAAAGCGTCCTAATCGAATGGGGTCAGAAAAATAAAAAGAAAGTTAAATACAATATCTACGAAGATACAGGTAATGATTCTTTAAAACATTTTAGCGTAAGATTACTACTTGACAATGAGCCAATTTCAAAAGGAAGAGCAACTTCTAAAAAGAAAGCCGAAGAAATAGCCTCTAAGCGTGCTTATTACAAACTGCAAAATCTAATCGAGAATTAAAGTTTGCCCATAAAAACTTGCTAATTGCAGCCTTCTCAAACGTTTTCGCAGAAAATACGGTCATATTATCAAAACTATCTTTATTTTTGCAACCATTAAATTTTTATAATTTATAAAAAATGTCAAAAATTCATTCTTTTGATTTTGAATATGATCATGATTATACTTTAATTGGAATTCATTCAATTTTAGAAGATTACAGAATGGCATACTATTTAAACAAAAATTTAAGTTTACGATTGAATCGATATAAAGAAGATTTGGATTTTCCTTCTAAAAATTGCAGTTTCCCATTTTTTATTTATGAAGATAAAGCTTCTTTTACTTCTTGGTCCTTAATTTCAAATAAATATAGTTTTATAGATGATGTAGGTTCTGTTAACAATAATCTGTTTAAAGAAGAAACCAAAATAACCTATTTAATTCCCGAAAAGAACCTAGTAGATTATTTTATCAAAATAAATGGAAATATAGATCAAAAAAAAATACAAAACATTTTATCTGTTATAAAAAGCACCGATAAAATAATAACTTCATATACTCTTGATCCTTATGAATTAAAATCAAAGGATAATTTAATATTTTAATGATGAAAATAAGAAAAAAAACAAAAATTGTTGCCACTTTAGGTCCCGCTGTCGATAGTAAGGAAAAAATGGAAAAAATGATGACCTCAGGTGTTAATGTATTCAGGATCAATTTTTCTCATGCCGATTATGCTGATGTAGAACAAAAAATTAAAGACATAAGAGAGATCAATTTGAAAAGGAATATTAATGTTGCGGTTTTAGCCGATTTGCAAGGTCCGAAATTGCGCGTTGGTGTAATGGGAGAAAAAGTCAAATTGAAAAAAGGTGATTCTTTTATTTTCACTACAGATGAATGTATTGGAAATAAAGAAAAAGCATTTATGACCTATCAAAATTTTCCAAAGGATGTTGAAGCAGGTGAACATATTTTAGTTGATGATGGTAAGCTTTTGTTTGAAGTGATCGAAACCGATAATAAAACAGAGGTAAAAACAAAAGTTTTAAGAGGTGGAAAATTAAAATCAAAAAAAGGAGTTAATTTGCCGAATACTAAAATTTCTCTTCCTGCATTGACAGAGAAGGATATAAAAGATGCCATATTTGCTATTGAACAAGAGGTTGATTGGATAGCCCTTTCTTTTGTTAGAACTCCGGAAGATCTAATTAAACTGAGTGACCTAATTAAAGAAAAATCAAATTACAAAATTCCGATTATTGCAAAAATTGAAAAACCTGAAGCAGTTGATAATATCAATCAAATTACCGGATTTTGTGATGGTATTATGGTAGCCCGTGGTGATCTTGGTGTAGAAATCCCTATGCATAAGGTTCCTATTATTCAAAAAAGATTGGTACGAAAAGCTAAAGAAGCTCGTGTACCTGTTATTATTGCAACTCAAATGATGGAATCAATGATCAGTAGTCAAGTTCCAACAAGAGCGGAGGTTAATGATGTTGCAAATTCTATAATGGATGGTGCCGATGCTGTTATGCTTTCCGGAGAAACGTCAGTTGGTGAATTCCCTGTTGAAGTTATTCAAACTATTAGAAGTATTATCGAAAGTGTTGAAAATTCTGATTTAATTCACAGCCCGGTTTCATTTGTACAGTGTGTAAATGAAAGATTTATAACAAAATCTATTTGCCAGCAGGCTGCTTCAATGGCAGATGAAATAGAAGCTACAGCCATAACAACCTTAACTAATAGTGGCTATACAGCATTTCAAATTTCAGCCTGGAGACCACAATCAAATATTTTAGCTTTTTCTGATAATCGACGAATTTTAGCCATGCTAAATCTACTTTGGGGAGTGAAAGCCGTATTTTATGATAAAATGGTAAGTACAGATGATACCGTTGAAGATATAAATAACATTACCTTAGAAAAACATTACGCTGAAAAAGGTGATTTTGTCATCAATTTGACTTCAATGCCGGTACAGGCTAAGGGTATGGTGAACACCTTGCGTATATCACAATTATAATGAACTTGTTTAGCTTTTATCTATCAACAGAATTCCATCCTGTATTAAATGAGTAAAAGACTTAATTTCCGACAATTTGTTTAAATGAGACTTTATCTTTGTACTAAGGTCAGTATTCTTATTTGATTTACTCAATTCGTAAATTTCTAAAGCCAGTAACCAATCTTGTTCATGATTAATAACTAAATTGTTAAAAATAGATGCTAATTTATCTGATTCTATTTTCTTGCTTTTTCTCATTTGCCTGACTTCAATATACAAATGATGTAATTGCATTTCTTTTGGACTATACTTAATTTTATGCGTTTTTTCTTTTAGTGGTTCAAATTGCAAACCATAGCTATTTGGATCTGCTATTCCTGAAAAAACCGAAATAACAGATGCTCCTACAGCCATGTCATATATACCCCATGAAGGATGAAACAAAATTTCATTTTTCATTTTAACCGTACAGTTCTTAAAAGAGATCAAAATTATTTTTCCTTGTAAATTTCGTTTACCTGTTATAATTTCTCCCTCAACAATAATTCCTCTTTCAAAATGTAATTTGGTTTTTCTTCCTTCTTTTATTCCATATGCTTCAAGATCTGTTGGTGACATATCTTCAATAGCAATATTTATCCCTTTCAACTTTCCAATTGGTGAACCAAATCCTTCTTTATGGTATTCCTTATCATGACCGATCAATTCTTTATTCTTATATGCTAATGCTGTTGGCCCTAAGGTATTTATATAAACTGTTTTTTGATTTTCATCAGAAATTACACGTGTGAATTTACCGGAAATCTGAATTCCGGTGTTCAATTCAATTGTGCCAAGATCTTTGGAATCAATTAACTTTTCCACTCCCATTAATCCTCCATTTCGCAAAGCCATATTATTGGCAAATTCTTCCAAAACAAAACTTAAATATGAAAAATCTGGAGTTACAAATAGTTGAGGTTGAGGTTTAGTTATATCAAATCCAACATTTGATGCTTCTATGGTATAAGGCAGTTTTTTTACCTTGTCACTCATGCACCATTTACTTTCACCAATAGAGGAAAGTAAACCGGCTCCATAGATCTTTGGGCTCTTTAGATCTCCTATCAAACCGTATTCCACTGTCCACCAATGCATATTTCTGATCTTTGCCATTTCACTTGATTCACCCATATTCTTAGAAATATTTTCAATATTTTTTTCAGCTTCAAGGATTCTCTTTTGTAAAGTATTTGGATCTTCTTTTATTATAGATAAATGTCTGATCGCTTCGTACAATTCATAATCTTTTGCCGATGAGATCGCTTTAGAACCTATTTCTCCAAATCGTCTTAAATACTCAGCGTATTCCGGATTGGCTATGATCGGTGCATGACCGGCAGCTTCATGAATAATATCAGGAGCGGGAGTGTATTCAATATGTTCTGCAGTTCGAATATCTGCTGCGATAACCAGCGTATTATACGCTTGAAATTCCATAAATGCATTGGGAGGGATAAAACCATCAACAGAAACTGCAGCCCAGCCAATATCTTTTAAAATTCGATTCATTCCTTCCATTCTGGGAATTTCATCTATAGTAATTCCTGCTTTGCTTAGACCTCCTATATAAGACTCATGAGCAACATCACTTAAATATGCAATATTTTTCCGCATAACATACCTCCAAACAGCTTGATTCTGTGCTGTGTATTCTTCATAAGGTTGCCTCAAAATAAATCCTCTCAAATGAAAAGGTAGTTTTTCCAGTACTTTATTTGATATCACTGTTATAGTCTTAAAAATCGCTTGTTGTAAAGTTAGTGTTTTTAATATATCTTAGATTCTTATCATATCCTCAAAACACTCAATCAAAATTTGATATTTTTGTAACTTTATTTTTTACAGTTTATCAAATAAAAAATATCTTTTAGTTTATATCATAGATTTAATAAAAAATTAATTATTAAACTTGAACCAATTTAAATTTTGTGTAATTTTCACTTTATTAGTAATTTGTTTATCTCTTATCAAAATGAACCATAAAACCCTTTTAATCTTTGCTTTAGGACTAATATTACTCTCCTGCGGTTCTATAAAAATAATTGACAAACCAGTTACTTCAAATCATCAAAGAGATAGTTTAACACTTCAATATTTAAAAAACAGATATGGTTTGGCTCAGGAAGCTCCTACAATAAAACCAAAAATGGTAGTTGTACATTGGACAGTAATTCCAACCCTTGAAAAATCATTTGAAGCATTTGATGCTCCAATGCTTCCAAATTGGCGACCAGAAATTGCCAATGCAAGTGCATTAAATGTTGCTGCTCAATTTTTAGTGGATCAAGATGGAACTATTTATAGTTTGTTACCAGAAACTTATATGGCCCGTCATGTTATTGGATTAAATCACTGCGCAATCGGTATTGAAAATGTTGGCGGAATTGATGATAAAAAACTAACTAAAAAACAATTAAGATCTAACATCAAATTAATCAATTATCTAAAAAAGAAATATGATGATATTGAATATGTAATCGGTCATTATGAATATACAAATTTTGAAGGTCATGAATTGTGGCTGGAAAAAGATTCAGGATATCGAACAAAAAAAACGGACCCCGGAGTTGAATTTATAAATTCAGTTCGTAAAAGAACATCAAAATACAATTGGAAACCTGTACCGAAGAAAGGAGATTAACTCCAATTAATGATAATTTAAAATTTTTAATTAATACATTCTATGAGAAAAATACTTGTTCTATTATTTGTTATTCCACTTTTTGCATGGTCTCAGCATACTGACATCACTGATAAATTATTTTCGAATTATGAACCCTATAAAGAGTCAACTATTAAGACCCGTCGGTTCAAGCATCAAGATATTCAACCATTAATTGAAAAATTAAAGGTTGACAGTGATTTTCAAATAAATATCTTAGGTAATTCAATTCAAGGTAGATCCATTACTATGATAAGTATTGGAAAAGGAAAAACCAATATCCTTCTTTGGTCTCAAATGCATGGCGATGAATCCACTGCTACCATGGCTATATTTGATATTTTAAACTATTTAAAACAAAATAAAGAGATTCTCAATAATATCACCATCCATTTTATTCCTATGCTGAATCCTGATGGCGCTGAAAAATTTACACGCAGAAACGCTATTGGAATTGATATTAATCGTGATGCTGTACGCTTACAAAGTCCTGAATCGAAAATATTAAAAGCTGTTCGTGATAGTTTGAACGCCGATTTTGGGTTTAACTTACATGATCAAAGTAAATATTACAATGCCGAACGAACTGAAAAACCTGCAACAATATCCTATTTGGCTCCGGCATATAATTACGAAAAAAGTATCAATTCAACTCGTGCCAATGCAATGAAAATAATTGTCCTAATGAATTCTGTCATTCAACAATATGCACCGGGACAAGTTGGAAGATATTCAGATAATTTTGAACCAAGAGCTTTTGGAGATAATATTCAAAAATGGGGAACAAGTACCATTTTAATCGAATCCGGAGGCTATAAAGATGATCCTGAAAAGCAATTTATTCGAAAATTAAATTATGTCTCTATACTGGCAGCGATTCATTCTATTTCTATCGGTAATTTTGAAAATATTTCTATAGAAGAATATAATTCAATTCCTAAAAACGACCGGAAACTATTTGATGTAAAGATCAATAATCTTACATTTTCTTATTTAGGAAAAGACTATACTGTTGATCTCGGCATTCAAAATCTGGAAAGCGATAATCATGCTCATACAGATTTTTATAATATTGGCAGAATCATAGATATTGGAGATCTATCCACCTATTATGGTTATCAGACTCTCGATGCTAAACCATTGTCATTTAAAGTTGGTGAAACCTACCCTAAAATTATCTCCAATTTTGAGGAATTTAAAAAATTGGACGTCAAAAGTTTGTTAGAAAAAGGATATACAACGGTTAGTATAGATTCATTACCGGGGGAAATTAAATTTGTCCAATACCCTATCAACATTGTAGATATCCGAAAAATTTCAATTCCAAAAAATAACAAAATCCCAAAACCACCAATTCATCTGGGAAAAAACCCAACTTTTCTACTCACTAAAAATGATATCGTTGTCTATGCTATAATTAACGGATTTGTTTATGATCTGATCAATAATGAAAATGGGATTAAAAATGGAATTGTAAAGTAATACAATAATATTATTGGAATTGTTTAATTTTTTTCTTCCTAACTTTGGTTTCATAATTAAACTCAAACCCGTGAAACGAAAATGAAAAAATTAAGTTTCATATTGTTAATACTTTCCTTTTTTCTTGCCACCTGTCAAGAAAACACTGCAGTTGACCCAAACAAGTCTTTTAGTTTCAAAGTAGAAACAGTTGTCGATGATTTGGAAATACCTTGGGGTATGGTCTTTTTACCCGACGGATCTATGTTAATCACTGAACAAAAAGGCGATTTAATCCATTTTAAAAATAAATTAAAGACCTTGGTCAAAAATGTACCGAAAGTATATCATAATAATCAGGGAGGTTTATTAGATATAGAATTACATCCAAATTACACTCAAAATGGATGGATCTATTTTTCCTATTCCAGTAATTTAGAAAATGATGGGAAAGGTGGAAATACAACCATTATGAGAGCAAAACTTTTGGACAACAAATTAATTGACCAAGAAGTATTATATAAAGCGGTTCCTAATACTAAACGAGGTCAACACTTTGGTTCACGATTGGAATTTGACGGTGATGGATTTTTATATTTCTCTGTTGGTGATCGAGGAAATCGTGATGAAAACCCACAAGATATAAAACGAGACGGTGGAAAAATTTATCGAATCCATGACGATGGGAAAATACCAACTGATAATCCTTTTTACGATTCTGAAGATGCTAAAAAAGCTATATTTTCTTATGGGCATAGAAACCCACAAGGTATGGCCATTCATCCTGTTACCGGAAAAATCTGGATTCATGAACACGGCCCACAAGGGGGTGATGAGATCAACATCATCAACGCCGGAAAAAATTACGGCTGGCCGAAAATTACTTATGGAATAAATTATAATGACACCAAAATCACCGATGATACCTCCCTTCCGGGAATGGAGCAACCCTTTCATCATTGGACACCATCGATTGCACCAAGCGGAATGGATTTTGTAAGCAGCGAGAAATATCCTTCCTGGAAAGGTAACCTTTTGGTAGGCTCACTAAAATTCAAATACCTGAACCGGGTTGTAATTGAAAATAATAAAGTTGTAAAAGAAGAAAAATTACTTGAAAATTTAGGGCGTGTACGAACAGTACGACAAGCTCCTGATGGTTATATTTATGTTGCCATTGAACAATTGGGAATTGTGCGAATTATACCTGAGAAATAAATAATTGATTTCGAGAAGTTGTTATTTTCAACAAATCAAACGTTATCGTTAAATTAACCTTAATTAGCTAAACAAATCTTATATCTTCCTTATCTTTGCAAATCATTTTCACAAAGTACCACAATGCATAAAAAAGTTATATTAATTATTCTTGATGGGTGGGGTGAAACCCAAAATCCAAATGTATCAGCAATTTATAAAGCAAAAACACCGTTTTTTGATTCCTTAATTCAAAATTACCCCAATGCCAGTCTACGTACCGATGGTTTGCATGTTGGTTTGCCTGAAGGTCAAATGGGGAATTCGGAAGTTGGACACATGAATTTAGGTGCCGGTAGAATTGTTTATCAGGATTTTGTAAAAATCAATAAGGCTGTTGCTGATGGATCGATTGCTAAGGAAAAAGTTTTGATCGATGCATTTACCTATGCCAAAGAAAATAATAAAAAGGTACATTTTTTAGGCTTGCTTTCTGATGGCGGCGTACATTCTCATATGAATCATATTCAAGGTTTGCTTAGATCTGCAAATGATTTTGGTTTAAACGATGTTTACTTACATGCCTTTACGGATGGAAGGGATGTTGACCCAAAATCAGGTAAAGGATTTGTTGCTGACATTGAAGACTCTATGCGTAAAACTACCGGAAAATTGGCTAGTATTTGCGGTAGGTATTATGCTATGGACAGAGATCAGCGTTGGGAACGTGTAAAATTATCTTATGATGTTATGGTCAATGGGATTGGTGAAAAATCGCATGATGCCGCTACTAGCATTCAAAAAAGTTATGACAATGATGTAACTGATGAATTTATCAAACCCATTATAATGGTTGATGAAAATGAAACCCCCGTTGCAAAAATTGAAAAAGATGATGTTATCATATTCTTTAATTTCAGAACAGATCGTGGGCGACAATTAACTCGTGTTTTAACACAAGAGAATTTTCCGGAATATGGTATGCACACTATCCCTTTGCATTATGTGACTATGACCAACTATGATAATTCTTTTAAAAATATATCTGTAATCTATCCCAAAGAAAACCTAACGGAAACTTTAGGTGAAGTATTAGAAAAGCACCATAAAAAACAAATCCGTATCGCGGAAACAGAAAAGTATCCTCATGTTACTTTCTTCTTTTCAGGAGGAAGAGAAGAAGAATTCCAAGGAGAAAAACGATTGCTTTGTCCATCACCAAAAGTGGCAACTTATGATTTACAGCCGGAAATGAGCGCCAAAGACATTCAAGATGCCATTATTCCCGAATTACAAAAACAAGAAGCTGATTTTATATGTTTAAACTTTGCCAATACCGACATGGTTGGGCATACAGGAGTTATGGAAGCTGCAATGAAAGCCGCTGAAGCTGTTGATACATGTTTAAAAAATGTTGTTAATACTGCTTTGGAAAATAATTACAGCAGTATTATTATTGCTGATCATGGAAATAGTGAAACCATGATCAATGAAGATGGTTCACCTAATACAGCGCACACAACAAATCCTGTTCCTTTGGTCTTAGTAGAGAAGAATAAAGAAAATCAGATTAATGATGGTGTTCTGGGGGATATCGCTCCAACTATTCTCCAATTAATGGGAATTGATCAACCAGCTCAAATGACACAAAAATCATTATTATAAAAATCTCTATGAAAAATTTTGCCTTTATTTTATTATGGTTATTAATCCAATTTAATAGCTATGCTCAATATGAAAAACCAACTATATCTGCTCCTTCAGATTTAATGGGTAACGTAACGAAAGAAGATTTTAAGCAACAACCATTTAATCAATGGTTTGATGAAAATTATGATAATTATAGATTAAATGAATCTGTTGTTAAAGAAATAAAAAACCATATAAATGGCATATCTATTAAAGCCTTTTTAGGTACGTGGTGTGGTGATAGTCAAATTGAAGTTCCACAATTCTATAAATTATTAGATGCCTTGAACTTTGATTACAATAATTTAAAAATGATCGCTGTAGACAGAGATAATAAAACCCCTGACAATCTTCAGGAAGGTTTAAATATTATTAGGGTTCCTACTTTTATTTTCTATAAAAATGATGTAGAAATTGGCAGATATGTAGAATTCCCAAGAGAATCTTTAGAAAAAGATATCCTTAAAATTGTAAGTGGTAAAACCTACAAGCATTCTTACGAAACAGAGTAATTTTCATATTTGTAATTCTTTATACAATACATATACAAGTTATTAGTTTAATACTATATATTAAGATAGAATATATTAAATTTGTCAAAAAATTGTTCCTATGCTGCCAAAGAATTCCTTACTTATTGCCGTTGATTTTGATGGAACCATTGTTGAAGATGAATATCCAAAAGTTGGTCCTGCAAAAATTTTCGCTTTCGATACCTTACTCGAATTACAACAAAAGGGACATCGACTGATCTTATGGACCTATAGATATGGAGAACGTTTACAGGACGCTGTTGATTTTTGTAAAAAAAATGGCTTAGAATTTTATGCTGTCAACAAAAGCTATCCGGAAGAAAGATTTGATGATAGAATTAGTAGAAAGGTAAATGCTGATGTTTTTATTGACGATAGAAATATTGGTGGTTTGTTGGGCTGGGGTGAAATATATCAACAACTTTTAAAAACCGAAAAACCAAAAGAGCATAAAATTAAAAAAGGTTTATTTGGTTTTTTAAAGGGTTAACTATTTCTTGAATTTTCAAAATATTCTCTTTCCATATCTTCCCGATGATCAGGGTGTGCAATTTTTATCAATGCTTTTTCTCTCTGGTCCAAAGTTTTACCATATAAATTAGCAACTCCATATTCGGTAACTACATAATGTACATTGGCTCTTGTAGTGACCACACCAGCTCCTTTTTTTAGATAAGGAACAATTCGACTAATTCCATTTTTGGTCGTAGAAGGCAATGCAATGATCGCTTTACCACCTTCACTTAAAGAAGCTCCTCTGATAAAATCAACTTGTCCTCCAACTCCTGAATAAAGACTTGTTCCAATCGAATCAGCACAAACCTGACCGGTTAGATCAACTTCAACAGCCGAATTTATTGCCACCATTTTTGGGTTTTGTCTAATAACAGCTACGTCATTCACAAAATCGGAAGTTCTCATTTCAATAAACGGATTGTCATCCACATAATCATATAATTTTTTAGTCCCCAATAAAAATGTGGCCATTGCCCGCCCCGGATTTACACCTTTGTAGTTTCCTGTGATCACATCCTTTAAAATTAAATCAACAACTCCATCTGAGATCATTTCTGAATGTAAACCCAGATCTTTATGATTACCTAATAGCTGTAAAACAGCATTTGGTATATTTCCTATCCCCATTTGCAAAGTACTTCTATCCTCTATCATTTCGGCAATATAACCGCCTATTTTACTTTCCACTTCTGTCATTTCCGAAATTTGAATTTCAAAAATAGGCTCATCAATTTCAACAAAAGAATCCAGTTCGGAAATGTGAATAATTCCATCACCATGTGTTCTTGGCATTTGAGGATTTATTTGAGCTATAACATGAGTGCCATTTTCTATTGCTGCTATTGTCGCCATTACAGTAACCCCTAAAGAACAATAACCATGTTTATCGGGAGGAGAAACCTGGATTATAGTTACATCAATATCAATAATATTTCGTTTAAATAAAATAGGAATTTCACTTAAAAAAACAGGCGTGTAAGAACCATTGCCTGCTTTTAATGTATGTCGAACGTTAGCTCCTAAGAAGAAAGAGTTAACATGAAAACTATCTTTCAGTTCAGGATCAGCATAAGGTGCTTCACCCTCTGTATGTAAATGACAAACTTCAACATTTCGCAATTCATAACTTCTGTCCGTCATGGCATTGATCAATGCCTGAGGCGCTGCAGCACCCGCCTGAATATAAACTCTATCATTAGATTTGATTATTTTTACGGCTTCTTGAGGACTAACAGATTTGTACATTTCAAGTAAAATTTAGAAGACTACAAAGTTAATGAATTGATCCCTAATAAACTCTTAATAGTTAAGGTTTCGAAGTCATAAATCTCAATCATTTTTATTAAATACAATGTAATTAATACATTCTAATAAACCCTTTTTACTTAGCATTTTTCCTTTTTACTTTTTATATCTTTGCATCGGACAAATAATCATTATGATTAAAATTAAAACTCGTGAAGAAATAGAATTGATACGTGAAAGCGCATTGATCGTTTCTAAAACCTTAGGTGAAATTGCCAAAGCTATTAAACCAGGTGTTACTACTTTACAGTTAGATAAGATAGCTGAAGAGTTTATTAGGGATCATGGGGCTATTCCGGGTTTTTTAGGTTTATATGATTTCCCAAATACCCTTTGTATGAGTCCGAATGAACAGGTAGTTCACGGAATTCCAAATAAGGAACCCTTGCAAGAAGGTGATATCATTTCGGTAGATTGTGGTGCTCTAAAAAATGGGTTTTATGGTGATCATGCTTATACTTTCGCAATAGGTGAAATAAATGAAGAAACTAAAAAACTTCTTCGGGTAACAAAAGAAAGTCTCTATGTTGGTATTGGTGAATTTAGAGTTGGCAATCGTGTAGGGGATGTAGGATTTGCCATACAAAATTATACAGAAAAACACGGTTATGGTGTAGTTCGTGAATTGGTTGGTCATGGACTAGGCAAAGAAATGCATGAAGATCCTGAAATGCCAAATTACGGCAGAAGAGGAAGAGGGAAAAAATTCATAGAAGGAATGGTGGTTGCTATTGAACCGATGATCAATCTGGGAACACATCGCATTAAACAATTCAGTGACGGATGGACCATCAAAACTGCTGATAACAAACCAAGTGCTCATTTTGAACATGATGTTGCCATTATTGAAGGTAAACCGGAATTGCTGTCCACATTCAAATACATTTATGAAGCTTTGGGTATTGAAAGTGATGAGGAAGATGAATTCAAAATGAAATCTTAATTTATATATTGAAGAATTATTATAACCAAAACATCGATCAGTCTCCATTTTCGAGAGGGGATTAAGGGGTGTGTTACTTTTACTTAAAAATGAAAATCTTCAAACTAATCCTTAATACGATCCCCCGCCCTTACTTGATCAAACTAAGTTATTTAGCAAGGCCTCTTTTAACAGCATGGTTAAAAGGTGATAGATATACAGATCCTATTGATGGCAAAAGTTTTAAAAGATTTCTACCCTATGGGTACGGAGATCAGCGCCCTAATGTTTTATCACCAAGCACCTTATCACTGGAACGCCATCGCTTAATATGGTTGTATCTAAAAAATGAAACCAATTTTTTCACCGCCAAACAAAAAGTATTGCACATGGCCCCGGAGCAATGTTTTTTAGATATTTTCAAAAATTTAAAAAACTTGGATTATACAACGGCAGATCTGTATTCTCCTATTGTGGATGTTAAGGCCGACATATTAGAATTACCTTTTGATGATAACAGTTTTGATATTGTTCTATGCAATCATGTTTTAGAACATATCGAAGATGATGCAAAGGCCATGAACGAACTGTACAGGGTACTTAAACCGGGGGGAATGGGAATTTTTCAAATACCGCAAGATCTCCATTTAGAAAAAACTTACGAAGATTTTAGCATCACTTCATCGGAAGAACGTACTAAACATTTCGGACAATATGATCATGTAAGAGTTTACGGCAGAGATTATTTCAATCGTTTGCGACAAGCCGGTTTTAAAGTTGAGGAAATAGATTATTCTAAAACTATTTCATCCGAATTTGTTGACAAATATAGATTGACAAAAGGTGAGATCTTACCTGTTTGTTTCAAGAAATAGTAAAAGTCTGACTAATAATAAAATTCTACAATTCTTTCAAATCTTCCTCGATCATCCAACCAGTCTTACCATCAGCTATTTTAATTTTTCTCCAGTTATCCAGGGTTTCTAAAATCTGTACTTTGGTTCCTTCGTGTAATTCAAAATTAACCTCACTTGATTTTGTTGGTGCACTTTTCACCTGCGTCTGAAGTGCAAAAATAATAGCTGTTTTTGTAGTTTTTATATAATGATTGTTTTTGATGGCAAAAAAGATGCTTAAAGAAACAATAACAACACTTAATATACTGGCAATAAAATATATACGCTTTTTACTTGTGCTATAAGAAAAGTGGTATAACAAAAATAAAAACGCAAACAAAAATGCAAAGCTCACTGCTGTTATAGCCCAGGTATTATAGGTAAATATAAGTATAACATTATCTCTGAACTTTTGACCTAGACTTTTAGGCAGCGGTTCAATATTATCCAGGGTCATTCTTTTTGCAAATTCCAAATTAAAGATTATATCCTTATTATTAGGATCAATTTTTAATGCCTTTTCATAGTAATAGATTGATGGAGCAACTTGATTGGTCTTATAATATATGTTTGCCATATTATAAAACAAAGCTCCCGATTCAACCTGCTTATTCTCAATTTCCTGATATATCGTTAAAGCTTCAATATAACTTTCCTGTTGGTATAATTTGTTCGCCTCTACAAACAAACTATCCAAAGCTTGGGTATTACCCACTACTCCTGTCAACATTAAAATTAAGAAAACTATTTTATTCATTTCAACAATTAATTTCAACTTTACACTTTTTACTTTATACTTTTTACTTTTTACTTTTACAGCTGTTTATCAATTTTTGCAATAATTTCTTTCGCTTTTTCATATTCTTGCTTCATCATCACATCGGTTGAAGGTGTATATCTAGCATAATCACAATTGTCCAAAACAGTTTTAAATTCATTTATGGTTTGTTCATTTACACTTTTGCTTTGTAATATTTCTGCAATTCTTTCTTTGCTTATATCCGAGGTCTCCACATGTAATTTGGCTTTTAAATAATTGTGTAAAGCTTTTTCCAAAGCAATATAAAATTCCTCTTTTTTGCCCAATTGTTTTTTCGCCTGCGATAAATATTTACGAGCCAGTCTATCCGCTTTTCTACGTTTATTCCCAACTATATCGCTATCGCGTTCTTTTTTCTTTTTCCCTATAAAAATCCCTAACGGAATCGAAAGCAGAGGTAAAATCAATAAGAAATAAAATAGATCTGATCCGTAAAAATCTGCCTCCTTGTTTATAGAAACAAAAGTTGTTTTGGATTGAATATACCGTATATCACTTTCATTACTAACAACTGATCGTTTGGTCTGATCTGCATTTATATCATCAGAAATAGTTTTCCCTTGCAGCGCATTTAATATTATTGGTTCTGTATTTACAGTATAGTATTTTTCTTCTTTTGGATTGAAATAGGAAAATGTTACCCCTGGAATCTTAAATTTTCCTCTAAATTGAGGAACAACTGCATATTGATCAAATACTTTTCCTCTTAAACCACTTAATGTTGTTTTAATTTCTTCTTTGTGTTCAGGTTCATACATTTCTAAACCCTTTGGAGTTTCTACACTTGGTAATTTCACCAGTTTTAAATTCCCTTCCCCGGCAACTTCAACTTTTATCTGAGCTGATTCATTTGCATTTAAGGAAGTTTTACTTGCTGTTACATTAAATTCAAAATCTCCAACTGCTCCTGCAAAATTAAATGGTTTGTTTTGGTATGGAAGTTCTTTAACTCGAATTATTTTTTTACCAGAGGTTAGTGTAAAATTAACATCATTCATCAGCATATTTCCAAAAAAATCTCTCCTGCCTATGGGAATACCTGCGGTGATTTCCATTTCCATGGGATCAATAACTAATTTTCCTGATTTATGAGGTATTAGTACTGTTTTTCTAACAATTACAAAACGATGAGGTTTCCCACCATAGGTTCCGTTCTTTGCCACCCATTTCTTAACATCAATACTTTGGTTCCAAAACCCGCTAAAAGAAGGTGAAGATACTTCTCTTGTATTTTGGACATTTACCTTGCCCGTATTCACATATAGCTTATAAACAACAGAGATACTTTCTCCAACAAAAGGAGTCGAATTTGAAATTTCTGCCACAAGATGTATGTTGTTTTGAGCAACATATCTAGGATCATTCGGATCTTCTGGTATAATAATCGCATCAGACACTGTAACTCGTACTGTATTTGATCTTATGGTTTGTCCCTCATATGTAATACTAGCTGATGGTATGGTAAATGTACCCTTAACCGTTGGCTGAATAACATAAGTATAAGTTAATTTATATGCGGTCTTTCCATTTATGGAAGAAAAACTACTTGATTGACTCGGGCCGGCAAGTACCTTGAAATTATTAAAGTTTGGTGGAGTAAAATCATCTGCTCCTTGTTTATCAATAGAAAATTCAATTCGCAAACGCTCATTCAAGCCCAGCTCGGATTTACTCACAGCCGTTTTGAATGTAACTTGTGCTATTACACCTTGTGCCATTAATATCAATATAAGTATGTGAAAATATTTTCTATTCATTTTAATTATTCAATCCTTGAATTATTACTTCTTAACATAGATATTACCAATCTTTTTCTTGTTTAACTTTCCTTCCTCTGGATTTTTTTGCATTCACCTTTTTTTGAGTTTTATTTTCTTCATTATTCATTGCCTCTAAAAGCTGTTGGATCTGTTGCTGACTCAATTGATCTGGTTTAGGTTGTTGTTTTTTCTTTTTCTCATCCTCACCTCCTTTATCCTGATCCTTTTTATCTTTGTTATCTTCTCCTTCGTTTTGATCCTTATCTTTTTCCTTATCGTCTCCCTGATCCTTTTTTTGATCTTTATTTTGATCTTTCTTATCCTTATTCTGGTCTTTATCCTTGTCCTTATCTTTATCCTTATTGTCTTTATTTTGCTGTTGCTGATCTTTTAACAATTTTTGAGCTAAAGCCAGATTGTATCTTGTTTCTTCATCCTTTGGATCTATTAAAAGTGAATTTTTATAGGAAGATATGGCTTTATCATATTGTTTTTCTTTCATCAGCACATTTCCAATATTATGAAACGAACTGGATTTGGTTTTCATATCTCTTGATGCCTTTGCTACTAATTCATAATTGGGTAAGGCTTCTTTAAATCTGTTTTGTTCATAAACAGCATTACCTAAATTATATCCTGCGGTTTCATAATTTGGGTTTTGTTTTAAAGCTTTTTTATACTTCACTTCAGCGTCAACAAATCTTTTTTGTTTATACAAATCATTTCCCTTTCTCAGGATCTGTTTTTCTGCTAATTGTATTTTAACAGGTTTATCTTTTTCCTGTGAAAAGATCCCTAATGGAACTAATATTAGTATGTATATTAAATATTTCATGCTATGCTTCATTAAATAGATTCAATTTTCGAATCCATTTTGTTTTCTTGTTCAATAAAAATACATCTAAAACTAAAAACAATAAACCAATACCTACAAACCACTGGAACTGGTCCTTATAGTCTGAAAATTGTTTGGTCTCAAATTCTTTTTTATCTGCTTTTAATAATAGATCTTCAACAAATTCAATTGTTTTTGATGTCTTATTTCCATAAATATATTTTCCTTCACCTTTTTTAGCAATATCCTTTAACGTTTCAACAGTTAGTTTTGTTATAACTACTTCATCTTTATTATCTTTTTTATACCCAATAAACTTGCCATTTCTTTTTATAGGGATTGGAGCACCTTTGTTTGAGCCAACACCAATGGTATATGTTTTAATACCCACATCCAAAATTTCTTTGGCGATATTACTTGAATTCTTTTCATGATCCTCTCCATCAGAAATGATAAACAAAAACCTATTGGTTTGCGTGTCATCATCAAAAAAGGTCTTTGCCAATTTTAAAGCCTCGTTTATTGCCGTTCCTTGCGAAGAAACCATATCCGGATCAGCATTTTGCAAGAACATTTTAGCTGCACCATGATCTGTTGTTATGGGTAATAACGGGTAGGCGTTTCCTGCGTAAATAATGATTCCAACCCTGTCACTTCCTAGCTTATCAACAATTTTAGAGATTATCTGTTTTGATTTTTCTAATCTATTAGGTGCAATATCTTCTGCCAGCATACTTTTTGAGACATCCAATGCAAATACAATATCAACCCCTTGTCGTTTTACTGTTTTTAATTGTGTTCCCATTTTAGGGTTTACCAGGGCAAAAACTAAAAATGATAAGGCCAGAACAATCATTATAATTTTTAAAACCGGTTTAAATTTTGATTTTTGAGGGCTTAATTGATTCAATAATGATAAATCAGCAAATTCACGTTGCTTTTTAAGTTTCCAAAAGGAAACAAAAAGATACATAACAATCAATATTGCTATGGAAATAAAGAAATAAAAATATTTTGGTTCTTCTATTTGATACATTGTATTGTTATTCAAAAATTGAAACATTCAAAAACTTAATATCCTTCAATTGTTTAATCTTTTAATTATTAAATAAAACTTCTATAAACCGTAAATCGCAAAAGCATTTCCAGCATGATAAATAATCCTGCTAAAATAATTAATGGCCTATATTTTTCCTGATAATTATAATACTTAAACTCTTCTACTTTGGTTTTTTCCAACTTGTTAATCTCGTTATAAATTGACTCAAGTTTTTTATTCCCTGTTGCTCTAAAGTATTTACCATCGGTCTCCTTTGCGATAAATCTCAAAAGATCTTCATCAATTTCAACAGGTGCATTCCTAAAAATTAGTTTCCCGTTTAAATCCTTAGCCACTGGAAATAAGGCTGTTCCATTAGTTCCCAAACCAATAGTGTAAACTTTAATATTCAACTCTTTGGCTAATTCAGTTGCTGTTTTTGGATCAATAAATCCAGTATTATTGACACCATCTGTAAGTAAAATAATAACTTTACTCTTGGCTTTACTATCTTTTAATCTGTTTACTGCTGAACCCAATCCCATGCCAATGGCAGTCCCATCGTCAATTTGCCCCCATTTTATTTTCCTTATCGTATTTTTTACAATGGCCTTATCACTGGTAATCGGTGTTTGTGTAAAACTTTCCCCTGCATAAACCACTATGCCTATCCGGTCATTTGGTCGTTTATTTACAAATTTAATTGCAACAGCCTTTAATGCTTCTAAACGATTAGGCTTTAGATCTTTTGCCAACATACTTGCCGAAACATCAATTGCCATAACAATATCAATTCCCCTGGTAGTTTTTGTTTTTTTGCTAACCTCAACATTTCTTGGTCTTGCTAAGGCCACAATTAATGAAGCAATGGCTACCAATCGAAAAAAATAAAGTAAAGGTTTAAGTCTTGCCCAAATATTTTGTTGTTCAAACCCACTTGTATCCGCCATTTTTAAATTTGCACTGTCTTTTTTTTGTACAAAAAAATACCAGATCACTAATATTGGAATCAATAAAAGCAACCATAAAAATCCAGGATTTGTAAATTCTAAATTATTCCCCATCTTTATTCTCTGGTTTAATATCTACTTTATCAGGATGCAGTTTATCTATGATCTTTTCGGCATCATTTCTATGCAACTCAATTTCATTTAACAAGGGTTTGGATTTTGCAAATTTTACTAAATCGGCCTCTTGTAATAATTTATGGAGTTTAGCAATAGTCTCTTTGGGTATATTTAAATCACTGCTATCATTAAAATCGGTAATAATTTCCATCAATTCATCGGTAGTTGATTCAAGTGCCGGAATATTCATTTCTCTTTCAATAAATGTTCTTACAATATCTGTAAGCTCCACATAATATAATTTGACCCTGTTTTGTTTTAATAACTTTTTACTATCCAATTCTTTTAAACGTTGTTTAGCCAGATCAAAGGGTGGTATTCTAGCAATAAGTTCTTCGTGAGTTGGCTTATCTTTTAAAACGAAATACAGAATCATCGCTATAAGAATTAATAGTATGATCAAACCCCAGAAATAGTTTGCATAGTCGCTAAATTTATAAGGTTCATTTTTAATATCTTTAATATGATACATTGGTTGTTTGATTGTATCAACAGGTACTGTCGCCACATCAATTATTACTGAATCAGTTAAAAAGATTTTATTTTTGATCAATATTCTTTGACCAGGCAAAACATATTTGCCACTATCAAAACTGGTTAAAGTGTATTTCTTAATTAATTGATTTTTGAGCGAATCTATTTTAAAAGATCTAACTACTCCAATTCTGTTTAAACTGTCTAATTTTAGTTTTGTAAATTGTACTTCTTCAGTTTCATTTACAATAATTTCATAATTGATCTGCTCTCCAATCCTTATTTTTGTAGTATCAATTTTGGTACTAACCTGAGAAAAACCGGAAAAACCAAACAAAAAGAATCCAATAATAAAGATCCATAGGAAAAACTTATTCGATTTGTTCTTTCGAATTAATTCTAACAATTTATTCATTAAATATTTTAAATAAAATATATCGTTCATTTTCTGTTTTTCTTCAAACTTTAAAGCTAATTTGGCTAATTTCTCCTTTTAAAGTATCCCAACAGCTTTTTTACATAGCTTTCATCAATTCGCGTATTAATTGTACCAGAACCGCTTTTTTTAAAGGAATTTTCAAAATAATCAACCCGCTTTAAATAATTGGCTTTGTAATTAATTCGAACCGTTTTTGAGTTGGTGTTTACTAAAATAATTTTCCCGCTTTCTGCATCCTTTATTGGCACCATTCCTAATTTGGGAATTTCGGTTTCATACTTATCAAAAACTCTAATACCGGTTACATCATGTTTTTTTCCAACGATCTTTAATGCATTATCATAATCATCATCCATAAAATCGGATAACACAAAAACAATGGCTTTCTTTTTCATTACATTGGATAAATAACGCAAAGCATGGGTGATATCAGTTTTTTTACTTTGCGGATGAAATTCTATCAGTTCTCTAATAATTCTCAAAACGTGTGTTTTGCCTTTTTTAGGAGGAATAAAAAGTTCTATTTCATCAGAAAAAAGCAATAATCCAACTTTATCATTATTTTGAATAGCTGAAAAAGCCAGAGTCGCACTTATTTCGGTTATTATATCCTTTTTGAATTGTTGTATTGTACCAAAGGATTCAGAAGCACTAATATCAACCATCAGCATCATGGTTAATTCCCGTTCTTCTTCAAATACTTTTATATAAGGTTCATTATAGCGGGCAGTAACATTCCAATCGATAGATCGTATATCATCTCCAAATTGATATTGACGTACTTCAGAAAAAGTCATACCACGACCTTTGAACGAACTGTGATATTCGCCAGAAAAAATATGATCAGACAAACGTCTGGTCTTGATCTCTATTTTTCGAACTTTTTTGAGTAATTCTTTTGTATCCATTATCAAGTATAAAGGATAAAGTAAAAAGGATAAAAAATCCAGTGAGTATTAATCACTTTTAACTTTTAACTTTTCCCTTGTTTAAGGTACTTCTACTTCATTAACAATTTTATTGATTATATCTTCCGATGTGATGTTTTCTGCTTCAGCTTCATAAGTAATACCAATTCTATGACGCAAAACATCATGGACTACTGCCCTAACATCTTCAGGAATGACATATCCTCTTCGTTTTATAAAAGCATAGCATTTAGATGCCATGGCTAAGTTGATACTACCCCTTGGTGAAGCACCAAAACTAATCAATGGTTTTAGATCAGGTAAGCGATAATCTTCCGGATAACGAGTCGCAAATACGATATTTAAAATATAATTTTCGATTTTTTCATCCATATATACTTCCCTAACCGACTCTCTAGCCTTGATTATCGTCTCAACAGATACTACTTCGTTAATCTTATCAAAACCGCCCTTTAGATTTTGACGCATTATCGTTTGCTCATCATCTAATTTTGGATAATCAATAACTGTTTTTAACATAAAACGATCAACTTGAGCTTCAGGTAATGGATATGTTCCTTCTTGCTCAATTGGATTCTGAGTTGCTAAAACCAAAAATGGTTCAGGTAATTTAAAGGTAGTGTCACCAATAGTTACCTGATGTTCTTGCATAGCCTCCAATAATGCCGATTGCACTTTTGCAGGAGCACGGTTAATCTCATCCGCTAGAACAAAATTTGCAAAAATTGGTCCTTTTTTGATGGTAAAATCATTCTCTTTCATATTGAATATCATGGTACCGATAACATCCGCAGGTAATAGGTCAGGAGTAAACTGTATTCTACTAAAAGATCCTTTTACAGCTTGAGCTAAAGTATTGATAGCCAAAGTTTTTGCCAGTCCCGGAACACCTTCCAATAATATATGACCGTTACCTAATAATCCGATAAGAAGCCTTTCCAACATATGCTTTTGACCAATGATAACTTTGTTCATTTCTAATTGCAACAAGTCAACAAAAGCACTTTCTTTTTCTATTTTTTCGTTGATCGCTCTAATATCAACATTTGAATTTTGTGTATCCATTTATCTTATAAAAATTGAATTAATCTTAAAATACTACAAGGGCAACAAATCTAATGGATAGATTAGATTTTTCTTGTTAAAATTTGGTTAAATGTCAAAAATAAAAAAACTCGCCAATGGCGAGGTTTATTCGTATTAATATTGTTCTTCCTTGTTTGGGAAGTCTTTCGATTTTACATCCGAAATATAGCTTTTAAAGGCATTTCCCATTTCGGTATATAAATCTAGATATCTTCTTAAAAATCTTGGGCTAAATTCATGGGTCATTCCCAACATGTCGTGTGTAACTAGAACCTGCCCATCAACTCCACCACCAGCCCCAATTCCAATTACTGGAATGGTTAAACTTTCGGCTACTTCTTGTGCTAATTTTGCCGGAACTTTTTCTAATACCAAAGCAAAACAACCTAATTCTTCCAGGCGCTTCGCATCGTTCTTCAGTTTTTCAGCCTCTTCATCTTCCTTTGCTCTTACAGTATAAGTACCAAATTTATATATAGATTGAGGTGTTAATCCTAAATGGCCCATAACAGGAATTCCTGCTGATAGTATTCTGGTTATAGATTCAGATATTTCTTCTCCTCCTTCTAATTTAACCGAATGACCACCAGATTCTTTCATGATTCGAATCGCTGTAGACAAAGCTTTTTTGGAATTCCCCTGATAGGTGCCAAAAGGCAGATCAACAACTACTAAACACCTTTCAATGGCTCTTATTACCGAAGAGGCATGATATATCATTTCATCCAAAGTTATTGGTAATGTGGTTTCATGGCCTGCCATCACATTGGATGCCGAATCACCAACCAAGATAATATCAATCCCAGCATGATCAACAATCTTAGCCATAGTATAATCATAAGCTGTGAGCATCGCTATTTTCTCCCCGTTAGCTTTCATCTCTACCAAAGATTTGGTAGTAATTCTTTTATATTCTTTTTTAATTGCTGACATAGTATTTTAATTTGCAAAGCAAAAATAGCGATATTTTATTATAATATTTATTTAGTGCTGGTTTTTTCAACTACTCTAATTAAATTGGGAAAGATTGCCGGTGCAAAATCTTTAACCGGTTCATAAAGGGTCGATTGTCTGACTTTCTTTTTATTTACAAATTTTAAAGAACTGTTTATTTCATCATAAACTATGAATATTACACTTAAGATCAAGGCATATTTTATAAATCCGAACAATGCTCCCAGTATTTTATTAAAAAATCCTAAAGAAGCTGTTTCGGCAATTTTTGTCATTGTTTTACCCAGTAAAACCAAAGCCAGAAGTATGATCAAAAATGTTCCTGCGAACGCTACAATTTGAATCATGGATGGATCCCAACTTACACTACTTTTTAATATATCTGACAAAAAATAGGAAAAATGAATGGCTCCATACACTCCCAAAATTAAACCTACCAACGAAGTTATTTCAACAAATAACCCTTTAACAAAACCTTTTACTAACCCAAAAAGCAAAATAACCGCTATTACTATGTCTATTGTATTCACTTATCTAATTTTAAAATTATTATCCTTTCTATTGTTATTTAACATCAATTTCAAGCAACTACTTTTATCACTTCAATTTCATCATCAATATAAACCAATAGTTTTTCAGAAACCTCAAAATTCATTTTTTGTAAAACTAAGGCATATTTTTCAATTTGATGCTGGTGTTTTATTTCAGGCTTCCCGGTTTTATAATCAATGATCGTAACTTTATTGTTATCAAAAACCAACCGATCAGGAATTAAGATCAATTTATCTACCGTAAGAATCTCTCTTTCATTTAAAACAATATTGCCTGGTTGAAAATACCGTTTTAATTGTTGATGATTTATTATTTCTAGAATTATCTTTTCAATTTTATTTTGCTCATTCTTCGCAAGCAACCCTCTGGTAATAAACTTATTTATCGTTTTTTTAACCTCGGATTCTGAATTAATTTCAGCCATCATTTCGTGAATTAAATTACCAAATTTAATCGCATCACCTCTTTCTGTATCCCATAGCAAAGCCGATCTTGCTGCAATATTTATTTGATGATCCTTTAAAGAAGTACTAACAAAATCTTTTTGTGTTTCCGTATTTAAATTGCTCTTTTCTTTTAATGACAACCTTTTCTTATCTCCAAATTCATATATCATTTTTCCTTCTTCCCATAAATCTGTGTCTTGTAAAAAATCAATAAAAAAATGAGAATAGAATTTAAGCTTGTCTTTTAATTTTTTGCTTTCAGTTATGATAAACATTTGTTCTTTAGCTCGGGTAAGGGTAACATACAATATGTTAAAATTATCTAATTCTAACTCTTCTTGCTGCATATCATGGATCCGTTTTCCAAATTCATTGATTTTTTCTATCGAAGAAGGTGAATTAACTAAAATACTTTCAAAATTATTAAATTCCTCTTTATCTAAATTATCATACCATGCCTTTGGTGTTCTTTGATAATAAATATCCAGATCATACGGAAAAATAACTACAGGAAATTCTAATCCCTTTGATTTATGGATGGTCATTATCTGAACAGCGTTGGAATTATTGGACGCTTCAATGCTTAACTTCCCCTCTTTTTGTCCCCAATAATCTAGAAATTCAATGTTGTTTTGTGATTTTCTTTGACTGTATTCAAAAACAAAATCCAAAAAAAACTGTAAATAAGCATCCGACTCTTTGGTTAATTTAAAGCTTCTGATAATATCTTCAATACTTTCGTAAAACGGGCTTTTATAAAAGTTTTGAGGTTTATAAACCACATGATATTTTTCTAAGGTTTTAAAAAGGTCATTGAGGTCAAGATGTGCTAATTCATTAATAAACACGTGCTTATCTATATCAATTTTCAAATGATCAAACAAAAAGTCTAATAGATCATATTTGGCATCATCATTATCTTTCTCCTTAAGAAATCTTAGTAAATTAATTATAAAATTAACTTTTATATTATTCCTGATCAGTAAAGTTTCAGAGCTGACAATATCAATTCCATTATCGGTAAGAAATTTGGCAATCGCAATTCCTTGATCTTTTTTTCTCACTAAAACACAGATCTCATTTTTATCAAATTCTTTTTCTAGCCCGAGTACTATTTCATAAACCTTTTCAGGAAATATTTCATTTTTCTCTTCAACATTTTTACATTCTTCAATAAACTTTAATTGTACATATCCTCCTTTTTTCCTGTTTATGTTTTGATCATTCCCAATTTTATATAAATTTTGATACGTTTCTTTTTGAAAATACTTAGAAATATGAGTAAAAAAGTTGTTGTTAAAGTTTATTATTTCAGAATAACTACGGAAGTTTGTCTCTAAGTTTTCTATTTTTTTATTGATATGAAAAGGGTTATTCGATATCGAATTTCCTTCTGAAGATAGATCAATAAACTGTTCAGCTCGTCCTCCTCTCCATCGATAAATTGCTTGTTTGGCATCTCCTACCAGTAACAAGCTTGAATTTTCTTCACTCAAAACGTTTTCAATCAATGGAATTAAATTTTCCCATTGTAAGACCGAAGTGTCCTGCATTTCATCAATAAAATAGTGTTTGAATTTTTCACCGATTTTTTCATATATAAAGGGTGCGGGCTGTTCTCGTAAATGTTGGCTTATGATCTGGTTAAATTCAGCATTTAATCGAATATTATTATCCGATTTTATCTCATTCAATACTTTATTAATAGAATTTATTATTGCTAAAGGAATTAAATTTTTTAAAAGAAGATTATTCAATAAATAAGATGAAAATAGTTTTTCAGACTCATGGTAAAGTCCAATAAGGGGACTGGCTAAACTATCAATTTTAACTTTAATATCTTCTGATTTACTTTTAGCATAAAAATTCAAACCATCAATATTCTTATTTAAACTGGTATCCTCACCAAAATTAATTTTACTAAGGTTTTGAATTAAATTTTGGAAAAACTTAGGAAACTGAGACCTTAAAAAATCTTTATGGTCCAGGTTAAGTCCATCAATTAATCCTAATCCTTTTCGCCCTATATCATGTAATTTTTTTTCTGATTCCTTTTGTTTTTGTTTGAGTTTTCTTTCTAAAATTTTAAAATCATTTATGCTCTTCTTTTGTAATTTTTGAATTTCATTAGCGTGATTTTCATTTAATAACAAATGTGATATTTCAAATAACTCTCTACTAATATCCCAAGATTTATCTTCTAAGGTTTTTTGTATGGCAAACTCAACAAGAATATTCGTTAGTTCTTTATCAATGCCAATTTTTGAAATAATTACATCAATGGTTTCTTTTAAAATTGAATCCGGGTCTAATTCTACCTCAAAATCCAGCGACATACCCAGATCAAAAGCAAATGATTTAATCAATTTATTAGTAAAACTATCAATGGTTTTAATATGGAAAGTAGAGTAATTTTGTAAAATATTATGTAAAATTTTTCTAGCTCTTATTTTGATAGTTTCCCCGTCTAAACCGGTTTCATTAACCAATAATTCAAACATGTCATTGGTTTCTTTAAGATCATCCTGTTTGGAGAATTCAAGTAAATTTTTTAGAACCCTCTCTTTCATTTCACCGGCTGCCTTATTGGTAAAAGTTATGGCTAGTATTTTTTGAAATAAGAAATGATTCGTACTTCTCAACAAAATCTTAAGGTATTCTTTCACCAAAGTAAAAGTTTTTCCGCTTCCGGCTGAAGCATTAAATACTTGAAATGAAGTTTGTTTTTGCACTAAATCTATTTTGTATAAAAGTAGTGAAAATAAGCAATTTTAATTTTGTAATTTTAAAAATCTCAAAATTTAGATCGGAAAGAAAATAATCGAAGTCCCCTACAAAAAAATGAAGGTATTTAAGAAAATAGTTAAATGGATTATTGCAATTATTTTAATCCCCGCAGTATATCTTTTGCTGTCATTGATTTTAACATTTATTCCGGTAAATAATAAAGAAAATGGTGAATATAAATACAAATCTATTTATCTAAACTCCAATGGAGTTCATTTAAATATTATTATTCCAAAAAATGAAATAGACACAAAACTATTAGAAGGATTAAAATATTTTAATGCGGATAACTATTTTTCGTTTGGTTGGGGTGATAGAAATTTTTATCTCAAAACACCAACCTGGAGTGATCTGACTTTTAAAAATACTGTTCAGGCCTTATTCATTAACAGCTCAGCTCTAATTCATCTAAATAGATATCACTCTATTCAAAAAGACTGGGTAGAAATTAAAGTAGATCAAAATCAACTGGATAAGATCAATTTGTATATTTATAGAAGTTTTTATTTTGACTCTCTCGATAAAAAAGTATTACTTATAAATAAAGGCTACGCAAACAATGATGACTTTTATGAAGCAACTGGGAGCTTTTCCTGTTTTAAAACTTGCAACAGTTGGGTTAACACTGGACTTAAAGAAAGCGACATAAAAGCCTGTGTCTGGACCCCTTTTGATTTCGGGTTGCTTAGCATACACAAAAAATAAACTATATTTAACCATTGTTCTTTATTCATCCAATAATATATTAGTCCTATGAAAAAAATATTTACTTTTCTCTGTCTTTCATTGTTTCTGTTATTTCCAAGATCTGTTAGCTCACAGTCATTAACCATAGCTGAGCGGTTGGGTTATGATAAAGATGCAAAATTATTGATCGTGCATGCCGATGATATTGGATTAGCCCATTCTGTGAATTCAGCAACAATTAAGGCTTTCGAAGGTTCAGGTATAAGCTCTGCAAGTATTATGGTGCCATGTCCGTGGTTCCCTGAAATAGCAAAATATGCCAAAGACCATACCGAATATGATTTTGGTTTACATTTAACCTTAACTTCTGAGTGGAAGAACTTTCGCTGGGGAGGTGTATCACCTGCTACAGAAATTCCAAGTTTATTAGATGACGATGGTTTCTTTTATCGTTCCAACGAGGAAGTGGTTAAAAATGCGAATCTGACTGAGGTAGAGAAAGAATTAAAGGCACAAATAGAGCGAGCCATTGCTTTTGGTGTCAAACCAACCCATATTGACAGCCATATGGGTAGTCTATTCGCCACTCCAGAACTATTTCAAGTATATCTGAATATTGGTGCTATCTATGATCTGCCGGTCTTTATTCCAATGAATGCCGCACAAGCTTTTCCGGAGTTGTTAGAACTAATTGGTGAAAAACAAATTCCGGTTGATCATTATTTTATGATGAACACCAACAGACCTACTCAAGAATGGAATTCTTGGTATCTAAATATTATTGAACAATTAACTCCTGGACTGAATGAGCTTATTATTCATCTGGCAATAGATAACAGTGAGATGCAAGCAGTTGCGATTGATCATCCTGATTTCGGTTCAATCTGGCGTCAAAATGATTTGAATACCATGATGAGTGAAGAATTTAAGTTGGCCTTGAAGAATCATAATATTAAACTGATCACGTGGGGGGATCTCAAAAAAATACACAATAACAAAGACAAGGAATAATGTGATGGTAATTATAACCATTAATTAAAAACTCAACTCTGCAAGCTGCACCTTAAAGCAAAGAACTTAATTCTAAATCTCATAACTTATAATTATTGTCTTTGTCTTAATTTTAAAGTTTTTTCTGGTCTAATTTTGTATTCTTCAAACATTGAAAAAAATGTCAATGATCTTGCATTTTATTTAATGACTTTTTACATCTTTTATTTTTTGTTTATAGTACATTTGCACACTAATTAAAAAACAAAAAAATGCCAATTGAATACGATAAATGGAATCATCCTTATAAACCAGCTAAAGAATATAATAAAAAAGTTGCCTATTTCAGCATGGAGTTTGCAATTCATCAAGCTTTAAAAACCTATTCAGGAGGATTGGGCTTTTTAGCTGGATCTCATATGAGATCAGCATTTGAACTCAAACAAAATATGGTTGGAATTGGTATGTTGTGGAAATTTGGATACTACGATCAAGGAAGAAATGAAGATCAAACCTTAAGAACAAATTTTATCGAAAAATATTATTCCTTCCTGGAAGATTCGGGTCTTGAGGTAGAAGTCAGATTACATGATAATCCTTCCGTAAAAGTAAGAGCATTTGTTTTAAAACCAGAAATATTTGGATCTGTTCCGTTATATTTTCTTACAACCGACGTAGATGGGAATGATTATCTTTCCAGAACCATCACTAATCATTTGTATGATGCCAATGAATTAACCCGAATTTCACAAAGCATCATTTTAGGGATAGGTGGAGCTAAAATAGTTGAAAGATTAGGTGGTGCAGATGTTTATCATCTTAATGAAGGACATGCCCTCCCGGCTTTTTATTATCTGCGTGATCAAGGTATAAAAAAGAACCAGATGGTCTTTACCACACACACTCCGGAAAAAGCCGGTAATGAAGAAAGAGATGGTCGACACTTAAATCGATGTGGTTTTTTTGGAAGAAATCTTTCGGAAGAAGAACTTCAAAAAGAAGTAGTTAATGGTGGAATGATCAACTACACGGTATCTGCATTAAGATTAGCAAAAAAAGCAAATGCTGTATCAAAACTTCATTCGGTCGTTGCCAATGATATGTGGAAAGGCTATGACAGAATCAGTAAAATAATTCCAATTACCAATGCTCAGAATCAAAACTTCTGGCAAGATGAAGAAATCAAAAAGGCCTGGAAAAAGAAAAATTCAAGTGCTTTTAAAAAAAGAAAACATGAATTAAAATCTTCTTTATTTGAGGTTGTTTTAAACCAAACTAACAAACTATTTGATCCAAATGTTCTTACCATAGTTTGGGCCAGAAGATTTGCTGGTTACAAAAGAGCTGAATTATTACTCAATGATCTGCAACGATTTGAAAAATTGATCAACAATGAAAAATATCCTATTCAAATTATTTGGGCAGGGAAACCTTATCCAATGGATTATTATGCCATTGATATTTTCAATCATTTAGTAAATTATACCAAATTCAAACCAAATCTGGCAGTACTGATCGGTTATGAAATGGAATTATCCAGAAAATTAAAAACTGGTTCGGATATTTGGTTAAATACACCAAGAATTACTAGGGAAGCCTCGGGAACAAGTGGAATGACGGCAGCTATGAATGGCTCCGTAAATGTGTCTATTAATGATGGATTTATACCGGAATTTGCTAAGAATAGCAAAAATTCTTTCATTCTGCCAGAAGTAGATCATAATCTGCCAACTTGGGATCAAGATAAAATGGATTGTGAAAATCTCTACAAAATCTTAGAGGATGAAGTAATTCCTGCCTATTATGATTCTCCTGAAAAATGGCAACAAATTGTATTTAATGGAATTGACGATATCATACCTGAATTTACAAGCCATCGAATGGCTAAACAATATTATAAGGATCTGTATTAAAGATGGTCCTGTTTCTTGAAATTTTAAGATAAGCCTAAACCATATTGTTATTATAACTTAAAATAAGGGGCTAGCACCCCTTTAATTCATGCATTTTGAAATCAATTAGATCAGTTAAATTTTTTTAGAAAATGTAGAGTACTAATACTCCTCTAAAAAAGTTCATGACAATATCCTCCAAACCTGAGCAACCAAAAATGTAATGACAAATCCCATAATTATTGGTAAAATGGATGCCACAACAGTCCATTTTACACTCTTAGTTTCTTTATAAATTGTATAGATCGTTGTACTACACGGATTATGTAGTAAACTGAATAACATGACATTAATAGCGGTAAGCAGAGTCCATCCTCCCGCTCTTAAAATATTGGATGTTTCACTTGCTGAATCTAATTCAAACATTACACCTGCACCTTCACCACCTGTTATTCCAGTTACCAACACCGTTAACATCAAAATCGTTGGTATTACGATCTCATTTGCCGGTATGGCTACTATATATGCCAATAAAATTACTCCGTTAAGACCCAAAAGAAATCCAAACCCATCCAGTGAATTGATGGTCCAACTAGCAATGCTTTCATTACCAATAAAGATATTTGAAATCAACCAGATCACTGCTCCGGCAGGAGCCGCAAAAATAATGGCTCTCCAAAGTACAATTAACGTTCTATCAATTAAAGAGGTATAAATTGTTTTCCAAAATCTGGGTGGCCTGTAAGGCGGTAATTCTAAATTAAACGTAGATACCTCACCTTTTAACATTGTTCTTGATAGACCCCATGATACCAAGAACATAAAAAAAATACCCAATACGGCAATTCCTAAAACAGCAGATAAAGAAGCAATCCCAGACAAGGAATCAGGGACTACAGCACCAATAAAAATAGTTGCAATTAAGATCTGAGTAGGCCAGCGACCATTGCACAATGAAAAATTATTGGTGATGATGGCAATCAATCTCTCTCTAGGGCTATCAATTATTCGTGTGGCAACAACTCCTGCTGCATTACACCCAAACCCCATGCTCATTGTTAAGGCCTGTTTACCATGTGCACCAGATTTTTTAAAAAGATAATCCAAATTAAATGCGACTCTAGGCAAGTAACCAAAATCTTCTAACAAGGTAAACAATGGGAAAAAAATGGCCATTGGTGGTAACATAACGGCTATTACCCATGCAATTGCCAAATAAACACCATCAATTAAAAAACCATCTAACCACCAGGGCATACCAATACTTGATGCCAGGTCCTTGAACCATGGATGCAAATTATCCAATAGTATATTTGCCAACATGGATGAGGGGTAATTTGCTCCTTCTATCGTTAGCCATAGTATAACGCCCAAGATCAAAAACATAATTGGGAAACCCCAAGTTTTACTGGTTACTATCTTATCAATTTTACTATCTAATCGAAAATGTTTTTTATCATCTCCGGAAATTACAGAATTCTGAGCTATATATGATGCGTCAGCATAAATACCTTCTGCTAACTGATCGTGAAAATCATCACCAATTTGCCAACGCAAATCGTTAGTCAAAGCAATAATATTATCAATGGATTTACTTCTCATTTTAAACGATTTCACCTGCTTTTAATGCGTTAATAATTCGGCTATCTCCTTCTAATAATCTAAAGGCGATCCATCTACTATTTGGAATCTTTGGGAATTGTTTTAAAATTTCTGTACTTAATTTGTTCACCGATTTCAATATGTTTTCAGGCACATTTATTAGCCGGTGAGGTTTACATATTATTTTACCACTTGCAACTTCGCTTATAGTTTGAATTAGATCAGGTATTCCTTCATTAAATCTGGCGCTGGTTGCCACAACCGGAATACCGAGATCACGGGCTAAAGATCTTTCATCAATTTTGATATTATTCCGTTTTGCTTCATCCATCAAATTCAAACATAAAACAGCTTTATCGGTAATTTCCAATATTTGAAGAACCAAATTCAGGTTTCTCTCTAATCGACTTGCGTCAACAATGATTACCGTTACATCGGGTTTGCCAAAAAGGATAAAATTACGAGCTACCTCTTCATCCTGAGAGGTTGAAAGTAAAGAATAGGTGCCGGGCAGATCTACCAATTTATATTTTTTAGAATCGTATTCAAAAGCTCCTTCAGCTCTTGTCACGGTTTTTCCCGGCCAATTTCCCGTATGCTGACGTAAACCTGTTAGAGAATTAAAAACAGTACTTTTACCCGTGTTGGGATTTCCAGCCAATGCTATAACAAAGTCAAAATTGTCAATATTTACTCCCAGTTTTTTTAACCCTTCAGCATTAAAATGTGAGCAGGTATCACAAGTACTTGTTATATTATTTTCCATAATTTAATCTTTTCGGATCAAGATTTTTGATGCTTGATCATTTCGTAATGCAATACTGGATCCTTTGACCAGATATGCCTTTGGATTTTGAAGTGGACTCACAAGATCAATACTAATTTCAGTTCCTTTGACAAAACCCAGATCCAATAACCTTCTTCTGTTATCACCCCTACATTCTTTAGAGATTCCTACTATCTTAGCTGTTTGCTTTTCTTGTAAACTTGATAATCTCACCATATTATCTTCAACAACAACATCTTTTTCAAGAAGGACAACGGTTATATTGGCTGCCACAATGGGAGCCAAAATGAATTCTTCTCCTTCAGCATAAAAAATTACTCGTCTGGTATTATTTTCAACTACTCTAATTTGAGATCCTATATGAATATTTGCAGCAAGTATTTGTTTGTAAATTACCTCGGGTTCATCTTCAATATGAGTTATTCTGCCAAGACAACCCACCGCCAAGGACGATAAGGGAGTGCCATTAATTTTCACAATTTTACCGTGGCTTGTTGGAATTGGATCTCCGTGTGGGTCATACACCGGATTGCCAAGTTGTGAAGCTAATAAATCAGTTTCTTCATGACTCAATTTATGCTCCATTTCTTCTGCTCTATCATGCCATTCCACTTTATCAAAGCCTGTTTTTTCAGCTAAATACTTTTCCCATAACCTATGCACTCTTACAATTCGTAAAGCATAATCTCTCCCGGAATTTGTCAACTTTAAAAAATCACCTTCAAATTCAATTAACTCATTGACCGTCATTTTATTGATAACGTCAATAACCAGCCTAGGATTAAATTTTAATAAACCCGTTAAACTATTAATATCTACTTCTTTACCAGAGTTTTCATAATGATATAATTGTTTTAAAACATCCTCAATGATAGTTTTTTCATTAGTTCTCAAATTGTTTTTAATCAACCAAAACCACCCCTTTAAAGGTCTGAATATCAAATAAATCAATACAGCTAGTATCAAAAAGATCAATAGGGCATTTATTGGATTATAAGTAATCATTTTATGTTCTTTAAGTATAAATTTCTGGCAACATTTTTGGAAATTACTATTTGATGTGTTCTTGTTTCAATATGAATGGAGTTATCAAATGGTTCAATATCAATTATTTTTATTTTATCTCCCAAAGCCAGGTTCTTTTTATTTAAGTATTTTAGAAAGCTCTCCGATGAATCCTTAACACTTTCCAAAGTACCTGAACTTCCAATTCGTACTCCTAAAATATTAACTGAATTATTTTTAATGATCTTTCCATGTTTATCAGGAATAGGATCTCCATGAGGATCATATTTTGGAAATCTTAAAAAAGTATCTAATTTGTCAATAAGAATTTCAGATTTTATATGTTCTAATTGTTCGGCAATTTCATGCACTTCGTCCCACTTAAAATTCAATTTTTTGACCAAAAAACTCTCCCATAACCTGTGTTTTCTTACAACTTTTAAGGCCACTTTCTTTCCTTTTTCCGTTAAATGGACACCCTGATATTTTTTATATATTACTAATTGTTTTACTGATAATTTTTTTAACATATCCGTTACAGATGATGCTTTTGTTCGCATTTTATTGGCAATCAAATTTGTGCTTATCTCATTGCCAAAATCTCTTTCCAATGCATATATGGATTTTAAATAATTTTCCTCTGCTTGTGAAAACATAGTCATTGTTTTTTTGCAAATATAAATATTAATTTAGACATGTCTAAATTAACTTCAAAAAATTAACGGATGTTCCTTCTAAAGCATTATTTTTTATAAAATTTAAAGGCAATTGTTCTTGTTTTATCAAAGAATGTAAAACTAATTTAGGAATAAATTACATTTGGCCATTTTTGAGTAAATTGATTAGTTTTTTACCCTTTTCCAACGAAGAGTTCCTATTAACCAATGAGGTAATGACTTATCAGGATTTCTGTTTTTTAAGTTAAAATACAATCCCAGTTTTTTTAAGATAGGTACTTTATGGGTTTCAACAAATTCAATTGGAATCCCATCAGGATCTGATATATAAGCAAAATGCCCCGCAGCCTCTCCCATATCAAACGAATTGGAACTATCTACTGTAAAAGGAAACCCTTTCGACTTTGTTTCTTCACGTAAGAGATCCATTCCAATAGTATCAAAACAAATATGAATAAATCCGAGATCACCCCAAATACGATTTCTGTAAATATCGCGACCCTTTTCATCGATCAACTGTACCAATTCAATTTGGGTAGGGCCATATATTGGAGCAAATCCTCCATTTCGTATATTGGAATGCTTTAATAATATTCGACGTACTTTTCTATCTCCCCCAGGTAACCCGGCAAAATCACCAAAAACTCCAGTTTCATCATAAACTATCTCATTATATTCCAATAAATCTTGATAAACTTTCAGGGATTCATCCATATTACTCACACCAATTATTGCACCGTAGATTCCACCGGTTTTTGCTTTGGTATCTTCAAACACATAATCATTCTCTATAATTTGGAAAATATTATCAAACGGATCTTTTACGAAAAAATGTAGTTTTTGATTTGGTGAACCTTCTAATCTACCAAGCAGATTCAATTGTTCTGATTTCATAAAGTCAAACGCTTTTTTAGAGTTTTGACTTTTAACTTTTGCACTAAATATCCCAAGGTCTCCAAGTTGTGGTTCAAAATCCGGTTTCTCCGGCTTTTTCCCAGTATGTTGCCAAACCTCTAATCCTCCACCCGACTGCATGTTAAGAGCCAACACAGCATGACGTTCACGTTTTTCTCCATCAGTATAATGAAGCATTAATTCTGCTATAGCCTCATCTTCAAAAACACCTATGTCAAAACCAAAATATTTTCTATACCAATTCCAAGCAAGATGCACGTCTTCAACTCCTACCCCAATTTGCTGAATTCCAGTAATTTTCTTTCGTTTCATAAGGTAATTATGTTTGTATCTGTCCTTGCAAAAAAAGCAAAAATAACTCTAATTGGATAATCAGAAATATGTTTTGTTTTTTTAAATATGGATAAAAATAGACAATTCAACCAAAAGGAAAGTACTTTCCAATAATTAATTCCAATATAAAAATCAGGAATAATCTAAAATAAAAATATACGGTCTTAAAATCTAATTGGCAACGCCATAAAAAAGTGAAGAACGATTTTGAAACTCCAATGTTTCTATATTTTAATAACTTTTAAAATTCTTTTTTGAAAATCTTCCAATTCACAATTGTCTATTTCCATTTGAATCGCTTGATCAACTATTTTATCAACACGGTGAAGAGGAAAAGCCAGACCTGTTACAATTTTTCGTAAAATTGAAACTTCTTCCTCGGCTATATTGTGATCAGCATTAACCATTTTTAATAGATCAAATAATCTTTCAATTCGCTCTTCGCAATCAAGGTGGGCTATGGTAGGTGTTTTTTCAGGATCTTTTAGTATTTCTTTGTATTTTTCATCATCGATGTTATACTTTTTGGCAATTTTTATAAGTAATTGCACTTCTTCCTGTGAAATGTTTTTATCCGACTTTGCAATTTTTACAATATTTGCAAAATGGCTGATGTTTCTTTTTAGGCCTATACTCATATATAAATCATAAATGGCCATAATTTATATTTTTTGGTTTAACTCAAATATACGAAATTTAAGGCCAAATTACTTTTAAAATTATACTAAAATTTTTCATTTACATTATTAATTCATTAAACTTATCTTTGTTAAAAATTCAAAACATTGAGTAAGCAAATTATTGCTGATTTATACAACAATTTTGATAAAGTAAATCAAATTGTAAAAGCGTTACTTCAAGAAAAAACCCAAATAGAAATTTCTAATTTGGTTGGATCGTCACTGTCTTTTGTCATTTCTTCCATCTTTAATAAAATAGAAAAACCTATTTTATTGATCTTTAATGATAAAGAAGAAGCTGCATATTTTCTCAATGATCTAGAGCAATTATTAGGATCTAAAAAAAGAACAACAGGTAGACATGATGTGCTTTTTTATCCGGGTTCATATCGACGCCCCTATCAAATTGAAGCTACTGACAATGCTAATGTTCTACTCAGAGCAGAGGTTCTAAATCGAATTAATTCTCAAAAAAAACCTGCTATAATTGTTACCTATCCTGATGCATTATTTGAACAGGTAATTACCAAAAGTGAGCTAAAAAGAAATACTTTAAAATTAAATGTTGGTGAAAAGGTTTCATTGGATTTTGTAAATGAAATGTTGCACGAATACAATTTCAACAGAGTTGATTTTGTGATTGAACCTGGTGATTTTGTGGTAAGAGGAGGTATTATTGATGTGTTTTCATTTTCTAATGACGAACCTTATCGAATTGAATTTTTTGGTGATGAAGTAGACAGTATTAGAACTTTCGATATTGAAACTCAACTCTCTGTTGATAAATTGAAAAAAATCAGCATAATGCCCAATGTTGAAAATAAAATGCTCGAAGAAAAAAGAGAGAGTTTTTTAAAATACATTTCTTCTAATACTATTGTTTTTGCAAAAGATCTCGACTTAACTAAAGATCAATTAAATAAGCTTTTCGAAAAAGCAGAACATGCTTTTCAAAACCTGACCGGAGAATTGAAACATGCCAAGCCCGAAGAATTATTTTGTAATGGAGAATTCATTGTAAATCAATTACTTGATTTTAACCTTGTAAAAACAGGTTTAACATCAACCTCTGATCAGCAACAGAATATTGCTTTTTCAACTAAACCTCAACCCTCCTTTAACAAACAATTTGATCTGTTAATTGAAAACTTAAGTCAAAACACCAATAAAGGATTCACTAATTATCTTTTTTGTGATAATGAAAAACAAGCGAAACGTTTTCATGATATTTTTGACGATGTAGAAGATGAAGTAAATTACATAACAATTACAATGCCTCTTTACCAAGGTTTTATTGATAATGATCTGAAGATTGTTTGTTATACCGATCATCAAATATTTGAACGTTATCATAAGTTTCGTTTAAAAAGTGGTTTCGCTAAAAAACAGTCTATCAGCCTTAAGCAACTAACCAATTTAGAAATTGGTGATTATGTAACCCATATCGATCATGGTATTGGAAAATTTGGTGGGCTCCAAAAAATTGATGTTGAAGGAAAAAAACAAGAAGCCATCAAATTAATTTATGGAGAGAGAGATGTGCTTTATATAAGTATTCACGCTTTGCATAAAATCACAAAATACAATGGTAAAGATGGCAAAGCACCAAAAGTACATAAGCTTGGTTCTAATGTTTGGAAAAAATTAAAGCAAAAAACCAAGGCAAGAGTTAAACATATAGCCTATAATTTAATTGAGTTATATGCAAAAAGAAAATTGAAAAAGGGTTATTCCTTTAATCCTGACAGTTATATGCAACATGAACTGGAAGCTAGTTTTCTTTACGAAGACACTCCTGATCAGTTTAGCTCAACACAAGATGTAAAAGCGGATATGGAAAAAGATCAACCAATGGATAGATTGGTATGTGGTGATGTGGGATTTGGGAAAACTGAAATTGCAATACGTGCAGCTTTTAAAGCGGTAGATAATGGTAAGCAAGTTGCTGTTTTAGTGCCAACTACAATTTTGGCTCTTCAACATGCAAAAACATTTAAAGAAAGGCTGAAGGATTTTCCGGTAACAATAGAATATTTAAACCGCTTTAGAACAACAAAACAAAGAAATGAAATAATTAAAGGTTTAGCAGATGGTAGTGTTGATATTGTTATAGGAACGCATCAACTAGTTAACAAAAAAATTGTCTTTAAAGATCTTGGATTATTAATTATTGATGAAGAACAAAAATTTGGTGTTGCTGTTAAGGATAAATTGAAAACAATAAAAGAAAATATTGACACCTTAACACTAACTGCAACTCCAATTCCCCGAACTTTACAGTTTTCACTAATGGCTGCCCGTGATCTATCGGTTATTAAAACTCCTCCTCCCAACAGACATCCTATTGAAACAAATGTCATCCGTTTTAGCGAAGAAACTATCAGAGATGCTATCAGATATGAAATATCCAGGGGCGGACAAGTATTTTTTATCCATAATCGAATTGAAAATATTAATGAGGTTGCAGGTTTAGTTCAGCGCCTGGTTCCAGATGCTAAAATTGCCATAGGGCATGGACAAATGGATGGCAAAAAATTAGAGCAATTAATGTTGGCCTTTATCAATAATGAATTTGACGTACTCGTATCAACTACCATTGTTGAAAATGGATTGGATGTGCCAAATGCTAACACCATATTTATCAATAACGCCAACAATTTTGGAATAAGTGATTTGCACCAAATGCGCGGAAGAGTTGGTAGATCGAATAAAAAGGCTTTTTGCTATTTTATCACCCCACCGTACCACATAATGACAGATGATGCACGGAAACGAATTCAAGCTTTAGAATTACATTCCGATCTGGGAAGTGGTTTTTATATTGCAATGAAAGATCTTGAAATTCGGGGTGCGGGAGATCTATTAGGGGGTGAACAAAGTGGTTTTATAAATGATATTGGATTTGAAACCTATCAAAAAATATTGAATGAAGCGATTGAAGAACTAAAGGAAAATGAGTTTAAAGGTTTGTATAAAGATGACCGGAAGAAGCCGAAGGAATTTGTAAAAGAGATTCAAATTGATACGGATTTTGAAATTCTTTTCCCCGATGATTATATAAATAGCATAAGTGAAAGATTAAGTTTATACAAAGAATTAAGTGAATTAAAGACAGAGGAAGAACTGCGGATTTTTGAAAATAAATTGAAAGATCGCTTCGGCGAATTACCACTTCAGTCAATTGACCTTTTAGACAGCGTTCGCATTAAATGGCTGGCCAAAAAACTTGGTTTAGAACGTGTTATATTAAAACAAAACCGAATGATCGGATATTTTATTTCTGATCAAAAAAGTGATTTTTATCAAAGTGAGATCTTTACAAATCTTTTGCAATATGTTCAGAGAAATGGTAAAAAGTGTGTAATGAAAGAAAAGCAGACCAATAAAGGATTGCGGTTATTAATCACCTTTATTCGAATTAATTCTGTACAAAAGGCCTTACAAGCATTAACTGAAATTTAGTTAACTTCTTTGTTAATAAATCAAATTTTATTTATCTAAACCATACCTTTTCTAAAACTATTTTTTTGTACTTTTTTAAAAAATTAAAAGTAGATATATTCATTTCTACCTATGAAAAATGAACCATTTTTTTAAAAAGAATGGTCTTACCTTAATAAAAAGTTATATGAAAGAAAGTACTACAAAAAAAATTTACGTTCTAGATACTTCTGTTTTATTATTTGATCACAATTCAATAACCAGTTTTGAAGAAAATGATGTTGCAATTCCGATTACGGTATTAGAAGAATTAGATCAGTTCAAAATCGGTAATGAAACTAAGAATTTTGAAGCTCGAGAAGTAATCCGGTTTTTAGACAAGTTGTCAGGAAACAATGGTTTAAATAAATGGATGGAACTAGGACAAAACAGCGGGAAAATTAAAGTCATCATGGATGCTTTAAGTCTTAAAAATATTAACGCAGAAGAAATTTACGGGAACACTAAAAATGATCATAAAATTATCAATGCGGCTATTTCTTTACAAAATGAAGAAAAAAAATGTGTGGTAATTCTAGTGACCAAAGATATCAATCTAAGGCTTAAAGCTAAAGCTATTGGCTTATTATCTGAAGATTATGAAACCGGAAAAGTTAAGAATATTAAAAAATTCTCTGAAGGACTTCCGATAATTGAAGATATAGATGCTGAGATCATTCAAAATATTTATCAAAAAAGCTATGTTAATGAAAATGGAATATTGGGGAGCGAAAAAATTGCTAATGGATATTATGTTCTGAACAATTGTACCAATTCAGTATTGGCAAGATATAATGGTGTTACCAATAAAATTGAAAAAGTAGATAAAAAATATGTTTTTGGTATCAAACCTCGTAATGCAGAACAAACTTTTGGTTTGAACGCACTTTTAAATGATGAGATCAAACTTGTGGCCTTGGAAGGTGTAGCCGGAACCGGGAAAACATTATTGGCTTTGGCTTCCGCACTGGAGCAAAAAAATAAATATGATCAGATCATTTTAGCTCGGCCGATTATTCCTCTTAGCAATAGAGAAATTGGTTTTTTACCCGGAGATGCTGAGGATAAGATTTCACCTTATATGCAACCCTTATGGGATAACCTGACCTTTATCAAGAATCAATTTAAAGCCAACGAGAAAAAGAGTAAGATCTTACAGCAAATGCAAGACTCCGGATTATTAACCATTACTGCGCTCGCATTTATTAGAGGAAGAAGTTTGACCAATGCCATTTTTATTATAGATGAAGCTCAAAATTTAACTCCTCATGAAGTTAAAACCATTATTACACGTGCAGGTGAAGGCACTAAGGTTATCTTTACAGGCGACATCAACCAAATTGACACTCCATATATGGATGAACACAGTAACGGTTTAACATATTTAATTGACAGATTAAAAGGCAATACATTATTTTCTCATATAAAACTGGAAAAAGGGGAGCGCTCTGAACTTGCCAATTTGGCCAATGAGATGTTGTAATATCAATTTGTTTTCGTTAGCAGTTGAAATTTATCAAGCTGCCAGGTTGTACAATCTGGCAGTTTTTTTTATAAACTTGTTACAATTTTAGTACTCACTCGTCATAATAAAAACCAATAAAATGAAAAACATAATTCTTGTCCTTATTATTGCATTTTTTTCTTCCTGTGCAACAAACACATCATTTAATACTTTTTATCAGAACAATCAAGATGATTCCGATTTTTCATTGGGATTAAATAGCTCTCTAATAAGAAGTTTTTTACCTGATGAAGATTTTGAAGAGGTAAAACCATTATTAAAAAAAGCCAAGCATGTTCGCATTTTGGTTTTTTCTGAAAATTTTGAGGAAAAAACAGTTAAGTTTGATAGGTTTATAACAAAATCAAAATTTGAAAAAGTTATTAAGATCAAAGATAATGATGATAAAATAGCATTTTTTACATTAGAACAAAAAGATAAAATAAAGGAAGTTGTCTTGGAAATTTCCTCTGATGGTGATCTTGTATTATTGGGTTTGAAAACTAATTTAACTCAAGAAGATATGGAAAGTATAATTCAATGAATCACGATTTCATGATATTATTTAACCTGAGTCTGATATAAGTCAATCTCCACAGAAGCCTTATAAATAGTGAGATTTGACTACAAAAAACGAAGACTAACTAGTTAATTTAAGACTTTTTGGAGTTAAAGATTGCTGTTTATAAGGCTTTCCAAAGGATTCTAATTGTTTTCCGTATATTTCGTTATGGTTTTTTAAACTATTAATAGTCCTTCAAAACCATGCCTTATCTTCGGAAAATAATAAAAACTGTGAGTGTTGAGTTACATCAGACTCAGGTTATTCAGGTAACATCAATTTTTCTAATCATTTTTGACAAAAGTCTTGGGAAAAATCGTTTTATATAAACTGCTAAAACTTCTAATTTTCCTCCAATAACAGCTTCCTGTTTTCGTTTGGAAATGACCCTTAATGCTTTTTTTGCAAAGACATCTGGCGACATACCGTTGGCATTTCCTTTATCATTTATATTGTATTGGGTTCCATCAGCGGTTAAGGCATTATTAGATACTTCGGTACTTACATAACCCGGACATATTATGGTGACGGCTATATTTTTATCGTGAACTTCAGCCCTTAAACTATCAAAAAACCCTTGTAAAGCATGCTTTGATCCTGCATACGAAGTTCGTAAAGGAGTACCAAATTTTCCAATGACACTACTCATTACAACTATTTGCCCACTTTCTTTTTTTATAAAATAGGGCAAAAGTAATTTAGTTAAGGCAACCGTTCCAAAATAATTCACATCAAAAATTTGCTGATCTACTTTCAGTGCTGTCTCAACCGCAAACGACCTTTGACTAATTCCACCATTATTGATGAGAATATCAATTCCATCAAATATTTCCAGTGCCTCTTTAACCTTATCATTTAAACTTGAAAAATCCGCTAAATCCAGAGGTATAATACCAACTCTTTCAGGATGTTTGCATTTTTCTCTAACTTCATTTAATTTTTGATCATTCCGTGAAGAAATGATCAGGTTGGCATCATAATTTGAAAATGCTATTGTTAATGCTGCCCCTATTCCTGAAGAAGCTCCGGTGATCCATATAGTTTTGTTGGCGAAATTCATTCTGTTTTTTTAGGTCAAATATAATAAATTGAGATTACCATATAAGTTGTACATTTGAAAAATTTTATTCTATGTTTAAGAAAATATTAGTGCTGTTGCTCCTTTGTAACGTATCAACTTATGCCCAATATGCAATAAAAGGTACCATAAATCCTAACAATGACTACTCATGGATCTTATTGTATAAATTAGAAAATGGTAAGCAATCTTATATTGACAATGCAAACGTGGAGAATGGAGCATTTCAATTTAATGTTGACGATGTTGAACCTTCTGGTATATATAGAGCTTATTACCAAATAGAAAACAGCTTATACGTCGAATTTATTTACAATAAAGAAGAGATAGAATTTTCTTTTAATCCTGACAATCCAACAGAAACCATTCAATTTTCCAGCTCAGAAGAAAATAAAATTTATCAGGAATACTATAAAAAAATAACTGTTCATCAAAGAAAATTGGATTCATTACAGGTTGTTTATATCAGATCCACAGATCCTAAAACCGATCAAGAAATAATTACTAAATATCGAGAATCTTTAACAGAATTACAAAAGGTGCAGTTGTATTACGAAAAAATATCTGATGGTAAGTTGGCAAATCATTTTATAAAGGCAAGTGCACAATATAATTCAAGCGCTCCTCATAAAAAACCACAGGATTATATCAGTGAGGTTAAAACTCATTTTTTTGACGCCATTGATTTTAAGGATAAGATCTTAAGTAATTCAACTTTTGTAAATGATCGATTGACAGATTTTGTGTTGTACTTGAATCAGGCAGATAGGGAAGTAGCGCAAAATGCTTTACAAAAAGAAGCCATTGAAAATGCAGTACAAAGATTAGCTAATGATTTTGACTTACTTAAAAATTTTGAAGAAAGTCTCTTACACCATTATGTAGAAGAAGAAAATACGGAGATGATCTACTTCATTATAGAGGAATTTTATAACGATTTACCAATCCGTTATCAAGATGATGCTTTAAAATATAAAGTTCTTGCAGCTCTTAAAACGGCCGTTGGCAGCGAAGCGCCTGATTTTTCCTGGAAAGATGATGGAATAAATAAAAATTTGCACAGTTTGATCGGTTCAGATTATTATATTGTAGTGTTCTTTAGCTCAGGTTGCCCTCATTGTCAAATAGAAATGCCTGATTTTTACGATTTTATAATTGGAATAGAAAATATACGAGTTGTTACCATAGGCCTGGAAGATCAAAAGGACGATTGGGAAGAAATGACTGCGAATTATAGTGAGTTTATCAATATTTTAGATCTGGATAAATGGCAGAGTAAAAAAGTTAAAGATTATGGAGTTACTGGAATCCCAGGATATTTTGTTATGGATACCAATAAAAAAATACTTGCAAAACCAAATGATCTTGAAACTTTAAAAGCAATGTTTGAAGTCAAATAATTGTGTTTGTTGATTGTTTTTATTGTTGATCATCTGATCACAAAAAAAAAACATTTAACTAAATCGACCAAGAATAAATCAAAAATGAAAAAAAGCATCTTCAAAATGTTCAATTTTGATTTCTACTTTGTTTTTAATTATTCCAATTACATCAAAGCGGACTTCAACATTTAAATCTTTTGATGTAACATATTCATCCATAGCACTTACCAATTGTTTTTTTTGTTTGGGTTTGAGAAAATCCTGTGGATCCCCAAAATCATCAGTAGATCGGGTTTTTACTTCAACTGCTATTAAAATATTTTCCAGTTGAGCTATAATATCAATTTCTGCCTTTTTAAACCGCCAGTTACGTTCTTTGATCTCATATCCTTTTTGAATCAAAAAGTCAACTGCAATTTGTTCTCCTTCTTTACCAAGTTCGTTATGCTGAGCCAAAATATTAAAATTATTATTCCAAAACTTCAATTACAAATTAATCTCAAAATTTAAAGAAAACAATCGCCAATCCAAACCATAAGGCCAGAGAATTGATCTTTGCTACTTGTTATTTACAGTTTACGGATCTTTATTTAAAACTAACCTTCACTTTTTTCTTTGTTACTTTCAGATCTACATAACTCCCCATGACCAGTGCTCTGTTGTCATCTATATGCCCTGCAGGAAAATTAAAAATTACCGGAAAGTCGGTTCCTTCTGCTGCCTCTAACACGATTTCTTCCAATGATTTACCAAATTTATTCCCTTCATTTTTCTTTAATTTAAAATCTCCAACTATCAAACCTTTACAGTTCTTAAAATATCCCGCTCTTTTTAAACTTATCATCATTCTATCTATATGATATAAAGCTTCCCCAATATCTTCAATAAACAGTATCTTACCATTCATGTCTATTGTTGTTTCCGATTGCAGCATACTGTATACTATAGAAAGATTTCCTCCTATAATTTGACCTGTACTTTCTCCCTGTCGGTTATACTTGGAGGTTTCAAATTTATAACTCAGCTTCTTACCAAATAAAGCTTGTGCCAATGTAATAATAGACTCTTTTTGAACAGGGTCTTCCAAATCTAAGGTCAACGGCATTTGAGCATGAATAGATTGAAATCCTAATTCGTGAATTTTATTGTGTAAAACCGTTATATCCGAATAACCAATGATCCATTTAGGGCTTTCAACGAACTTATTAAAATCCAGATCATCTATAATTCTAACCGTACCATAACCTCCTCTTGCTGCCCAAATGGCTTTAATACTGGGATCATCCAGAGCTTTTTGTAAATCATCCAGCCTCTGTATATCTGTTCCTGCAAAAGTATTGTCCTGAGAAAGCATATGATTCCCAAAAAAAACTACCAGACCCCAATGATTTGCCAATTCAATTCCGGCATCAACGGATTTTTTATCCTTAATTCTTCCTGCAGGTGATAAAATGACTATGGTATCTCCCTTTTTTAAATTAGGTGGTTTTACCAGATCACGTGTAATAGCGATTTCTGTATCATTTTGGGATAAAACCGGAAACGAAATCATTATGCTGAATAAAACAAGTATTGATCTTAAAAAGAGATATTTGAACATAATTATAAAAATTTTCGCTAAAATAGATAAATATTTTAAAATGTGAGGCTGATAACTAAATATAGCATAGAGATAATTTTCAAAAATAAAAAATAACATGTACCCCCTTTTTCTTACTTTTGTGTTCTTAATTTTCACTCATGACTAATCCAAAAAGAACTGCAAATTCAGCAGACCGGTTTAACAGGTTTACTATAACTGCCGCATTGCCATACACTAATGGGCCTGTACATATAGGGCACTTGGCTGGAGTTTATGTGCCGGCAGATATTTATGCACGGTACTTAAGGTTAAACAATAAAGATGTGGCTTTTGTTTGTGGGTCTGATGAGCACGGTGTTCCTATAACCTTAAAAGCAAAGAAGGAAGGAATTACTCCCCAAGAGGTTGTGGATAAATACCATGCTATTATCAAAAAATCTTTTGATGATTTTGGAATTAGTTTTGACAATTATTCCAGAACCACCGCAAAAGTTCATCATGATACCGCATCTGAGTTTTTTAAAAAATTATATAAAAATGACAAATTTGTTGAAGAAACATCAGCACAGTTATATGATGAAGATGCTAAACAATTCCTAGCCGATAGGTTTATTGTTGGAACTTGTCCAAAATGTGGTAATGAAGAAAGTTATGGTGATCAATGTGAAAACTGTGGGACTAGTCATAATGCTACCGATCTGATCAATCCCAGATCGGCTATCACTGGAAATGTTCCTTCTTTGAAAGAAACCAAACACTGGTATCTTCCTCTAAACGAATATGAAAATTGGTTGAAGGAATGGATCTTGGTTGGGCATAAAAAAGATTGGAAAACCAATGTCTTGGGACAAGTAAAATCATGGATTGATGACGGACTAAAACCTCGGGCTGTAACTCGTGATCTGGATTGGGGTATCCCCGTACCCATAGAAGGAGCTGAAGGCAAAGTCCTTTATGTTTGGTTCGATGCTCCCATTGGATATATCTCTTCCACTAAAGAGTGGGCAGAAAGAGAAGGTAAAGATTGGGAACCTTATTGGAAAGACGAAAATACCAAAATGTTGCATTTTATAGGGAAAGATAATATTGTTTTTCATTGTATTATTTTCCCAAGTATGCTTAAAGCTGAAGGAAGTTATATTTTACCTGAAAATGTTCCGGCAAATGAATTTTTAAATCTGGAAGGGAACAAAATATCTACATCAAAAAATTGGGCAGTTTGGCTGCATGAATACTTACAGGATTTTCCTGAAAAACAAGATGTTCTGCGTTATGTTTTAACTGCAAATGCACCGGAAACTAAGGACAATGATTTTACCTGGAAAGATTTTCAGGCAAGGAATAATAATGAACTGGTTGCCATTTTTGGAAATTTTATCAACCGTGTTGTGGTATTAACCAATAAATATTATCAAGGGATTGTTCCAGAGCACAATCAATTAAGAGAAGTTGATCTAGAAACCCTGGAAAAACTGAATAAATATCCTGAAATTATTTCAAGCTCTCTCGAGCGTTACAGATTTAGAGAAGCCTTGTCTGAATTAATGAATCTGGCGCGTCTTGGAAACAAATATTTAGCTGATGAAGAACCTTGGAAACAAATTAAAACAGATCCTGATCGTGTAAAAACAATCATGTATGTGGCTCTTCAAATTGCGGCTGGATTATCCATTTTATGTGAACCTTTCTTACCATTTACAAGTAAAAAATTAAAATCAATGTTGAATCTTGCAAAGGATGTAAATTGGAATTCCGTTTCTGGTGAAAACGAGATAATCGATGCAAATCTGAAGATCAACAAAGCAGAATTATTATTTGCCAAAATTGAAGATTCGGAAGTACAATACCAAATAGAAAAATTGGAGGCTACAAAAGTAGCTAATGAAGTTGTAGAGTTAGAACCTCAAAAAGAAACCATTGACTTTGAGGATTTTACTAAACTGGACATTAGAATTGGAACCATTCTAGAAGCTGAAAAAATACCAAAAACCAAAAAACTATTAAAATTAAAAGTAGATGTTGGTATTGACACTCGAACCATTGTCAGTGGTATTGCCGAAAGCTTTAAGCCAGAAGAAATTATCGGACAAAAAGTGTCTGTTTTAGTTAATCTTGCTCCGAGAAAGTTGCGTGGTGTTGAAAGCCAGGGTATGATCTTAATGAGTGATACTCCGGATGGTAAACTCACTTTTGTAGAACCAGAGAGAAATGTTCAAAACGGAGGACAAATAAGTTAATGAAACTCAAATTTATACGTTTGTAAAACAAAATAAATTTGATCGTTAAATTAATCCCGCTGAATAGCAGGACCTCTTGTTCTTAATATGGATTTAACCCAAAACATTTATTCTCACAGATTTCGCTGATATATGTGAATTAAAATTTTATATTTTGCTTAAATGATACAGCTCCTAAATTTCATCCAAAATAAAACAAGCCTTCCTGAAAAAGGAATTGAGAATACCATTCAACTTATTAATGATGATTGTACCATTCCTTTTATATCACGTTATAGAAAAGAAAGAACAGGAAATTTAGATGAGGTTCAAATTGCTGATATTGTTAAATATAAAATTGAATTTGAAGCATTAGAAAAACGTAAAATTTCTATTTTAAAATCATTAGAAGAGCAAGAGGTCTTAACCAGTGAATTAAAAGAAAAAGTTGCAGCCTGTAAAGATCTTACACTCCTTGAGGATCTTTACCTTCCTTATAAGAAAAAACGTAAAACTAAAGCAGAAACCGCTAGAAAAAATGGCCTGGAACCTTTGGCAAAAATTATCATGAGTCAGCGAGCCAATGATATAGAATATATTTCATCTAAATATTTAAATGATAATATTGAATCAGCTGATAAGGCTGTGGAAGGTGCCCGGTTTATTATTGCAGAATGGATCAACGAAAGAACCGACATCAGAAATAATATTCGCTGGCAATTGGAAAAATTTGCTACCATAAATACCAAAGCGATAAAATCAAAAACTGATAATGATTCGAGCCCTCAAAGTGAATTAGTAAATCAAAAAGCACAAAAATATAGAGACTATTTCAACTGGTCAGAATCTTTAAACAGATGCCCCTCACATCGATTACTGGCAATTTTAAGAGCTGAAAACGAAGGTTTTATTCGAGTGAAAATTGAAATTGATCATGAAAGAGCTATCTCCAAAATGGAAGATAGAATTATAAGATCAAGTAATGATTGTACTGTACAAATCAAATTAGCCATACAAGATTCCTATAAACGATTATTATTCCCATCATTATCAAACGAAATCTTACATCATGCAAAAGAGAAAGCTGATGAAAGCGCTATTAAGGTATTTGCTAAAAACTTAAAGCAGTTGTTATTAGGAGCACCACTTGGTGAAAAAAATATTTTAGCCATTGACCCCGGATTTAGAACCGGATGCAAAATAGTTTGCTTAAATGCCCAAGGAGATCTAGAATATAACGAAACTATATATCCGCATGCGCCTCAGAATGATAGCATCACTGCGATCAAAAAAATAAGTACACTCGTTGATGCGTATAAAATTGAAGCAATTGCCATAGGAAATGGAACTGCTTCTCGTGAAACGGAAAGATTGATACGTAAAATCAGATTCAATAGAGACCTACAAATATTTGTTGTTAGTGAAGCTGGAGCTTCCATTTATTCAGCTTCCAAAATTGCTCGCGATGAATTTCCTAATTATGATGTTACTGTCAGAGGAGCTATATCTATTGGAAGAAGATTATCTGATCCATTGGCCGAATTAGTTAAGATCGATGCAAAATCAATTGGAGTTGGTCAATATCAGCATGATGTTGACCAAACTAAACTTAAAAATACTTTGGATTCGGTTGTGGAGAGTTGCGTAAATGCCATTGGCGTGAATATCAATACGGCTAGTATGTCATTATTGAGCTATGTTTCGGGTATCGGTACAAAACTAGCAGAGAATATTGTAACTTATAGAAACCAAAATGGTGCATTTACCAAAAGAGATGATATTAAAAAAGTTCATAGATTAGGTGCAAAAGCCTTTGAACAAGGTGCCGGTTTTTTAAGAATAAAACATGGTATAAATCCATTAGGTGATTCTGCCGTACATCCCGAAAGTTATGCCATAGTAACAAAAATGTCTAAAGATGTAAATAAAAGTGTTACAGAACTTATCGGAAATGCATCAATCCTTAAAAAAATTGATTTGCAAAAATATTGTACTGATACCGTTGGAATACCAACATTAAAGGATATCATCAATGAGTTGGAAAAACCCGGATTAGATCCCCGGGAACAAGCCAAAGTATTTACTTTTAACCAAAATATTAAAACTATTAATGATCTGAGGGAAGGACAATTGTTACCGGGAATTGTAAATAATATTACCAATTTTGGATGTTTTGTGGATATTGGGATCAAAGAAAGCGGACTTGTTCATGTTTCTAATTTATCCGATAAGTATGTTAGTGACGTAAACGAAGTTGTTAATCTACACCAACAAGTTATCGTCAAAGTATTGGAGGTTGATATTGCACGAAAACGGATTCAATTAACTTTAAACATAAAATAAAATTAGTGCTTAAACCCTGAACACTATCCACTTGTATCTATTATTGAATATAACCTTTATAAGCCTTTTTCAGCTAGTCCTATCTAAACAATAAAATAAAACCTCCTAGGGCTGTTACAATAAGGATCAATCTTCTATAATTAATATTGGAGATCAATTTGACAATACTTACGCCTAAATAAAACCCTATAATTATAACAGGTATCATAACAGAATTTAAAACTAAAGTTTCTCTGGTTATAGTTTTCCAAACAAAAATATGAAAAGGTAATTTGAATATATTGATAATAAAGAACAACCATGCTGCAGTGCCAATAAATTCATTTTTTGGAAGTCGCATTGCCAAAAAATAAATATTAGAAATGGGTCCTGCCAAATTTCCTATCATGGTTGAAAATCCCGCTAAAAAACCTGAAGAACTTGAAAACCAGATATTATTCGGTATGTTCACTGTTTTTCTGTTCTCAATGAAAAACATGATGAGCACGGATCCAATAATGATAACCGCCATCATTTTTTTAAAGATCTCTTCAGAAACATCATTCCCCATCCATACACCTACTAATACACCAACCACCATCCATGGCATCAGTTTTTTTATAAAACTCCATTTTGCATGTTTATTATAATAAGTAACTGCAAATATGTCGGCAGAAATTAAAAGAGGAAGTAAAATCCCTGTGGAGGACTTTTCACCAAAAACAAATGCAAGTATAACAACGATTATTATTCCTATTCCTTTGATGCCTGATTTAGCCATTCCTAATAAAAACACCGCAAAAAAAACAGCTAACCATTGCGCGGTAGATAAATCATAAGATTGTAAGATTTCAATATAGCCCAATACAAGTTTGTCTTAAGAATGTAAATCTAAGGTTTTATTTGTGAACCCGGCTTTAAGAATCCGATACAATCAGCACAACTTAAAAAGTGACCAATCAAATTGTTTTAAGCTAAATATGCTATCCAATTTAAATTACCCCAGGTTATTAGCTAGTCAGATGAGTCTACTTTATTTTACTCTGATAAAACAAAAATGATTAATAAAACCGTATAACTGAAAAATAAATATTTCAATGATATATATTTGCATTTTTTAATACCAATTTTTTCAGAATGGTCTAAATTACTTTGATCATTTTGTTTTAAATTTTCGGGGTGTAGCGTAGCCCGGTTAGCGCGCCACGCTGGGGGCGTGGAGGTCGGAGGTTCAAATCCTCTCACCCCGACAATCAAAATCCTCTCAAACTTTGTTTGAGAGATTTTTTGTTTTTCAGAACGTTGAAAATTTACTTTCAAAAGTGAATGAAAAACAAAAAATCATTCATGCGGTAGCATGATAAAGGATTTTGATTAGCAACGTTACTTATAAAGGATCAGCGAACATTAGTGAGCTAATCCTTTCATTGCGGTTTACCCCCAAATACAAATGAAAAACAAAAAATCATTCATGCAGTAGCATGATAAAGGATTTTGATTTGCAACGTTACCTAAAAAGGATCAGGGAACATTAGTGAGCTAATCCCTTCATAGCGGTTTACCTCCAAAAACAAATGAAAAACAAAAAATCATTCATGCGTTAGCATGATAAGGAATTTTGATTTGCAACATTCTTAAAAATGAATCGGAAAATTCCTTTGTTGGAGGTTTATCCAATAAAGCATGTGAATTATTATATTGACAGCTATAAATCCTTCAAAGCTAACTCAACTGCACTTTCAGCATGAATTTTTGAGGTGTCAAATACTGGAATATCTATATCCGTTTGTTTGATCAATAGCGGAATTTCTGTACATCCTAATATTACGCCCTGAGCTCCTCGGCTCTTTAGTTCATTAATAATCTTAATAAAGCCCTTTTTTGAATCTTTTGTTATTTTACCATGTACAAGTTCATTATAAATAGTGTGATGAATAAAGTTCCTATCTTTCTCTTTAGGAATTATTACTTCAATATCAAATTCATTTAATAGTATTTTCTTGTAAAAATCTTTTTCCATGGTAAATTTCGTCCCCAAAAGAGCAATCTTATTTAGATGTTTTTCCTTAATAGCTTTTCCCGTGGTAGCCACAATATGTAAAAAAGGGACAGAGATATTTTCTATGATCTTATCACTGCATAAGTGCATGGTATTGGTACACAAAATAATGATCTCAGCACCACTTTTTTCTAAATTTATTGCCATATCAGCCATAATACGATCCAAACCATTCCAATCTCCTTTACTTTGTAATTCTTCGATCTCAGCAAAATCAACAGATTCAATGACACATTTTGAAGAATGATATCCACCTAAAATTTCTCTAACTTTTTTATTCATTACTTCATAATAAACCAGAGAAGATTCCCAGCTCATTCCTCCAATTAGTCCAATTTTTTTCATCTTTTTTATTAACTGCTATTAATATTCTCTAATTATCGTTTACTAAATTAGTTTTATTGTTTAAAAGTAGGAAAAATTGAGAAAATGTAGTCTTTATCAGTCATATAATTTCCTGATTAACATAATCTCTTATTGAAAAAATAAGTATATTGTTCACCATAATTAGACATCAAGATGAAACTAGATATTACCAGAACATCATTTAAATTAACTTTGCTCTTCTTCATTTTCTCTTTCCTCTTTATTTTTGAAATTCATGCCCAGGAAAAGGATATTCAAATAACTGATAGTATTCAAAAAGTTGATGATGCTATTTCTATTGGTGATATTCCGGATGAAGCCGAAAAGCTCAGTCAACGTATTATCAAGTTAAGGAAAGTTCTAATGCCCAGTACTGAAATTGCTGAAGTAGATTCCTTATTAAACATTACTTCCATCGCACTTAGTAACAAGAAGGACTCTCTTTTGTCTGAGTTTGATGATATCACACGAAGGGTTTTAAAAGTTCGAAAAGTAGAATGGGAAACATATAGAAAATATTTAAAAGATGGTCAAAAAGTATTAAAAAGCCGTACAGAGGATATTAGTAAGATTAGTGACGAATTAGTTAATGAAATAAAAAAATGGAGACAAACCAAAATAACCCTTATTAGTAATAATGAAACAAGCGATATTTATGAAGGATTAGACCCCATTATTTTAACACTTGAAGAAATGATGAATTTAACTCATGAGAGGTTAGATTATATTTTTAACGTTCAAAAAGGACTGACAGATCTTGTTTTAACTGTTGATGAAACAATTTCAGAAATTGATTTGTTGGAACTTCAAATGCAAAAAGATTATTTTGTTTTTGATAGTGAACCTATTTGGAGATTAAAAAAATCTGAAGATAGTGTTATTGATACCACAGCAACACCAACCGTAAGCGCTTCAAATTTGATCTTATCCGGGCTTAAGGAGAATAAGCAACAAATGCAGGAGTTTATACAGCTAAATGGTAAGACAGCGATTTTACAACTGCTCTTTATTCTGACACTCCTGATTTTCACGCTCAGTGTTAACAAAAAATGGAAAAAAGACATAAAAGAGTTAACAAACCCTATTGAAATACAGGCAAAAATTGTGCTTTCTAATCCAATATCCGCCACAATAGTTGTAGGAGCACTAATTTCGGCTTTTTTCTATGATGCTCTAATTCCGGCTTTTGGTGAGTTTCATATCATATTGATTTTAATTGCAACGGTATATTTGTTGCCAAAACTTACAAACAAACGCTTTGGCCTTTTTCTTGTCCTAATCTTATTCGTTTTTTTTATCAATATTTTTGAAGCGTATTTGGGTCCTAAAGCCGATATGGTAAGATGGTTAATGATCATGGATGTGATTTTATTGATCATCGCACTTGTAATTGGTAGAGGAATTGTGAAAAAATCACCTGAACAGTTTGATTCAATTTACCGAATATTCAATGCACTAGCTCCTTTTTATATATTGATCTTAATTATTGCATTTCTGGCTAATATTATTGGAATGGTTAGTTTATCCGGGTTTTTAATCACTGGTATTCTCAGATCTATTGCTTTAGGTATGGTTGTTTACCTATCCGTAAAAACAATTACCAGTTTTGTTGTTTTATTTTTCAAGTTACGTAGTTCCTATAGTATTCAGGCTTTATCAACTATTGTTAACGCCACCCATCAACGGATTCAGCCAATACTTATTTGGTTCGGAATGATTGTTTGGATTATGTTCACCTTAAAGGCATTTGATCTTTTTGATTTTATAGTCGCCTGGATAAACGAGTTAATGATTGTGGCATGGAAAATTGGGGAAATGACGATTTCATTAGGTGGGATACTGGCTTTTTTAGGCATTTTTATTTTATCTCTTATCCTTGCAAAATTAGCTGCCACTATATTTCAAGATGAATGGATGGTTGATGTACTTCCCCGTGGTGTTGCTCCGGCGATCTCACTTGTGTTGAGAATAATACTTATAAGTATTGGGCTTTATATGGCCTTATCAGCAGCAGGTTTAGACCTGAGTAAACTTGGCTTTATGCTTGGTGCTTTAGGAGTGGGTATTGGTTTTGGCTTACAAAGTGTGGTGCTGAATTTTATTGCAGGACTAATCCTGGCTTTTGAAAGGCCAATTAATTTGGGTGATACTATTGAAGTGGATCAAGAATTTGGAATTGTAACCAGCATTGGTGTAAGATCAAGTAATATTAAATCTTATGCGGGTTATGAAGCAATTATTCCTAACGGTGATCTGATCTCCAAAAAAGTTATTAATTATACCCTGACCAATCGTGAAAGGAGGAGTAAAATCTATATGAAAACTGCTCCAAATGCTGATCCCGAAAAGGTTATAGCCTTATTCAACGAAATGGCCTCAGAGGATCCAAGAACACGCAAAGATCCGGCTCCTAAAACCTATTTTTATGGTTATGACGAAGATGGGAATCTAAGCTTTGCATTATTGTACTGGACCACCTTTACTGACACTCTTAAAACGGATAGTGCCATTGCATTAAAAATCTTTACAAAATTAAAAGACGAAGGCGTTCAAGCACCTGCTCCTGTCAGACGTATTATTTCTGATAAATAAGATTCTACAGCGTTTATTCTGTAAATAAATAATCTAGTTTTAAATCGTTAAAAGCGTCATTAAAGCTTTTTATTTCTTTGTTAATTAAATCATCAAACTCTTTTAATTGTATGTTGATTTTATTCGTCAATTCATTTTTAACCTCAATATCTTGTTCCGTTGGAGGAAAATCATCCATAGTTACTAAACTGTTTAAATGACCTAATTTGTTAGTCAATCTAATTGGGAAATTCAAAGGGTCCTGGTTACTTTTATTTTTTGTTTGATATAAAGCCTTTTCAACTTCTGAAAGTTCGTTTTGTAGTTCTTTTGCCTTATCTACAAGATCATTTACATTTTCATCATTCTTATATTGTTTCGTGAAAGCATCTAGTTGTTTATTTATCTTTCTTATTTTTTTGATTGATTTGTGTGCACTATCAATTGTTCTATTTACATCCGAAACAAAATCAAATTGTTTTTGCATGTCGGCAACACTTACTTCCGCTCTGGGATCAGCCAATATTTGAAAGGAATGGGTTAGAATAGTATCATTGACATTTAAACTTACCTTATATGAACCCGGTACCACTTTTGCTCCATTAAAATTCGCCCACCAAAAGATCATACCTTTTAATTTTTCAGCCCCTTCGGTTCGAGAATTCCAAACAAATTTATTCGCTCCTTTTTCTACTTTTAAATTATTCTCCTTTTTCTTGGCCTTATTATTAAAACTAGCAAGTGTATCTCCATTTTGAGTTAGATATGTTAGGCTAATACTATCATTTTCTTTATTATAATCTTTAATATTAAAATAGGTGATCACACCATTTTCAAGATTAGTACCATTGTGATTTGATTTTTTTCCTCCCCTGCCTTTTGTTCTGTAAGAATTCTTTGGGGCAAAAAGAATAATCTCTTTTGATCTAATTTCATTGTTCAATTGATGCAAAACAGTTAGGTCATCTATCATCCATAAACTTCTGCCCTGTGTAGCAACTATTAAATTATCATCTTTGATGGTAAGATCAGTAATAGGAACAATGGGTAAATTCAATTGGAACTTCTGCCAATTTGACCCATCGTTAAAGGAGATATACATCCCAGTTTCTGTTCCGGAATATAACAACCCTCTACGCTTTGGATCTTCTCTAATAACTCTTGTAAAATGCTCATGATCAATTCCATTGGTTATTTTGATCCATGTCTTTCCATAATCCTTTGTTTTGAACAAATATGGCTCAAAATCTCCTGATTTATATTTTGTAGCTGCAATATAGCATGTTCCTTCGTCAAAATTAGAGGGTTCAATACTGTTGATCATAGTCCATTCAGGCAATCCTTTTGGCGTTATATTTTCCCATGTTTTACCTCCATCTTTAGTGAGATGAATCAAACCATCATCACTTCCTACCCATAGTAATCCTTCTTTTAACGGACTTTCATTTGCAGAAAAAATAGTGCAATAATATTCTACACCTGTATTATCCTGTGTTATGGGTCCTCCACTTGAAACCAACTTTATGGAATCGTTTCTTGTCAGATCCTCACTTAATAATTTCCAGCTTTGCCCTTCATTTTCGCTAAGATGAACATGATTAGAAAAGGCATAAAGTTTCTTTGGGTCATGTTTGCTGAACATTACTGGAAAATTCCATTGAAAACGATATTTCATGCCTTCTGCTCCGTATCCCATAGGATTATCAGGCCATACATTTATTGCTCTTACAGTCCCGGTCTTATGGTTTTTTCTAGTTAAAAAACCACCATAACTGCCTCCATATACAATATCATTATTATTTGGATCAACAGTAATATGAGCTGATTCTCCACCAGCAGTTGATTCCCAATCATTATCACTTATACTACTTCCATCACTTCTATTATTTATTCTAATGGCCGAATTATCTTGTTGGGCGGCATAAATTCTAAACGGGAAATGATTGTCAGTAGTTACCCTATAAAATTGAGAAGTGGGTTGGTTATGGTAAGTTGTCCAGGTTTCACCTCCATCATAAGTAACTTGAGCTCCACCATCATCACCAATGATCATACGCTTAGAGTTTTCAGGAGAGATCCATAGATCATGATGATCTCCATGAGGTGCATTATGTGTTGTAAATGTTTTTCCTCCATCAGTGGATTTATGGTATCTAACATTTAACACATAAACAATATTTTCATCTTCGGTATCCGCATATATTCTTGTATAATACCAAGCTCTTTGTCTTAATTTTCGTTCTTCATTAATTCTTTTCCAGGTTTCACCTCCATCATCGCTTCTGTATAAACCTCCTTTTTTTTCATTTTCAACGATTGCCCAAACTCGTTCAGAATTCTTTGGTGAAACTGTTACACCAATAATACCCAAAGTATCTTGTGGGAAACCTTCCTTTGTTGATATCTCTTGCCAGGTTTCTCCACTATCAGTGCTTTTCCATAATGCCGAACCCTCTCCACCACTGCTCAAGCTGTAAGGGGTTCGTTGCACTCGCCAAGTAGAGGCATATAATATTCTCGGATTATTAGGATCAAGGATCAGATCAACTGCACCGGCATGATCATTGGTAAAAAGCTTTTTTGTCCAGGTTTTTCCACCATCAACACTTTTAAATATTCCTCTTTCACTGCTTGGTTTATAAATATTTCCTAAAACAGCAGCAAAAACTATATTATTATTGGTTGGATGTACTGCAATTCTAGAAACATGTCTTGATTTTTCCAGGCCTGATGACTTCCATGTTTTTCCAGCATCTTCACTTTTCCATACTCCGTATCCAGAGGATACATTACCTCTTACGGTTTTTTCACCCCCTCCAACATAGATAACATTTTTATCGTTTTTAGCAACAGCAATTGCTCCAATACTTCCGCCAAAAAAACCATCAGAAATATTTTCCCAGGATCTTCCCCCGTTAACAGTTTTCCAGATTCCACCCCCGGTTGATCCAAAATAAAAAAGATTGGGTTCTCCGGGAACACCTGTAACTGCCGCTGAGCGACCACCTCTAAATGGTCCAATTAATCTGTATTCCAATCCTTTATAAAGCTCTTCCTTAAAGACAACTTCTGTAGTTTTTGATTTAGATTTCTCTTTCTTTTGGGCTTGTAAATTAAATGGTGAAAGAGATAAAAAAATGACCATTAGGCTAATTTTTATAAAGATGGTTCGCATAATTGTTATGTTTATTTAACTTAGGGCTAATGTAATAATTAAATAGTTATTTCATTTGTACAATGTAATTCAATTTTAGATTTACTATAATTTGTGAAATATTAATTATTACTCCTTACACTCTTGTTTAACAGCACAATATATACTATCTTAGAGCTGTGAAAAGTTATAAAAACACAAACGACCCCCAAAGAAGTTTTGTTACGGCCTATGTTGAAAAACACAGCCAAAAGAATCAATTTTTTAATGATGTTAAGAAGATCATCAACTGGAACGAAATTGATAATGAATTAAAAAAAGTCTACAAAATTGGATTGACCGATAAAGGTGCAAAAGCCTATTCCCCTTTGTTACTTTTTAAAATGCATCTGATCTCAGTTTGGTATGACCTTTCCGATATTCAAACTGAAACTATGGTAAATGATAGCTTATCTGCTATAAAATTTTGTGATCTGACCCTTGAAGATAATGTTCCGGGGCATAGCACACTAAGTCGGTTTAAAAAAGAATTAGCTGATCAGGGTGCTTTAGAAAATATTTTTGAAAAAATCAATGATCAATTGATAGCGAATAATTTAAAGATCATTAAAGGCCATGCTAAAGTAGATGCCAGGCTTATTTCTAATTAAAATTTTGATTAATTTCCAAATGCTGTAATCACTACTGTGCGGGAACCGCCATGATTTCGATGTTCACAAAGGTAAATTCCCTGCCAAATACCGAGATTTAATTTTCCGTTAGTAATCGGAATCTGAACTGAAGATCCCATTAATGACGTTTTAATATGGGCCGGCATATCATCTGATCCTTCATAATTATGAATATAGTAAGGCTCGTTTTCCGGAACCATTATATTGAGATGACTTTCAAAATCTTTTCTTACCGTTGGATCAGCATTTTCATTAATGGTGAGACTGGCCGAAGTATGTTTGATAAAAACATGGAGAAAGCCTATTTTTATTTGATTGATTTCCGGGAGACTGTTGATAACATTATTTGTTATTAAATGAAATCCTCTTGAATGAGCAAGTAGTTTTATTTGTTTTTGAAAAATAAACATTATTCAAAGTTATGACTTTCTATTTCTTATAACCAATTTTTTTTTCTCGGTTTTACTATTGGTTTTTCTAATAATTGTTGAATTATTTTATAAATTTCTTCAAACTTCTCTCCGTACTGAGATTCCATTTGTTTTATTTTACTCCTGATTTCTTCATAATTGTTTACCAGCTTACGTAATTGAACAAAAGTTTCAATTATTTGTATACTTATCTTTATAGCGATTTCACTATTTAAAACGCTTGATAGCATTAAAATTCCATGTTCTGTAAATACAAAAGGGGGATATTTAGAATGCCTCCTTTTTGTTAAGGTCGCAATTTGCGACCTTAAAAATTCAGATTCCATTGTTGTAAGTTCAAACATAAAAGATTCTGGAAATCGATTTATATTTCGTCTTACCTGTTCTTTTAATCTTTTTGTCTTTACCCCGAATAATTCTGCTAAATCTCTATCCAGCATTACTTTCTGACCTCTGATCAAATAGATTTTATTAGTGATGATCTCATCTGGAATTGTAATTTCTTTGGTCATTTGAATTTATTTCATTTGAAAATTCATAAGATGACTAATATCTATTATGATTATAGTCATCTTATGAGTAAGGAAATTATTATTGGTTTTTACTTCCTAAAAAAAGTATTTCATTACAAACTATTTCTGTCATATATTTTTTAACTCCTTTTTCATCATCCCAGGATCGGGTGGTTAATTTACCTTCAATGGCTACTTCTTTTCCTTTTTCTAAGAACATTTCAGCTAATTCTGCTGTTTTATTCCACGCAACCACATGATGCCATTCTGTATCAGTAATTTTTTCACCTTTTGCATTTTTATAGGTTTCATTGGTGGCTATGGAAAACTTTGCCAATTTGGTTCCTGATTCTAAGGTTTTGATCTCAGGATTCATTCCTAAATGCCCAATTAACTGCACTCGATTTCTTAAATTATTCATAATGTTTAATTTTATAACCTGAAATTTCTCAGGTTGGTTAATGTTCTATTTAATTGAAAAATCCTCAATTTGATTTAACACTGCAAAGATGAAACAGACATCTCATTGGATTCGGTTACTAAATATTTACTTTCGGATGTAATTGAATGTAGTCGTTTGTGTTCGTATAATTTTAACTATATTTGCCTGATAATGAAAATTATATAAATAAACCTCTAAGAAATTGGTGTTTTAAAAAGGTGTTAAAAATCATCAGATATTCATATGGAAATAATAATTCCGACTGTAACAATAGAATAATATAGCCTAGATTGTATACTAATAGCCTGTTAATGCATTAACCAATGACATATTAATACAATTTAAAGGTTGGTCTAGAATAATATTTGTAAAATAAAGAGAAAACTGAATATGGATTCATGATCATAATGTTTTGCTCTGTTAATGTCGATCAAAAATAATATTCATTGATGATTTTTGAATGGATTAATTATAACTAATAAAATTCGTAAAATGGAAACAAAAATATGTTTGGAATGTGGCGAATCTATAAAAGGTAGAAGCGACAAGAAGTTTTGCAGTGATTATTGTCGCAATGCATATAACAATAAAGTAAATAAAGAGAGTAAAAATTTAATTCGCAATGCCAATAACAGACTCAGAAAAAACTACAAGATTCTAAGTGAATTAAATTCGAAGGGTAAAACAAAGATTACAAGGGGTAAACTATTGGATAGGAATTTTGACTTTCAGTTGTTTACATCCATTTATACCACTAAAACCGGTAATGTATATTACTATGTATATGACCAAGGTTATCTTAAACTTGAAAATGAATATTATTTACTGATAAAACGAGATTGATTTATGTTGAAACATTTAAATAGAAATGTATTTAAACTCTTTTGTAACAATTCACTTCTTCATTCGTCGAATCATAAAAAAATTATGATTCGACTATATACGTTCCTTTTATTAATTTTTAGCCTTACTTCTTTTGCACAGAATAAAAGTGTCGTTTCTGGATCAATTTCAAACAAAGAAACCAATGAACCTCTCCCCTTTGCTTCTATAACATTAAAAAACCACCTTATTGGCACCATTAGTAATGAAAATGGAGAATTTGATTTTTATATTCCCGAATCAAAACGAAATGATACTATTGTTATAAGTTTTATTGGTTTTAATCCTTATGAAATCCCTTTAGCATCAACTCAAGGCGAAATAAAAATAAATCTACAACCAAGTAATGAGGTTTTAGCTGAAGTTATCGTTAGTCCTTTAAGTCCACTGGATTATATTAAAAGAGCTTTAAAATATTTTGATCAAAATTACCCTCAAGACTCCTATCAGAGTTTAGCATATTATCGAGAAAAATTTATTGAAAACGGAGCTGTGATCAACAAAGAAGAAGCTGTTTTTAAAACATTTTATTCAGAAGGAATTGATTCGACTAAAAATCAACACCAACTATTATTATATAAACCTGAAGAGAATCCACAGCAATTTCAATTTATGCGTGAATGGTTTGAAAAAAAACAGGCTAAAAGAAAAAAGAAAGCGATCAAAAAGGGTGAAGACTATGATGAGGATGAGTTTAGTACAGATATGGATATGAATCTAGGAGGCCCTGAATCTGTAATTGAATTAGATCTCCAGCACGATAAAGATAACTTCTTAAAAGAAAAATATTTTAAAAAATACGAATATACTTTTGGTAAAGAAACTATATTTAATGGTGATACTTTAGTAACTATAATCTTCAAGGGTAAAAAAAATATAGACTATGTAAAGGATCATGGTAAAATTTTAATAAGTAAAGATAATTATGCAATTGTCAGGATAGAACAAAATGCAAAATTTAGTATTCCTTTCATGGTAAAACCTATATTGTTTACTCTTGGTCTAAAAATAAATAAACCGCAGTTTAAAAGAGTAATCAGTTATCAAAAATATCAAGATCTCTGGTATCCGCAATTGTTTCGTTGGGATGCCAATGTTAAATTAACCAAGCGTCATACTTTTAGCAGTAATGAATATTCTGATATAAAAATAGGTCAAGTGTTCTTTATTAATAAACTGGATTCTGTTGCTACTTCAATACCTAAAGGGAAACGATTTGATTCCGATGAAGATATGGAATACCAAGTACATAATGATGACAATATTTCTTGGGAAGGAATGAATGTGATAAAGGATTAACTCTGTATTAAATTTATAAATATCTGAACAAGACCCGACAAGTTTAAAACTTGTCGGGTCTTGTTTTTAAAATATTGTTTATTTTTAGCTCCTAAATCTCAATTAATGTCCGCAAAAATAAACTATACCTCAGCAGTTTCTTTTATCATTCTTCTAGCTGTTATATTTTGGAATTTTAACTCCTTAATGCCAAAACAAATAACAAACCTCAATTCACCAAAAACTGAATTTTCAACAGAAAGGGCGTTAATTCATTTAAAAAAAATAACACAAAAACCCCATTATGTTGGTTCTGAAAATCATTCGGAAGTAAGAAATTACATCATTGCCGAATTAGAAAAACTAGGTCTAAGGGTTGAAGTGCAAACTCAAACAGCTGTAAATAAAAAATGGCGTGCCGGTACAAAAGTTAGAAATATTCTAGCAAAAATCAAAGGGACTGAAAAAGGTAAAGCTTTACTCCTGCTATCACATTATGATTCAAGTCCACATTCTTCATTAGGAGCTAGTGATGCGGGCAGCGGAGTAGTCACAATTTTAGAAGGAATTAGAGCATATTTAGAAAATAATTCTACACCAAAAAACGATATTATCATTTTAATTTCCGATGCTGAAGAATTAGGATTACTCGGTGCTAATGCTTTTGTAAACCATCATCCCTGGGCAAAAGATATTGGCCTTGTTTTGAATTTTGAAGCGAGAGGAAGTGGTGGGCCGAGTTATATGCTGATGGAAACCAACGGAGGAAATAGAAATTTAGTTAAGGCATTTAACAAAGCTCATCCCAAATATCCGGTTGCTAATTCACTTTTATACAGCATTTATAAAATGCTGCCCAATGATACCGATTTAACCATTTTTAGAGAAGATGGAAATATCAATGGTTTTAATTTTGCTTTTTTAGACGATCATTTTGATTACCATACAGCTCAAGACAGTTATAATAGATTAGATAAAAAAACCTTACAACATCAAGCAGAATATTTGATGCCCTTATTGTCTTATTTCTCTGATGCTGATCTAACTAATCTAACTGCTGAAGAAGATCATGTGTTTTTTAATTTTCCTGGCCTGCCTGCCGGCAAGACAGGTTTTGTATTAATTCACTATCCTTTCAGTTGGGTAATACCCATGTTAATTACTGCTGTTTTTGCTTTTTTAATTTTAATAGTTATAGGGCTAAAACAGCAAATATTATCCATTAAAAATATATTTATTGGTTTTATCCCATTTTTAATTGCATTGATTTCTTCTGGTCTTTTGGCGTTTTTTGGGTGGAAAATTATTCTCAAAATATACCCTGATTACAATGGTATTGTACACGGCTTTACTTATAACGGGCATTTTTATATTACCACATTCATTGCTTTAACCATCTGGATTACCTTATGGACCTATAGTAAATATTTTAATACGAATACCATCTCTAACTTATTCATTGCTCCAATTTTTATATGGTTGCTGATCAATGTTGCAGTTGCTATTTATTTACCGGGAGCAGGATTTTTAATTATTCCTGTTTTTATTGCTCTGATCATATTGGTGATTTTGTTATTTTCAAAGTCAAAATATTCCAATAAAGTTTTACTTTTCTCCTTTATCGTAATTCCGGTATTGATAATTTTCACTCCTCTGGTTCAAATGTTTCCAATTGGGCTTGGATTAAAAATGACAGCCATTAGCACTTCATTAACTGTATTGATCATCGGAATACTTCTTCCAATTTTTGCATCCTATACACATGTAAATAAAATAAGTAAATTATTCTTATTAATCGGATTATTGTCTCTCGTTTCAGCATCCTTTACTTCAAATTATACAGAAGATAAGAAGCGGCCAAATAGTATTTTATATGTTCTGGATGTGGACAAAAAGGAAGCATTTTGGGTGAGTTATGATGTCAAGGTTGATGAGTTTACTCAGCAATATTTAAGTAAGAATCCTGATCACGGAAGTTTTATTAAAAACCCAACTACGAGTAAATATGGTACTAATTTTAAACTGTTTAAAGAAACAAAGGTATTAGATCTTGACGCACCTGACATTAAAGTCTTATTGGATACTATTATTGATGATAACAGAATAATTAATTTCAAAATCACACCTCAGAGAGGTGTGAATAGAATCGAAATTCTTAGTGAGAATGTACTACACTTTAGTGCCTTCACCATAAATGGAGATATATTAAAAATGAAAAAGGGAGAAAAATATGTCTTAAGTACCGAAAAAAGAAAACAGGTATTAAGTTATTATTTTACCAAGAACAATGAAAGTTTAGAACTTAAATTTTCTATTCCTAAAGATGAAACTCCAAATTTTGAAATCTTGGAAGCCTCCTATGATCTATTTACAAATCCATTGATCAATACCATAACAGGGAAATTAAATTCCAGATCAGAAACGATGATGCCTATGCCTTTTGTTTTAAATGATGCTGTTGTTATTAAAAAGAAAATTGAATTATAATCTCAAGCAATGTTTTGAAAATCTTACTGGTTTAAAATGATATGGATTTCTGTGTAAGCTTTGATTCAAATTTGCAATAAATTACAGCTATAAACTTACAATCCATTTTTGTTTATTGGTTATAATTCAAAGAGATAAAAACGGGGAGACATGGTTGCTTTCAACTGCCAAGTAATTCATATATTTGCTTTACCTAAATAATAAAATCCGCTTTAAGCGAAAAAAAATAATACTATAAATGAAGACCGTAAACGATTTTAATTTTGAAGATAAAAAAGCATTGATTAGAGTAGACTTTAATGTGCCCTTAAACGATGAACTTCAGGTTACTGATACTACACGAATTAAAGCTGCAAAGCCAACAATATTAAAAGTTTTAGAGGACGGAGGCAGCGCAATCTTAATGTCGCATTTAGGGAGACCAAAAGGAGTTGAAAATAAGTTTTCACTAAAAAATATTGTTGATGAGGTAAGTAATATAATTGGTGTTCAGGTAATATTTGTAGAGAACTGTGTTGGTGATGATATTGAAAAAGCTGCTACTGAATTACAAAATGGTCAAGTATTATTATTAGAAAATTTACGTTTCCATCCAGAAGAAAAAGCCGGGGATAAAGATTTTGCTGAAAAACTTTCAAGACTTGGTGACATTTATGTAAATGATGCTTTTGGCACTGCTCATAGAGCTCATGCTTCAACAACTATTATTGCACAATTTTTTCCTGAAAATAAATGTTTTGGACTATTATTAGCCAAAGAAATTGAGAGTTTGAATACCGTTTTAAATAATAGTGAAAAACCTGTGACAGCTATTATTGGTGGTGCGAAAGTTTCTTCAAAAATTGATGTGATCAAAAATATAATGGATAAAGTAGACAACATCATTATTGGTGGCGGAATGGCTTTTACCTTTATTAAAGTTAAAGGTGGTAAAATTGGAGATTCTTTGGTAGAAGACGATAAGTTAGATGTGGCTCAAGAAATTTTGAATGTGGCCAAACAAAAAAATACCAGGATTCATTTACCAATAGATGTGATTGCTGCTGATGCTTTTAGTGAAAATGCGAATACACAAGTTTGTGAAGCAAAAGACATACCCGATGGATGGATGGGATTAGATGCCGGACCTAAGACCAATGTTGGTTTTTCATTTATTATTGCCGAATCAAAAACTATTTTATGGAACGGACCGGTTGGTGTTTTTGAAATGGAAAAGTTTGCCAAAGGTACTATTGAGCTTGGAAATGCAATTGCCGATGCTACTGCCGATGGTGCTTTCTCCTTGGTTGGTGGTGGTGATTCTGTTGCAGCGGTAAAACAATTCGGACTTGCCAAAAAAGTTAGTTATATCTCTACCGGTGGTGGTGCAATGTTGGAAATGCTTGAAGGGAAAACTTTACCCGGTATAGAAGCAATAATGAAATAACAATTATTTGAAAACTTGTTTATTTGTTATTCACATTTTCATGGAATTCTTTTTTTGTAAAAATATTACTGAAAAATTTCATTCCAAATCTTCAATTTATGAAATATACTACACTACCTAACACCAATATCAAAGTCAGTAAAATTTGTTTAGGCACCATGACCTTTGGCCAACAAAATACAGAGGTTGAAGCTCATCAACAATTGAATTACGCAATTGAAAAAGGGATCAATTTTATAGATACTGCCGAAATGTACTCTATTCCTGGCAAAAAAGAAACACAAGGTAGCACAGAACGATTTATCGGAAGTTGGTTAAAAGATCAAAAAAGAGAAGATCTCATTATAGCCACAAAGATCACCGGTCCGATGGAGTACTTTAATTATATCCGAAACAGCTTAGGTTATTCTAAAAAGGTTATACATGATGCTATTGAAAGAAGTTTAAAAAGATTACAGACTAATTATATTGACCTCTACCAACTTCACTGGCCTGAAAGAAATATGAATTTTTTTGGACAACGAAATTATAATCATGATGCAAATGAAAAATGGCAAGATAATTTTAAAGAGGTAATTGAAACCTTAGACAGTTTGGTTAAAGAAGGTAAAATTCGTCATTATGGGGTTTCCAATGAATCATCATGGGGCGTAATGCGACACTTAACAGAAAGTAAATACAATAATCTGACCCGCTGTATAACTATTCAAAATCCATATTCATTATTAAACAGAACTTTTGAGATCAATTTATCGGAAGTTTCCATGAGAGAGAATGTTGGTTTACTGGCATATTCGCCACTTGCCTTTGGAATGTTAACAGGAAAATATCTATATGGAAAAATGCCGGAAGGATCACGTTTAAAATTATTTCCAGCATATTCGAGATATAGTAATCCTCAAGCTCATTATTCTACCGAAAAATATTTAGAATTGGCTAATAAATTGAATCTGACTTTAACGGAACTTAGTTTAGCTTTCGTTAATCAAAGACCATTTGTTACCAGTACCATAATAGGAGCGACGAGCATGGAGCAATTGCAAGAAAATATTAGTAGTATCGAAATAACCTTATCTAAGGAAACATTAAAAGAAATAGATGGTATCCAGGATTTAATGCCAAATCCGGCTCCGTAAAAATAAACAGTTAATGGTTAACATGACAATATCATTCTAAATAAGAATTCAAGCCTTATGAAACAAATGAAACTTTTTTTTAGCGCTATCATATTTATGATCTTCTTACAGCCTGTAATTGCTCAAGAGAATTATATCCCAACCAAAGAAAATTTAGAAGCAAGGAAATGGTTTCAGGAAGCTAAATTTGGTTTATTTATTCACTGGGGAGTTTATAGTGTTCTGGGAGATGGAGAATGGGTAATGAACAATCAAAATATTGCTATTGATGAATATGAAAAATTGCCGACTTTCTTTAATCCAATTGATTACGAACCTGAAGAATGGGCACGTATGGCAAAAGATGCCGGAATGAAATATATTACCATTACAAGCAGACATCACGATGGTTTTTCTATGTTTGATTCTAAAGCGACGGATTATACCATTGTAAACAAAACGCCGTACCAGAAAGACATTTTGAAACCTCTAGCCGATGCATGTAAAAAGGAAGGAATAAAGTTATTCTTTTATTATTCGTTATTAGACTGGCATGATGATAATTATTTTCCAAGGGGCAGAACGGGAAAAGATATTCCGGGCAGATCCGATACGGGAGACTGGGATAAGTATATTGCTTTTATGAAGGACCAATTAACAGAGTTATTGACCAATTACGGAGAAATAGGTGGCATTTGGTTTGATGGTCATTGGGATCAAAAAGCCTGGGACGGTAATCGTTTTGGAGAACTAAAAGTAGATTGGCATTATGATGAGCTCTACGCTTTAATTCATAAACTGCAACCCCAGTGTTTAATAGGGAATAACCATCACATTTCACCAATTAAAGGAGAAGATTTTCAAATGTTTGAAAAAGACCTGCCCGGACAAAATACAACAGGATGGGGAACAGATGCTTCTGATGTAGGTCAATTACCAAAAGAAGTCTGTGAAACTATCAACGGTTCATGGGGATTTAATTTAAAAGACAGGAAACATAAAACAGATAAAGAATTGATTCAATATCTTGTCAACGCAGCGGGATATGGGAGTAATTTGTTACTTAATGTTGGCCCTATGCCAAACGGAAAAATTCAACCTAAACATGTTGAATCTTTAAAATCGATCGGGAAATGGCTAAAAATAAATGGAGAAACAATTTATGGTACAACTCAGGGTCCCATTTCGCCAACCAAAGAAATGGTTTCGACCCGAAAAGGGAAAATTGTTTACTTGCATGTTTTGGATAAAAATGAAGACTTACTTTTTATTAAAGATTTTAAAGGGAAAATAAAAACCATGAAATTTTACAAAAACAATGGGAAAGCATCCTATAAAATAACTAATTATGGCATATTTATTGAAATTCCTGATGATCAAAAAGATGCTATTGATACCATTATTGAAATAACACTGAAATAGTAAGTGTCTCCATTTGATAAAAATTGGAACGCTACTTTGAAACATTATAACAAGGCAACTTTATTACTTTTTTTAATACCCTAACTTAGTTCTCACTCTGCTTAAAACTTCATCTGCAATTATATGTGCTTTTTTTGCACCAATCGAAAGAGCTTTATCTACTTCATTCAGATTACTCATATAATAATTATACATTTCTCGCTCTGATGCATATTTTTCAATAAGCAATTCAAAAAAAGCTTGTTTAGCATGTCCGTAACCATAATTACCTCCCAAATAATTCTCCTTCATTTGAGTAATTTGTTCTTTGTTTGCAACTAATTTATATAAGGCAAATAAATTACAGGTATTCGGATCTTTAGGTTCTTCCAATGGAGTAGAATCTGTTTTAATTTTCATGATCTGCTTACGTAATTTTTTATCCGGTAAGAAGATATCAATGATATTCCCTTTTGATTTGCTCATTTTTTCCCCATCAGTACCGGGAACATACATGGTATTTTCTTGCAGTTTTGCCTGTGGCGGCACCAAAGTATTACCCATTTGATGATTAAATCTGTTGGCTACATCACGTGACATTTCCAAATGTTGCAGTTGATCTTTTCCTACAGGAACTATATCAGCATCGTATAATAATATATCTGCAGCCATTAACATAGGATAAGTAAACAAACCGGAATTTATATCTTCTAACCGATTGGCTTTGTCTTTAAAACTATGTGCTAGAGTTAGACGTTGATAGGGATAAAAACAGCTTAAATACCATGCCAGTTCTGTAACTTGTGGAACATCACTTTGGCGATAAAAAACAGTGTTGTCAACATTTACTCCAAAAGCTAACCAGGTAGCAGCTGTACTGTAAGTGTTATGTTTCAAGCTACTTGCATCTTTAATAAGTGTTAAAGAATGCATATCAGCGATAAACAAAAAAGATTCTTTTGTTGAATTTTTTGACATTTCTATTGCCGGAATAATCGCACCCAATAAATTTCCTAAATGTGGGGTTCCGGTACTTTGTACACCTGTAAGTATTCTTGACATGAACTCTAAATTATAAAATAATAAAAAACAAAAATACATATTTAGTATTTACTGCCTAAATTAATTATCCTTAAAAAATGTATCAAAAATTATTTATTAAAAATGTAATCTCAAACTATTTCTTAATAAGTCTTGCTACATACAAGACAAGAACCGCACCAACAACAGAAGTAACTAATGACCCTAAGATACCTCCTTCAGTACTTAAACCGAGAATGCCAAAAACCCAGCCACCAACAACACCACCAATAATACCTAACACTAAATTCAATACTAAACCAAATCCTCCTCCCTCCATAATCTTTCCTGCCAACCAACCGGCAATTGCACCAATAATAATAAAATATAAAATCCCCATAATTTAAAAGCTTTAAATAGTTAACATTCAATAAAATTAAGTAATAAAATAATTATTTGCCAAATTTTTTTAATTTTGAAATTTATGAAAATAATTAGAAATACATTTATTTTAATTTGGAGAATTTGGTTCTTCTTTTGGCTTATTTGCACAATAATATTGGTTCTTCCTATGTTAGTTATTGTTATATCAAAAGAAAGTTGGTACCCGATATTTTTTAAAATTGCACATTATTGGTCAAAAACCACTCTTTTGGTAATGGGTTTTTCTCCTAAAGTTTATGCTGAAGAAAATATATCACGCGACAAAAGTTATATGTTTAGCCCTAATCATACTTCCATGATTGATATATTTTTAATGTTGGCTATCACAAAGAACCCTTTTGTCTTTATCGGAAAAAAAGAACTAGTAAATATTCCTGTTTTCGGATATATTTATAAACGAACTTGTATTTTAGTTGATAGAAACGATGTTGAAAGTAAAAGAAGTGCATTTATAGAGGCTCAAAAAAGATTACATAAAGGGTTGAGTGTTTGTATTTTCCCGGAAGGAAAGGTTCCTGATGATGAGAGCATTATTTTAGACATCTTTCAAAAGGGGGCTTTTCGATTGGCAATTGAATTTAATATCCCTGTAGTCCCAATAACTTTTTACGACTGCAAAAAACGATTTTCTTATACTTTTTTTAGTGGAAGTCCGGGAGTTTTACGTGTAAAAACACATCAATTTTTGCAGACCAGTGGTTTATCTCAAAAAGATAAAAACGAATTAAAAAATAAAGCCTATCAATTAATTTATAGTGATTTAGTCACTGATATGGAAAAGTAGAAATACACCCAGTAAAAAATAAACAAATGAGTGACGAGATAAGATATTACGATACAAAAGAGGAAAAAATCAATATTATTACTCATGCAATTGGATTGTTGTTGAGTATTGCTGCCTTGGTGCTTTTAGTTGTTTACTCTTCTCTTTATGGAACAGTTTGGCATATTACCAGTTTTGCAATATTTGGTGCAAGTTTGATCGTATTATATGCAGCGTCAACATTTTATCATTATTCTCAGAGCCCTAAATTGCGGATGAGACTAAATATCCTTGACCATGCCGCCATATATGTTTTAATAGCAGGAACTTATACTCCTTTTACTTTAGTTGTTTTAAAGGGTTGGATTGGTTGGACAATTTTTGGTGTTTCCTGGGGTTTAGCAATTATTGGTATTGTTTTTAAATTATTTTATACCGGAAAATATGATAAATTATCCACGGCCACGTACGTTTTAATGGGCTGGGTTATCATCTTTGCCATTAACCCTTTAATAGCAAACTTCCCAATAAAAGGGTTATTTTGGTTATTATCAGGTGGGATTTCTTACAGTATTGGAGCCGTTTTATTCAGTATAAATAAAATAAGATACAATCATGCAATATTTCATGTTTTTGTATTGTTAGGCAGTTTTTCCCATTTTATGGCAGTCTTTTTTTATGTGTTACCGTCGAAATAATTCGAATATAAGTATAAGATAAAAATTAAGTCCCCTTTTCAAGAACCCTTTACTCCTTTTGATGCAAATAACGGGTTAGTTGCATAGATAGGTCCAATAAAATTATCTTCGCATTTCCGTTTCTTTCAATATGATAAATTGCATCCTCGATAGCCTTATTTATGTCTTCAATATTTCCACCATGAACAAAAGGAGCAAATTTTTTCAAATCAAAATTAGAAGATTGAGACTTAAAAAAAACTAAAGTGTCTGCTTTATAATTAGTTAACAAGGCCTGGCGAAAAAATTGGGAACAATAATTTAAAAATCTCTTTTGGGTTTCTCTCCCTGTTTTTGCAATTTCATCACTCCAAGAAATTAAATCTTGAATCACACTTGTATCCCCTTTTACCTTAAACGCAGATCTGACCCATGTTATAAACCATTTTTCAAAAATCATCTCGTTATCATCATGATGTAATAAATGTAGGGCCTTATTCCAATTTCCATGTGATTGATGTGCGATTTTTGCTGCTTGATTTTCTTCAATACTATGATCAATGATCAATGTTGTTTTTATATCACTTTCACTTAAGGCCTTGAAATGTAGAACCTGACAACGTGAAAGAATTGTTTTAATGATTTGTTCTTCATTTTCTGCAATTAACAAGAAGAGAGTGTTCTTTGGAGGTTCTTCTATCAGTTTTAGCAACTTATTTGAAGCAGCAATATTCATTTTTTCTGCCATCCAAATTATCATTACTTTGTAACCTCCTTCGTATGATTTCAGGACTAATTTTTTAACAATTTCTTCGGCTTCATCAACACCAATTTGACCTTGTTTATTTTCAATGCCCAGTTGTTGATACCAATTAAATAAACTTCCGTAAGGAGTATTATCAATAAAACTCCTCCACTCCTCTAAAAATAAATTACTAACAGGATGCTTTTTAACCTTGTCGTTTGCAGCAACCGGGAAAGCAAAATGCAAATCCGGGTGGGATAATTTTTCAAATTTTAAATTACATGCTTCATCACCCGTGTTATTCTCTCCATGGTTATTATTGCACAGAATATATTGGGCATAAGCTATAGCCATTGGTAAAGCTCCACTACCGGTTGGCGCAATAAAGAGTTGGGCATGAGAAATTCTGGCATTGACTACTGTTTGTATCAAATGATTTTTAAGGTTCTCTTGTCCGATGATATCTGAAAAAAGCATATGGTTCGTTCTATAATTACAAAGAAAATAAATTTTAATCAAAATCATGACCCTTTTCAAATACTTATTATAAACCTGAGTTCGATATAAGTCAATCTCCACAGAACCCTTATCTAAAAAAAATGTATTTTTGCCAAAAATCAAAACAATAATTAAAGGTTATTAGTCAGTTTTAATTGTTTAGCCTTCTTTCTAAATTGTAATTCCTGAATTTATCATGGTTATCATTACCTTACAACGCAAGAAATGTATCGGTTGCAATTACTGTGTTGAACTGGATCCAAAACATTTTCAAATGTCGAAGAGAGATGGAAAATGTGTTTTGCTTCATTCTAATGATAAAAAGGGGTTTTTTACTTTGAAATCTCCGGATATTTCAATTTTGGAAAATGTCACAAAAGCAAAAGAAGCGTGCCCTGTAAAAATAATCAGTGTAAAGGTGAAATAGTCGATCCATGAATAATTTTACCCTTATTTGTAAAAAGCTAAATCTATTGAGTATATTTACGCTAAATTTTTTTCGAACTTACATTGAGAATTTTTATAATGTTGGAGATTGATTTTACCCTTTAAATAAAGAGTTTAAATGTGTAAAATCATTGTTAAATATCATTCTCAATTCAAAATAAAAACATATTATGAGCTGCAAATCTTGCTCAACCTCTATAAATGGATTGCCATTAGGCTGTAAAAACAATGGTGCTTGTTCTTCCGGAAGTTGTGATAAACTAACTGTTTTTGACTGGCTTTCAAACATGACTTTACCCAATAATCAAGAGCCTTTTGACATCATGGAAGTCCGTTTTAAAAATGGCAGAAAGTGTTTTCATAAAAATACTAAAAATCTTTCTATTTGCATAGGAGATTTAGTTGCTGTTGAAACTTCTCCCGGACACGACATTGGTGTTATTACACTTACCGGCGAATTGGTTAAGGTACAAATGAGAAAAAAAAATGTTGCTATTGATAATTCTGAACTTAAACAAATATATCGAAAAGCCTCACAAAAAGACATTGACATTTGGACATCAGCGCGTGAAAGAGAAACCGAAGTGCAAAGAAAATCAAGGTTGATTATTAGTCGTCTTGATTTAAAAATGAAACTATCGGATGTTGAGTTTCAAGGAGATGGAAACAAAGCAACCTTTTACTATACGGCAGATGAACGGGTAGATTTCCGACAATTAATTAGAGAATTGGCTGGTACCTTTAGTATTCGTGTTGAAATGAAGCAAGTAGGATTACGACAGGAAGCGGCTCGTTTAGGAGGAATTGGATCATGTGGCAGAGAGCTTTGTTGCTCCACCTGGTTAACGGATTTCAGATCGGTAAGCACATCAGCGGCCAGATATCAGCAACTTTCTTTAAATCCTCAAAAATTAGCCGGTCAATGTGGTAAGTTAAAATGTTGTTTGAATTATGAATTGGACTCTTATTTAGATGCATTAAAAGATTTTCCGAAAACCGACCTATGGCTTCAAACGGAAAAAGGAACGGCCATTTTTCAAAAAATGGATATTTTTAAAGGTTGGATTTGGTATGCTTACAAGGAAAATCCTGTGTTTTGGCATAAATTAACCGTTGAACAAACGAATCAAATTATTGCATTAAATAAAAAAAATGCAAAAGCACAAAGTCTAGAAGAATATGCTATGGAATTGGAGTTTGAAACCATTGAAGAATCTAAATTTACCGATGTTGTTGGTCAGGATAGTTTGACGAGGTTTGATAAACCCAAGTACAAAAAAAAGAATAAAAGAGGTAGAAATTACCGAAGAAGTAACAAAAAATCTTCAAAATAAAAACAAATAAAGTTGGTAATGCAAATAAAAAAAACAAACTTCTTTTTTGGTAAAATAATTATGTTTTTTGTCGTTATATATAGTATACATTCCTGTACTAAAAATATCGTTTTCAATCAATATAAAAATATTGAAAATAATCAATGGCATAAAGACTCTATTATTAATTTCACCATAAATTCGATTGATACCATTAGTAAGAATAACATTTATATCAATCTTAGAAATAATAAAGATTATGAGTTCAGTAATTTGTTTTTAATTGTTGGAATAAAATTTCCCAACAATTATCAAATTGTAGATACCTTAGAATATGAAATGACTTCTCCTGAAGGGAGATTTTTGGGTACCGGCATTTCCGATATAAAAGAAAATAAACTGGAATATAAAACCCATGTTACTTTTTCTTTAAAAGGAGCGTATAATATATCTGTACAACAAGCTATGAGAAAAACCAGAAATGTTGAAGGTATAACAAACCTTAATGGTATATCAGATGTTGGTATACAAATTGAAAAAATAAGATAATGGTTAAAAAGAATAAAAAAACTACAACTTCAAAATATACCAAATGGATCTGGAGAGTCTTTTTTGGTGGAATAGCATTTGTTTTTCTGCTTTTTTTATTAGCCTCTTTAGGCGTATTTGGTAAATTACCCACTTTTGAGGAATTGGAAAACCCGGAAGATAATTTGGCTACCGAAGTAATATCTATTGACGGAGAGACATTAGGAAAATATTATCGTGAAAACCGTACTCCTGTAAAATTCACGGATTTACCGGATAATTTAATTCAAGCATTAGTTTCTACCGAAGATGAACGTTTTTACGATCATTCGGGTATTGATCTACGAGGTACAACAAGAGCAGCAGTCAAATTGGGGAAAGAAGGTGGAGCGAGTACGATTACCCAACAATTGGCTAAAATGTTATTTACTAAAAAAGCATCAGGTAATTTTGTTAAACGCTTGATTCAAAAGATGAAAGAATGGGTTATTGCTATTCGTTTAGAAAAACAATACACCAAAAATGAAATTATTACCATGTATTTTAACAAATATGATTTCGGACATAACGCTGTAGGTATACGTTCTGCTTCCCGAATTCATTTTGGTAAAGAACCTATAGATTTAAATATAGAAGAATCGGCCATGTTGGTAGGTATGCTTAAAAATTCATCATTGTACAACCCAATGCGTCGTCCTGAAATGGTCCAACAAAGGCGCAATGTAGTTTTTAAACAAATGACGAGAAATGAATTTATTTCAGAAAAAGAAAAAGATTCATTACAAAAACTACCCATGAAATTAGACGTTAATTTAGAAGGACATAGTGATGGAACAGCTACTTATTTTAGAGAATATGTTAGGGATTTTATGAAAAAATGGATGAAAAATAATCCTAAACCTAATGGTGAGAGTTATAATATTTACCGAGATGGTTTAAAAATATATGTAACTCTGGATTCTCGTTTACAAAAAAATGCTGAAGAGGCTATGGCGGAACACATGGCTAATTTACAAAGTGTGTTTTTTAAACAACAAAAGCAAAATAAAACTGCCCCATTCTATGATTTGGATTCCAAACAAATAGAAAGAACCATGTTCTCTGCTATGAAAAGAAGTGAAAGATGGCGCAAAATGAAAAAAAATGGTGCTTCTGAAAAAGAAATTCTTGATTCATTTCACGTTGCAACTGACATGAAAATATTTTCCTGGAAAGGCGATATTGACACTGTGATGACTCCCTATGATTCCATCAGATACAATAAGTTTATTTTGCAATCAGGTTTATTATCAACCGATCCACAGACAGGTCATGTAAAAGCATGGGTTGGAGGAATTAATTACAAACATTTTCAATACGACCATGTAAAACAAGGTAAACGTCAGGTTGGCTCAACTTTTAAACCTTTTGTATATGCAACAGCCATCAACCAGTTGGGTTTATCTCCTTGTGATAAATTTCCAAATACCCCGTATACAATACCGGCAGGAAAATATCATTTGGAAGAAGACTGGACGCCTAAAAATTCAGGAGAAAAATATGGCGGTCTAAGAACCTTAAAAAATGCTTTGGCGAATTCGATTAATGTTATTTCAGCAAATCTAATTGACCAAACTACACCTCAAAACGTAGTACAATTGGCTAAAAATCTTGGTATAGAATCAGATCTGCTTCCTGTACCTTCCATAGCATTAGGCACTATTGATCTGAGCTTATATGAAATGATCGGCGCAATTAACACCTTTGCCAATCAAGGAATGTATGTAAAACCAATAATGATTTTACGTATTGAAGATAAAAATGGTACCATATTAGAAGAATTTACTCCAAAAACTAAAGAAGTGTTGAATGAAAGTATAGCATATACAACCATCAGTTTAATGGAGGGTGTTACAACTTCCGGTTCTGGTATCCGTTTACGTACAACAAGTGGCACCTATCCCGATAATGTGGTAACCGGTTATCCGTATAAATTTGAAAACCCTATTGCCGGTAAAACCGGAACAACACAAAATCAATCCGATGGGTGGTTCATAGGATTAGTACCTAATTTGTCAACCGGTGTATGGGTTGGAGCTGAAGATCGTTCTGTACATTTTACTGATATAGGAAGAGGTCAGGGCGCTTCAATGGCATTGCCAATTTGGGCTTTATTTATGCAAAGAAATTATGCTAATGAAGATCTAAACATAAGTAAAGAAGAGTTTATAAAACCAGAGAATTTAACGATAAATATTGATTGTGATATTGAAAAAGAAGCAGATGAAGATGAAAAAATTAAAAAAATCCCTGATCCAAACGATGAAATAGATTTTTAGAAACCACCTTAAGATGCCTATTAAAACCTCATGGAATCCAAGTGATAAAATCATAAAAAACAGCAACATTTTTAAAATGATGCTTAAAAATGGATTTAAAAAATATGATGATTTTTGGAATTGGTCGGTGAATGAAAAATCTGAATTCTGGTCACAAACAGTTGAAAACCTCGACATTAAACTTCAAAAGAAATTTACTTCAATTGTAGATACATCTCATGGTGTGGAACAGGCAAAATGGTTAAAAGGTGGTCAACTCAATATAGTTGATTCTTGTTTTCAAAATGACGACGAAGCAATTGCTATAATCCTTCAAAAAGAAAAAGGTAGTGTTGAAAAAATAACACAGATACAACTAAATAAATTTGTAAACAAAATTGCAAACAGCCTTATCAAATCAGGAATACGCCAAGGAGATTATATCGCTATTGACATGCCCATGACCCTGGAAGCTGTTGCAATATATCTTGCCGGTATAAAATCCGGAAATCCTGTTGTGACCATTGCCGATAGTTTTACTCCAAATGAAATTGAAATCAGATTAAAAATAACCAAACCCAAAATTGTTTTTACTCAAGACGTTTTGCATCGAGCAGGTAAGATTTTACCTCTTTACGAAAAGCTTATTGAGTCAAATGCACCAAAAACAGTGGTGATCAATGTTGGTGATAAAAAAATTCCTTTACGGGTTAATGATATTTATTTTGATGATTTTTTAGTACAAAATGATCATTTTGAAACTGTGATCCAAAATCCTGATGATACTATTACTGTTTTGTTCTCATCGGGTACAACTGGTGAACCCAAAGCAATTCCATGGACACATACTACTCCAATTAAAAGTGCCTCCGATGGATATTATCATCACAATATCCAAAAGAACGATGTGGTTTGCTGGCCTACTAATCTGGGTTGGATGATGGGCCCATGGTTAGTATTTGCATCATTGATCAATAAGGCAACCATAGCTTTGTATTATGGCGCTCCAATGGGTGACGAATTTGGTGCATTCGTTCAGAATACAAAAGTCAATATGTTAGGCGTTGTACCAAGTATAGTCAGACAATGGAAAATATCAAAAAGTTACGAAACATATGATTGGAGAAACATAAAATGCTTTAGTTCAACGGGCGAGGCTTCTAACCCGGAAGAGATGCAATATTTGATGCATTTAGGCCATAATAAACCGGTTATTGAATATTGTGGTGGAACTGAAATTGGTGGTGGTTATGTAACAAGTACTGTTGTTCAAACCAATATTGCCAGTACCTTTTCAACACAAGCTCTTGGTGGTGAATTTATTATATTGAATGAAAATAATGAATTGACCAACAAAGGGGAAATGTTTTTGATTCCGCCTATTATGGGATTATCAAATACATTGATAAATAGAGATCATAACGAGGTTTACTATAAGGATATTCCAAAATATAATGATCAAATATTACGCAAACACGGTGATGAATTGGAGCAATTGGAAAATGGCTATTACCGGGCACAAGGCAGAGCTGATGATGCCATGAATTTAGGGGGTATAAAAGTGAGTTCCATTCAAATTGAAGAAGTTATCAATCAGCTGGATTTTATAAAAGAATCTGCTGCTATCGCAATTTCCCCGATATCAGGAGGACCAAGTAATTTAATCGTTTATTTTGTTGAACACAGTTCAGAATTCAGCCATGAAGAAAGACTTCAAAAAGCAAAGCATATCATACGAAAAAAATTAAACCCACTATTTAAAGTAAGTGATCTGATACAAATTGATAAATTACCCAGAACGGCATCAGGTAAAGTAATGAGAAGGTATTTGAGAGATAAATTTCAAGGAAAAGAATTTAATAATAATAGAAAATGAAAGTAATATCCTACAATGTTAATGGCATTCGAGCTGCATTAAAAAAAGGTTTCTTAGATTGGTTACAAGCCGCCAATCCTGATGTGATCTGTATACAGGAAACCAAAGCTCATAAAGAACAACTTGAATTACAGCATTTTGAAAATTATGGATATCCGTATCATTACTGGTTTTCGGCCCAAAAAAAAGGATATAGCAGTGTAGCAGTTTTGTCAAAAATAAAGCCAAACCATGTAGAATATGGTACCGGTATAGAAAGTATGGATTTTGAAGGTCGTAATCTTCGATTGGATTTTGATAATGTTTCTGTAATGAGTTTATATTTACCATCCGGCACTAATGATGCCAGATTAAATTTTAAGTTAAATTACATGGCTGAATTTCAGGATTATGTAAATCATTTAAAAAAAGAAATTCCTAATTTATTGATCTGTGGTGATTATAATATATGTCATGAAGCCATTGATATTCACAATCCAAAACAAAATAAAAACACTTCCGGATTTTTACCGGTAGAACGGGAATGGATAGGTAATTTTATTCATAGTGGTTTTATCGATACTTTCAGGCTTTTTAATAAAGAACCCCATCATTATTCATGGTGGAGTTATAGAGCAAATGCAAGAAACAACAACAAAGGTTGGCGCATTGATTATTGCATGGCAAGTGAATCTATTCAAAACAATTTAAAAAGGGCTTTTATTTTACCTGAAGCAAAGCATAGTGATCATTGCCCTATTGGTGTTGAACTGGAATGGTAAAAATTGTTCAGTGTTATTATTTTGAATTAATGTAAGTGAAGTCTAGCTGGATTTATTAGCCAATTGTCCGCAAGCTGCATCTATATCCTTTCCTCGACTTCTACGAACATTAACCGTAATATTATTTCTTTCTAATTCCCGAACATAATAAGCAATGGCATCGGGGTCTGCTTGTTGAAATCCGTCTTCTTCAATAACATTATATTCTATCAGGTTGACCTTTGATGGTACTTTCTTACAATAATTCACTAATGCTTCAATATCTTTTTTCTTATCATTAATACCCTTCCAGACCACGTATTCAAAAGTTATTTGACTATTGGTTTTTAAGTACCAATATTGAAGTGATTCTAAAAGGTCATTCAAATTTGATTTCTTGTTGATAGGCATCATCTGCGATCTTATCTCATCAATAGCCGAATGTAATGAAACTGCAAGATTAAATTTCACCTCCTCATCGGCCAATTTTTTTATCATTTTATGCAAGCCCACAGTTGAAAGGGTAATTCGACGCGGTGACATTCCTAATCCTTCGTCCGAAGTAATTTTATCAATGGCACTAAGCACATTGTTGTAGTTAAGCAATGGTTCTCCCATTCCCATAAAAACAATATTGCTCAACTTGTGATCGTGATATAAACGGCTTTGCTTATCTGTGGCAACTACCTGGTCATATATTTCATCCGGATTTAAATTCCGCATTTTTTTTAATCGGGCGGTAGCACAAAATGTACAGTTTAAACTGCAGCCCACCTGACTTGAAACACAAGCTGTTGTTCGGGATTCGGTGGGGATCAATACAGATTCTACGATCAAGCCGTCATGTAGTTTTATTGCATTTTTTACTGTCCCGTCAGATGACTGTTGCATATTGTCTACCTCAATATGATTGATCAAAAAATGGTTTTTTAACATTTGACGCGTTTCTTTTGATATATTGGTCATATCATCAAAATTGTGAGCACCTTTTCGCCACAGCCATTCATACACTTGATTTCCACGAAAGGATTTATCGTTTTGATTAGCAAAAAAATCGCGTAATTCTTCTTTGGTTAAGGCTCGTATGTCTCTTTTTTGGATCATAAATAATTTATCAACATAAGATTCACTAAAAAAAACGTCCGTCAATTGACGGACGCTAACTTTAAATTAAATCTTATATGATCAGCATGGCATCGCCATAAGAATAGAATTTATATTTTTCTTTGATCGCTATTTCGTAAGCTTCTTTTAACAAATCATGACCTGCAAAGGCGGAGGTCATCATCATCAATGTGGATTTTGGAGTATGAAAATTCGTGATCATACAATTAGCAATACTAAATTCGAAGGGAGGGAAAATAAATTTATTGGTCCAACCCTCATAAGGTTTTAAATGTGCATCTGCTGAAACGGCACTTTCCATTGAGCGCATCACTGTAGTACCAACTGCACAAATTCTCTTTTTGGTATCGATCGCTCTATTTACAGCATCAACAGTATTCTTTGGTATAAAAACCTCCTCCGAATCCATTCTGTGTTTGGACAAATCTTCAACCTCAACAGGATTAAAAGTACCTAAACCAACATGTAAGGTCAGTTCTTTTAGATCAATACCTTTAATTTCTAACCTTTTCAATAAATGTTTTGAAAAATGCAAGCCAGCTGTGGGTGCTGCTACAGCCCCTTCGTGCTTTGCATAAATAGTTTGATATCGTTCTTCATCAGAAGGTTCAACCTCTCTTTTAATATATTTTGGCAGTGGAGTTTCTCCCATTTCATTTAGTTTTTTCCTAAACTCCTCATAAGATCCATCATACAAAAAACGCAAAGTTCTTCCTCTTGATGTAGTATTGTCAATCACCTCTGCAACCAGACCACTGTCTTCTCCAAAAAACAATTTATTCCCGATTCTTATCTTCCTTGCCGGATCAACCAAAACATCCCATAATCTGCTTTCAGGATTTAATTCTCGAAGTAAAAATACTTCTATTCTTGCGCCTGTTTTTTCTTTGTTCCCGAACAATCTAGCAGGGAAAACTTTAGTATTATTGAAGACCATAATGTCACCTTCATCAAAGTAATTGTCTAAATCTTTAAAAGATTTATGTTCAATCGTTCCTTCTTTGCGATTAATAACCATTAAGCGTGCCTCATCACGATGTTCTGATGGGTATTCAGCTAATAAATCCTCTGGCAATTCATAGTTAAAATGTGATAATTTCATTTACTTTTAATTGTTTATTTAAAATTCAGTTTTGTTAAATTCATGCAAATATACAATCTCAAAAGACCCTTTGTCAAGTGTTTTTAAAATTAAATTGCTTTTTTTATGTAAAAGAGGAAAATATTAATTGAATCTGTATCTTTACGCAAAATTTTTAAATGTCAAAAAAAGTTATTCCATATAAAGAATCTGATCTGGGGAAAAAAGAACAAGTAACACAAATGTTCGACAATGTATCCTCAAATTATGATTTATTAAATCGTTTATTGACATTTGGAATTGACGTGTCGTGGCGTAAAAAAGTTGTGAAATTTGTTACTGATCACGATGCTAAGAATATTTTAGATATTGCAACCGGTACAGGTGATTTGGCTATTTTGCTGGCAAAAGCAAATACAGATAAAGTAACAGGCTTAGATATTTCGGAAGGTATGCTTGAAGTTGGCAGAAAAAAAGTATCTCAATTGAATCTGGATCATAAAATAGAAATGATATTAGGTGACTCAGAAAAAATACCCTTTGATGATCATACTTTTGATGCTATAACGGTTGGATTTGGTGTAAGAAATTTTGAAGATTTAGATCAAGGGTTAAATGAAATTTATAGAGTACTGAAACCAAAAGGAGTATTTGTGGTTTTAGAAACCTCTCAGCCTGCTAATTTCCCAATGAAACAAGGGTTTACATTTTATTCGAAATACATCATCCCTGCTGTTGGTAAAATTTTTTCAAAAGATAAAAATGCCTATCAATATTTACCGGAATCGGCAGCAGTTTTTCCTTATGGTGAAGAATTCAACAATATTTTATTAAAAACGGGGTTTAATACCTCAAAAGTATATCCGCAAACATTTGGCGCAGCAACAATTTATCAAGCAATTAAATAAATTATGCATAAACATTTTATATTATACATCATAATTTTTATTATTAGTATTCCTGCTCTACATGCTCAAAAAGAGCGCATTGAATATTTGCCGAATTTTGATAAGCGCACTTTACATTTTGGTTATTATGTAGGAATAAATAAAAATAGTTTTAAAGTGAGTTACTTTGATCAAAGTGGTTTTGACTCTTCTTCTCCGGTTAATCCAATTCCTCCCCAAGACATGTTTGTTTCTGTTGATGCGTCTTTAGGGTTTAATATTGGTTTTGTTATAGATTATAAACTGCATAAAAATATCAATTTGCGATTCGAACCCGGATTGATGAGCAATGCCAAAGAGATCACATTTATTGACCCTAACCTAGATGCTGCAGTTGATGGATTACCTATTTATAATGGCACAAAAGATCCTGTTAGAAAAGTTGCAGGTACTTATATGCATTTACCATTACTTTTAAAATTTAGCACCAATAGGTTAAACAATATCAGGCCCTATATCATTGGAGGAGTTTCATATGATTATAATTTTTCAAGCAATCAAAATAATGGGAAAGATAATTATGAAGGTGAATTTAGAATGCAAACCCATAATTTTATGTATGAGGTTGGGATTGGGATGGACTTCTATTTATACTTTTTTAAATTTACTCCATCAATTAGAGGTCAATTCGCCATAAATAACGAGTTGGTTAGAGATGAGGCACATAATCCTCCATATTCCAGTCCATGGACCGGACCTATCGATTATTTCGGAACCAGAGGTGTATTTTTAAACTTAACTTTTGAATAGATAAGGTTAATTATTTCGTGTCTGTCAAAAATTATTTTAACCCCCTTAATTCAGAAAATCACTTACTTTTTTTGGTTACCTTATCTGCTCCATAAATTTTTTCCATTTATCATACATTTTAGATAGTTCTCTGTACAATTCGGTTGTAGGATTTAAATACTACGAATGAGAACTGCTAAGTTGAAAGAAAAAAAATACGCTGTCTTAACAAAAAGAAAACAACGTATTTTAACTTACTTAATAAATTTACTATAACAATATTAGCCACATTTAGAATGACCACAACTAACACATTTCAAACAACCTTCTGAATAGATCAACCCTTCTGGATCTCCACATTCCGGACATTTTTTATCCGCAGCCGCAGCACCTTCAGGAACATACCTTTTTAATGCACGGGCTACACCATTTTTCCAGGTATTGATATGTTCATCATATAAATTCAGGTTTTGAATTAAATCAACTACATATGGCATCGGCATGCCATGACGTAATATTCCTGATATTAATTTGGCATAATTCCAGAATTCTTTGTCAAAGGATCGGGAAAGGCCTTCGATCGTTGTTTTATATCCCTCCTTATCTACATATTGAAAATCATATCTTGCATTACCATATTCATCTCTGTGTTTAATAACCCAACCTTTATCAAGCCAATTTGGTAAATTAAAAGAATCTTCCATTTTACCTGTAAAAATTTCATATGGGCTATTGTCGATCAAACCAACAACTGCCAACCATTTTTCTGATTCATTGTGAAAACGTACAATTTCTGCTTCAATTTTCTTTGGTCTTTTTGGAAATTTTACACCTTCTTTAAACTCCTTTTTCTTTTTATTCTTTTTATCTTCCGCTATTAAAATTCCACTTCTTGATCCATCACGATAAACGGTTATTCCTTTTAAGCCTTGTTTCCATGATTCCATGTAAATATCACCAACCAGCTCTTCTGAAACATCAGACGCCAAATTAATTGTTGAACTTATGGAATGTGTAGTATATTTTTGAACTATGGCTTGCATTTCAACTCGTTTTTGCCAATCAATTTCAGGTGCGGTAGCTCCTGCATACGGACTTTTGTTCATATCGGTTTCACCGGATACATCCATCCAGGTTTGTAGTTTTTTATGATAAACCGTGAATTCTTCAAAAGCATCGCCCAGATCATCAACAAAATCAACTTTAGCATTTTTATCATCCTGGTTAATTTTTCTTCTGCGCTTATACGACATTAAAAAAACCGGTTCTATTCCAGATGATACCTGAGCCAACATACTTAATGATCCTGTAGGAGCAACGGTACTAATAGAAATATTTCTCCGGCCATGTTCCATCATCCGTTTATACATATCCGGAAATTCAACTTTAAGCATTTGTACAAATTCCGATTTATCTTCAATATTTCGATTAAATACTTCAAACTGACCTCTTTCAATCGCCATATCGATACTACTATCAAACTCTGCGCTGATTTTTGATTTCATAATTTGATCTACAACTTGGAGTGCTTCATTTGTGTCAAATTTTATTCCTAATGCAGCTACAGCATCCCCTAAAGCGGTAAAACCCAAACCGGTACGACGACCTTTTTTTCCTGTTTCACGAAGCAATTTCCATGTTTCAATTTCATTTTGTTTAATAGTATCAGGCTCCGGGTCAGCATTGATTTTATCTAATATTTTATCTACGGCTTCCAATTCCAGATCAACCAAATCATCCATCAATCTTTGACTTTCATAAATAACCTCATAAAATTTTTGATGATTAAATTTTGCTTTATCCGTAAATGGATCCTCAACAAAGCTATAAAGATTCGCCGCAATTAATCTACAACTATCTCCTCCCTGCATTGCAATTTCAGAGCATGGATTTGTTGAAGAATTTTTAAATCCCGGATACAAAGATGAAGTTGAATACTTGTGTTGCTTGTCCCAAAAAATTAATCCTGGTTCAGCTGTATGATGAGCACTTTTTATGATAGTTTTCCATAATTCAACTGCATCAATTTCTTTAGTGTATTTTGGTGATTTGGATTCGATGGGCCAACGTAAGGTATATTTTTCTTTATTTTCTACAGCTTTCATGAATTCATCTGAAAGTCGAATGGAAATATTAGCTCCGGTAACTTTAGTCAGATCCTGCTTTATAGTAATAAATTCTTCGATGTCAGGA
>Ga0209013_10000022_pt1 | contig 109823 bp, 92 predicted proteins | sample Cruoilmetagenom2_FD_187291 | JGI IMG/M metagenome (GOLD analysis project Ga0209013, IMG submission 187291) | Oil polluted marine microbial communities from Coal Oil Point, Santa Barbara, California, USA - Sample 2 (SPAdes) (version 2) | ecosystem: Environmental > Aquatic > Marine > Oil seeps ... | reverse complement strand
AACTGAAATACCGGAAGCTGTGCCGCCGGCGATTTGTGTCACGACCAAATTACCTGCTGCAGTCTGTGCATCGCTTACTGCACCCACAGTGACCGCCGCGCCCGCTACACTGCCTTGCTCACGCGCAATCGCCCCCACTGGTGTGAACGTTGGCGCTGTGTTGTTGACCTGCAGGTCGAAGGTCGCATCGGTGATGGCCCCACAATTGTCTGTTGCGCGTATCGTGATCGTGTGTGCGCCGATCGGCTGAGCGTTTGAAATCGAAACGACACCCGCGCCGTTGACTGAAATCGCACCGGTATAGGTATCCGTGTCTTGCACTGCAATCGAATCCACCGATCCATTATCACCTGGAGCGGCCGCCGGATTGATCGAAGTTGCGCCGCCACCTTCAAGCGAATGGTTGCCGTAGGTCAAAGTCGGCGCACTATTGGCGTTAACGTTTAATTCCAGGTCGCCGGTACTGTTGAGGCTGCCGTCGGACACCTGGAAACGCACCGTACCCGCCGTAGCGGAACACGAAGCCGCAAGCGTGGCTGTCACTGTGCCGGCCGTGTTGTTGATGCTGCCAACCGATATACCGGAGGCTGTGCCGCCTGGAATTTGGGTCACAACCAAATTACCCACTGCCGTCTCTGCATCGCTCACCATACCCACCGTGGCTGCGGCACCCGAAGCACTGCCTTGCTCACGCACAATCGCCCCTGCCGCTGTGAAAGTCGGCGCTGTATTACCGCCGCCGATGACGAAATCAGCAGCCGACTGGCCCACAGGCGAGAGAAAATCATGTTCGCGCACCCGCAAGCGGCCCTGGGTCGTTGGATTGTCCGGTACCGTCCAGGGATGAGATCCCGAGTTGGCCACATCGGTGGCTACAACGATAGGGAAGGTGTTACCGCCGTCCAGGGACAATTCGATGGTCACGTTACGGGCAAAGCCCCCGGTGTTGGTCCAGGTGATGGTTTGCGAAGATTCGACCTGGAGAGAGCCCCCACTCGGTAATACACTGGTAATGGTGTCTGGCTCCAAATCGTTACTTGTGTCGCGATACCAACCAATGTCTCGCATTTGTTGCCGTGTCAGATCCAGGTCCAAAGGTAAACCGCTATTGATTGATGGCTCCATCAACAGGTTCGGAAACGCTGCATTGCTGTAGTGCGAAACTGATGAACCGCGTTCAAACGGGTTGGGTGTATACATCTGCACGCGACCGGTAGTGGCATCGCGTCCAGCGCTCAAGAAAGCAGATGCATTACGTACGTTTGCACCGTCCCAGAACAGGTTATTCGTGTTGACCGCCGATGCCGCACGTTGTTCATTGTTCATTTGGAACCAGCTAAGCCCGGTCGTACTGTCGAACTGATAGCGCGCCCAAATGTCGGGGATGCCAAATGCAAATACTCCTGTCTCGCCATTAGTTAAGCTCGATGAACCCAGCCCATGGCCCATCTCATGCAACAAAACAACGAATAGATTGATGGTATTCGCGGGCGTTGCATTATCGAGACCATAGTAAAAGTGCTTGCCGTTGCCGAGGCATCCGGAATCTACACTACTGTTAAAGGTCGCGTTCATATCTGGATTATCAGCGCTAAGGTCGGAACCCGCTTGTTTATTGGCTAGCGCCGCGTGATAGACCGTGTCGGCAAATTCGGCGTGCGTAAAGTTCCAATGCTTGGTTACGACGCCAGCAGCTCCTAAAACACCACCGTTAGGAGTACAGGGAATTAGTGGGTCGAATTGAGAGCTGATCTGAATGACCACACTGCTATCCAGAAAAGCACCCCAGATTTGTGCAGCAGCATTGAACAAGGCCAAACGCTGCTCACCCAAATTCGCATTGGAGTCGTTACCAGGTGCTGGCAAGAATTGATCCGCATTAGAATTGAATCCTTCGTTGGGACCGTCATTATTAATGATGGTCACGGTCGAACCCAACGGCTCCGCCACGGCAAAACTTTGTTCGACCAAATCACTATAGAACTGATACTCGGTGACGCTCATGCCATGGCGACGCGCCTCCGTAACGAGCGCTGCGTGCGCATCACTCGCGGCACTCGACAAGGGCGTTCCAGAAAGCAAATCGCGGCCAAAAAATGTGTTGGCCTCTGCAACACTATTTACACACGCCACCATAGCCTGGCCGTCGCCGATAAACTGACCGAGCGGCGCCTGTTGAAAACGGCCCTTCAAATCGACAATTTTACTGCCATCGGGCAAATCTTCGGGGATAAGGTCGTCGCTTCGGCGGTCGGTGAGCTTTTTAATTAAAGCGCCCAGTGCGGCGTCAGTTGTTGGTCGTGTCTGGGCAAAGGCGTCAGGCATCAGCACGCCAACAGTCAGTCCCAGCATGCAAACTAGCAAACTACGATGGTTCATTGGTTTTGCCCAAATTATTATGTGTGTCGTGTGAAGACCTGGTATCAGATTCAGTATCTGATTTGGGCATAATAGAGAACGATGGCTCTAATTTCCACAAAACGATTCAGTCCTGGGCACTCAAATATGGCCAGATTGCGTGGAGCTCTGGCTGAAGAAATGATAGGAATAGCCGTTCAATGCGCTGGGGCTTCTGGCAAAATAGCGTTTGAACTATACTCTAAAACGGATTGACCCATGCCCAGAATTGAATGGTATGCATATTGTTTCCCCAACCGGCGCTCGGACAAGCCGGTCGTTGAAATTACCGTGAATTTCAGCCCGGAAGATCAGCGTGGCTTCCCGCAGAAAATTTCTGAAATCAAAGGTTTGTTGCTCAGTGCTGGAATTCTTGACGCAGAAGAAAAATTCCCCTACCAGGCGCTCCCCGATGAGCGAATGCCCTGGTTTACCTCTTTGTTGGTGCAAACGGCCCTGTTGTTCGAGCGTAAAGCCAACCACAGGGTCGATTTCTACTCGGTGCAGTGTTATCCCGAACAAAAAAAGTGTATTGCATTGCTTGAGCATGAGCATTGCGACGTGGGCATGACGGCAGTCAAGCTGGCAGCTGAACTGCTCACCGGTAAACGCAGATTGCTGGCAGAACCCTTTCGCATTTTCAGTCAATTTGCTGGTGACCGGCTGTTGCCGCGTGCAAGCGAGGCCATCATCAAAGCTGCACGAAGCCGTGAAGTTCCCTGCATCCAACTGGAGCGCCAACCTTACAAACGCGATGATTTTGGAGAACTCACCGGCGGTGATTGCATCATGAGCAACGGTTTGATGATGCTGGGTCATGGTGCGCACCAGCGTGTACTGGATGGAACATTCTGTCTTGACAGGTCGGGGGATTTTAAGAGCTTGCTCAGGAACAGTAGCCAGCGCAGGGCAATACTGGAAAAACTCGGCATTCCCGTCATTCAGTCCAGTGACAGTCAGATGTCCAGTACAGACAACTATCATTTGATTGCAGTAAATGGAAAGGTCACTGCCGTTGCCCCTCAGCCTGGCGGCGAAAAGCTGCCGTTGGAACATGTTCATGCTTCACTCATTGACCATGCGGTAGCCATCAATCGTGAAATCGGCTTTGCGCCCGTCTCGATCACGATCCAGACAACGGATATTTCAAAGCCCCTGGCGCAAACTGATGGCGGCGTAGCAGATTTCAATCTGGCGCCGGAACTGGATCGGCTTGTGGATATCGATGCCTCCTTGCTGGATTCGACGGCTGTCGAGATCATTGACTGGTTGTTTCCGCAAAAAAGCTCTGTACGGATGCCGACAATTGCCATAACCGGCACCAACGGCAAGACGACCACAAGCCGGATGATCAGCCATGTGCTGATGAACGCGGGCCACAAGCCCGGGCTGGTGTGTACCGATGGTGTATTTCTGAATGGGCAGCAGGTTGAAAGCGACGATCAATGTGCTTATAGAGGCCATTTAAAGGTACTGACCAGCAAGGCAGTGGATGTGGGGGTGCTGGAAACACACCATGCGTGCATCATTTATCACGGATTTGCCTTCGATTGGTGCGACATAGCGGTTTGCCTTAACGTCACTGAAGACCACCTGGGGGCAGCAAATATAGAATCAGTTGAGCAGATGGCTGCAGTGAAACAGGTCTTACCGGAGCGCGCCCGCAAAGCCGTGGTGTTGAATGCCGATGACCCTTATTGCCTGGCCATGATTGATTCCCTGACCGCTGAAAAAATTTGCCTGGTGTCCATGACCTCGGGCGAGGAAGCGTTGAGTGCCCGGGCAGGTAGTCGCCTGTCCTGTTTTTGTGTATTGGAGTTTCTTTCTGGCGAAGAGTGGCTGGTGATTTATGACCAGGGACGTCGCTTGCCAGTCATGGCCGTAACTCAAATCCCTGCAAGCTTTGGTGGCCTGGCGCGCTTTAATGTGAGCAATGCCATGCACGCTGTTGCTGCGAGCTACCTGGCGGGTATCGGTATCGACACGGTAAAAGCCGGAATGCAAATTTTCAGCATGAGTTTTGAGAATACGCCGGGCCGTTTGAATTTTTATGACCGGCATCCGTTCAGGGTTATCATGGATTTTGCCCATAACGCCGATGGCTTCAGCAAACTCAGCGCATTTGTCGACCAGTTGAAAATCGGCGGAAGGAAACTCTTGATGTTCCAGGTGAGAGGTGACATCGAAGACAAGCATATCAAGCGGGTTGCCACGGCCGCAGTCGGGCACTTTGATCATTACGTCTGCAGAACTCATCCCGTGTACACTTCGCCTGACGAACAAAAGCTATTGGCTCTTATAAAAGGCGCCTTGTTGGAAGCTGGTGTTGACGAGCATCAGATTACTGCGACCACAGATCCGGCATTCGCCGTCGAAACCATGCTGCAGATGGGCAAAAAGGGCGATCTGCTGGTGTTCGCACCGGGTGCGGGACAAAGAGCGGATACCTGGAATCAGATCATTTCCTTCCAGAGTGAGCCATCCCATTGACACACAATTCAAAGCGTAATTACGATGTAATCATCGCGGGTGGGGCAATCATCGGCTCATCGATCGCCTGGTTTCTTTCGCGGCAGAGTCTGTTCAATGGCCGGGTACTGGTCATTGAACAGGATCCTGGTTACCGGAAATGCTCCACCAGCTTGTCTATTTCATCCATCCGCCAGCAGTTTTCCTCGGAGGTTAATATTCGAATTTCCCGGTTTGGATTCGAATTTCTGCGATCCATCGAAAAGCAGAGTGAGCAAGAAGGTGGTATCGGTCTGGTTGAACAGGGTTATTTGCTGCTCGCGGGTGAAGAGGGTGCAGAGCTTTTACGTCGAAATGTCCAATTGCAGCGGTGTGAAGGTGCTGATATCGGATTGTTTGAGCCGTCTGAACTGGCGAAGCTCTACCCGTGGCTGAACGTTGATGGGGTGACCATGGCCAGTCTCGGCCTGAGCGGAGAAGGGTGGTTTGACGCTTATAGCCTTATGCAGTATTTCAAGCGTGGCGCCCGGGAGAACGGCGTCACTTATATCCAGGGTGAGGTGACTGGATTGGATGTTAATGCAGGGCGTGTGGCCGGCGTCCTGCTTGCTGACGGCAGCCAGTATGGTTGTGGACACTTCGTTAACGCAGCCGGCACGGGGGCTGCAGGCATTGCTAAAATGGCCGGAATCGATGTGCGCATCGAACCCCGCAAGCGTTGTGTTTTTGTAATCGATTGCCGCGAAGGCGGGAGTGTCAGTAACTGCCCCCATTTGATTGATTACACCGGTGTCTGGGTCAAACCGAAGGGGCAGTACTTTATTACCGGAACAACACCTCCCGAGGGCAGAGATCCCCCGTGCTCTGATTTTGACGTTGACCATTATCTGTTCGATGAGTATGTATGGCCGGTGCTGGCCTGGCGAATCCCCGTGTTTGAGGCGATAAAAGTGGTCACAGCCTGGGCCGGACACTATGCATACAACGTCCTGGATCAGAATGCGATCATCGGGCCTCATCCATCGCTGCGGAATTTTTTCTTCGCCAACGGGTTTTCCGGCCATGGTGTACAACAGGCGCCGGCGGTGGGCCGAGCGATTTCGGAATACATTGTCTATGGGAAATACGTGTCGCTGGACCTGTCTGATCTGAGTTTCGATCGAATTCTCGAGGGGCGTGCTGTCCTGGAAAAAAATGTTTTTTGAATAGTCCGCGTGGTGGCACTGTCGATACCTGGAATCCAGACCGTTGCCGTGATCAGAGATCGGCAGCGCCGTACTCCAGGAGTTTCTCGAGAACCGCTCTGGGAGACATCGGTAGTGATTTCATGCGAATTCCGACAGCATCGTAAATCGCGTTTGCAACCGCCGCCGGTGGATTGAGGATCGAGGCTTCGCCTGCGCCCCGCACACCGTAAGGATGCCCCGGATTCGGTGTCTCGAGAATCACCGTTTCAGTCATGGGCAGATCGAGCGCGGTTGGCATCCGGTAATCGAGAAAGGTCGTATTGGCCAGTGTGCCGTCGTCGGCATAGACATATTCTTCATTGAGCGCCCAGCCAAGCCCCTGAACGACGCCCCCTTGCATCTGACCTGAAACATAATCAGGGTGGACCGCCTTGCCGACGTCCTGGAATAGTGTGCTGCGAAGCACTGTAACTTTGCCTGTCCTCGTATCTACTTCCACATCTACAAGATAGGCGGCAAGCTGAAACCCCACGCCCTGCGGCGAAACAGTTGCCTGGGCAGAAATCGCTCCTCCCGTGGCTTCATTTTTGACTGCCAACTCCCTGAATGTGAAGGAATGATCAGGGTCGCTCCCGTTCGAAAACACACCCGAGTCGAAGCTCACATTTTCGATGTCCACTGCCCAAATGGCAGCGGCCCGTTCGATCATTTTGGCGATGACTTTCTCAGCAACCGTTATGCATGCAATGCCCGTGGCAAAAGTCGTTCGGCTGCCCCACGCTGGAAGTGTGTACCCGATCGATTGGGTATCTCCGGTCTTCACCAGTACATCGGAAACATCAATTCCAAGCGCTTCGGCCGTCTGCATCCCGAGTGTCATGCGTGTACCGCTCAGGTCGCAACTGCCGGTGCAGACCTGGACCGTTCCATCAGCGTTCACACTCAGCTCTGCACTGGAAACTCCGCCGCCCCCGTACCAGAACCCATAGGCGAGCCCGCGTCCCTGTTTTTCGCCGTCAAGCGGGGCGCGATAATGCGGGTGGTTCTTTACCGCCTTGAGAAGTTCGATGCCGCCGATGGCGGGGCAGGGAAAACCCAGCACCAGCCGGTCGCCGGTTTTCATTGCATTTTTCAGGCGGATCTCAATGGGGTCCATCCCGAGTTTTTCAGCCAACTCGTCCATCACCGTTTCCACGGCGAAGTGGGATTGGGTCGCCCCCGGTGCCCGATACGGTTTGATCCGGGGTTTGTTCAAAATGACATCGAAACCTTCGAGTCGATAATTGGGTATATTATAGCGCGTGGTTGCCGTCAGGATGCCGGCAGCGACAGGGCCACCGGGGAATGCGCCGGCCTCATAGGCAAATGAGATATCGGCCGCCAGGAGCATGCCCTTGTCATCGGCTCCCATGCGAACTTTCATATGTGTGCCCGAACTGGGACCGGTTGCCCGCAGCACTTCATTCCGGCTCATCGCCATTTTTACCGGGCGGCCGGATTTCTTTGACAGCATGGCTGCGAGCGGGTCGAGATAGACGGAGTCCTTGCCGCCAAACGCACCACCAACTTCGAGCGGAATGATATTGATATTGCTCAGGGGGATATCCAGGATGCCGGCCAACTGGTCCCGAATGCCGAAATGGCCCTGACTGCTTGTCCAGACCGTAATGCGGTCGTCACTGTCCCACATTACAGTCGTAACATGCGACTCGATGTAGCCTTGATGCACGGCTTGAGTGGTGAATTCATTCTCAACGATCACGGCCGCATCGCTGAAACCCTTGTCGATATCCCCGTCCCAAAATTCAACTCGGCCTGCGTTCGGTCCGGCCTTTTCGGTTGGTGCAAAAAAGGAACCGGGCGTGAAATTTTCATGAATGGCCGGAGCGGTGTCAGCCATCGCCGACTTTACATCCATCACCGGTTCGAGCACTTCATAGTCCACAGAGATAAGCCCGGCCGCATGCTCGGCAATATGGGGATTATCCGCAGCAACCGCAGCGACTGCATGGCCGTCATAGAAGACCTTCTTTTTGGCAATGCAGTTATCCGCCAGATCTTTGATGTCAACCATCCCGCCTTCGCCCAATGATTCGATCGCAGTAGCTGGTTCAGGGAAATCCGCCGCGGTGATTACCGCATACACACCCGGCAAAGCGGTCGCTTTGCGTGTGTCAATGGACTCGATCTTTGCGTGCGCATGGGGGCTGCGTAACACCTTGCCGTGTAACATCCTGGGCAGGTGAATATCATCGGCGAATACGGCTCGCCCGGTCACCTTTTCTAGGCCGTCCGGTCTTATAGGTGTTGTGCCGACAACACCCAGTTTATGCTTAAGCTGATCGGTCACGGTCGTTCCCTTTTGCCATTTTCCGGGCCGCTTTCAGCACCGCATTGATTATTCGATCATAACCGGTACACCGGCAAAGATTACCTGCCAGCCAGTGCCGGATCTGCTCCTCCGACGGCGTGGGATGCTGCTCGAGCAAAGCCCTGGACGAGATGAGAAATCCCGGCGTGCAGATTCCGCATTGCAGACCTGTTTCCTCAAGGAAAGACGCTTGCAGCGGGTGCAAAGCTCCATTCCGGGCCATGCCTTCTATCGTCTCCAGGGCTTTGCCATTGACTTCCACAGCCAGCATGCAGCAAGCGTTCACCAGCACACCATCGACCGTCACATTACACGCTCCGCAGTTGCCGTCGTTGCAACCCTCCTTGGTGCCCGTGAGGAACAACACATCGCGCAGCACCTCGAGCAAGCTTTGACGGGGTTCGCAAAGAAATTCAATTTCGTCGCCATTGATCGTCGCGGTCACATGGTGCTTTTTACTCATTCGTCATTACCTTGTGCCCGCTCGATTGCACCGCGCAAAGCTCTGGTGACCAGCACATGCACCAGGTGTTTGCGCTGCCTGGCGCTGCCGCGCATATCGTCGATGGGCGAGGCTGCAGTTCTCGCAATTTCCGCAGCGGCCACAATTGACTCCTCGGAAATACGTTTACCTTGCAGGAAGTCAGCGGCTTCCTGGACTGATAGTGGCGTCGGTCCGACAGCACCGATTGCGATTCGGGCGGATGTGAAGCGCTTGCCATCCTCTGAGAGGACAACCGATGCTGCGGCGTTCACAACTGCAATGTCCATCTCATTGCGGGGAATAAAACGCAGGAATTGCGCTCCGGAATTTCTTTTGCGTGCCGGTATTTTCAGGTTCACCAGAACTTCGTCGTCCGCGAGTACATTTGTTCCCGGGCCCGTGCAAAAATCCTCCACCGGCAATTCGCGCACGCCGCCCACCCGTTGGATCGTTGCGCTGGCGCTCAGCACAATCAGTGTCGGTATCGAGTCTGCACTTGGCGATGCGTTACACAGGTTACCTCCGATACTTGCCCGCCCCTGTATCTGCACACCGCCGATCAGAGTCGCAGAATCAATCAGCGCCGGATAGTTACTGGCGACGAACGGATCCTCGCACAGGGCTCTGCAGCTAACCGCCGCCCCAATCGTCAAACCATCGGTGGAGCGGGACAGGGAGTTGAATTCCGGTATTTTCTTCACATCGATGACCAAACCCGGTGTCACTGCACCTGATCGCATCTGCACAATAAGATCTGTGCCGCCGGCCAGTATTTTTGCCAGGCCGCGACGGTCCGCGAGCAAGCCGAGCAATTCCTTTATCGATCCTGGAATTGCGTAGCTGAATTCATGCACAGCGTTATGCTCCACTGAAAGGCAGCGAACAGACACTCCAGTCCTGATAACCTTTCAGCGCCAGGATATCACCAGGCGTGTGTTCCCTTTTCAGATGGGCAAACGCCAACGCCCGCCCGTGTTTAATGGAGAAAGCCGCACTGGTGACGTACCCGGCAAATTCACCTTTTCGAGTGTAAATCTCTGAGCCAACAGGAGGGGCAACCGTAGCAGTGCTATGTGCCATCAGGCCACCCAACCAGAGTCGTTCTTTTCCTTTGGACTGCTTCAGGGCGCTTTGGCCCACAAAGAACTCATCTTCGCTTTTCTCAATCATCCACCCATATCCGGCTTCCCATAAGGTTGTCCCGATATGCACGTCCAAAGGGTATACCGCAAAGACCATCAAGGTGCATTCCATGCGGTACACATTCAGCAGATCCCAGGCACAGGGGGTAATGATTTCAGGGTGCTTCAGAATACGATGCCAGGTACGCCGAATGACAGGAGCCCGCCCCCACATCTCAATGCCTACCACAGTTCTCAATACCCAAACCCAATCACCATCCGGTGTCTGGACGCGGCAAGACTGAAAAGGCCGCAGCGTGGATACCTGTTCCCTGTCATCGAAACGCACCAGGGCCCGCATGGCTTCCATCTGTTTTGGTCCCTTGATATTGAAACTGACGATGTTGGAGTGTTCCACGGTTGCCTGGGGGTGGGCTGCCAGTGCATCAGGCAGCCAGGAAAGAGGTTTGCCCCCACCGCAGGAAACCAGGTATTCCTCATCCCCTGTCCGCAGCACAATTGCCTCTTCGTCAACGGTGCCGGTCGGAGTTGTAAACAGGGTAAACATAGCCCTGCCAAGGGGTAACTTATAAACGTTGCGAGGGGTGAGCATATTCAGGACGGCAACAGCATCTGGGCCATGCAGGCGCAGATAATGCATGTTTGAAGCGACAAAAGCTCCGGCTCCACCAGTGATAGCGTGGTACTGTTCCGCCAGCGTAATCTGTTCCCAACTGGCTACCCCAATCACATTGTCGCCAAGCACACACATGGCTGTGGGTGGCCCCACTGCCTGGGCAATATCATCAAGGATACCGGTACGATCCCGGGTGCGGCTGAAAATCTGGCTGCAGCCATTTGTCAGACTGACGGTGGGGACTACTTTCCACACCATGTTGTCTTGAGACAACGGATTTCTCAGCTCCAGGCTACGCGCCCGGTGATCGGTCTGAAGATCACGGACGGTTATCATGGATTTAATTCTGTGGAACATCTGTTTCGTTCTCTGGTTTTTTTGGCTGTCCAAGTCCTCTTCATTTTAGCCTGCTAATCGCAGGTTTTGTACTTTCTTTGCATCAGACAGCAGAGGTTCCCTAATTCAGCCGCACGCTAATCCAGTGCTTCGGTTGCGCGCTCAATTTGTAAATCCACTTCCATATGCTATTTCTGGACGGTGTTTACATCTACAGCCCCCTTGGTTCCCGTGCGCAGTTTCGCTGGGCCACTGACAAAATAGCGTTTGAACTATACTCACACCTATGATCAAGCGAATTCACCACATAAACTTTATTGTAAAAGACCTTGATAAAGCGCTACAGCGGTACCGGGTCTTGTTTGGCAACCCCATCGGAGAACCGGAGATGCTTCCTCGGCGTGGTGTAAAACTGGCACGGTTCAAAGTGGGTGAGACCTGGCTGATCCTGGTGCAACCCGTGGATGCTGATGGAATACCTGCACGATATCTGCAAGAGCACGGTGAAGGGTTTTTTCTGATGTCATGCCAGGTAGATGACGTCAGTAAGGCGGCCAGCCTTGTTTCATCTAAAGGTATAAAAGTTATGGACCAGCATCCACGCCAGGGTCTCGATGATTGGAAAGTAATGGATCTATGCCCGGATGACCTCTTTGGTGCTGATTTACAACTGATGGAATCTGCTGATAATTGATCTAGTGTGGTGTAACGTATAAATGGCACATATCAGCGTGACGAGAAGCCATTAGCTGCAAGACGCGTCTCGCAGGAAATGGCACACTAGGATTCCTCAGGGGCTTTATGTATCAATATCCAGCTCCAGGTCGATTCGATATTCAAACCGTTCCGGGTGGTAAAGCACCCTGAGATAATCAACAGGGTAGGCTTGGGAGTGGCGATTTCTGAATGCCAACCGGGTCAGGCCAAGCAACGGCGTACCTCGCTCAACCCCTAAAGCTTTAGCGGCTTCAGCATTGGCTGCACAGGCAGTCAGATACTGTTTTATGAAAGACACTTTCAAGCCCCTGCTGCGGAAATAGGACATGCGTGGGGTGTTCTCGAACACACTTGGATCTTCAGGCAATTTCACAACCCGCGTCCAGCTGCAGTAAAATCCAAAGCGGACGTTGTCATGGTGCCTTACACGACGTAAATCCAAGATCTTTTTTTCTTTGGTCAGGCCCAGAAGTTGGCGAATTTTCCCCGGGGGGGGCATCATCCTGCACCGCAAAACCTGGGCAGTGGAGCTTTGCCCGATAGACTCAATTTCCTGCAACATCCCCACCATGGGGGCATGCATGGTTGAAGTGGCAGTCTCATGTGTTACATGTGTTCCGCGCCCACGGTGTCTCTCTACAAGACCCTCGCGCGCCAGCTCGTCCATCGCGCGTTTACTGGTAATTCTCGATACCCCGAACTCCTCTGACAACTGACCCTCTGTCGGGAGTTGGGTGCCATTGGAAAATGAGCCATCAAGAATGCCGTTTTTCAACAGTTTGTATAACTGAAAATACAATGGTGTGGGCAGGTCTTTTGACAAGGCCTGTCGTTGTTTCTGGCTAAAAACTGTATGCAGTTCGATCATTATTCCCGATTATTTTGGTCAGTCATTGCATTTAAATGCTACATTATTATAACATTAAGTCTATTATTGATCGGAACCCTCATTGTTCATGAATTATCAGCAAAATGAGTAAGGCCCTGGCTGGTATTCGGATTCTTGATCTGACCCATATGTTGTCAGGTCCCTATGGCGCCATGATTCTGGCCGACCTGGGCGCAGAGACCATCAAAGTAGAGCCTGTGCAGGGTGAGGGCACGCGCAAGTTACTGGCAAACGACCCCGGAAATTCCCTTGATGGAATGGGTGCTTATTACATTACACTCAACCGGAACAAAAAAAGTGTCGCTATCGATCTGAAAAGTGAACAGGGGCTGGCAGTTTTTTATGACCTTGTTCGTGAATCTGATGTGGTTGTCAGTAATTTTGGTGCAGGTGTTCCCGGAAGGCTGAAAATCGATTACGAAACCCTCAGTAAAATAAATCCGGCCATTATTACCTGCACCGTAACCGGCTACGGATCCGATGGCCCCAACCCTAACCGGCCGGCATTCGATCAAGTGGCGCAGGCCACCGGCGGGGGCATGTCGATTACGGGCACTGATGTGGATCACCCCATGCGCGCCGGCATCCCCATTGGGGATCTGGGAGGTGGCATGTTTGCTGTGATGGGCATTCAGTCGGCCTTGCTGGAGCGCTATCGCAGTGGCAAGGGTCAGCATGTCGATATTTCCATGCTCGACTGCCAAATATCCATGCTGAACTATATGGCCACGATGTATTTTCTTTCCGGCAACGATCCCGCGCCAATTGGTAACGCACATTTTGTTCATGTGCCCTATAACACATTCAAAACAACGGATGGTTATATCGTAATTGCCGTGATTACAGATAATTTTTGGGACAACCTGAAGCAGCTTGTCCATATCGAAGCGTTTGAAAACGTTAGATACGACACTCAACCAGGACGCTGGGAAGATCGCGCCTTGATCAACGCAAAACTCGGTGAGGTTGTCAGCGGGCATCATACTGATTACTGGCTGAAAAAATTACAGGAAAAGAAAATTCCATGCGCGCCGGTCAACCGCTTCAGTGAAGCACTTGGAGATGAGCAGGTTTTGCATCGCAATATGGTGATCGAGTTAAAACACCCGGATGGGAAATCCACACGGGGGCCTGGAAATCCGGTCAAACTATCGCGAAATAACGAAGAGTCATTCAGCCCCGCCCCCAAACTTGGTGAACATACTGATTCGGTGCTTGGGCAATTGCTCGGTTATAATCCAGATCAAATATCAACACTCAGGCAACTGGGTGTTATCCGCTGATGTCCAATACAGTCACCATCAATGACGTCGGTCCACGTGATGGCCTGCAAAACCAGCCAGTCAGCTTATCGCCTGAGAAAAGGGTAGAACTCATAAAGGCCTTACTCAAGAGTGGCATGGACCATGTCGAAGTAGGCAGTTTCGTTTCTCCAAGGGCTGTCCCGGCCATGATCGCGACCGACCGTGTATTGGCCGCCCTGGATGGCCAGCCCGGTGATTTCTCTGTGCTTGTGCCAAACATGAAGGGCTATGAACTGGCCAGGGCTGCCGGAGCGAGATGTGTTGTCATGGTTCTTTATGGAACAGACGGCATGGCGAGGGCCAATGTCAACATGAGCCGGGCTGAAGCCGAGCAGGTCATGGTGCAGATATTGCAAAGAGCCGCGACAGATGGTCTGCGTGTCCTGGCCACAATTGCAGTGTCCTGGGAGTGTCCTTTCGACGGTCCGGTGGCAGCGGACACGGTTGCTGACATCAGCCGCAGGTTTCTGCGTCTTGGTGCCGATCAAGTGGTGCTGGCCGATACCATTGGCGCAGCAAATCCACAACAGGTACGCACTTTGACAACCATGCTGCTTAATGAATTTGGCGCTGAACGCCTGGCTTGTCATTTTCACGATACCCGTGCCATGGGTTTGGCCAACGTGTTCGCCGCGCTGGAATCGGGTGTTCGTTCTTTTGACTCTTCTATCGGCGGCCTGGGTGGCTGTCCTTTTGCTCCGGGCGCTTCAGGCAATGTTGCTACCGAAGATGTTGTCATGATGCTGGAACAAATGGGTTATGACACGGGTATTGATTTGCGGGAATTGATGAATGCATCACAACTGGCCGCCACCCTGACAAATAACGCGCCGGGTGGACGTGCAAAAGCCTGGTTGGACAGGCAGCTGAGTAAAAAATGAACATCGGAACACCGACTAAAGTTTGGAGAACCAAATGAGTTATCGCCTGGGCGTGGATGTCGGGGGTACGTTTACCGACCTGCTGTTAATCAACGAGCAGACCGGAGAGACCTACATGGCGAAGGTGCCCTCAACTCCGGAGGATTCTTCCATCGGGGTGTTAAATGGCGTAGCGCGAATCTGTTCGGAGTCAGGAACAGATCCTGCCTCCATTCATCGAGTGATGCACGGGACAACGGTTGCTACGAATTCAGTCTTGACCGGTAAGGGCGCCAGGGTAGGCCTGCTTACGACCCGGGGCTTCAAGCATGTGTTGCAGGTAGCACGTTCATTCTGTCCTGGGGGACTCGGGGGTTGGGTGAGTTATGTTAAAAAACCTTTACTCGCTCCGCTGGAACTGACCATAGAAGCCGATGAACGCATGGCCGCCGATGGAAGCGTAGTGATTGCTCTGGATGAACAAAAACTGCGAGTGGAATTGCAGCGACTCAAGGATAAGGGCCAGGTTGAAGCATTAACCATATGTTTCATTAACGCATATTTGAATGGTGCCCACGAAGCACAGGCCCGGGAGATCGCACAGGAAGTTTTCGGTTCTTTGCCAATCTCCATTTCCTCGGAAGTGGTGCCTGAAATGCAGGAGTATGAACGCACGGAAACCACCGTGGTGAATTCCTATGTAGCACCTGAAGTCGCAAGTTATATCCGCAATCTGCAGTCTTCGCTCGAAGAACAGATGGGAGACGGTTTGCAATTGTCTATTTTGCGCTCGGATGGTGGCCTTGCCTCATCGCGCGCCGCGGCTGAATCGCCGGTAAATATATTGATGTCCGGACCGGCAGGCGGGGTGGCTGGCGCCACCTATTTCACCCGCCGCACAGGTTATGACAATGTGCTGACCTTTGACATGGGTGGCACATCAACAGATGTAGCCCTGATCCAGAATTCAAAAGCCCGCATCCGCCGTGAAACGCGGATCGGCGACGTTACGGTGCGTGCGCCTTCAGTGGACGTGCGTACTGTCGGTGCGGGTGGTGGTTCCATAGCGTTTGTGCCCGAACTGACCAGGGCATTGCGGGTCGGACCGCAATCAGCGGGTGCGGTTCCGGGTCCGGCAGCTTACATGAAAGGCGGAACAGAGCCTACGGTTTGTGACGCCAACGTGGTGTTGGGTTACCTGCCTTCTGACGTTCAGTTGGGTGGGGACATGGCAATTGACAAATCGGCCGCCGAAGCTGCGGTTCAGAATATTGCTGATGCGATAGGCATTGAGCTCATGGAAGCTGCTGAAGGCATTGTCAAAATCGTCAACGAATCCATGTTTGGCGCCCTGCGCCTGGTTTCGATTGAGCAGGGTTTTGACCCGCGTGATTTCGCCCTAGTTGCATTTGGCGGAGCGGGTCCCCTGCATGGTAATGCAATGGGTGAACTGACCCAGTCATGGCCCGTGATCATACCGCCTGGCCCCGGAGTCTTGTGTGCTTATGGTGATGCAACGACGCGTGTTCAGGACGAAGCTTCCCGAACCTATGTGAAACGCGCCGATCAACTCGAAGCAGAAGAATTACTGAATGACCTCGAGGAATTGAGTGCCCGGGCTTCGATTTCACTGGATGCAGATGGCATTCCCGCTGAACGACAGGAGGTGACCTTCCAGGCGGATATTCGATACGTGGGTCAGGCTTTCCAGATCAGCATGGAATTCACAGCTGATGACATTATGGAAAAAGGATTGGCGTTGCTGACTGAACGTTTTGACACAGAGCATGAGCAGTTGTTTACCTTTGCACTGGGTAAGGATCACGAATTGGTGATGATTCGTGCCGTGGTCCAGGCAAGTTCTACGAAAATAAAAGAACTGAAAGTTGGTCAGGAAAGTGCCAGCCTCGAGGATTGCAAAATTCACGAGACGCGCTTTTATCACAAGGGCGAGTGGCATGGAGCAGTCATTTATGACCGTGCGCCATTGCATTCGGGTTTAGTAATTCCGGGACCCGCGATCATCATTGAAATGGACTCTACCACGGTCATTTTGCCGGGCTGTTCAGCCACAGTAGATAGTGTCGGCAACCTGCTGATCAACCCTGTAAATCAAGGGGAGGAAGGATAATGACCGCCAGAATTATAGAAACCAATAGCGCGCCGTTCGAACGCGTGGAAGTCGATACGGTAACTGTCGATATCCTGGAAAATGCGCTAAGTAACGCGCGGGTCGAGATGGATGCGGTACTTTTCCGCACAGCCATGAGCCCGGGTATCCGGGAGCAGGGCGATTGTTTCCCGATGATTGCCAATCGTGACGGAAAAATGGTGGTGGGCCAGTTCGGCTCATTTATCAACGGCTTCATGGAAGCCTATGATGGGGAGTTGGAGGAAGGCGACATCATACTCACCAATGATCCATACATGTGCAATGCGGCTGTATCCCACCTGCCGGACTGGATCGTGCTGGTGCCGATTTTCAAGGACGGCAGGCACATAGCCTGGTCGGCAATGTTTGGCCACATGTCAGACAATGGCGGCATGGTCCCGGGATCCATTCCCATCCAGGCAGAAACAATATTCCAGGAGGGCATTCGCATTCCGCCCACCAAGTTGTACAAGAAAGGAGAGTTGCAGACTGATGTTCTGGAGTTGATTCTGCATAACGTGCGCACCTCGGATTGGAACCGGTTTGATCTGAATGCGCTGGTGGCCGCTTGCAATACTGCCGCCAGGCGTTGTGTCGAGATGGCGGAACGATTTGGCGACAACATTTTTTATTCCACCATGGAAATCATGCTGGAACGGAACTACATGGCCATGAAAGCCATCATCGAGATGATCGTTCCGGAAGAACCCCGGGTGTTCGAGGACTACGTCTGCGATGATGGTGTAGGGATGGGACCTTACAAAATCCGTTGTAAGTTGTGGCGGGAGGGTTCGACTGCCGTCTTCGATTTCGAAGGCACCGACCCCCAGGCTGCCAGTTCCATCAACTTCTTCCTCAACGAAGACATGTTCAAGATGTTCTTCGGATCATTCACGATCAACCTGATCGATCCGCAAATCCTGTTTAACGATGGGTTCTACGACCTGGTGGACGTTCGCATTCCACAGGGGACGCTGCTCAAGCCCAACTTCCCCGCAGCCCTGTCAGGGAGGACCCATGCGCTGGGCCGGATTTTCGACGTGATGGGTGGCTTGTTGGGCCAGAGTGCGCCAGATGCCATGAATGCGGCCGGCTTTTCGGACTCTCCCCATTTTTTCTTTGCCGGTTACGATGACAATGGCGAATGGTTCCAGTTATTCCAGATTGGCTTTGGCGGCATTCCCGGCAGGCCCGCGGGTGACGGACCCGATGGGCATTCCCTGTGGCCGGGTTTTACCAACGTGCCGAATGAATTCATCGAGGCCTATTTCCCACTCAGGATAGAAAGGTACGAAACCATTCCCGACTCCGGTGGGGCAGGCTTGCACCGTGGTGGTAACGGCCTGACCGTAGCCTACCGTTTCCTGGTAGATGGCACGATATCGGTGCATGACGAAAGGTGGCTGACTTATCCATGGGGTGTTCGCGGTGGTGAGCCGGGTATGCGTTCCACCAAGCGATTGGTGTGCGTGGACGGTAGCGAAAAATGGTTGCCGTCCAAGTCAGAGGGAATCAAGGTTGAAAAGGGTGATTTACTGTATTTCAACACCTGGGGCGGTGGTGGCTGGGGTGACCCATACGAACGTGATGCTGAGTTGGTGCGGTCCGACGTGGAGCGCGGCCTGATTACCGTTGAAGGCGCCCGGCGTTACGGTGTGTTGATTGCCGGGGATGGCTCAGTGGACATGGTAGCGACTAAGGAACTGCGAGACCGCTTGCGCGAAGAGCGTGGTGAGCCTGAATTATTCAATTTCGGGGGCACAATCGAAGAAATAAAATCCCGCTGCAAAGCGGAAACTCATCTTGAGCCGCCACAGTCACCGACGTTTGCGGAACAGGTGGTTTAATGGCCGACCTGCAGCGCCAATTATTAGGTTTGGGTGAACACCCGGCGCTGGTATTGGTCGATGTCATCAATGGTTTCACGGATCCGGCTTGCCCCCTGGGGTCCGAGGCGGATTCGGTGGTAGATGCCTGCAGAACACTGCTTGAGATCTTTCGCAAGAAACGGCTGCCGGTGTTCTTCACATCGGTGGTTTACCGGCACGAATCGCAGGCCCGGATTTTCAGACAACGCCTGCCTGCGTTGAACGTTCTGGAGCCGGGTTCAGAGTGGGTAAAAATTGATCCGCGAATAGCACCTGTTATAGGTGAAACAATAATAGAAAAACGATGGGCGAGCGGATTTTTTAATACTGACCTTGCGCAGCGTCTCAAAGACAAAGGTGCAGATTCAATCGTCGTTGGCGGTTTGACCACAAGCGGCTGCGTTCGCGCCACGGCAGTTGATGGTCTTCAGAACGATTACCGTGTTGTCATCGCTCGCGAAGCGACCGGCGACCGTAATTTGGCAGCACATGAGAGCAATTTGTTTGACTTACAAGCCAAGTATGCCGATGTGCTGAGTTTAAAAAGCGTGTTGTCTTTGTTGGATATTTAATAGAGGTTTCAAATTCATTGTTCATTCTGAGCATGATTGAATTAAAGAAAACCGGGAGGTTGAGATGTACAAGAGAGGATTTCTAGTCAGCAGTATCATTATTTGTGTGGGGCTTGCTGTAACCGTGGACCTCTATGCACAATCCGTGCTTGAAGAGGTCACTGTAACGGCTCGAAAGCGGTCAGAGAACCTGCAGGAAGTGCCGATCTCGGTTGCCGCGTTCACTGCGGCCGACATCCAGGCAGCAGGCATAGAGCGACCAGTAGATTACCTGTCATTGATTCCCAATGTGACCATTGTCGATGCCGCCAACGTGGGCGACACCCAGGTCAGCATCAGGGGCATTGTTTCCACCAGGGATGCAGAAAGTACATTTGCCTACGTGGTTGACGGAGTACTGATCACTAACCCCAATGCCTTTAACGAGGAATTGATCGACGTTGAGCAAATCGAAGTCCTGAAAGGCCCCCAGGGCGCCTTGTACGGCCGTAATGCGGTGGCCGGTGCCATCATCGTGAATACCCGCGTTCCGGACAACGAATTTTATAGCAAGGTGAAAGTAGGTTACGGAAACCGTAACTCCCTTGATGCATCGGCGATCGTCAGCGGCGCGCTGATTGAGGACAGACTGACCGCCAGTCTGACCGGGTATTATCGCGATACGGACGGTTTTTATAAAAACGAGTTTACCGGTGAAGATGACGCGGTTGACTACCTTGAGGACCGGGGATTGCGGGCCCGCATGATCTGGAACGTGAATGACCGTACAACCATCGATTTCCGCGGTGCAACCAGTAAAGCCGAGGGTGGCGCGATCAATTTCAACGCGGTTTTCGCAATCCCTGCTTTCGTACCTTTCCTTGGCAGTGAAACTTTTTTTGCAGACGTGAATGATCACGATTTTACCTTTGGTTTCAACGTGCCGGGGGAAAATGAGCAAAAAACCAGTGAGTTCTCAATCAAGGGCGATTGGGACCTCGATGATTTCGATGTAACCGCGATCGCGGCCTACAACAACCTGGACGAGTACCTTCTGTCGGACGGAACCAGCGCCACGTTCTATGGCTACGAGTTGACGGATGCCTGTCAAAGCGACCGCGCAACCCTCAATAGCTTCACCAGGCCAGACCTGTTTGGAGACCCGCTGGCGCCGTTTCTTGTATTGCCGCCGGGTGGTGGTGCCGTGCCGCCTGACTTCTCAGGCGTATACGGACCATACACACCGACTTCCTGTGATGGCTATCAGTACCAGGAACGCAACCAGGAAGACATCAGTTTCGAACTTCGTCTGACTTCATCGGAAGACCAGAAAATCCGCTGGATTGCGGGTGTTTACTTCCTGCAAATCGATCGTGAAGTGGTTGTGGCCTACGGCGCAGATACCGGCAGCGGCTTCCTGCGCCAACCATACATCCCGCCTTCCGGCCCCAATCCGACTGATCTGCTGTTCTGGGATGATTTTGACACGGACGTGTATGCCGGCTATGGCCAATTGGAATTCGATCTGGCCGACAGCATGGAATTGGCCCTGGCGCTGCGTTATGACAAGGAAGATCGCAAGGTGTCCAATAACGTGCCAAACGTGAGTTCATCCGGCCTCAACGGCAACCTGGCCGGCCAGCCGATCAATCCGGCATACAATCAGTTCCCGAATGGCATACCAGATCGTAAGGCCAGTTTCAGCGAATGGCAGCCGAAGATCAGCTGGCGCTGGGCGGCTACGGACAATGCCAATATCTATGCCAGTTGGGGCAGGGGCTTCCGCAGCGGCGGCTTCAACTCCATCGGCAGCCAGGCAACGATCGATTTCTGGTACAACGCTGGATTCGGTGGACCGGGCGAGTTGGTGGACTCCAATCTGACCATCAACGACGAGTATGACAAAGAGGTGACGGACAGCTGGGAGATTGGCGCCAAGACCATGTGGGCCGATAACAGATTCCGCTTGAATGGCGCCTTCTTCAGCACCACCATCGATGACAACCAGTTCTTCGAGTTTTTCGCCGGTCCGTTCGGCCTGATGAGGGTAGTCACCACCATCGACAAGGTGAAGATCAGTGGCTTTGAGGCTGATTTTGACTGGGCCGTCACCGAAAACTTCCGACTGTACGGTGGATTCGGCTTATTGGACAGCGAGATCAAGGAAAACATCAACCGGCCGTTGTCAGTGGGCAACGATGTACCGCAGTCGCCCGATGAAACCTACAATCTGGGCGGGCAACTGAACATGCCGATCAGCGACAATTGGCATATGATGGCCCGGCTGGACTGGCAATATGTGGGCAAAATGTGGTTCCACACCCTGCAAGGAGAAGCCGTCCCAACGATTTGGCAGGTCTTCTTTGGTCCTGGTTTGACATCGGATATGAGCAAAGCTCAGCGGGATGCCTACAGTACCGTCAATGCGCGCCTCAGCTTCGGAAACGATAACTGGATATTTACGCTGTGGGGACGCAACCTGACGGATGATGATTACCTGCAGGAAGTGATTCCCGCTCCGGAATTTGGTGGTTCCTTCATCCACCCGTCTTCCCTGCGGGCATACGGGCTGGAAGCGACCTACCAGTTCTGACTAAAGTCGTAAGTTCGTCTCACCCACCGATCAGCGGAGCGCCCGGCATTCACCCCTGAATGCCGGGGCGCAGCCGCATGTTATCCAGCACCGTTCGTGAACTTTGAATTGTCCTGTTCTTGAATGATGCGGTCCAGCTGGTTGGCGAAAGCCTGGCGGTCGGCCTGGCTGAATGGTGCTGGTCCCCCGGTATCTACCCCGCTACTGCGCAGGGTATCCATGAAATCCCGCATGTTCAGGCGCTGGCGAATATTGTCTTCGGTATAGAGTTCACCGCGCGGATTCAGGGCCAGTCCTCCCTTGGCGATTATCTCGGCTGCCAGGGGGATATCCGCGGTTATCACCAGGTCACCGGTTTCAAATTGCTGCACGATGTAGTTGTCTGCAACGTCAAAACCCGCTGCCACCTGGATCGAGCGGATGTGACGGGATCGGGGAACCTGGATAGGCTGGTTGGCAACCAGTATCACCGGCAAGCTCACCCTGTCCGCGGCCCGAAACAGGATTTCCTTAATTACTTTCGGGCAGGCGTCAGCATCGACCCAAATCTGTTTTAAACTCATTAACTGATTCTAAGATTCCTGCGGGATCAAATTTGATTTACTTTCCACATACTTTTTGAGACCAAGGAGGCCTGCCCGCATTTCCCGGCGCACAACGAACCGTACCAGAATCCAGTCCACCAGGCTTCCCAGGAAACCCAGCCGCATACTGTAAGTAACTCGAGTGGCCACGGTGGACAGGCCATTATCATGGCTTGTTACCCAGGTTTCGTGTACGTCCTTCATTGGGAAGGGCGCACGGTGTACGTCAAAGCAAAAACCGTGACCGTCTGTCCATTCCGTCACCAGTTCCTCGATGCCAAATCCCCATGCATGCCGCATGAACCGGCTGGTCCCCACGCCGGTTTTTTGATCGCCGACCAGGTATGACTTGCGCATGTACGGCGCCCATTCAGACACGCCCCCGAAGTCTTCCAGCACTCCCCATACGGCCGGTTGCGGGGCCTGAATTCCTATCTGTTCCGTAAGAACACGCATCGAAAGGGGATTTCCTTTTTATTGATCTAGATCGCCATTCAAGTCTACGGTGAAGATGTAGACTATTAAAACATCGGACCCGACAATAGAGAGTACAGATGCAACTCTCATCACATGCGTCCGTGGCGGACTCGTTCTCATCAATAGATGAGAGCAAAGAAACGGATTTTACCCTACGGGACGGAGCACGAATAGCCGTAATTGGCGGCGGCCCTGCAGGTTCGTTTTTTTCCTATTTCCTTTTGAAGATGGCCGATGCCATCGACCTTGAAATTGAGGTCGATATTTACGAGCCAAGATCATTCAGTCAGTGCGGTCCTGCCGGCTGCAATCACTGCGGTGGCATAGTTTCCGAGTTATTGGTTCAGATCCTGGCCGCCGAGGGTATCAATCTGCCACCCTCAGTGGTGCAGCGGGGCGTTGAGTCCTACGTCGTTCATATGGACGTCGGAGATGTCGAAATCGAGAGCCCGGCCCATGAACAACGCATAGCAGCTTTGTACCGGGGTAATGGTCCGCGCGAGGGTGGAGACGTACTGCTGGATAGTTTTGACGGGTACCTTCAGGGCTTGGCGGTGGATCGTGGCGCCCGGGTGCTGCGCAAACTAATTACTGATGTCGAGTGGCTGGACGGTCGTCCCTGCCTGCAGAACGCTGACGGTGATAGTTCTCAATATGACCTGGTCAGCGTGGCCAGTGGCGTTAACAGCAATTTCATTAAAATGCTGGATGATCACCCTGCCGGCTTCGTACCACCGCGTACTACCCGTGGTTATATTTGTGAGTTTCGTTCGACAGAAGAAGAAATACGCCGGATTCTAGGCAGCTCCGTACACGTTTTTCTGCTTTCGATCCCCCGCTTTGAATTCGCTGCAATCATTCCGAAGGGTCCATTTGCAACGGTCGTGATGGTGGGGGACAACCTCGACCAGGAACTGGTGCATGCCTTCCTGCAAGACCCGGTGGTGCGCAAATGCTTTCCGACTGATGCCACACCCTGCGTTTGCAGTTGCTCACCTCTGATTAACCTGGGTGCCCGAAAACGGCCCTACGGGGACCGCGTAGTGCTGGTAGGTGACGGCGGGGTGACCCGCCTGTACAAAGACGGTATCGGCGCCGCTTTCCGGACAGCCAAAGCCGCTGCGACTACGGCCGTGTTCCAGGGGGTATCCAGGAAGGACTTCGCGAAGCATTACTGGCCGGCGTGCCGGGCGATTGCAAATGACAACTCGGTCGGAAAATTCATGTTTGCAACAAATTCGGTCTTCAAACATTCCCGGATCGCACGAAGTGCGATGCTTCGAATGGCGCAACGGGAGCAGGAGAAGGAGTCTGCAAAGCCGCACATGAGTTCACTTTTGTGGAACATGTTTACCGGCAGCGCTCCCTATCTTGAGATGTTTCGGGGAACGCTTCATCCCGGCTTTGTGAGTAATCTGCTGTTGAACCTGGCAGTTGCTATCCGGCCGGAACGCAGTAAAAGAAAGGTGGCCTGACTGTAGATAGGGGAGGTTTGGTATGAGAGGAGCACTGGGTAAACAATACCGTGATGGTGAGACGATTATCCGGCAGGGCGATGTGGGTGATTGCATGTACGTGGTTCAGTCTGGCCGGGTAGAGGTAGTCCAGTCATCCGAATATGGGGAGCAGCATCTTGCCTTCCTGGAAAGCGGAAATTTTTTCGGTGAAATGTCTGTATTTGAAAAGGAGGTTCGTTCGGCGACGGTGAAGTCTGCTGGCGAAGCCCGGGTGCTGAAAGTAGACAAAAAAATGCTGCTCCGGCGCCTCAGGGAAGATCCTTTGCTCGCGGTCAACCTGCTCCAGACCATGTCCCACCGCATTCGTGACCTCGACGCAGAGCTTTCTCAACATCGGGAGACGCATCTTTGAGCAAGGGCCCACATTTGATGAACCGCGATTTTGTTGCAGAATCTGACCGGATCACACCGGCTTTTCGGCCCATGCAGGTCGAGAAGGCGGCGCCCTGCCAGGAGGGCTGCGCCAATTGCGGTGATATTCGGGGCTGGATAGGCACCATTGCGCAACGCAACAAAACAGGGCTTTCGCGCGATCAGGCTTTTGCACGATCATGGCGGATGATTGCGGATGTCAACCCTTTCCCCAGCGCATTGGGTCGTGTTTGTCCGCACCCCTGTGAACAGAATTGCAATCGTTCGACGCTGGATGAACCGCTGGCCATCAACGCCATGGAGCGGTTTTTAGGTGACTGGGCCATCGCGCAGGGCCTGGCGCTGGAGCGCTTGGAACATAATCCCGTTGATACCTGGATTGGTGTGGTGGGTGCGGGTCCTTCAGGACTCTCATTCGCTTATCAGATGGCGCGCCGGGGTTACCGGGTAACCATTTACGAATCCAGGGCGCAAGCGGGTGGCATGCTTCGCTACGGTGTGCCGGACTATCGGCTTCCCCAGGAAGTGCTTGATGCAGAGATACAGCGAATCCTGGATCTCGGTGTCGACTTGAAATTAAACATGGCCGTTGGACGCGACATCAGCCTGGAAGCGCTCCGGGCGCGCCACGAGAAACTCTATCTTGGAATCGGTGCGCAGATGGGGCGCGGGATCGGCATACCGGGTGAAACGGGATCATCGGTCTGGACCGGCACAGATTTTCTCTCCCGGATCAATTGCGGGGAGGAAATTGAGGTCGGTGAGCGTGTTGTCGTGGTCGGTGGGGGCAACACGGCCATGGATGCAGCCCGGGTTGCGCGACGTAGCGGAGCAGATGTCACGATCCTGTACCGGCGTTCTATCGAGGAGATACCGGCAATAAAATATGATATCGAGGAGGCGGTGGAGGAGGGAATCAATCTCTTTCTTCTTGCTGCGCCGGTGCGGCTTGAACGGACGCCTGATGGCAAGCTCGAAAGCCTGATTGCCTGCCGGATGCAGTTAGGCGAACCTGACCCCTCTGGCCGTCGCAGGCCGCTTCCGGTTCCGGACTCAGAATTCAGACTTCCGCTTGATTCCCTCATTGCGGCTGTTTCCCAGTCGCCAAGCCTTGAGGGTTTTAAAGCCCTCGGCCATAAAGGAAACTGGCTAATCCCGGATGCAGACGGCGCCGTGGGTCACGGTGTACTGGCAGGCGGAGATGTTCTCGAGCTTGGCATTGCCGGAAACGCCATCATGCAGGGCAGGAAAGCGGCCGAGCAAGTTCACCTCCACATTCAGGACATTGAAGATGGCGCTTTGATACCGGAAAGCCGGCCCGAAATAGGGCCGGATCAGGTTAAGTTTGATTCAAAGCCCGGGAGCGAGGCTGTGCGGACGCCTAAACTCCCGGGAGATGAAAGAATTGCCCGCGGGTCCGCGGAAGTCGCCAGTACCATATCCGAGGAGCAGTTCCTGGCTGAAGCAGAGCGGTGCTTCTCCTGTGGTTATTGTTTCGGTTGCGAGCAATGCTCGATGTTCTGTACATCAGGCTGCTTCACCAAACTCGAAGAAGCGATGCCGGGCATGTACTTCACACTTTTGCTCGAAGAGTGCAAAGAATGCGGAAAATGCATCGAAGTGTGTCCCTGCGGCTACCTGGAAGCCACTCCTCAGGTGTGACTGGCCAGTTCAATCGCACCGCCCACGTCCATATTCGCCGGAAATTTCAGTAACTCATGCACTATGGGGGTGGGTATTGCACTGGCCTCTGCCTTGCGGCACAATGCCGTTCCCGCGCCGGTTAAAAGATGTTGATGGATTACCTGGAGCGGTTCGATGGTGGCTCCTGTTGGCCCCCTCGCGACGATAAATTGTGAACCCCGTCAGACCCGGAAGGGAGCAGCGGCAGCAATGGACTCGGGCGCCGGGGTGTGGCGGGCAGGGGCCGCCACCATTCCAGCCCGCATCTGTTATAGTTGGGTTTGCATGAAATTCTTAACTCGTAATCTTTCGTTTAATACTCTATGAGCTACCAGGTCCTGGCGCGGAAATGGCGCCCTAAATCCTTTGATCAACTGGTTGGACAGGAGCACGTTTCGCAGGCCCTGATCAATGGTCTGGATCAGGATCGTGTCCACCATGCTTTCCTTTTCACCGGCACACGCGGGGTTGGCAAGACCACCATCGCGCGTATCCTGGCCAAATGTCTGAATTGTGAGACCGGGGTCACTTCCAGGCCTTGTGGCGAGTGTTCGAGCTGTGTAGATATTGACGAAGGCCGATTCATCGACATGATGGAAATCGATGCAGCCTCCCGCACCGGGGTGGACGACATGCGTGAGTTGCTGGAATCGGTGCATTACACACCTTCCCGGGGGCGTTACAAGGTGTACGTCATAGACGAGGTACACATGCTCTCCGGCCACAGCTTCAATGCGTTGCTGAAGACCCTGGAAGAGCCACCGCCGCATGTTAAGTTCGTGCTGGCCACCACCGACCCGCAGAAAATTCCAGTGACCATTCTGTCGCGCTGCCTGCGCTTCAATCTGAGGAGGCTGCTGCCAGACCAGATTGGGGACTACCTGAAGCTGATCGTCGAATCCGAGGGCGTCGAGACTGAACCTCAGGCGTTGGTCAGTATTTCAAGGGCCGCGGATGGAAGTATGCGCGATGGTCTCAGCTTGCTGGATCAGGCCATTGCATACGGTGCTGGCAAGCTGACCATGTCCGACGCCGAAAACATGCTTGGCCTGGTAGACCATGCGCATGTGGCTTCCATGATCAGCGCTCTGGCCTCTGGTGACGCTGAGGCCTTGCTGGCCATCGTCGAAGAATTGGTTGCCCAGTCCCGTGACCTGGAAACCGTGCTGCTCAGCCTGGCCGAAGTCCTGCACCGCGTGACCCTGGTTCAGTGTGCACCGGGGTATCGTGACCTGGAACGCAGCGATTGGGATGCCATTGTCGAACTGGGTCAGTTGATTTCAGCTGAAGATGCCCAGTTGTTCTACCAGATTGCCATCAAGGGCCGTGATGAACTGGGCCTGGCGCCCGATCCCCGCACAGGTCTGGAGATGACCTTGTTGCGAATGCTGGCATTCAGGCCTGCTTCCGCAGAATCAGGCAGTTCCGCTACCGGACCCCTGAAGGCAGCCAAACCGGTGGTTTCGAAAGCCAGACGGCCGGCACAGGCCAAGCCGGCCGCGGCCAGGCCTGTGAAGCGATCAACTGCCCGGCAGGACACAGCTGGACAGGACGCAGATTTGCAGCAAGGACCCGAACTTTTTTCTTCGCCGTGCAGCATGCCGCCCATAGATAGCCCACAAGCTGTCAGCACATCATCTCCCGCAGACGCTGACTGGATGTCAATGCAGGGGGAACTGGAAATCAGCGGTCAAGTGCGTGAACTGGCGCGCAACGTGCAGTTGCAGTCCCGCTCTGAAAATCGCTGGGACTTTGTGATTACACCATCACTCAAACACCTGGGTTCCCCCAACTGTATCAATCGCCTGGGCCAGGCGATCAGTCAGAAAGTAGGTCATACGGTAGCCATAAAGCTGGTTGACAGCGAAGGCACAGAGCTCATTACCGCTGCGGCGCTGGATCAGCAGAAGAGCCTTCAGAACATGAGCGAAGCTGAAAAATCCATCAACGATGACCCAACCGTCAAGGCATTGAAAGAGCAACTGGGCGCCCGCATTGTCGAGGACTCGATTCAGCCGCTCCAATGAGATTCCGGAAATTCTATTCAATTAATTTTAAGGTGACAAATGAAAGGTAAGCTTGCAGGCTTGATGCAACAAGCCCAGAAAATGCAGGAAGAAATGCAAAAATCCCAGGAAGAACTGGGCCGGATGGAGGTGTCCGGTGAGGCCGGTGGCGGCCTGGTCAAGGTCACCATGACGGGTAAACATGCGGTACGCAGAATCCAGATCGATCCTTCACTTTTGGAAGACCGGGAAATGCTTGAAGACATCGTGACGGCAGCCGTGAATGATGCAGTGAACCGTGTGGCTGCGACCATGCAGGAGCGTATGTCCGAGATGACGGCTGGAATCCCACTTCCTCCCGGCATAAAATTGCCATTTTGAAAGAACCCGCATATTGTATCCCTGGACTGGCGCGTGAACTCTGATTCACTTCTTGGGCAATTGGTCGAGGCGCTGCGCTGCCTTCCCGGTGTCGGCCCCAAGTCCGCCCAGAGAATGGCATTGCACCTGTTGGAACGCGACCGCGACGGTGGCCTTCACCTGTCCACAGTGCTGCAAGATGCCATGGAGCGGATTGGCCGCTGCCGGGTCTGCCGTGACCTGACGGAAAACGAAGTCTGCCGTATTTGCGCCAATGAACGGCGCGACCAATCCCTGTTGTGTATCGTGGAATCTCCCAGTGACGTAATGGCCATCGAGAATGCCACGGGTTACCAGGGCCGTTATTTTGTTTTGTTGGGGCGTTTATCGCCTCTGGACGGCATCGGACCGACGGAGTTGGGGTTGGAAGAACTGGCCGAGCGATTGAGAGACCATCCTCCCGGGGAAATGATCATTGCGACCAATCCAACCGTGGAGGGTGAGGCAACCGCATTTTACTTGCAGCGCATGGCGCAGAAATACGATATTGCCATCAGTCGCATTGCCCATGGAGTTCCACTGGGAGGGGAACTCGAGTATACGGACCAATCCACCATCGCCCACGCATTTGCAAGCCGGCAAGAAGTGTAGGCCCTGGCGTGCTCTCCTCATTCCTCTGGCATGACTATGAAACCTTCGGCGCACGGCCGATGACTGACCGTCCGTCACAGTTTGCAGCGCAACGAACCGATACCGGGCTCAATTGCATCGGTGACCCGGTGGTTTGGTACTGCTCGCCGGCAGACGATGTGTTGCCGCACCCAATGGCCTGCCTGATTACCGGTATCACACCGCAGGAAGCGCGGCGAAGGGGGGTGACTGAAGCCCTGTTTGCACAGAACATCCTGGACGAGATGATGCAGCCCGGCACCTGCAGCGTTGGTTATAACAGCATTCATTTCGACGACACGGTCACGCGAAACCTGCTGTACCGTAATTTGCATGATCCCTATGAGCGTGAATACAAAAACGGCAATACCCGCTGGGATCTGATTGATCTCGCACGCATGTACTATGCCTTGCGTCCGGATGAAATCCAGTGGCCGATGCACGAAGCCGGTAAACCCAGTTTTCGTCTCGAAGATCTGAGCGCCGCGAATGATATTGCGCATGAAGGTGCACACGACGCCCTGGCGGATGTACGCGCCACCATCGACCTTGCACGATTATTCAGGAAAATCCAGCCGCGCCTGTTTGAATGGGGGCTGTGCCTGCGGAATCAGAAACAGGTTATGGACTTGCTGGACCCGGTTGATCCCAGGCCTCTGCTGCACACGTCTTCAAGGATACCGGCAACCCGTGGTTGCACAACCCTGGTGTTGCCGCTTGCCGTAATGCCCGACCGGCCCAAATCAGTGATTGTCTTCGACCTGATGGCCGATCCTGCTCCGCTCATCCAGCATCCTGCTGAGATGGTTCACGACCTGGTGTTCACACCGGCGGCAGATTTGCCGGAAGAAGTTGAGAGGCTGCCACTGAAGGCAATTCACAGTAATCACGTACCCATGGTGGCACCAGCCGCTACGCTTAAAGGCGTAGACCTGCAACGAATTCAGCTGGATCCTGATCGGTGCAGCCAGCATGCCGCCAGGTTGATTGCATCCCTGGCATCGATCCGGCATAAAGTAGTGGAGGTGTTTTCCACTTCATACGCAGATAGTCAGGAAACGAACGATCCCGACCTTATGATTTACAGTGGTGGGTTTTTCTCACCCGCCGACAGGCACTTGATGAAAAAGGTTCTCGAGGTGCCTGCGAATAAACTCGGCGGTCATTCGTGGTCCTTCCAGGATAAGCGCTTACACTCGATGTTGTTCCGTTACCGGGCAAGAAATTATCCCGATACGCTTTCGATGGAAGAGGCAGACCTGTGGAACAAAGACCGCAAGGCGAGGCAGATCGAAGCGCGGGATTCTGCATATTTTACCCTCAGGGATTTCAGGCAGGAAATGGCCGAGGCAAGAGAACTGAAGCAGGACGATCCGGGGGCCCAAGGAATACTGGATCAGCTCGAAGCCTGGGTGTTGGAGATTGGTCTTGAAAATCTGTAAGATCCCGCTTGCGGGTGATTATTCAAGAGCCAATTTTCCCGCAAGCGGGCTCTTATAAAAAAATAGTAATTGATGCCAGATTTGCTACTATTTTTAAGTCCGCTACAAATATTTTTTCAACAAGTTACAGCTACTTCCTCGATCCATTTCGACTTATTTATGCACAAGTGACTGATTGTCTTTATGACACATTTATGACAGCAATTAATCGCCTGGCTTTAATTCGAAAAATTATAAGTCATTGTATTTGAACATTTATTTTAATGTGATCAATTTTTGATCAAACTGGAACGATTCGTACGCCGTCTGTGACACCGGGACTTTCCTCACAGGGTTATCCACAGTCTTTGTGGATAAGTTTTCAGGCCACATTCAGGGATAATTGGAGCTCATTTGAACACCGGTTGATCATGGTTTTCCGGCTGCGCGCAGCCCGCTTCAAAGACCGTTTCGCGGTTGGGGATACAAATTCCACATGCGTGCCATCTGAAAACTGCAACATCCAGATTTCACGCACACTTTCACCTGGTTCTGTTACAGCCACAACCCCGCTAATCGTCCTTCCAATCAGGTCCTGGTTCGCTTTCATTTGTCTCTCCTTTTGAGAGTCATTACCTTTGCCTGAATGTATTGAAACGCAGCGTGTTCTCAAAACCTGAGAGAGCGGTTTTCCTACACCAACTCAAGCTGTTTTCGACTATTGGCTTTTCCAATTTCCGTCTACTCTTGATCCTGCAATTGGAAGGGGCCCGACCACGGGCAATAAGATTCATCAATTGAAACAGAGGGAAACCATTATGAAATTTTTACTTACTCTACTCGCCATCTGCATGCTGGCATCCCTGGCCTGGGCCGCGGAACCAGTAAACGTCAACACCGCCTCGGTAGAGGAATTAGCCGAGAGCCTCAATGGGATCGGTCTCAGCAAAGCTGCACTAATCGTTGAGTATCGCGAGGCCAACGGTCCATTTGCCCACGCTGATGAACTCGTAAACGTAAAGGGCATCGGTGTCCGCACCATTGACAAAAACAAGGACATGATTCTCTTGCAGGGCCCTGGAGTTCAAGCTGACAATTAATCCAGCCTGACGGCACTATTTTCCGGGCAAGTAATTCTTGCCCGGAGCTTTCGGTAAGAGGTCGCTCGCGGACGAAGCCTTCCATAACAAATTGCGGTCGAGTGACAGGTGCAGGTCGCGCCCAAGGACGCTCTTACAAGAACTGTGAGAGGTCGCTTGCGGCCGAAGGACTCTAAAAATTCGCACGCGAATCGGCTACAAAGGGATCACCTGCCTTTGTTCGGCTACAATTTCTCCAGCGCCTCGCTGGCTTCCAGCCATTCCCATTCAAGGGTTTCCATCAAGGCCTTTATTGGACTCTGCTGCTTGATCAGGCCGGTCATTTCTTCCTTCCGGCCAGGATCAGTGTATAACGTTTCATCGGCCAGTCGCGTTTCCAGAATTTCAAGTTCCTTGCGGCTTGCAGCCAGGCGTTTCTCAATGTCGCGTACCCGGTCAAGCAAGGGTTTCAGGCGTTGTCGGCGCTGGGCTTCCAACTGCCTGGCCTGCTTTTTACTGGGCTGTCTTTCCATGTTTTTTGTGGTCGAGCGGAAGGGTGCAGCAGCATCTGCCTGGATCTGCTGCTCTTTCAGCCATGCGGGGTAGTCGTCCAGGGTTTGATTGAATCGCTCGACTGTTCCGCCGTGAACTACCAGGAGTTCATCGCACACGCTGCGAAGCAGGTGCCGGTCATGCGAAATCACCACGAGAGCGCCGCTGTACTCAACCAATGCAACGCTGAGCGCCAGGCGCATTTCCAGGTCCAGGTGATTGGTGGGTTCATCGAGCAGCAGGAGATTGGGTTGCTGGCGAATGATCAGGGCCAGCACCAGGCGGGCTTTTTCGCCACCCGAAAATGTCGCAACCGGCTCGAAGATCATGTCTCCGCCAAAGCCGAACCGGCCAAGGTAATTACGCAAATCCGATTCACGTTCGCCAGGCGAATGATCGTGAAGGTGATCGATCGGACTCATTTCCGGGTTGAGCTGGTCCAGTTGGTGCTGGGCAAAATAGCTGATTGTTGTCTCCTTGCTCAACAGCCTTTCGCCCCTGAGCAGGGTGCTGCCATCGGCAAGGGCTTTGACCAGGGTAGATTTTCCGGCGCCGTTTACGCCCAACAGACCGATGCGGTCACCTGCAACGAGGCTCAGCTTGACATTGCTGAGTACCGGAGTTTCATAGCCAAGCTCAGCATCTTCCAGTTTCAGGAGGTGTTGTGGTTGTTTTTTCGGCTCCATGAAATGGAAGCGAAAGGGTGAGTCGACGTGTGCGGGCGCGATCAATGTCATGCGTTCCAGCATCTTCAGACGGCTCTGTGCCTGGCGGGCCTTGGAAGCTTTGTAACGGAAACGATCCACGTAGGACTGGATATGTTTGGCCTCTTTTTGCTGGCGTAGATACATGGAATGTTGTTGCGCCAACTGCTCGCTGCGTTGTTTTTCAAACTGGCTGTAGTTCCCGGGATACAGGCGTATCTGCTGGTTTTCGATATGGGCAATACGGGTGCAAACCCCATCGAGAAAATCACGGTCATGGGAAATCAGAAGAAGAATGCCCTGGTAATGCTTCAGCCAGTGCTCTAGCCAAAGGATGGCAGGGAGGTCGAGATGATTGGTTGGCTCATCCAACAGCAGGATATCCGATCGGCACATGAGTGATTGCGCCAGGTTCAAACGCATGCGCCAGCCACCGGAGAACTCCCTTACGGAGTTTTGGAAAGTGTCATCGGAGAATCCCAGTCCGTGTAGCAAACGTGCAGCCCTGGCTTCTGCTGCAAACCCATCGATGGTTTCCAACTTTTCATACAGCGTATGCAGGTCGGCGCCGGCTTCGCCGTGTTTCTTTTCCCTGGCTTCCATTACGGTAATCGCGACCTGAACTCCCCGCAATTCATGATCACCGTCCAGGACAAAGTCCAGGGCAGATTGTGTTGCACTGGGGCTTTCCTGTGCGACGTGGGCGATCTCATCGGCAGCATTGATCTGCAGGTCGCCATCGTCCGGCTCCAATTCACCCAGTATCATCGAGAATAGGGAAGATTTGCCGCTGCCGTTGGCGCCAATCACACCCAGGCGTTGCCCGGCATGCACCTGGAAGCTGGCATTTTCAAACAGCAGCTTACGCCCGCGGCGCAGGCTGACCTGGTTCAGACTCAACATGTTTCTAGCCCGCAAATTGCATAATGGATTCACTATGAACCCGATTAGGCAAAACGTACTTTTTGCTTTGGAGTTCTTCAGTGCTGAATTTATTTTCCACAGATTACACAGATTACACAGATTTTTCTTTTAAATTACTCAGCCTCTGACTGACGTGCAATTTGCTAAACTATCAACTCCGCCTTCATGCAATATGCGAGATAACAGCCAGTATGTCGATTCTTGAAGGAAAGAAAATACTGTTTGTCGTACTGGCCTTGCTGGCCGGCATGGCCTACCGGGACTGGTCGTTACGTGACATAGAGTATCCGCCCGGTGTGTTGGTAGCCGAATTACCCAGGCAGGTGGATGTTCAGGGCCTGGCTCCAGTCACCATGGAAGACTATGAACTCACGCCGCGCGCCGATTTCAAAATTCGCGCCCGGGTATTGTCGCGGGAAAATTACAGTTGGGGATCTGAAGCAGACCTTTCTCCGGTTGACTTGGCGCTTGGCTGGGGTGTGATGTCCGACCAGATTGTAATTGACCGTATTGAGATCAGCCAGAGCTCTCGCTGGTACTACACCCGTTACCAACTGCCAGCCCCCATATCAGATAAGGAAATAATTCAAAACAGCGGAAATATGCACATGATTCCGGCCTGGGACTGGATCAGGAAAAAGCTGAAGGCCGTGCGAGTAGGGGATATTGTCCGGCTACAAGGAAAACTGGTGGACATTGACCACCCCTCCGGCTGGCACTGGAGAACATCGCTCCGTCGCGACGACACGGGAGGCGGTTCTTGCGAAATAGTGTATCTGGAGGATATCGAAATTGAACCCCGTTAGCCGCGCAAATTGCATAAAGGATCCGGGCTGGTTTGATTTCCGTAAGCTTAAGGAACATCATTTGTTCTTGGTTCAAACGCCGGGAGAACAATGTCAGATAAAAATATAGATGGTCACGGAACAGAAGGCTCCGAAGCCGGGGAAGATAACGAGCCGCTTCCTTTTGTCGCTCCTTACAACGATCTTGCAGTAAGTGCGCCATTCGAATGGTTGAAAGGGGGCTGGAATGATTATAGAAATGCGCCCGGTCTGAGCTTTGCCTGGGGCCTGTTCTTCTGGCTTCTGTCTTCAATCATCGCATTAACAGCCTGGAAACTGGGTGGCTGGGTCTTGCTGCTCAGCATGCTGTCGGGTTTTATTTTTGTGGCGCCGTTGTCGGCATTCGCTTTGTACTCGGTCAGCAGGCAATTGTGCCTGGGCAACAAGCCCACATTGAAACAGACGCTGATCGCAGCGCGAAAACCTTTTTCCAATGCACTGGTTTTCGCGATAATACTGCTGGTGATTTTCCTGCTTTGGGCAAGGGCGGGAAGCATGGTGCATGTGTTTTTCCCATCCAACGGCAAAGCCGAACTGGCTGATCTTCTGGTTTTTCTTGGTGTCGGCTCCCTGGTGGGTTCACTATTTGCGACCTTCACTTTTTCGGCCAGCGTGTTCGCATTACCTTTCATCGCCAACCGGGACGTGGATCCGGTCACTGCGGTAGTTTCCAGTATCAACGCCGTATTGAGAAACCGGTGGACAATGTTCATCTGGGCGCTATTGATTGCTTTCTTTACAGCGATCGGGTTTCTGACGGGAATGCTGGGTTTCATCTTCATTATCCCCTGGTTGGGTTATGCAACCTGGCATGGTTACCGTGACGCTCTGAATGTCAATCTGTGGCCGACTCTGCCAAGCACGGAGTAAGCGCGGTTATGCACATGCTTTCAGCGCTGGATGCGACCTTTATTTACCTGGAAAGTGAACACAGCCCCATGGCCATCGGGGGTGTGTATGTCATTGATGCAAATGATGTACCGGAAGGTTTTTCTTACGATTCCTGGTGTTCGTTGGTAAAAAACCGCCTGCAATGCTCAAAAGTGTTTCGGGAGCGCCTGGTGGAAGTACCGCTGGATCTATCCTTCCCGTACTGGATCCGGGATCCGGGATTTGAACTGGATGCCCACCTGCCCAGGATGAAACTACCCGAGCCCGGCGGAATGGCAGAATTGATGAAGATGGCGGCGGACACATGGAGCCGGGTGCTGGATCGTGAACGGCCTTTGTGGGAAATGACTTTTGTTGAAGACCTCAATACGATACCCGGAATAGCACAGGGTTCATTTGCGCTGATCACGAAGGTGCACCATGCCGCAGTAGACGGGAAGGCCAGTACCGAAATGATGTCCGCATTGTTGGATACTACGGCTGAAATCCGGGAGATTGATCTTGAAGATGACTGGCAACCGGAAGATCTTCCGTCCACATTGAGCGTCATTACCCGCTCCTGGTCCAGGGCTGGCAACAAAGCCCTCGACCTGGCCGGTTTTATCGGCAAGGTCGCGGTTGGCAAGGCACATATTTACAGTGACAAAAGGCTCAGGAAACTTGACTCGCCGCCCAGGCTGCTGACGGCTCCTTCCTCGATATTCAATCAGCCGATTGCCTCGCCGAGGACATTCTGGGGGAAGAATTTTGATTTTGATCGTATCCGGGCCATTCGCAAAGCTGTGCCCGGGTCTACCATCAATGACGTGGTTCTTGCCGTGTGTGCGGGTGGCCTGCGGAGTTACCTGTTGGGGAAAGAGGATTTACCAGGCAAGCCACTGGTGGCGATGGCGCCGATTTCGGTTCGCAGAGAAGATGACGAAGAAGGCAGCGGCAACCAGGTGTCGGCCATGCTGGTCAGCCTGGCGACCGATCTGGAAGATCCGCTTGACCGGCTTCTGGACATCCGGGCGAGCACACAAAGTTCAAAAATTCACGCAGGCGCTCTACCTGCCAACCAGATTACCGAGTTTCTGCCATCCGAAACACTGGCGGCGGCAGCACGTGTTTATACACGCACCCGGCTTGGTGGGCGCCACCGGCCATTTTTCAACGTGACCATAACCAATGTCCCTGGACCGCCGATTCCATTGTACGTAGCCGGAGCACGAATCCACAGTGCCTTTGGTATGGCGCCCATCCTCGATGGACTGGGGCTGATCCTGGTGATTTTCAGTTATCATGGGCGCATATCGATCGGCATCAGTTCCTGTCAGCAGATCGTGCCGGATCCTGATTGCATGGTAGATTGTATTTCCCGTTCACTGGATGATCTGGAAAATGCGGTCAGGCAGGCAGATCCGGTGAAACTGACCGCTGAGTACCTGGACGAAGAAGCAAATCAGCCAGACTCTACGGATTCATTGAAAGCGTTTCGCGATGCAGGCAAAGCACTGGATAAAGCCATCGAGTCTCTGGAGGATTAGAACAATAATGAAAAAGGCCAGGGAAAAAGACCTGATCGATCATTCGCACCGTCCGTCCAAATTGCTGTTGTTACTGGAAGGCAGGGCGGTATACGACGCCGCAGCCATGGTGCCGATGTTAGGCCTTAAGAGGTTTTTACCCCAGGGCGATAACCACCCGGTTCTCGTATTCCCTGGATTCCTTGCCAGTTCCCGTTCCACCCAGCCTTTACGGAAGTATCTTGCGGACCTTGGGTACCGGGCCCATCGATGGAAACTGGGCTACAACATGGGGTACAGCTTCAAATTGCACTATGGCATACGGGACCGGGTTACCGAGCTGGTCGATCGTTACGGCGAAAAGATCAGCCTGGTTGGTTGGAGCCTCGGGGGTGTGTATGCACGCGAACTTGCGCGCGAAATGCCGGATATTGTGCGCCAGGTGGTTAGCATGGGCAGCCCGTTTCGCGGACATCCCAGTTCCAGCAATATCCACAAGATTTTCAATATGTTCAGTGAAGTTCCATACGATAAAATGCCGGAGACATTCCTGCAACACATGGCGCATCCACCCCCGGTTCCGACGACTGCGCTTTATACACGAGGGGATGGAGTCGTTGCCTGGCAGGCTACCGTGGAACTTTCCGACCGTTATGATGTTGAAAATATCCACGTTGGCGGCGCTCACCTGGGTCTTGGTTTTAATCCCCGGGTGCTGGTTGCCCTGGCTGATCGCCTGGCTCAACCAGAAGGGCGGTGGCGTCCTTTCAAACCGTCCTTCTGGATGAAGCCGCTATTCCATAACTGGTACCCCGACTGGCTGGTGCACGGCGAGGAAAATCCAATCAGAGTTACATAGCCAGCATTTTGCACGGGCGCATTATCCTCTAGTATCTTGGATTGAACGGTTTGCGCGGCAAGTACTTACCGAAACCCTCGCCGACACAGGCAAGGCCATCCTCCACTGCAATGGTGCCTCGCAGGATGGTAGTTCGGCATTTGCCCTGTACTTCCCAGCCTTCGTAGGCAGAATAATCAACCATCATGTGGTGCGTATCGGCGGAAATGGTGTGCCTGACCTCAGGGTCGAAGATGATGATGTCGGCGTCGGATCCCACGGCAATGGTTCCCTTGCGCGGGAACAGCCCGAAGATTTTTGCAGCGCCGGTTGATGTAATGTCCACGAACTTGTTCAGTGAAATACGGCCCTGGTGCACTCCTTCGGAATACATCAGTTCGAAGCGATGCTCGACGCCGGGTGCGCCGTTGGGAATTTTCGAAAAATTATCGATTCCCATTTCCTTTTGATTTAAACAAAACGGACAGTGATCGGTGGCAACGTGCTGTACCAGGTTCTGATTGATCGCCGCCCACAGTGCTTCCTGGTCCTTGGGCTTGCGCAGGGGAGGACTCATTACGACTTTGGCGCCTTCGAATCCGTCCTGGAAATACAGCGACTCGTCCAGTAGCAGGTACTGGACGCAGGTCTCCGCGTGTACTTTCTGGTTGCGCAAAGTGGCCGCCCTGACGCGGGCGAGGGATTCCTCGCAGGTCATGTGGACGATATACAGTGGGCATTCTGCCTGGTGAGCGAGGTCGATTACGCGGCCACTGGCTTCTGCTTCGCAGATCGGAGGGCGCGAGAGTACGTGATAGCGAGGTTCGGTTTTTCCCTCGGCCAGGAATTTCTGGACCAGGTGGTCAACCAGGTCACCGTTTTCGGCATGGGTGGTGATGATGCCGCCGTGTTTTACCAGTTCCTTCATCAGTTCGAACATCTGGCGATCATCGATCATCAGGGCGCCCTTGTACGCCATGAACGTTTTGAAGGAATTGATGCCGAGTTCGTTGATGATGCGGGGAATTTCCCTGCGGGTTTCCTCGTTGAAGTCTGTTACCGCACAGTGGAAAGCGTAATCGCCGACGGCGTGACCGTCCGCCTTCCTGTGCCACTCCTGGATGGCGGATTCCAGGCTTTCGCCCTGGGTCTGGATGGCGAAATCCACTATGGTAGTTGTGCCCCCGTACAAACCGGCTAAAGTCCCCGTAAGGAAGGTGTCGCTGGCAAAGGTTCCCATGAAAGGCAATTCCATGTGTGTATGGGCGTCGATACCACCGGGAAACAGGTAACAACCATTGGCGTCAACCGTGCGGTCGGCGTCTTCATTCAGTGTTTCGGCGATGGCGGTGACTTTTTCGTCCTTGATATAGACGTCCGCCCGGTAATGGTCGGTCGCCGTTACGATCGTTCCGTTCCGGATCAGCAGGCTGCTCATTGTATTATCTCCAATTCGATGCAATATGCGGGCTAAAGCTCAAGGTACATCTTGCCAAAGCGCAATGGTACTCTGGGCACCACAAGCACGGGTACATCTTAAATATAGCAGGTGAGGGCGATGGATTCATTCATGCTGGCGGCTATTGAACAGGCCCGCCTGGGCCAGGCGGAGGGTGGGATACCCATCGGTTCAGTACTTGTTTACCAGGATAAAATTATCGGCCGGGGCCACAATCGCAGAATCCAGCAAGGTAGCGCGATTCTGCACGGAGAAATGGACGCTCTTGAAAATGCCGGCCGGCAGCCCGCCAGTGTTTACAGGAAGTGTACGATCTACACGACTTTGTCGCCTTGCTCAATGTGCAGTGGCGCCATCCTGCTCTATGGAATCCCGGTAGTGGTAATCGGGGAAAACCAGACCTTCGCAGGTGAAGAAAAACTCCTTGAATCCAGGGGTGTGAACGTTACTGTCTTGCAAAATCCCGCATGCATTCGCCTGATGAGAGAGTTTATCGCCGCAAATCCCGGCCTGTGGAACGAAGACATCGGTGAAGGCTAGCCGTATATTGAAAAAAGTAGCCGGAGATTATTGCCTCCGGCTACTCACTTATGTTTTTTTTCGGTGTCCAGTGTGACCCACTTGGGCCGGAGCCCAGAACACAGAAAATTGGGGGGGACTGTGCGTGGGTCACATACTAATCATAATACAGATTTTCAACTCTGCAACCATCTGGCGCAAATAAATTCATTTTTTTATTCAATTCCCAGGCGTTTGTGCATAATCGGGCTGGTTGTTGTGTATTGAAGACGCACTTTCTGCTCTGGGTGGATGTGTTTCTGCACACCAAATGCAGCGAGCGCTCCTTCGTGAAATCCGCTCAGAATCAGCTTTTTCTTTCCCGGGTAGGTGTTGATATCCCCGACGGCAAAAATGCCGGGTATGCTGGTCTGGAATTTTTCTGTGTCCACATTCACCTGGCGTTTGTCCAGGTCCAGACCCCAGTCCGCGATCGGTCCCAGGTTGGGAGAAAGGCCCCAGAATACGAACACTTCGTCAGCGGGGATTGTGTGTTGCTCACCATCGGGATCGACGATCTCCAGTCCGCCGAATTTTCGATCGGTTTCAAACACAGCCCTGACATTTCCGTGAAATTCTTCCAGAGTGCCACTGGCAGCCAGGGACTTCATTTTGCCAACTGACGCAGGTTGTGCCCGGTATTCGAGTCGGCGGTGCGCCAGGGTGATGCTTTTTGCCTTGCCATGAAGTTCCAATGCCCAGTCCAGCGCAGAATCGCCGCCGCCCAGGATAATCAGGTTTTTTCCGGCCACGGTGTCCACATTGCTGACCTTGTAGTGGATATTCCTGCCTTCCCATGGTTCAGCTCCCTTTACTCTCAGGCGCCGGGGCTGGAACGCACCCAGGCCGGCTGCCAGGATGACCGTTGCCGTGTCGAAACGGGTGCCGGTTGAGGTTTCAAGCAGAAACCGACCACCATCGCCATGTTCCAGGCGGGTTACGGTCTGGCCCAAATAGAATGTGGCATCGAATGGCTTGATTTGCTCCATCAGGCGGTCCACAAGTTCCTGCGCGCCACATACGGGAAGGGCTGGGATATCATAAATGGGTTTATCGGGATAGAGTTCGGAACACTGGCCTCCCGGCTGTTTCAGCGAGTCCACCACATGTGCTTTGATATCCAGCAGTCCGAGCTCAAAAACCTGGAACAGGCCACAAGGGCCGGCGCCAATAATTACCACGTCTGTTTTGATCGTCATATTGTACTCGCAGGATGTATCTTTCAGGCGCCGGTTTGACAAGGACGCATGATCAGTAAAATGGGTTGAACTGGCGAGTTTAAAGATATGATGGCCATAATTAAAGACATAGTGATTACAGGGCAATGAGTGAAGTGAGGGCAATTCGACTGGAACCATCGTGGAAAGTACGGCTGGCGGGAGATTTTGAGCAGACTTACATGCAGAACCTGCGGCAGTTCCTGATCGGGCGGAAGAAAAGCGGGGCAGTGATTTACCCCCCGGGTGAGCAGATTTTCAACGCGATGGATTCTACCCCGTTCGCGGAAGTGAAGGTCGTTATTCTCGGCCAGGATCCCTACCATGGTCCCGGTCAGGCTCATGGCCTGTGTTTTTCCGTGATGGATGGGGTGACAGTTCCGCCGTCCCTGGTCAATATTTACAAGGAGATTGAACAGGATCTGGGCAGCCGGCCCCCGGCCGGCGGAAATTTGCAACACTGGGCCGACCAGGGTGTGCTCCTGCTCAATGCTGTGCTCACGGTTGAGCGGGGACAAGCCGGCGCTCATCAGGGCAAAGGCTGGGAGCGCTTTACCGACCGCATAGTCAGCGAATTGAACGGAGGCCGTGATGACCTGGTGTTCATGCTCTGGGGCAGTTATGCGATGAAAAAGGGCAGCCACATCGATCGCGACCGCCACCTGGTACTGACTGCCCCCCACCCGTCACCGTTGTCAGCCCATCGTGGCTTCTTTGGCTGCCGCCACTTCTCCAAGGCCAATGCCTGGCTTGAACAGCATGGCCAGCAGCCCATAAAGTGGCAACTGTAAGAGGTCCCTAACCGTTAAAAATCTCTAACGCGTCGTCCACTGGCATCCAGTTGACGTGCGAGTCATAGAAAGCGTGGGCTTGCGGCACACGGTCGATGGGCCCGTCGAGGCAGGCGAGCGCCACGTGGGTTTCACCGGCCCAGCGATCTGACTCGAACAGCATGCTGCTGCCACAAGTGCTGCAGAAACCACGCCGGGCCCCGGGTGAGGATTCGTACCATTTCAAGTGGTGGTCTCCGCTCAGCAGTATGAAATGATCACTTTCAGAACCCACCCAGGTGACGTAGCCGGCGCCGTGTTCGCGCCGGCACATGCTGCAATGGCAGTGAGCGCACCACTTGCTGGGCAGAGTCACGGAAAATCGGACTGCACCACACAGACAGCCTCCCTTAACCGAGGAATTCGACCTTGCTGTTTCGCTCATGATCTTCTCCTTAATGCATCAGTATGTAGCCGGCCAGCCTGGCCCACATGAACATGAGGACCAGGCAGCTTGCCGCATAGGCGGTGAAACGATGGATGACCCGGTTGTATGTGCAATGAACCAGGCTGTGTACATAACGCAATACCACGTAGCCCCAGGCCAACTGCACCAGTAACTGGTCCTGGATCATCAACACCAGGGCCAGCAATACCGCAACGTAGAAAAGGACCGGTAGCTCAAAAAGGTTTTTCAGGTTATCTGCCTGAGCGGGAGAGTCTGTAAGCAGGGCCTGGCCGTGCACCCTTGTATCCAGGGACTGAGGATCGATGGATTTTCTTTTGATTTCGGCCAGGCGTGTCACATACATGAAAACCCAGACCAGAAAAGTCAGAAAAACCAGGGCCAGTAAAGGGATTAGCAGAGGCTTGTAAAACATATTGTTGCCTTTTTTGAGCCGATAGGCTCATCTTAGCGCCTGTTAACAGGCGCTGGCAAAAAGCTCACCTGAACAGGACCAAATGAACTATTAGCTTTGGAGCTCTGTAGTGCTGAATCTGTGGACCAATTACCTTTTAGTTCCTGAGTATGATTTTCAATACACCCTGCGGTGATGGTAATCGTAATATCGGCTGTGGCGCTGAGCAGATGGCCCGGGTTGCTCGAACAGGGCGGCATCGATAATGGACCACAGGTGGATGGCCCAGCCCAGCAGGATCAGCCAGAGCAGTGCTGTTAGCAGGAACATGAATCCTGCCAGTAACCAACGGCCCTGCAATAATTGTCCGAGGCCCGGTATGAAAAAACTGGCCAGTGCAGCAAGGACATTTCCACAACTCCCACTTCCCATGATTTCCTCCTTTGATTTCATCCAAGAATAGATATGCAGGATTTATGCCAGTCACAGTAAGAGGTCGTTTGCGGCCGAATCACACCTATATGCGTTCCTTCATGGGCGAGAGTAGCTAATTCGTGGTGGAATTAGCTAAAGAGTTGTTGCCCGTCAGCTGCTCAAGCCGTTGTGTCATTTTAAAAGTACGCTCTCCGCCGCCACCGCAGGGACGGAACTGCATGACGTGCTCGACCAACGGCTGCATTGGATCCCAGGCCAGCGCCCGCCCGCAAAAAAATTGGCCGGATGGCGTGTTGATCACAACATTGTGAGACCCATTTACCGCAATCCAGCGATCCACTATTTCTGTCTTGTTGGGCAGCACCATACCGCTGAACAGGTTGTCTTCGATACTGATACCCGATCGCCAGCTTTTCGGCAGTGCATGCGGAACGAATAAGCCGAGTCGCCGGGAATTATTTTCATCAGGCGCCGGCCATTCAATTTCATTGGCTGAATCCAGCAGGCGGGCAGCAGTCAGGTTCACTTCGTTAACGGGAGGCTTCTGATCAGCCTGGTCTTCAGGTTCTTCGGGACTGGCGAGATCGGACATTGGTTGTTCGTCAGGGGTTACGGTTTCGTTTTTGGCAGCCGGTAATTCGGTTATTTTGGGTTCCGGTTCCTCCACGAACGGTTGTTCAATCGGCGGGGGGGCAAGTAATGTGATGTTCAGAGGTTCTGTACTGGTGCTCGTGCTCGTGTGATTCTTCTGCAGAACCGGGATCAGCAGCAACAAGGCATGAAAGACGATGGCCAGGCATAGCCACAGGCCATCCTGCACGTCCCAGAGCTTGATACTTGTTGCGGTTGCAGACATGAAGGAAAGGTTTGCCCCGGTCAATTAATTAATAAACTCCAATTATGCGTGTTGTGGATTAATATCCTGTTAAACCGGATATCGCACCAGTGCAATTGGTCATACGATGAAAACCCCACTGGCTGTATAATAGGCGGCTACAAGAAATCTCAACACAAGGAAATGATCACAATGAGCTACCGTCACATCAAGATTCCCGAATCCGGGCAAAAAATTACCGTCAGCGATAACCGCCTGCAGGTGCCGGACAACCCCATTCTGGGCTTCGTGGAAGGCGATGGCATTGGCCCGGATATCACCCGTGCCGCCATGCGGGTCTGGGACGCGGCAGTGGCCAGAGCCTATGGAGGCCAGCGGAAAGTACACTGGGCAGAGCTGTACCTGGGTGAAAAAGCAGCAGGAATTTACGAAGGGGATTATTTTCCGGCCGAGACCCTGGATGCAATCAAGGACTTGATCGTTGCCATCAAGGGGCCGTTGACCACACCGGTTGGCGGAGGCTTCCGTTCACTGAACGTCTCCTTGCGCCAGGAACTGGACCTGTATGCCTGTGTGCGGCCGGTTACCTATGTTGATGGCGTTCCATCACCGATGAAACACCCCGAAGATGTCGACGTGGTGATTTTCCGGGAGAACACCGAAGACGTGTATTGTGGAATCGAGTTCCAGAGCGGTTCAGCGGAAAATAAGAAGCTGGCCAAATTCCTGCGCGAAGAAATGGGTGTCGATTTCTTCGAAGACGCCGGCCTGGGCATCAAGCCGATTTCTCCCTTCGGCTCACGGAGGCTGATCAGGAAAGCGATCCAGTACGCCATCGACAATAATCGCGAAAGTGTGACCCTGGTGCACAAGGGCAACATCATGAAGTTCACCGAAGGTGCATTCCGCAACTGGGGTTACGAACTGGCCCGCGAAGAGTTTGGGGATGTGACGATCTCAGAAGATGATCTTTGGTCAAAGCATGACGGCCAGATGCCTGAAGGCAAAGTCCTGATCAAGGACCGCATCGCGGACATCACTTTCCAGTTGATGCAGTTGCGTCCGGCGGAGTTCGATGTGCTGGCGACGATGAACCTGAACGGCGACTACCTTTCAGATGCCCTGGCGGCGGAAGTGGGTGGCATGGGAATAGCCCCGGGCGCCAATATGGCCGACCATATAGCTGTTTTTGAAGCCACCCATGGCACTGCTCCGAAGTATGCCAACCTGGACAAGGTGAATCCAAGTTCATTGATGTTCTCAGGTGGAATGATGTTTGATTACATTGGTTGGGGTGAAGTGTCGGCGCAGATTACGACTGCGTTCAAGCAAACAGTCAGCGAAGGAATTGTCACATATGACTTCGCCCGCCAGATGGAAGGCGCTACCGAAGTTTCAACCTCGGGTTTTGCCGACGCATTGATCGAGCGCCTCTGAGCCTTGCCATGAAGCCTGGCCTGTTAGCGGCTAGTGCACACTGCCTGTTCCTTGCGGACCCGCAGGAAAAGTGTGCTGCTGTGTTTGTCCTGGCCGGCCAAGTAAAAGAAGGCTCATTCCAGTGGGATCTGGACTATCCATTTAAATCAAACACCGGGCCCGACCGGCCAGCGCGACCGGAACTGGTGGCGCCCACGGCCGTGCCTCGCCGTCGCCTGGGCAGCGATGAAGGCAGGGCAGCGCTGGTTCACGCCATTGCGCATATCGAATTCAATGCGATCAACCTGGCGCTCGATGCAGTCTGCCGTTTTCGGGACATGCCCGAACAGTATTACCTGGACTGGATATCTGTAGCCGAAGACGAGGTGCGTCATTTTCAATTGTTGCATAAACGGTTGGGCCAACTGAACCGGCAGTACGGTGACTACCCTGCTCACAATGGTTTGTGGGAGATGGCGGAAAAAACCACGGACAGCTGCCTGGTCAGAATGGCGCTGGTGCCTCGAGTGCTGGAAGCCCGCGGGCTGGATGTGACGCCCGGCATGATCGAACGACTAAGGGCGGTGGGCGACACCGAAACCATTGCGGCTCTCGAAGTGATCCTTGCCGAAGAAGTCCGGCACGTGGCGATCGGCACTCATTGGTTCAATTACTGCTGTAAGCAGGAAAACAAGCCGCCTGCTGAAACTTTCCTGGAACTGCTTCGCAGCCGTTTCACAGGTTCGACAAGGGGCCCATTCAATCTGGCTGCGCGCATGGAAGCAGGCTTTACCCAGGCTGAGATGGATGCCTTGATGGCCGGACTCGGTTGATGCGGAGATGAGTTACGCGCTTGTTGCCGGAATTCCGATGGATTCCACCTTGTCTGCTTTGACTCGAAGATAACTGCCTGTCGTATACCAGTCGGAAAGCACAATTCTTTCCGCTTCGCTCCCATCTTCCAGCTTGTGCTTGTGGACGGCAGGACGGTGTGTGTGGCCATGAATCATTCGTTTTACTCCGTTGTCACGAAACGCATCGAGGACGGCTGTTTCGTTTACATCCATAATGTCCATAGATACCGAACCGGTATGCGCGATGCTGGCGTCCCGTGCGCTTTTGGCAAGTTGTAGCCTTTCTTCCGCTGACAACGCCAGGATGTGGGCTTGCCATTGCGGGTTTCGCGATTGTTGCCGGAAAAGCTGATATTCCTTGTCATCGGTGCAAAGGGTGTCTCCATGCAGCAGCAGGGTGGGGGTACCGTACAGGTCGACCAGCGCCGCATCCGGTAAAAGTTCCAGTCCCGCCTGGGTAGCGTAGGCTTCGCCCAGCAGGAAATCGCGGTTTCCGTGCATGAAATAACAGTGCACACCTCCTGCTTTCAGGGCGAAGGCAGCCTGTGCTACCTGACGTGCCGTGACGGAAAGCGCGTCGTCTCCGATCCAATACTCGAACAAGTCACCCAGAATGTACACCGCATCTGCTGTCCGGGCGGGCCCGGACAGAAAATCCAGCAGCCAACCGGTGGCCGCCGGCCGGCTGTCCTCCAGGTGAAGATCAGAAATGAAGAGTGTTGTCATCTCACTCGCTGATGATCTTTACGCTTTCTATCACGACAGGTACCTTGGGTACATCACTGAACGGAGGCGCCGAAGTGGTTTCTACGAAACGGATTTTTTCCACAACGTCCATGCCCTCAGTAACCTTGCCAAAGACCGCATAGCCCCACGTGCGCGAATTGGCCTCGCTGGTGTAGTTCAGGTTACGGTTATCCTGGGTATTGATGAAGAACTGGGCCGTTGCCGAATGCGGGTCGCCGGTGCGGGCCATCGCAATTGTACCGCGTAAATTGGACAAACCATTACTGGCCTCATTGGCAATGGGTGCACCGGTGGTTTTCTTTTTCATGTCCGGTGTAAATCCGCCACCCTGGATCATGAAGTGGCTGATAACCCGGTGAAAGATGGTTCCATCGTAAAAGCCGCTGTTTGCATAGTTGATGAAATTTTCTACCGAAACAGGTGCTTGGTCCGCATATAGTTCGAGCTTGATATCTCCCATGCTGGTAGTAATGATGGCTGTGGGATTGTCCGCCGCAGACAGGTTCTGTAGGAACAGTGAGCTTGCCAACAGTGTAAAAGCCAGTAGTTGTAAACACTTTTTCATGGTCAATTTTTCCTTTGATTGGGGGGTGTAGGCAGGGCCTGAGCCTGAAATGATACTTGTGCTTTGCTGTTTGAGCTAGCTTTGTGCCGAAATCCCGTGTTTTGCTGCGGCAAAGACCCCATAAAAACAGAGCGGCGAGGGCCTATTCAAGGTGGTTTCATGGTATAATTCTACGCTTGCCCCGACACGCAATTTAGCTTGCTTTTCATCAAAATTAAAACACAATAATAAATTGAAAAAACAATAGCTTTCCTGATATTCCGGAGAATAATTCTAATATGGCCGAACTCGCCAAAGAAGTGCTGCAGGTAAACCTCGAAGACGAGATGCGCAAGTCCTACCTGGACTATGCCATGAGTGTCATCGTAGGACGTGCGCTGCCGGACGTCCGTGATGGCCTGAAACCGGTGCATCGCCGCGTGCTTTATGCGATGAATGTGCTGGGGAATGATTGGAACAAAGCTTACAAAAAGTCTGCCCGCGTGGTCGGTGACGTGATCGGTAAATATCACCCACACGGTGATACAGCAGTTTACGACACCATCGTGCGCATGGCGCAACCATTCTCAATGCGTTACATGCTGGTGGACGGTCAGGGTAATTTCGGGTCAGTTGACGGTGATTCAGCCGCCGCCATGCGGTATACAGAGGTCCGCATGTCACGGCTGGCCCATGAGCTGTTGTCAGACCTCGATAGAGAAACGGTTGATTTCACCCCGAACTATGACGAGTCGGAATGGGAGCCGCAGGTCATGCCGACCCGCGTACCAAACCTGCTGGTCAATGGCTCGTCCGGCATTGCCGTGGGCATGGCAACCAATATTCCGCCGCACAACCTCTGTGAAGTGATTGATGCAACCATTGCGCTGATCGATGATCCCTCGCTGGATGTGGATGGCGTCATGGAATACCTGCCGGGGCCGGATTTCCCCACGGCGGGCATAATCAACGGCGCCCTGGGTATCCGGGAGGCTTATAGCACCGGTCGCGGGCGGATCTATGTTCGCGCCCGTTCCCATATCGAGACCAACGAAGCAAACGGCAAACAGTCCATCATCGTTACCGAGTTACCCTACCAGGTGAATAAGGCCCGCTTGCTGGAAAAAGTAGCCGAACTGGTCAGAGAAAAGAAGCTCGAGGGCATTACCGAACTGCGAGATGAGTCTGACAAGGACGGGATGCGGGTTGTTTTCGAGTTACGCCGCGGTGAAGTTCCGGAAGTCCTGCTGAACAACCTCTTCAAGCAGACTGCAATGCAGAGTGTGTTTGGCATCAACATGGTGGCCCTGGTCGACGGTCAGCCGAAGTTACTGAACGTGCTGGAAGTATTGAGTGCTTTTGTTGGCCACCGCCGCGAAGTGGTCACTCGCCGCACCTTATTTGATTTGCGCAAAGCCCGCGCCCGCGCTCATGTGCTGGAGGGGCTGACCGTTGCGCTGGCCAACCTGGATGAAGCGATCGAGTTGATCAAGGCTTCGGCGACACCGGCTGAAGCCAGGGAACGCCTGCTGGCGCGACGCTGGGAGCCAGGCCTGGTCAAGGCGATGTTGGGGCAGGGCGGGGCGGAAACATCGCGCCCGGAAGAGCTGGATCCCGAATTCGGCCTGCAGGACGATGGTTATCAACTTTCACCCGTGCAGGCCCAGGAAATACTGAATATGCGACTGCACCGCCTGACCGGGCTGGAGCAGGAAAAACTGACCAGGGAATATGAAGAAATCCTGGAACGGGTCAAGGAACTGATAATGATCCTGTCGAATCCCGGCCGGCTGATGGAAGTGATTCGCGAGGAACTGGAGGCGATCCGGGAACAGTATGGTGATGAACGGCGCACTGAGATCCTGCAGGACCGTCTCGATCTGAGCCTGGAGGACCTGATCACTGAGGAAGACGTGGTGGTCACACTGTCCCATGAAGGTTATGCCAAGTCACAGTCACTGGACCGTTACCGGGCCCAGCGCCGGGGGGGGACGGGCAAGTCTGCGACCAAGGTCAAACAGGAAGATTTTATAGACCAGCTGTTTATCGCCAATACGCACGATACACTTTTGTGTTTCACCAGCCGTGGAAAAATTCACTGGTTGAAAGTTTACCAGTTGCCGCAGGCCAGCCACGTCAGCCGGGGTAAGCCCATCGTTAACCTGTTGCCCCTGGATAAAGATGAAAGGGTCAACGCGGTTCTGCCGGTACGCGAATTCCCGGACAATCTTTATGTTTTCTTTGCCACGCGCAAGGGAATCGTGAAAAAGACACCTTTGTCCGAATATTCACGCCCGAGGGCAAACGGCATATGGGCGATTGATCTGCCTGAGGACGACGAACTGGTCAACGCCTACCTGACCGATGGTGAACAGGACATCATGCTGTTTTCCAGCTCCGGCAAGTGTATCCGTTTCGCCGAAAGTGATGTCCGTTCGATGGGCCGCGTTGCTCGTGGAGTGATCGGCATCCGCCTGAAGGATGATCAGCAGGTGGTTTCCATGCTGGTGATTGGCGAAGGCGATATCCTGACCGTTACTGCCAATGGTTACGGAAAACGGACCCTTGCAGATGGCTACTCGCGCCAGGGGCGTGGTGGTCAGGGAATGATCGGCATCCAGACTTCTGATCGCAACGGAGCGCTTATCTCCGCCATCCAGGTGACCAGTGATGATGACATCATGCTTATTTCAGATGGCGGAACACTGGTTCGCACCAATGCGGGTGAAATCTCCACGCTGGGGCGTAACACCCAGGGTGTTACGCTGATCCGTCTCCGCCAGGAAGAAAAACTCGTCGGCCTGGCTCGAATCGAGCCCGAAGATGAGTCACCCGATGAGTCGTCAGATGAACTCGGGGAAGATTTGTAAGAGGTCGGATCAACCAGCGCAGTTCGCGCCCAAGGACGCTCTTACAGATCGCGCGTAACCACGAAAGCTCCGCGAATATCCCCTTCTGTATACCCGGTTGCCTTGTCGCCGGGATAGAGTCCGGTGAGTCGGGCTGAAACTTCCGTGCTCATGTTGCTGCCGTGGCATTGCAGGCACAGCGCCCCCGTCGGGATCGCTTTCATGAAGCGGAACTGTTGTTTTCCATCAACTGCGGCAACCTCTGACCATGCCATGGTGGCCAGTTCTTCGCCGGCCGCCTTGCGGTTTTCGAATGATTCCAGAATTTCCCTTTGCCAATCATTTGGCGCATTGGCCGGGTTACGGTTTTTCAGGCTGACCCGGCTGAGCATCAGGCCCTGCTCCGTTGATACTTCTGCGGTGATGGGCATGGCAGTCGTGTTGCAAACCGCGATGGCATTGACCGGCCCGCCCTGTTGCATTGCATTCTTAAGTTCTGCCTGGAGTGCAGAGGCGAAGGTGCCAATGGCTGCCTTGGCCCGGCTACTTTCTTCGCTGACAATCACCGCGCTGGAATCCGGCTGATCCTTGGCAGGTGTTTCAGATTCCGGACCGGCGACAGGGGTGGATTGATCGGGGCCGCAAGCCGCGACCATGATAGCGAAACACAAAACCATCAAAATTCGATTCATCCTGTTTTTCAAGTTCTGCAAGTCTGTCAGTCTGCAATGATGACCGTGGCATCGAGGTACTCGATACCGTTCAGGGAGTTGGTGATCAGGCAGTTTGAATTTGCTTTGTCCAGAATTCTCCTGGCCTTGGTTTCGTCGCTGCCCGCAAGCAAATGCAGGGTAGCCTTGACATGGTATTCAGTGAAATGTGTTTTTCGATCGACGCGGTCCAGGATGCCATCTACAGAACAGTCAAGAGAGCTCCATTCAAACCTGGAAGCCCGTGCAATGGCGCGGAATGTCAGGATAAAACAGTTGGCAACTGATGCCACCAGCATGGTTTCCGGCGACCAGGAACCTTCAGGGCCACCAAACTGCGGTGGGGATGTCGTTGCAAGCGTTTCCAGACCTTCACCGCCGACGTTGACCGGGCCCTCAGCCAGGGCATCTGCCCTGAGCTTGTAATGATGTGGATAATCCTGCATCAGAGGGACAACAACACGTGTTCTGCGGCGCTGACACGGTATTCTCCCGGTGCTTCAATGAACAGGTTAGTTACCACGCCATCATCGGCAATCAGGGCAAATCGCTGGGAACGTTCACCCATACCAAAGCCGGAAGCATCCATTTCAAGGCCCAGTGACTTGGCGAATTCACCATTGCCGTCAGCCAGCATGGCGATCTTGTCCGCATTGGCGCTTTGGCCCCATGCATTCATGACAAATACATCGTTTACCGCCATGCAGGCAACGGTGTCCACGCCTTTGTCCAGGATCTCATCCACATTATCTACAAAGCTGGGCAGGTGCTTGACCGAGCAGGTTGGTGTGAAAGCGCCCGGAACGGAAAACAGCACTACTTTCTTACCGCCAAACAATTCAGCGGTCGTCAGGGGTGCAGGTTTACCATCGGTCATGGTCATCAATGTTGAGTCGGGAATACGGTCACCAATCTGTATGGTCATACAATTGCTCCATGAGGCAGTTTAGAAAAAATTTATTTGAAGTACCGGAAGATAATGGTGCCGCATCGGCTGTTTTACAAGGCAATGAATTATCCGCTAAAGACGCCAAAGACACTAAATTTAATAGGTCCATTCTCTTGAATGTCCCCAGACGTAAGCATTGAAACTAGTTTGCTGATCAAGCGGCTAAAAGAACCAAGATTCCAGGTTTTCAGAGTACCAGAGCCGAATTGGCGTAGCAGTGTCTTGTACCGAATCCACTACCTCAGATTTTTTAACGTCTTTGGCGTCTTTAGCGGAAAAATATTCAGGCTAAGCGGCTACTCAGGCCGCCATGGCGGCGGAGATGGCTGTCAGGAGTTGTTGGCGGTTGACTGGCTTGGTGACGTATTCCTTCGCACCCTGGCGCAGGCCCCAGGCGCGATCGGCATCGCCGGATTTTGTGGAAACAAAGATGACGGGAATATGCCGGGTAGATTCGTTACGCCCAAGGTTTCTTTTGACCTGGTAGCCGCTCATGCCGGGCATGACGATATCCATCAGGATTAATTCGGGATTTTCGTCGGATGCAATCTCAATGGCCTGTTCACCGGATTTAGCGATAACAGTCTGGTGACCTGCTTCCTCGACAATTTTTTGCAGACTGTAGAGTTGTGCTGGTGAGTCATCAACAATCAGTATTTTGGACATCTTGTTCCCCGATTTCCCTCTCGACCAATTCTTTGCAATCTTATTATGCCGTAAATCAATGAAATATGTAAAATTATTCTACTGTACTTTGTATGTTTACGACTGTTCTACCCAGTGATTTCCCTTCCATCATGTTATTGAAAACCGGCTCCATCGCATCCAGCCGGACTTCCTGCTTGATTATTTCATCCAGGTGGGGGGGCTTCCACTCATTGGCCAGACGGTCCCAGAGCATTTTACGGATGTCGATAGGGCAGTTGGTTGAACTTACACCCAGGAAGCTAACGCCCCGGAGAATCAAGGGAAAAACCGTTGTATTCAGGCCATGGCCGCCAGCCATGCCGCAGCAGGCGATATTGCCCCACAAATCAATCACCCGGCTGATGCCGGCAAGCATGTCACCACCGACATTGTCGATGCAGCCTGCCCAGATGGTTTTTTCCAATGGTCTCTGGCCCCAGTGCAGGTCATGACGGGAGATGCACTGGGTGGCGCCGAGATGTTCCAGCCAGTCAAACTCCTCCACCTTCCCGGTAATCGCGTGCACCTCGTAACCGGCATGGGTCAGCAGATCGATGGCGACGGTTCCCACGCCTCCACTGGCGCCGGTCACCACAATCGGCCCGTTCCCGGGTTGTTGCCCGTTGGCTTCCATCCGGTGCAAGCACATCGCTGCCGTGAAACCTGCCGTACCGAGGCCCATGGCTTCGCGTGCTGACAACCCAGGGGGTAATGGCACTAACCAATCGCTCTGCAAACGGAGATATTCCGCAAAACCACCGTCGCGGTCTTCTCCAAGACCGGAGCCATTGGCCAGCACCTCGTCACCCGGTTGAAAGTGATCACTGCTTGATTCCACCACTGTTCCGGCCACATCGATTCCTCCCGCCATGGGATAGCGCTTGAGAATCTTTCCTTTGCCGGTTGCCGCCAGTGCATCTTTGTAATTAACGCTCGACCATTCGACTCGGATCGTCACGTCCCCTTCGGCCAGGTCATCGATCGAAATATCCTCGATACCGGAACGGTAGCCTTGTGCATCGTCGTGAATTCGGAAAGCGCGGAAGGTGGTGGGAATATTGCTCATGTCTTGATTTCCTGGGGTCAGTGGAACTCCGATTATCCGCAGATTCCGCACATCATTCCAGTGGAAGGTTTACCCACTCGGCTCTGAATCCCGAATCCTTCATGCAATATGCGGATTAACCTCTATTGATTTGGGTTAAACGGGCATCCGATGCCATACTGCGGTTATGACCATTGAGCTTGACCATTTCTTCATTCTCACCGGCCCGGGGCCCCCACAAGCGGAGTTGCTGTCTGACATCGGGCTGATTGAAGGGGCTCCTAACTATCACCCGGGCCAGGGCACGGCTAATCGCCGTTCCTGTCAGCGGCCATCCATGGTGCTGGAAGTTCTCGCACAATGTGAGCGAATCTCGTTGCGACTGAATGAGCCGCATCGCCTGGAGATCGTTTTCAACCAGGGAAAGAAAGGAAATTCCAGGGATTTGAGGCCGGATTTGCCACCGCTCATTAGCTGGTGAAGAAGTACGATTCGCAAGGTGTCACGTTTTCATCAGGCAGTATGCACCAATTCAGATGATTTATAATTGCCACTGAAATTTCACCATGGAGATGGCATTTGGCGGAGCACTCTGACACAAACGGCGGGCAACGATTTCCGGTATTTATCATAGGTTCGCCTCGATCCGGTACGTCCATGCTTCACTGGGCTTTGTGTGAACACGAATTGCTGTGGGGCAGCGAAGAATCAGAATTGCTAGTGCCATTTACCCGTCATCTCGAAGCGGTCTACAACAAAGCCCGACAATTCAAAGGCAGGAACTGGCTCGAAGCTCAGCAGGTGGATATGGATGCTTTCTTTGCCCACCTGGGCACCGGGATTGACGCACTCTATGCTTCCCGTTCCGGCAGTCGGCACTGGTTAGAGCAAACGCCATCCAATACCTGGGCATTACCAGAAATTTACCGTATGTTGCCAACTGCACGTTTTCTTTTCATTCACCGTGATGGTCGTCAGGTGGTTGAATCCATGATTTCCATGTGGCGCTGGAACTTCATAAAAGCCGTGAAGACCTGGCGAGACGCCAACCTCCTTGCCATGCGTTTTGAACGCAATCACCCCGATGTAATACTTCGGGTTGCTTATGAAAAACTGGTACAGGATCCCGAACCGGAGTTGCGACGGGTATGGCAATTCCTGGGGCTGAACGAATGCCGGGAAAGTATTCGATTCATCGTTGATAAAGACCCAATCAATGCTTCACCCCTATACACAGATCCGGACCGGCTGAAAAAACTGGAGCCCAGATACAGGCAATGGTCATGGCACAGACGGATATTATTCCGCAAAATCGCAGCTGAACAGATGAAATCTCTTGCTTATGGTTTCGACTGAACTACTTCACCGCTCCAGGAACAATGAACATCCCCGGGTGGCAGAATCCCCGGTATATGCGCTGCCTGACTTTGCGAATCGGAAGACTCGGAGGCGGTCTCGCATATTCGGCATTGACCAGGCCGGAAAAATCAAAATCATACGTGCTTGACGATGGATCTCCGATTAATCTTGCAGGCAGAGCCTGGATTGATCCAGGGCTGGGAGGCTTTCTTCAAACGAGGGATGAATGGCAGGACAAGGCTGCGGAAAATATGAACACACTGTCGGATGGTTTTAAGGTCAAGAAAAAAGTTAAGTAGTATCTAATCAAGCTTGATTTGGGCCCCATTGAGGGCCCTCTTCCTCGTGCGGTTTGTCTGGTTTTGACCAGACAACGGAGAAAAAGAATACTTTACTACCCGTGACATTGCTCAAGAGCATATCAAGCTTTCGGTGGTATTTTGTGACATATCTGACCGATGTTGCCGGCCTGCTAAAACAGACCAAGCGAATTGGCGACCATGCGCAGGCCGAGGCCAAGCGCTATGATCAGAACTGTTGCCCCCGCGAGATTTGCTTTCCAACCGTTGGCATATTCACCGAGCATCGCCTTTTGGTTCATTGCAAAGAGCAGGAATGCAGCAATAATCGGTAACAGCAAACCATTGGCAAACTGCGCACTGACGATTATTGTTATGGGTTTAATGCCGGTCAGCGCCGCCAACATCCCGAACAGCAGGACACTGATGCTGATGGCACGGAACTTTGGAGCTGTAACACCTCCTTTAATGCCTGTTATTTCCGATATGGCATAGGCTGTGGCGAGTGGAGCGGTAATGGAACTGCTGAGGCCTGCCGCAAAAAAACCAAGCCCCATCAGATAGCGTGAGGACACACCAAACAACGGTTCAAACTGCAAGGCCATATCGCTCGCACTGGAAACGCTCAGCCCGCGCGCAAACATGCTGGCTGCAGCGGTTGAGACAACAAAAATAGTAATCAACCCACCAAGACCAATAGCCACAATGGTATCCGTGCGTGCGTCAGAAAGGTTATCCATGCCCTGCCATTTGCCTTTGGCCGCTGAGGCATGCAGAAACAAATTGTAGGGCACCACGGTTGTGCCTATAAGGGCAATAATGGTCAATAAACTGCCGTCCGGAATAGTTGGCGCCAAAAGGCCTCTTGTCATTGCGGAGATATCAGGCTGCACGACGATAAAAGTGGCAACGAAGGCAAGCCCCATAAAAAGCACCAAAGCGATTAAAGTTTTTTCGATCTGCTTATAATTTCCGCGCCACAAAACAAATCCTGCGATGACAGCAATAAACAAGACAGCTAAACGAAATGTATATTCCCTTGCCCCAATAACGGCCTCGATACCAAGCGCCGCACCAGACAGGTTTCCCGCTTGATAAGCGGCATTACCGAGATAAAGCGCAACCATAATCAAGGCGAACAATGGCCAGCGCCATATGGATGCCTTAAGCCGTATTCTGAGGGTCTCCCCGAGGCCCATCTGGGTAATGGTGCCAAGCCGCGCGGCCATTTCTTGCAGTATGATGGCGGCAAGTGTCGCAAAGACCAGCGCCCACAACAGCGCATAACCAAAATTTGCTCCGGCAAGTGTGGCGGTGGTGACCGTGCCGGGGCCGATAAAGGCTGCCGCGACCAGGGCTCCCGGGCCGAAATTCCTCAACCGCTCCTTAAAACTCATATAGCGCCCTCCCGGGCAATTGGAATCAGCTATCTTCAGACGCAAATGAAAAGCAATACCTGGTTGATACAGCAGTTAATACGTCAGTCGATTTTAAAGCAGGTTCTAAGCCGCATATTGCCAGTGGATACATCAGAGATTATTCTAAACAATGATTAACCTTCATCGTATTACAAACAGGAGCAGGTAATGGCAAGTTTTCCAATGATCATCAATGGTCAAAGTGTCATGACGCAGGAAACGAGCGGCGTCATCAATCCGGCAACCGGCGAGCATTTTGCGCAGGTTCCAATCGGCACACCGCAACACGTAGATGACGCTGTCGTGGCGGCGCGTGCAGCTTTTCCTGCCTGGTCGGCCCTCGGCCATGACGAGCGCAAGGCGAAGTTACACGAACTTGCCGATGCGCTGGAGGCCAATATGCCGGAACTCATGACGTTGTTGACCCAGGAAACCGGCAAGCCGATGAATGGCTACTCGGGCATCGGCTCAGGTATGGAAGTCGGGGGTTCAATGGCGTGGATGCAGGTCACCGCAGAAACCGAACTTCCGGTTGAAGTCATCCAGGATGACGAGGTCGCGCGGGTTGAGGTGCACCACAAGCCCATTGGTGTGGTTGGTTCGATCACGCCGTGGAACTGGCCGCTTATGATTGCGGTGTGGCACTATGCGCCGGCGCTGCTGGCAGGCAATACCGTGGTGGCCAAGCCCTCTGAATTTACACCGGTTACGACGCTGCGTTTCGCCGAAATCGCCAATGAGATCCTTCCACCAGGAGTGCTCAATGTAGTAGTCGGCGAAGGTGAAGTAGGGGCAGTGATCGCCAGCCACCCGGACATCAACAAGATTGTGTTCACCGGGTCGAGCAGTACAGGCAAATCAGTCATGAAAGCCGCTTCCGGCAATCTTAAGCGTCTCACCCTCGAACTTGGCGGCAACGATGCCGGCATCGTATTGCCCGACGTGAATCCAAAGGAAGTTGCGCCGAAACTGTTCGCGGTCTGTTTTCACAACAACGGCCAGACCTGCCAGGCGCTCAAGCGTCTCTATGTGCATGAGGACATCTACGATGAAGTGTGTTCGGAGATGGCTGCCATCGCCAACAACATCAAGAACGGCAATGGCCTGGAGGAAGATACCGACCTGGGACCATTGCAAAATGAGAAACAGCTCAATATCGTGCGTGATCTGGCGGCGGACGCAAGGGCGGCAGGCGCGACCTTTTTGACCGGTGGAGAAGCAACAGGTGGCCCGGGTTATTTCTTCCCACCGACGATCGTTACCCATATCAGCGATGGGACCCGGCTGGTAGATGAAGAGCAGTTCGGCCCCATTGTTCCCGTGATCAAGTATTCCGACATTGACGACGCCATCCGGCGCGCCAATAACAGCTCAGCCGGCCTGGGCGGTTCCATTTGGTCCAATGACCTGGATAAGGCAGCCGGGCTCGCAGGGCGGTTGGAAAGCGGCTCTGTCTGGGTCAATACCCACGCCGACGTTCAACCCAACGCACCCATGGGTGGTATGAAACAATCCGGTGTTGGTTGCGAGTTCGGCCACTGGGGCCTGGCGGAAAATACCGATATTCAGACGGTCAAGATCAGCAAGGCCTGATCGATCCTGAGCCGGTGTCGGGAGCGCTGAGCTTCAGCGCTCCCGACATAGCTCATTCAATTTTCGGGCTAGTGTTCGGTTGATAAATACAGGCTGTTTGAAGTGCAGCTTGCAACCTTGTTTAGTTCTGCTTCAAGCGCCTTTCCTTCCGCGCTGTCAATTGCTGCCTTGCCGGCAATCCAGGCTTTCATGTCCGGGAAAACATCGATGTATAGAAATGACCCTTGATCTCCAACCATCGCGGTTTGTCCAAAACTTTGAATGTCTCCACCTTCGACATTCGCGTTCATGAATTTCACCCACTTGCCGTTGGCGGTGGCCACATCGTCCATGGTTTTGCCATCGTTGAGCGTACAGTTCCAGATTTCAACGGTTGCGGTGTCTGATGTCTCCGCCATGGCCGTTGTGCAAACGCCAAATAAAATACCTGTCAGTAACACGGTTGATAGTATAGATTTCATGCTGTATTTCCTTGTTGATTGGTTTAGTTGATGGGGGAATGAGCGGCATTTCGTTAACTCTCCCAAATCTGACTATAGTCCAACAAGTCAATTTCTGCTGAAAATGCAATCCAAACAGAAATTTCTTACGGCAGCCGGTTTTGGATAGCGGCTATTTCGCGTAACCGGTGAGTTCAACGTAGCCGCGACCCTCGATTGGCTGGTGGTTACGCTGGCCAGTCACATCGACAGCGCCTTCCCAGTAACGGACTGTGGTGAATAATTCCTGCTTCTCGATTACCGGAGTGACCGTAAGCACCAGGTCAAACTCCGGCAGTCGAATATCCCAGCGCGAAGGGTAGGATCCGCCTTCAGGGCTTTCCCATTCACCGGTGACGTTAATCTCCAGATCATCCCGGCTGAGATGCAGGGGCTCGCCGTATGTGCTTATCCAGGTGCCGGCGCTGTGCTCATCCTGGCTGCCGTCGTTTTTCCGGATGTTGTAGAACATCAGGTCACTGCCATCGGACAGTTGCAGCGCGAACCAGTCCCAGCCCTGCTGGTCAGGCGATAATGTGCTGCTGCTCCATTCACGATCCAGCCAGGATACCCCGGATACTTTGTGCGTCTCTCCAGCTATGCGCAGAGTGCCTTCGCTGCTCAGTCTGGATATGGAGTAATAATAGGAAGCGTTGCCTTCCGCCGATGACTTTTGCGACAGGCCGTCCGCGCCGTTGAGAACAGGTGGCTTGTCGGCGAGCAGGTTCAGATGGAGGGAGAAGTCGTCATCCGACGCCGTTATCTCCCAGTCTTCAGTTGTAACCGCTCCGATGCCTTTGTGTTGATTTTCACCGATTGACCAGTTTTCTATCCAGACTTTAAACGGTATGGTTTGCGCGCCCGCTAGTCCCAGCGTATCCCGCGAAAACCGTTGCGCAACATGAAATTGATTATTTTTTTCGTCGGTAACGGCAAAATGGGCCATGTAGACCTGGTTGGTCTGCCAGTTGGAGCCTGAGGAACGGGCAGAATCCAGGTGAGGCCCGGGTTTCAGCGCAAAACGAAAGAACGTGAGTTCGAAACCGAAACGCTGCCCCCTTTCATCGTCGAGATTACCGGTGAGGTACCACCATTCATTGCGAAAGCCAGGGTGTGGGCCGTGATCTTCCGGGAAGCGGAAAATCCTTTTTTCGATGGCCTTCGAATAGCCCTCAGCACCATCGCCAGACAGGAGTTCGGACAGGCGCGACGCACTTTCGCGTGGCACAACCGCTGCCGTTGGAGCCGAGGAAAAATCAAAAATTTGAATAATTACGAAGATAATAAATATTATTAAAACAATAAGTAATAGTATCTTCTTCATGTAAAAAATTACCTTATTCCTCGCGCATGGCAAGGGCTGGCTGGCTGATCGCCGCGCGATACGCCGGGTAAAAGCCAGCCAGCAGTGCTGCACCGGCTGAGAACAGCACAGCTGTCAGCAATACTTGCGGCGGCACCAGGATATCCATCTGCCAGCCAAACGCGCGGCGATTGATGACTTCAATAAGCACCCAGGCCATCATCAGGCCCAGTGGCACCGCGGCCAGGCCGCTCAGCAGGCCAATCATTGTGGTTTGCATCGTCACCATGCTGCCCAGTTGCATGGGCGTCATACCCAGCGCCCGCAAAATGGCCAGTTCACGGGCCCGCTCCAGTTGCAGCGCCAGCATAGCGCCAAGAATACCGATCAGCGCAACGCCGGTCGCCAGCCAGTACAGGACGTCAGTAATAATAAATGTGCGGTCGAATATCTGCAGCGACAGATCCCGGATCTCTCGGTTCGAGCGCATGAAAACCTGTTGCTGGCCTGCGCTGATTTCCGTCACTTGTTGCTTGAGGTCATCGATGTTCGTATCAGGACTCATATACAGGCCAATCGAGTCAATCCTGGAATCATTCCAGAATCTGTCGTAGGTGCGGCGGCTCATCAGTACCGCGCCGGCATTGACGTCGTAGCTCTGCCAGGTCGCGGCCACGGAAAAGTCCTGTTTACCAAAGCGGGTAAGCAGCCTGATTGTGTCACCGGCAGCAACCGCGTTGCGATAGGCGTAAGGCTCGGAGACAAGTACAGCACCTTCCTCTTCGAATGCCCGCCAGACGAGTTTGGGATCACCGTCCAATAGTTCCATGCCGGCGTAACTGCCCGGCGCCATTTGCAAAGCAATGATGCGGGTACGGCCCGTTTCGTCTTCCAGCCAGATTCTGCGACTGGTGCTGTAGGCCTCAACGCCGGGCACCCGTACCAGATCTTCAATCAGGCCGTGGTCTAACGCGCCGTGCGGCGCACCTACATAGATGTCGGACCGTAAAGTTTTATCCAGCCATGTACTGACGGAACCACGAAAACTGTCAACCATGACGGTAACACCGATGGTCGCCGATACGGCAACCGCCAGCGCCACAATGGCTACGCCGGTGCGGCTCAGGTTTGTCCTGATACCCGAGACGGCCAGTCGTGCTGGTGTACCGCCCAATTTCGCCGCCAACGGTTCCAGGGCTGATGTTATGGCTCTGACTGCCAGGGGCACGCACAAGGCAAACCCCAGAATGAGCATGAAAACGGCGGCCAGTCCCTCCACGAGATTGTTGCCGGACAAATACAAAAGCGCGATGGCAAGCAGGCCCATGCCAACTCCGGCGATGGCGATTACCGGCAGGAGTCGGCCTGTTCGATGCTCAAGTACCGAACGGGTCAGCGTGAGCCGGGGTTGATACGATGCGGCTTCGACGGCCGGCACGGCCGCGGCAAGCAGCGTTGTGCCTAGCCCTGCAATCAAGCCCTTGCCTATGGAATAAGGGCTGAGTGTGACTTCGGTAACGCTCACGCGGAAGTAAAGATCGTTGATGGAGCGTGAGACCAACACCAGCAAATGCTCCCCTAGCCAAATACCCAGCGCTACTCCCATGGCGGCGCCAACGAGACCAAGCACCGCGCCTTCGATCAGAATCAGTGAAAAAGTTTGCCGCCGGGTCACCCCGAGCGCCCTTAACACACCGATCAATCCGCGCCGCTGCAAGACGGCAAAGCCGACGCTGTTATAGATCAGAAATATGCCCACCAGCAGGGCCAGCAGACTCATGGCCGTGAGGTTGGTCGTGAAAGCGGCACTCATTTCGCCCAGAGACCGGGTGCGTCCCGCTGCGTTGAGAAGCTGCATTCCGGGTGGCAATGCTTTTTCCAGTTCAACTTGCAGGGCACTGTTGCCATCAGGAATTCGCACATCAATACGTGACAGCCAGCCGAATTGATTCAGCCATGTCTGGGCTACCGCGATGTCAACAACCATGAGTTGGTTGAAAGCGGAGGATTTTCCGTCGCCAAAGGTCCCAAGCAATGTACCCCTGAATGATTTTCCGCCGGTTAAAACATCAAAGGTGTCACCGGCTTGCAGCCCTAATGTGTCCGCTGTGCGTTGGGACATCAATGCCGCACCGGGGTCCGTAAGAATGCTGTGGATCAGAGATTCGTTTGAGATCCCGGTCATGCCCGAGGCCGATTTCACGTCGAAGGTAAACGTGCGCATCTGTCGCTCGGCAAACAGATCAACGCCGAGAATCCGGATCGTTGTATTGTTTACCTGTGCGTAGCCCTCCACGACGGGTGCGATGTAGCGAATTCCCGCTTCCACCCGTAGCCTGGTATACAATTTTTCGCTGACGCCATTTGGCCCGCCGATAATCTGATGCGTCGCCTTGCCGGTGACGGAATTCATCGACAGCAGGAAGGCTTTACGCGAGCTTTCGTTGGCGAGATCGACAGCGACAATGACGGCAACTCCGATACAAATGCCCAGCAGCGCCAGTGCCAGTTGCCAGGGGTGCCGCAGCAAATAACCAAAACTTGCGCGGTACAGAACAGGCATTATTGATTTTCCCGCTGGTCCTTATGAGACTGGCCCTGCTGATGAACGGGGGTGTCGTGGTGGAGTTTGCCGTCGTGTAGTTTCATGGTGCGGTCGCAAAAAGACGCTACTGTTGCACTGTGTGTCGCTACAATCATCGTGCCGCCGGTTGCTCTGACCAGCGCATCGAGCGACTGCAGAACCATCTCCGCGGTTTTGTCGTCCAGATTACCGGTGGGTTCGTCTGCCAGCAGGATCGATGGCTGGTGGCACAGCGCTCGGGCGATCGCCACGCGCTGTTGTTCGCCTCCCGAGAGCACATCCGGATAACTGCCGGCGCGTTCCTCCAGTTCAACCGCACGCAACAGTTCGCCGATGCGATCGCTTGCTTCGCCATGCAGCACATTATTGAGTTCCAGAACCAGGCGAATGTTGTCAGCTACGGTAAGTGTGGGCACCAGGTTGAAGGCCTGGTAGACAAAGCCGATGTGCTTGCGGCGGAACAGCGTCCGGTCCCGCTCATTCATCGAGGTGATGTTGAGACCCGCAACTTCGACTTGCCCGGTATCGGGGGCGTCAATACCGCTGATCAGATTGAGCAGTGTCGATTTGCCGGAACCACTGCGGCCGCGGATGGCCACTGATTCACCCTGCAAAAAATCCGCACTCACATTGCTCAAGACCTTATGTTTCTGCTTGCCTTCTGTATAGCTACGGCCTAAATTTCTCAATCTGATCTGGATATTGCCGGTTTGCGGTATATTTTCCATGGCAGCCCAAGTCTAACAACATTGCAGTGAATTCGACTCCATTTGTTCTATTTGCTGGGGCGCCAGTCCGAAGTAAGGGGTCTCCTTCCAGCACACAGCATAAACTCGTCCATGGGGCTTCCTCTTGCAACATCGTGTTGCAAAGGGTCCCGGAAGGAGACCCCTTACTCCGAACTGGCTAGTGCTCCTTCAAGGTGATAATTGCGGGTTCAGAGGTGCCCAGATGTTCCAAGACAAGGCGCAGACCGCAAAGAATGGCCCAGTCCTTCTTAAGGGCTGTAACACCGTATTGGGATATCTGGGTACCTCCCTTCGGGCGAACTGGGAAGCGGTCGTTCGCGGTGTTACGCCTCTGGGCAAGGACCAGCCATTGCCGGCGAGACGTGCCTTGCGCCCAACCACTTCCCAACTCGCTGAACGCGCAATTATCACCTTGAAGGAGCACTAATACCAGGCTGAAGCGTAAAAAATACGTGAGCAACGGTGCTGGAATTAACAACCGGCCCGTGGATCAGTTCCCCCGGTGAATCGCCCTTTTATCCACGTGCAAAGCAGCCTCGTGTACGGCTTCGGACAGGGTGGGGTGGGCGTGAATGATACGGGCAAGGTCTTCACTGGAACCCTGGAATTCCATCGCCACGACACATTCCGAGATCAATTCGGAGGCGTTGGCCCCGAAAATGTGCACTCCGAGAATTTCGTCGGTTTCAGCGTCCGCCAGCATCTTGACCAGTCCAGTGCCGTGGCCGCCCGCCAGGGCGCGACCGTTGGCGGCAAAGGGAAAAGAGCCTGCAAGGTATTCGATGCCGGCTGCCTTGAGTTCCTGCTCGGTTTTGCCTACCCAGGCGATTTCCGGGTCGGTGTAAACCACCCAGGGCACGGTGTCGAAATGGATGTGAGCGGGTTTGCCGGCAATCATTTCGGCGACCGCGATGCCTTCCTCTGATGCTTTGTGCGCCAGCATGGGACCGCGCACGCAGTCTCCGATGGACCAGACACCGGCTGCGGTGGTCCGTGACTGGTCATCGACCTGGATCTGGCCGTTTTCCGTCAGTTGCACACCGGAATCATCCGCCAACAGGCCTTCGGTATAGGGCTTGCGGCCGACGCTGACCAACAATCTGTCGAAGCTAAACTGTGTTTCGCCATTTTTGTCTTCCACCGTAACCATGACCTGGCCGTCTTTGACTTCTGCGCTCTTGACCATTGTGCCGAGCCGGATATCCAGCCCCTGTTTTTTGAATTCACGCGCGGCTTGTTTGCTCACGTCCTTGTCAACCATCGGCAGGAAATCAGGCAAGGCTTCCAGCAGGATAACTTCCGCACCAAGCCGGTTCCATACGGAACCCAATTCGAGGCCAATGACGCCGGCGCCAATGACGCCGAAGCGGCCGGGAACGGAATCGAAATCCAGGGCACCGACATTGTCCACAATGTATTCACCGTCAAACTCAACATTGGGAATCTGAATGGGAATGGAGCCGGAAGCCAGGATGATGTTGTCCGCATCCAGGCTCACCGGGCCGCTGCCATCGGCAGGTATAACTTCAACCTGCCTGCCGGCACTCAGTTTACCCGTGCCGTGGTAGTAAGCGATCTTGTTGCCTTTGAAAAGCTGGGTCACACCGCCGGTGAGTTTTTTCACGATGCCGTCCTTACGCGCGATCATTGTGGTCACATCCATCGCTGCGTCCCTGACACTGATGCCATGGGACTCGTAGTCGTGCTGCAAATGATAAAAATGTTTGCTGGAATCCAGCAGGGCTTTCGACGGGATGCAGCCAATGTTCAGGCAAGTGCCGCCGGGCGCGGGTTTGCCATCTTTGCCCGTGAACTTGTCGACACAAGCAGTCTTGAGGCCCAGTTGCGCTGCCCTGATTGCTGCCACGTAGCCGCCCGGACCGCCGCCAATTACGATTACATCAAATTTTTCTGCCATGATAATTTCCTCAATTACTGTAAGAGGTCGCTTGCGGCCGACTTCTTAAATTGGCTGGTGAGTTGTCTTACAAATTACTTCACTAATCGGCCGCAAGCGACCTCTTACAGTATTTTGTAAGAGCGTCCTTGGGCGCGAACTGCGTTTTGTCGATTGGGTGCATGTTGTTATAAAAACCTTCGGCCGCAAGCGACCTCTTGCAGTTTTGTTAAAGGCCAAGTAGTAGTCTGGCCGGGTCTTCCAGGGTTTCTTTCACTGCTACCAGGAACTGGACCGCGTCCTTGCCATCGATGATCCGGTGGTCGTAACTGAGCGCCAGGAACATCATTGGGCGCGCAACAATTTCTCCATCCACGACAACCGGCCGTTCCTTGATAGTGTGCATACCCAGGATCGCGCTTTGCGGCGGATTCAGCAGCGGAGTTGAAACCAATGAGCCGAAAACGCCACCATTGGTGATGGTAAAGGTGCCACCCTGCAGGTCTTCAAGCGCAATGGAGCCGTCTCTTGCCTTGCCGGCGAAGTGGGCGATGGCGTGCTCGATTTCGGCCAGGCCCATGTTTTCCGCATTGCGGATGATCGGCACCATCAGGCCGCGCTCGGTGGAGACCGCGATACCGACATCCTGGTAATTGTGGTAGACGATTTCATCGCCGTCGATGGACGCATTGACCGTCGGGAACTTGCGTAAGGCGTCACAGCAGGCTTTCACGAAGAACGACATCAGCCCCAGCTTGATGTCGTGGCGCGCAATGAACCGTTCTTTGTATTTGCGCCGCAGGTCCATAACGGCCTTGAGGTCCACTTCATTGAACGAGGTCAGGATGGCGGCCGTATTCTGGGCATCTTTCATGCGCTCGGCGATGCGGCTGCGCAGGCGCGTCATTTTCACACGCTCTTCCTGGCGGGAACCGCCGCCCTTGATGAAGTTGATTACATCGCCCTTGGTAATCCTGCCGCCGCGGCCGGTACCGGAAACACTGGCAGGATCCACTTTTTCTTCTGCGGCCACTCGCCGGGCAGCGGGGCTGAGTTTTGCTGGCTCTTCTGTGGCGGTTTTGGCAGTCCTTGGTGTAGCGGCCTTGGCCGGGCTGGGTGCTTCGGCAGTAGATTTGGCCCCAGTTTCGAGCTCAGCTTCGGGTTCAGGCGCGACAGTACCTTCTTCGATTATGGCGAGCAGATCATTACTAAGTACCGTGGCGCCTTCCGCCGCCTTTATTTCCTTCAGCGTGCCGTCAACCGGCGCCGGCACTTCGAGCACTACTTTGTCGGTTTCGAGGTCGACAAGGTTTTCATCGCGCCGCACGGTTTCTCCCGGCTGTTTATGCCAGGTTGCGATGATTGCGTCTTCCACGGATTCCGGCAGAACGGGTACTTTAACTTCGATGGTCATGAATCTTTCCTGGGCAGAATGGCTTCGCTAACCAGCTCTTGCTGCTCTTCGATGTGAACGGTGTAGTAGCCGACCGCGGGTGAAGCTGAATGGGGCCGGCCGACGTATTTCAGTTCGTGCTGTTCGCTGATACAAGCCTGAAGGTGATGGCGTATCGCATACCAGGCGCCCTGATTTTTGGGTTCTTCCTGACACCAGATTACTTCGGTGGCGTTGGGGAACTCATTGACAAAGCCCCTCAGGTCTTCCTCGGGGAAGGGGTACAGTTGCTCGGCGCGCATCACTGCCACTTCGCGGATATTCTCGGCATCTCTTTTCGCGGCCAGGTCGTAATATATTTTCCCGGAACAAAATACCACGCGTTTGATTTCTTCCGCGTCTCCCGGGCCACGGTCGCCTATGACCTGCTGAAAATTGCCTTCGGAAAGAATTTCAAGTACCGAGGTTGAAGCCTTGCTGCGCAACATGCTCTTTGGCGTCATGATGATCAGTGGCTTGCGTATCGGCTGCAACATCTGGCGCCGCAGCAAATGGAACATCTGGCCCGGCGTTGACGGCACGCAAACCTGGATATTGTGGTTGGCGCACAGTTGCAGGTAGCGTTCGAGCCGTGCGCTGGAATGTTCGGGGCCCTGGCCTTCGTAGCCATGCGGAAGATACATGGTCAGGCCACACAAACGTCCCCACTTGGCTTCGCCCGATGTAATGAACTGGTCAATGACCACCTGGGCGCCGTTGGCGAAGTCACCGAACTGGCCTTCCCAGATCACCAGGGTATCCGGTGAGGATGAGGCGTAACCGTATTCAAAAGCCAAAACGGCTTCTTCTGACAGCAGTGAGTCGATGACCATCACTTCGAGGTCGGGATTGATACCGGCGAGCGGCGTAATGGTGCTGCCATCGACCTGGTTATGCAGAACGGCGTGGCGATGAAAGAATGTGCCTCGCCCGGAGTCCTGGCCCACCAACCGCAATTTTTTGCCACTGTCGATCAGTGTGGCGTAGGCCATGGTTTCGGCGAAGCCCCAGTCGAGAGGGATTTCCCCGGCTGCCATTTTTTTACGGTCCGCCATGATGCGAGTTACCCGGTTGTGTAGTTTGAAGCCCTCTGGCAGCTTGGTCAGTTGTTCTGACAGGGCGCGGATAGTTTCCAGCGGCACGCGGGTGTCAATATCACAGGGGGCTTCGACGTGTCTGAAGCGTTGCCAGTCGGCGGCGTACTCATTGGTCCGCGGTTCGGTTTCTACGTCCGCCACCTGATCGCCCCGGTCCAGGTGTTCACGGTAGTCGTCCATCATGCCCAGGGCTGTTTTTGTACTGATCAGGCCTTGTTCCACCAGTTTATCCGCGTAAATCTGCCGCGTGGTTTTCATGCTGCGTATTTTCTTGTACATCATCGGTTGCGTGGCCGCGGGTTCATCCGCCTCGTTGTGCCCGTGCCGCCGATAGCAGACCAGGTCGATAACGACATCGCGTTTGAAGCGGGCCCTGAAATCGCCGGCAATCTTCATCACATGGTGCACGGCTTCGGGGTCATCACCGTTGACGTGGAAAATCGGGGCATGCACCATTTTTGCGATCGTCGTGCAGTACAGGGTAGAGCGCATGTCGTCGGTTCTGCTGGTGGTGAACCCCACCTGGTTGTTGATCACAATATGAAGCGTTCCTCCAACGCCGAAACCGCGTGTCTCGGACATCTGGAACAACTCCATGATCACCCCCTGAACAGCAAAAGAGGCATCACCGTGAATCAGGATGGGCATGACTTTGTCGTGCGTCAGGTCTTTGCGGCGAACCTGCCGGGCCCTGACCGAACCGACAACAACGGGGTCGACGATTTCAAGATGTGACGGGTTGAAGGCCAGCGCCATGTGAACCGGTCCACCGCTGGTCTGGATATCTGAAGCGAAACCCAGGTGGTACTTTACATCGCCTGAGCGCAGGGGATTGCGATCCTTGTGGTTGCCTTCGAATTCTTCAAACAGCATCGAGGGCGATTTGCCCAGGATGTTGACCAGCACGTTAAGCCGGCCGCGATGCGCCATGCCAATCACGATCTCTTCTACACCCATTGCACCAGAGTGCAGCATGGTCTCGTGCAGCAGCGGGATAAGGCTGTCTCCGCCTTCCAGGGAAAACCGTTTTTGGCCCACGTAGCGAGTGTGCAGGAATTTTTCCAGCCCCTCGGCCGCGGTCAACATGCTCAGGATGCGCAGACGCTCCTCATCGTTGACCTCGTGGATGCCTTTCGAGCCCTCAAGGCGTTGTTGCAGCCACTCGCGTTTGGTCGTGTCGGACAGGTGCAGGTATTCCACGCCGATGCTGCCGCAGTAGACCGTTTCGCACAGTTCAATAATTTCACGCAACTTCATCCGGTCGGGCGCGACCAGGGAACCACTGTCGAATTCACGGTCCAGGTCGGTTTCGTCGAGATCGTGCCAGGCCCAGTCGAGGTCAGGAACTACGTTGCTGGAGCTGTCCTCCAGGGGGTTGAGATCGGCCGCCTGGTGACCACGCAAACGATAGATTGTGATCAGTTTGAGGACACCGGCTTCCTTGTGGTCAGCCAGTCGCGTGTCAGCAGTGGGTGCCGAGGGCAGGCGGCCCATTGCGCGGAATTTGTCCTGGATTTCCAGGTGACCGGTTTCCGGTGTGTCTTCACTCCGGGCGCCGTTGAGCAGTTTTGAAAAAGCATCCGCCCAGTGCTGTGGAACACTGTTCGCATTTTCCAGCCAGTCTTCATAGAACGCCTCGATAAATGGCGCATTGCTGCCATAAAGATGTGAGGACTGGTAAAGGTCTTCTAACTTAGTGCTCAAGGAAATTCCAGCTCCCGCTATGGGCTTCAATTTAAAAAACGCCGGAACTTGATAATTATCCAGCGTAATCAATAATTATAACTGCTTATCTGACCCCATTAAAATTGCAGGTATAAATGCCCCTGGTTGATGAGTTTGCAGACGAGTTCCAGCTGCTGTTCCTGCTTATCCTGGTTGTTGCTGATTTTTACTGGCCGCGTGCATATCTTTTCTGCGAGATCAGCGGGGCAGGGGTATTCCTCGCCTGCCGCGAACAGGATTGCGCCTGGTTCTGATTGAAGCCACGCCAGTCGCGTCCAGGGGTGGTGTTGAATGGTTGCGCCCTGCTCAAGTGCCTTGCCGAGTGCCTGGACGTCGAGTTGCTCCGCCGGGGGGGCGGGCTCATGCGCGAGCCGGTAGCTGGACAAGAAGGAGCCGAGGAATGAACGAAAGTCACTTCCTTCGTTGGTAGCTTTTCCCAACAGACGGCAGAAACGCTTGATGGCGTTTGCATCTATTTCGCCGATCCGGTCCGGTGGGCGCATGCTGCGGTCCCCGTACCGTTGTCCTTCTTCGCGGTTTTGTGCAAGCCATTCGCCCAGGGACTGCAGGAGATCTGCCGTGCTGGGAGCGCGCATTCCAACGGACCAGGTCATGCACTGACCCATTGCTACGCCGTGGTGCGCAACGCCTGGTGGGAGATAGAGCATGTCGCCGGGCTCAAGCACCCATTCCTGCTCGGGGGTGAAGGATTCCAGAACATTCAGCTCGCAGTCCGGCAGCAGGGCAGGGTTGAATGTTTCCGCAATTTGCCAGCGTCTACTGCCTTCCACCTGCAACAAAAATACGTCGTACTGGTCTGTATGCGGGCCCACTGAGCCGCCGGGTCCGGCCACGCTGACCATCAGGTCGTCGATTCGCCAGGATGGCAGGAAGGAAAATTCATCCAGCAGTGAATGCACAGGCGGGTAATGTTTCTCCACATCCTGGACCAGCAAGCTCCAGTTGGCCTCCGGCAGGCTGGCAAAATCCTGTTCGGAAAAGGGGCCATAACGCAGGGCCCAGTCATGTTCCGGATAACTGCCGCTTATCAGCCTGGACTCAGCCAGTTCATCGCAGGCCAGGCCCGCGATGTCGTCCGCGTCCAGTTTCGGGGTGAAACCGGGAAAGGCCTGGTGGATCAGCAAGGGTTTTTTCTGCCAGTAATCGCGTAAGAAGAGGCCAGGTTCAATTTTCAGTTTGATTTGCATGACTGTCCGCGAGTCTCATCTGTGAAAATTGTAACTGAGCCCGGTTGTCAGACCCCGGTTGTTTCATGCCTCGAAATCATCCACGCCGGCCGCCATATCTGCCGCGTTTCCGGTGTATCCGGCGGGCGTCAGCTCCAGCAGGGCCTTGCGGGCCTCCTCCGGAATGTCCAGCCCTTGGATGAAAACTGCCAGGTCTTCAGCGGTAATTCGCTTGCCGCGGGTCAGGGACTTGAGTTGCTCGTACGGGTTTTCGATGCCGTAACGGCGCATCACGGTCTGGATGGGCTCCGCCAGCACTTCCCAATTGGCGTCCAGGTCTTCATCTACCCGCTCGGCATTGAGCTCCAGTTTTGCCAGGCCCTTGAGCAGGGAGGAAGTGGCGACCAGGGAATGCCCATAAGCCGTCCCGATAACGCGCAGCACGGTGGAGTCGGTCAGGTCTCTCTGCCAGCGTGATACAGGCAGCTTGGTGGCCAGGTGATCCAGCAGGGCGTTTGCCACCCCCAGGTTGCCTTCCGCATTTTCAAAATCAATCGGGTTGACCTTGTGGGGCATGGTCGATGAACCTATCTCGCCATCAATGGTCTTCTGGCGGAAATAACCGATGGAAATGTAGGCCCAGATGTCGCGGCACAGGTCGATCAGGATGGTGTGATAGCGTGCCAGGTTCTGAAACAGTTCCGCTATCCAGTCATGAGGCTCGATTTGCGTGGTGTACGGGTTCCAGCTTAGCCCGAGCGACTCAACAAACTCCCTGCTCAACTGTGGCCAGTCAATTTCTGGATAGGCGCTCATATGCGCATTGAAATTGCCAACCGCACCGTTGATTTTCCCAAAAAATTCCTGTTCCTCCATCTGCCGGGCCTGCCGCCTTAGACGGAGAAGCGTGTTGGCCAGTTCCTTGCCCAGAGTCGTGGGGGAGGCCGTCTGCCCGTGAGTACGCGACAGCATCGGCTGGGTTGCATGTAAAGCCGACAGTTCAGCCAGCGTTTCGTCGATCCGGGCAAATTCGGCTTGCATGACGCCTTTATGCATGTCACGGAGCATCAGGGCGTAGGACAGGTTATTGATGTCTTCCGAAGTGCAGGCAAAATGCAGGAACTCGGCTCTGGCGGCCAATTCCGGCAATTCCAGAAACCGCTCTTTGAGGTAATACTCAACAGCTTTCACATCGTGATTGGTGACCGCTTCGATTTCCTTGATCCGTTCTGCCTCGTGCCCGTCAAAATCGACGATCAGTCCTTCGAGAAATGCTCTTTCTTCTTCGCCCAGGGCAGGGAGTTCCTCTATGCCGGGGTGTGCGGCCAGGGCTTCGAACCAGCGGATTTCAACAATCACGCGGCGGTGGATCAGGCCAAATTCACTGCAATAGGCGCGCAGGAGGCGGGTGCGTCCGGCGTAACGTCCGTCGATGGATGATAGGGCTGTCAGCTGGGTCAGTTCCATGGTTTGAATGGCTCTTCCAGGGCCTGTCTGGGGTCAGGGAACCATTTTCCCACTCTTTTCTGTGGACTCCAATACGTCATTGCAAAAAAACGGTTCTCTGGCCCGGGTTTTGGGCAAAATATATAGTTCTCTGACCCTGTTCAGGGGCATAATCTCAGGGAGATTTGAATTCCGAAACTTGCGGAGCATTTAGCGATGACCGAATACAGAACCGAACACGACAGCATGGGCGAACTGCAGGTTCCCGCAGATGCGCTTTGGGGCGCCCAGACCCAGCGTGCTGTGCAGAATTTTCCCATCAGCGGCATACCGATGCCGCGTGAATTCATTCGTGCGCTGGGCCTGATCAAGGCGGCAGCGGCGCAGGTAAACTGGGACATGAGTTTCCTGGACGAGGAAAAAGCGGCAGCGATCAAGGCCGCTGCAGGCAAAGTTGAAACAGGGGAAGCCGATGCGCATTTCCCCATCGACGTGTTTCAGACCGGTTCGGGCACTTCATCCAATATGAACGCCAACGAAGTCATCGCGCACCTGGCCAACCAGGGTAATAGGCTGGCCATCCACCCCAACGACCACGTCAACATGGGGCAAAGTTCGAATGATGTCATTCCCACTGCGATCCAGGTCAGCGCCGCGCTGGTAGCTTCCAGGCAATTGATACCGTCATTGCTGCACCTGGCGGAAACGCTGGATATCAAGGCCGAAGAACTCGCTGATGTCACAAAAACGGGCCGCACGCACCTGATGGACGCAATGCCGGTCACATTCGGCCAGGAGTTGGGGTGCTGGTCCCGGCAAATCCGCTCCAATATCAAACGCATCAAGAGCGCGCTGAAACGCATGCGCCGCCTGCCACTGGGTGGAACAGCGGTAGGCACCGGGATTAATGCACATCCGGAATTTGGCCCCCGTGTGGCGGCGGTTCTGCGAGAGGCGACAGGCGTCAAGTTCAAGGCTTCCAAAAATTATTTTGAAGGCATCAGTTCACAGGATGTTTCGGTCGAACTTTCAGGTCAGCTCAAAACCCTGGCTTGCAGCCTGATGAAGATCGCCAATGACCTGAGGCTGATGAATTCCGGGCCGCTGGCCGGCATCGGCGAAATCGCATTGCCGGCCCTGCAGCCCGGATCTTCCATCATGCCCGGCAAGGTAAACCCGGTAATTCCGGAAGCGGTATGCATGGTCTGCGCCCAGGTTATCGGCAACGACACAACGATCACGGTGGCGGGCCAATCCGGCCTGTTCCAGCTCAACGTGATGTTGCCGGTGGTCGCGCTGAACCTCTTGCAAAGCCTGGAGGTTCTGTCTACCGTATGCACCTTGCTGGCAGACAATGCGATCAGTGGTTTTGTCGTCCGTGAAGACAACATCCGCAAAGCGCTCGAACGGAACCCGATACTGGTGACGGCGCTCAACCCGGTCATCGGTTACGAACTGGGTGCGGCAACGGCCAAGGCGGCCTATAAAGAGGGCAGGCCGATCAAGGATGTGGCGTTGGATATGACTGAGCTGTCGGCAGAGGAACTGGATCACCTGCTGGACCCCCTGGAGCTGACAAAAGGAGGAATTAAAGGATGAATAAGGTGCGGAATATTCTATTTTTAACGTTTCTCGCAGGCCTGGCGCTATCCGTGACTGCTCCTTTGCTGTGCGCCGGAGAGCAGGCTCCTCACTGGTCCTACGAGGGCGAAGAAGGTCCGGAACACTGGGGTGAAATTGCCGAACTGTACCGGATGTGTTCCGAAGGAAAGAATCAGTCACCAATAGACCTCACTGTGGATGTACATGCCGGCCTGCCAGAACTGATATTCGACTACCACAGCTCAAATCTTCGCGAGATCAACACCGGACATACCATCCAGCAGAATGTCCAGCCAGGCAGTTTTCTCACGATCACTGGACGGGATGTACGGTATCAACTCAAGCAATTTCATTTCCACAGCCCAAGCGAGCACAAAATTAAAGGACGTTCCTACGCCATGGAACTGCATTTTGTTCATGTCAGTGACGATGGCGCCCTGGCGGTGGTTGGCGTGCTGATTGAGGAAGGCGAAGAGCATCCGGTGTTGAACCAGCTATGGTCCTGGATGCCGGAAAATGCCGGTGATACCAGCGAGCAGGCAATCGGTATTGAAGAAACCAACCTGTTGCCGCCAACTCGCGAATATTTTGCCTACAGCGGCTCGTTGACGACCCCGCCGTGTTCCGAAGGTGTCGCCTGGATCGTTCTCAAGACACCCATCGAGGCGTCAGTTGAACAGATCGCCCGATTCAAGGAGCGCGTCGGCCCGGCCACCAATCGACCGGTTCAGCCGCATAACGCGAGGCTGATCCTGGACTAGGCCGCCAGCGGGTTTTGGATCACGACTGGTCTGGATGTGTTTACCTGAATACACGAACACGGGATGGATTGTCGTGAATTCAATAACGTCTGCGATGATTTAGAATTATTTCTTGGCAGATAGGTGATAAAATGATTCCATTAAACCAGTGAGAGATCGGGAAATGCTAATGATAAAACAACAATATAAGACACCGACTGTTTTCAGAAATATGGCAATGAAAAAGTGCCTGGCCCCATTGATGTTTGTATTACTCATGGCTGGAGCGGTTTCTGCATCTGCACAGGAAAAATCAGCGGATCAATGGCAGTATGATTTTGAGGCTTACTTCTGGATGCCGCAGATGGATATAACAACCGCCTCCGGAACCGACATTACATTGACCTTCAAAGACCTGCTCCAAAACCTGGATATGGCGGGCATGTTTGACTTTGGGGCGCAAAAAGGCAAGTGGTCCATGAACGCAGATTTCATTTATATGAACCTTGGGGCCAAGGAAGAAATCAGCGGAGAAATTATCGGCCACCCTGTAACTCTGGACGTTGATATTGACCTCAGGTCATTTATTTCCACCGTACACGGGGGTTATCAGGTTGCCGTCAATGACAAGAATCAACTGGATGTCATAGCGGGTATACGGTACCTCTATATCAGAATACCCCTGGAGTTTGATTTAAATGAAAACAGGACAAGAAAAGTGACTTTAGGGGGTAGCGATGAGGACAAATGGGATGGCATTGTTGGCCTGCAAGGCGTAAGGACGATAAACGATAAATGGTATTTCGACTACTACGGCGACATAGGCGCAGGTGAGTCCGATCTTACCTTTCAGACCAAACTGGGCTTTGGCTACCATTTCAATAAATTCACCGGCACGTTCGGCTTTCGTTATCTGCGCTGGAACTTTGACAAAAAAGGTGGTTTGGCCAATATGTATGTGATTGGCCCGTACGTTGGCGCCAAGTGGATCTGGTAATTTTTGCCGCCACGCTCGCGCAAGTGTCTGAGGCCAGTTAGCATCTATCTCAGGTTGTCATCCTTGATAATAAACATGTGATAGCTAATTTGTTCGAGGGGCCGGCCGTTCTTTGCTCTCAATATGCTTGCTCCTCGTCTTTTTCGGAGCCCTTTTTAGCTAGTCTCCGGGGTCAGGGCGGGCGGGAATCGTTTTCAGGTAAACCGCAATGGCCTCACGATCCGAATCCGGCAAGTGGGCCATGTTTTCCTGCACGTCGACCATCGACCCGCCTACCATATCGAAGTCGGGCAGGAATCCGGACTTCAGGAAGTAGGTGATATCTGTTTTTGTCCAGGATTTCAGACCATCTGCATATGGCGTGATATTTGGCACCTTGCCCTCGCCATCCGGACTCGGGCCACCCGCCAGCCTTTGCGAAATGATCAATCCACCGAATCGATCCCGCGGTGTATGACATTCCCCGCAATGCCCCAGCCCCTCCACCAGGTACCGGCCCCGTGCAAAAGATGGGTCGTCGCTGGTGATCTCGATTATTGCCTGTTGCTTGAAGTATCGCTTTTTCCATAGCCCAATTCCTCTTCGCAAATTCCACGGGAAATGGAGTTCATGCGCTGCCACGCTGTTGCTCACGGGCGCCAGGGAATCGATATATGCCTTAAGGTCGATAACGTCCCTGGCCTTCATTCGTGTATAGGACGTGTAAGGAAAGGCCGGGTAATAGTGATTGCCAGCAGGTGAGACGCCGCGCACAACGGCATTTACGAATTCCAGCGTTGTCCAGTCGCCGATACCGCTAACAGGATCGGGGGAGATATTTGGGACACGAAAGGTCCCGAAATCTGAATTCATTTCCAGTCCGCCACCCAGTCTGTCCCCGTGACAGGATGCACATCCCCCGGCATAAAAGATCAGTTCGCCATTGACAAGGTTCGCTTCGTGATCCGGCAGATCACCTGGTGAGAGTAATACCGGGCGCGTCAGGAACCAAAACAGGAATACAGCCCCGAAGACGCCGCTTGAGAGCCATCGAATTATTCTTCTCATTGTCCCGAGGCTATACCGTGAATCAGTCCTCGTCTTCTACCCGGTAGTCTTCATGGCAAGCCTTGCAGGCCTTGAATACCGGCCCCGTTGCTGCATTCAACGCTTCGAGATCCTGCGGATTAGCTTCAATGGCTGTATTGGTGGCATCCGCAAACGCCACGAGACGCTCGTTGAACCCATCACGATCGGTCCAGATCGTCTCCTTGGCCTCAGTATCGTATCCGGTTTCGCTGCCTTCAGGAAAGTGGTTACCGAAGTCGCTGGCAGCGTGAGACCACGTCTGCAAGCTTTCCATCACCACTACAGCGTCGAACTCCTGTTCGCCCTTCAGCATCTTGCCCACCGGCTTGGCAGCGTTGCCAACGCCTTCCATTAGCTCGTGACGCAGCTCCTGGGGGGTATCCCCAGCCCGCGCCTGGGGCAAGGAAAACAGTAGTGCCAGGATGCTTAAAATCAATAAAACTCGAATCATTTTTCTTCCTCTCAATCTATGAAAATAAATATTCAGCAAAGGAGTATAGAGCCTGTGGGCGGCAGTCGCTATCCACTTGACCTGAATTGAACCACCCCGGCTTTACCGGAGACTCCAATTATCACAGATGGAGTTATGAATACATCAAGAAGATATTCCCCAGAAGTACGGGAACGCGCACAAGCGCCTCCATTTTATTTCAGCCAAGAAACCGAAGTTTATTTGACAATTATTTTTTTAGTCACTTGCTAATCACATTGACAATGACCCAGGCTTGGTGTTTTAGTTTACAATTAATTTATATCATACTTGCGAATTAATTTACAATAAGCGCCATGGGCAACCCCCCTTCAACACAAGAAGCGATTCTCCGTTTTATTGCACAAAATGGTTCGGCAACGGGCCCCGAGTTGGCCGCGAACCTGGGAATCACGAGACAGGCTGTCAGCCCGCACTTGCGGAAACTGATAGCTGCTGAAAAGATACATAAAACCGGATCGACCCGTGCGGCACGGTATTTTCCCGCCGATGCCGCGCCCGCTGCGCAGCGTATCAAGCGAACACTCCCGATTGACAAACTCGATGAGTCCGATGTCTACGAACAGCTATCCATCCGGCTGAATTTTCCCAGCCTGCCATCGAATATTGAAGCCATCGTGCAATACGCATTTACCGAAATGTTGAACAATGCCATCGATCATTCCATGTCCGAGCGCTGCGCTATCGAAGTCAGCACCACCGCTTCGAAAGTGTCCTTTACCGTCAGAGATACAGGTATCGGTGTTTTCCATTCAATCGCCGGGAAATTCGGCCTTCCCGACGAGCATGCTGCCCTGATCGAACTGATCAAGGGTAAAACCACCACCATGCCGCAGGCGCACTCGGGAGAAGGTATTTTTTTCGTGTCCAGGTCGGCTGATCGCTTTGTCCTGAGGTCACATCGCCAGCAGCTGGAATGGGACCGTGCAAAGGGCGATGTCTTTGTCTCAGATTCCCGGTTCATCAGGGGCACGCTTGTGGAATTCGAAATACACAGGAATTCCCGGACACGCCTGGAACATGTATTCGCAGAATTCGCCCCCGAAAAGTATGACTACCGGTTCGAGAAGACTCGTGTTCTGGTGAATCTACTACAAAAGGATTACGTTTCGAGGTCAGAGGCAAAGCGGCTGTTACATAATCTAAACAAGTTTTCCGAAATCGAGTTGGATATGAGCAGTGTCCGGCATGTCGGCCAGGGATTTGCTGACCAAGTTTTCCGTGTCTTCGCAACAGCACACCCGGGAATTGACATTCGGGCGATCAATGCCAGCGGTGCGGTGGATGCTATGCTGCGGCACGCCCGTGCCAACTTGCCAGCTTGAAATTCTAGCAAAAAGCGCACAAAAACACTGTTTTCAGAACCGGGACTCAACGGTGCACAACGGAGCCGGGATAGTTTTTAACTGTGAGTGTGCTTTTTGCTGACCCTCCAGCTTTTCTGAATCACAGCGAACAGCAGGGCCGTGGTTATGCCAAACACCACGATCCCCACCATGCCTTCCACACCGGTCAGTAATTGCCACTCCTGGGCCAGGGTAATATCTCCGTAACCCAGCGTCGTAAAGGTGATCATTGAAAAATAGAAGGCATCATGAAAGTTCTTGAGCCCGGCTTGTGCGGGTAGTTGCAGGTAGAGAACTGCCCACAAAAAGGCTTCGAAAATGTGCAGCATAAGCAGTACGATGGCAGTTGATAATATGCCCTCAAACAGGCGAGGCAGCTGATTTATACTTGCGTGGTATTCAAGGCGTTTGCCCAGGCGTTTAAGCCAAAAGGCCGCTCCCAGGGTATGAATTGCCACTGTCAGGCTGATCATTCCGATACTGATTATCAGTAACTGCATGACTTAATCTCCTTTATCTATTTTGCTCGAAAACCTTTTGCCACGCCCCGGTCCGTTCCAGCATCTCATCCCTGGTCTCTCCGGGAAACGGGTCCCCGGAAGCATGCCCGAAAAGGTATGTCAGGTTCAAATCGACACCACCCTTTTTCGTGTCTAATTCATTGACAGATATGGTTTTTTGACAAATCATTAATCATTTAACCGGACAGTAGTGGAGTGTCTTATCCATCAAGAAAAAATTGCTGGTTAATCGTCACCCTTCCTGGGTATCTCCAGTGCCCGGTCATCTTCTGTGACCGCGAAGACCTGCAGACCCGTGCCGGTACTGTCTGACATCTGGTTGAACGGTATTACCGCATGGAAGCCGACCTCAATCACTACACCAAACTGGTGGGTCTCCTCACGCAGCATGTGGGTGCCGCCCTTGTAAACCAAGTCGTGGCCATCGAACACCAGAATGGCCTTCACCGCGCGGGCATTGGCCGAGTCGATGGCCCAACCCAGGATTTCAACAGCATCTTCGCCCAAGCTGATGTAATCAACAATTCCTTTTATGCCATTCGGGTCGGTAGTCAGATTGTCTCCGGCATGACTCAAGCTGTCCACGTCAGCATTCCAGGTGTAATCTATGCCAGCGAGCGCTGGACTGCCTGCGACCAGCATAAAACCATCGGAATCGCCCGTCTCAATTGCAAAAACCTGGATGTCGTTTTCGCCGGACCGGAATGCAGATTCGGGAAGCATGGCCGAAAATCTCCAGCTATTGCCGTCGGCATAAGCAGTTGTAACGACGGCTAAACGGCCATTGAGGGTGATTGCGATCTCAGTTCCACCGCGATCTGGCCACTGAATAGATCCGCTTACATGCGCCGGAAGGAAGCCACTGGCCGGATCTACGTTTTCGAAATATGCGGCATGCTCAATTCTGGCTTTCAGCTCTGCATTGCGGCGGATTGGCAGCGTGGCGACTTCCTGGCCGATCAGATCTCGGTAGCTGTCATACCGATACGCGCCGCTTGCCCCTTTTCCGCCCGAGAACCGGGCGCTGGTCCAGGCCGGTCTCGAGCTTGTCGTCACCCGTTCAACATTCGTAAGGTAAACTTCAAGCTCCTTGTAGCTGTGCACTGCGCGTTTCCCCGCTGGTTTAGGATCTTTCAGCAGGGACACGCCGTCCACCGTCCAGGTCAGGGGCCGGTCCAGCAGGTCCGCCAGCGTGGGCATGATATCTACGGTTTCGGCGTTGCGCTCCGATACCTGGCCTTCATTCTGAAAAGGCGCTTTGATAATGAGTGGCACGGGCAGGATGTTCGCGTCCAGGTTTTCCACCGGAGGCACATCACGGCGGCTCGAGTTGGGTGTAAATGACACCCCGTGATCGGCAGTTATCACGATCAGTGTCCGGTCGTACAGATCTTCTGCTTTCAGTTTGGCGGTCAGTTTTCCCAGCCAGAGGTCTAGCGCGCCCAGTTGCAGAAGAAAGCGCTGGTAGGCCTGTGCTGATTGCCATTCAGCGCCGGTCCAGGAATCAATAGCAAAGTCCAGGCCCGGCATCAGCCAGCCTTCCTGGTAACGCTTGCCGGAGGGAAGGTACTCGTACGGGATGTGCGGAAAATTGGCGTGCATGAAATCCAGGCCGGGCTTGCCGGAAGGCTGAATACGTGCGACGAAATCGGCCAGTTGTTGCAAGCGGTGTTCGTACATACCTGCCTCAGGCCTGGCCGCGCTCCAAAAGTCCTCCCAGGATTGGGTAACGACCGGTAGCCGCCTCCGCAGTGAATCCGGGGCAACGATGTTCAGGTAAATCGCTGATACATCCAGTAGCAGATGGTGCAAGCGTATTTCCAAAGGCGGCATTCGTCCGGTACTGCACAGGGTTGCCGGGCACATGGCAGACACCGCTTCTTGCACATTCAGGTCATAATCGCTGCCCAGCCAGGTAAACAGATTGTCCGGATACTCACCTTGGTGCGGCATCACGAATTTATCCGGGTATCGGCCGGTCAGGATTGCCGGAATGGCCAGTACCGTGCTGGTGGCAACGGTCGTCGCGTTGGGATACCAATAGGAGGATTCAGCCAGCGCATGAAAATTGGGGAAAAGTTCAGCATCGATATTGCCGGTATCATCCAGCAAGGCAAAAGTAGGCAGTTCGTCAAATATGACAAAGATTACCGGGGTGGTGGCCGGGTTGACGGACCGTTCGGCCGGGGGGGTTGATTCCACCGGTTGCAAGAGTGACGCCACATCCTCGTTAAGCACAAACAGCGCAGGCACCACGAGAATTGCAGGTGACAGGAAGCTCACGAACAATCGGCCCACACTGGTGCGCCAATAGACCACGGTCAGCAGGAGGCAAAATGCCACACCGAATACGAGGTGTGCCGGCCCGTCGAGGGCATTTTGTGAAGCCGAGAAGCCCAGTAACAGGAACAGGAATGCGATCAACAGCAGATAGACCGCGCGTCCGAGGTGCTCATTGATGCGCGCCAACACTAACTGCAAGCCAAACAGACCCAGCGGTAAAACGAAGCTGAGCGCCAGCACCACGAGCCATATGTCACCCGCTTGCGACTGCCTGGCAATGAAAAATTCCGGATTCCGCGACAGCAGGTCATATACCGGGTACGCAATGGCGACTTGGACCAGGGCGAAGAGGTGCAAGGCCCTGGAAAACTGTCCGGGAGAAGGCCCGGGGTCTGTTTCTTGCTTGATTGTCATGACGCCCCGTATATCCCGGAGACCCCGGTTCTATTGGTGAATATTCTTAGCATTCAAAATCGGTTCTGTTATGGATTCAGTGGCGCGAGGTGTGTTTTTGATTGTACTGTTTTTTGCTCGTTGATCTTGCGCCGGATGCGCCGCAAGGACTTTAGTAACTCACTGCCTTGCCAGTTGTTATCCGAAGAGATCAAGGCCTCTTGCAACTGCTCAAATTCAGCGCTTAATTGAGCATCGTCACAAGCCTGGGCAAATTCACTTAATGTAACGGGGCGTAAATTTGGCCAAAAAGCTGGTAAAAACTGTGCGATCCAGGCGTGAAGGGCGGAATGGGTTTGTCCAATATGGTTGCTTCTGCATGCTTTTAGCAGAGTGGCAAATGTGGATTTTTCAGTATCAACGGCTTGCCTGGGCATTTCAGATCCAAAGCGTGACCAAAGGAAAACGGCTGTAAAGGCCATGAATATAATGACCAGCAACCAACGGTAATATTTGCCCGATTGCCCAGGTATTTGACTGGCGTCTGTTGCAACTTTGTCCGCTGGTGATGGCAGGATATCGAGGTTCAGGCCGGGAATGATTTGCTGTTTCAATTCACGGCTGTCCGGGTCCCACCACTGGAAACGGATACCGGGGATGTCGTATGTGCCGGGTTTTTCAACTACCCAAATAATGCTGTCAATACGCTCGCCGGTCAGGTCGCCACGATTGGTTTTATCGCTGACCTCCGGCGTCTGCGGATAGGCCGCCAGGCCCTCTGCGCGGAAAACCGGGAGTGGGGGTAGCAACATGGCGGATATATCGCTGGCACGCCGCCTTACCGTCAATGTAATTGCGTCACCAGTCTGCGCAGTTCCGGATTCCGGTTGCCATTGGTAGTCAAGCTCAAAAACCGGTGTTGTGATAACCAGGTCGCCATCTTTCACGCCCGGTGGTGAGTTTATGGTCAGAACCAGTGGATCGGTCTGAAATTCGAAAGGTACCGAAGTGCTGCCGAAACCCGCAGATGTGGCGAATCGCACGGCAATTGGGGGGATTTCCAGTTGGCCTGCTTTTTGGGGGTAAAGTGCGAGCGGATAGCGAATGATTTGCCAGGTTTGCCCATCAATGGTCTCGGTCATTTTCACCGTGGTGGTATCGGTTTGCATCAGGAACGCACCGGGAACTTCGGGCAGATTAAAATGCAAATCTGAAAAACTGTAACCGGTTGTTTTCAAGTCGAGACTTATAGTCACTTGTTGTCCTGCCCAGATATCTTGATCTTGCTGGATACTGATGGCCACAGCGGCTTTGACCTCTTCGTCTGCCGCAACGACGGACACAGGCAGCAGCAAGCTTGTCAGCAAAATGATTTTCAGGAGGTTCCTACTCATCTTCATTGCCACTTTCAGCGGCATCGCTGTTTTCAGTCCCTTCCTCAGTCACGCCTCCAGACCGCTTGTTTTGCCTGGTCGCTAACTGATAGTTGAACCTTGCCGCCAGGAAATCAGCAGGCCGGGTTTCCACTTTGCGCAACCACATTGCTCGCATGGCGTCTTCACTCAATTTTTGGTCCGCAGCATCAATGACTTGTTCGCTTGAAGACTTATTGACCCTGCCGGTATCATCAAACACGTATTCATCGGCTTCCAGTTGACCCCCGGTACCGCCAAAGTCATCTTCAGGTGGCGCCAGGGCTTGCTTTCTCAGGATCGCGATTTGCAGGTTTTGTTCGGCCTCGAGCCAGTCTGGCCGTTTGGAAAGGGCGCGTTGAAAGGCCTCGATGGCGGCATCATATTCGCCCAGCATAATATGAGCGTTACCCCGGTTGTAGTGCGCCTCCGCACTTGCGGAACGACCCAGAACAGAAGCAGCTTTCTCAAAGTCACCTGCCAGGAACAAGGCTGCGCCAATGCTCTCGGGCGTAGTGAATTTGCCGGCGGCTTGCTGGTATTCGCCCTGATCCAGGAGTCGTTGACCCTGCTGGTCAGGTGTAAACCACAGATTTGCCCAATCAAAGGCCATCGCAGATGGTGCAAGAAATATTAAGATAAATAATAACAGTAAGTTAAGCATCATATTGAATCTGTATTCTCGATTGCTACTGAAGTTCATTCCACTGCCACCGATCCGCCATGGCGGAAAAAAGTCAGCATGATCAGCGCAAGCAGCGCAAGCAGGTAATAGCCTGCGTCCTGCCATTGCTGCCCTTCGTTTGCTGGTGCATGGCTGATACTGTGTTCGATTTTGGAAGACAGGCTTTCAATATCACGCTTGTCAGCCGTCACGGTAGAAACGCTTCCACCCATGGCGCGGGCGGCTTCACGCAGAGACTCCAGGTCCAGCGCAGGTGCGGGTGGGCTGCCGGGTGGCGGAATGACTTCCGGTCCTGCAGCCACAGCAAGGATGTGTACTTCGGCGCCACCGCGTTTGCGCATTTTGTCCAGTGCTGCGATTTGCGATGTGTCGATGGCATCGGTGATCAAGACAATGGAGCCGGGTACAGCAGCCTTTTTTAGCCGTTGATTTGCAAGGGTTATGGCTTCAGCGGGCTCATCTCCGTCCTGCGGCATGATGCCAGGCTCTAATGCTTCCGCAAAACTGTTAATTATTTCACTGTCCGAGGTTAGCGGCATCACCAGGTGCGCGCTGCCGGCATAGGCAATCAGGCCGGTGCGGACATCTTTTTTCAGTTCCAGCAAATCATGAATCTTGAGCACACTGCGTTGCAGGCGGCTCGGTTGAATGTCCTGCGCCAGCATATCCGGTGTCACTTTGACAACAATGAACATTGCAGCCTGGTCTTCGCTAAACGGCGAGGCTTGCATCTGCCAGCTTGGGCCGGCCAACGCCAGGATGCCGGCAAGCCAGGCAAAACCAAGCATGTAGACCGGCCGCCAGCGGCCTTCCTCACCGCCTTCGCGCAACAACAGGTGCTCCAGCAAGTTTAGGGCAATCACTTTTTTCCACGCCCGCAGAGAATCACTCCGTTGATATACAGACCACATCAGGAAACCCGCCGGAATCAGCAGCAACAGCCACGCGGGCCGCAAGAAATGGAATTGACTCAAAGAGTTCAGCAAATCCATCAGCTTGCCTGTTCCTGTGGCGCGAGGCTATCCAATCGCCGGTTGATATAGCGCAGGCGGATTTCCAGGATCATGATGTATAGCAAGGTCAGAAGCATGGCGCCCGCCAATGACCAGTAATAAAGGTCGCGCAATGGACGGTAACTCAGTGTTTCCACCTGGCGTGGGTTGATCTCATCCAGGTGATCGTATATGGCCTCCAGTTCTTCCGTGTCACTGGCATGAAAATAACCGCCGCCGGTAGTGGCCGCAATATTTTCGAGGGTTTTCTCATCCAGTGCCTGTTCACCCACCGCCGTGGGGTCTCCGATGGCGACCGTATGCACTACCACACCGTTATCACGGGCAATTTCTGCCGCCCTTTCGGGTGGCACCAGGCTGCCGGTATCATTGCCGTCGGTCAGTACGATCAAGACACGTTCATCGACTTCGCTGCGTTCAAACAGGTTTATGGCCAGCCCCATGGCGTCGCCCAGCATGGTTCTTGGTCCCAGCATTCGAATTTGCGTTTCGTCGAGTAATTCCCGGACGACTTCAAGGTCGCCGGTAAAAGGAGCCTGCACAAATGCTGCCGAGCCAAACAGGATCAGCCCGACCCGGTCACCATCGCGACGCGCAAGGAATGCATCCAAAACCTGTTTGACAGCCGTTAAACGGTCCACGGTTTTGCCGTCGGCATCGGCAAAATCCTGTGTTTCCATCGAGCCGGATAGATCCACTGCAACCAGCAAATCACGCATGGGAAGTTCTTTGATGATGGGCTCCTCAAGCCATTGCGGACGCGCGATGGCCGCAACCACCAGCAACCAGGCAAGACTCAACACCAGCCACTGAGAGACAGGTCGTTTGGCCACCGCTACACCTCCCCCGGGCTGCAGGCCGGCCAGTCGGGACAGGCGTTGCAGAAAGGGAACCCGTACCGCTGCCTTACGCTCATGGTGGACCGGCAGCAAGCTGCGTATCAGCCAGGGCAGGGGCGCCAGTAAAAACAACCAGGGGTAGGCAAAAGTCAGCATGGTTTCATGTTTCCCTGCTGTCCTTCGGCGGGGCTTCGGGCTGATGGTGTTTTAGCCACTGCCTGCTGGCATTGAGCAAGGCTGCTGTGGCTGTTGAGTCAATATCACTCAATTCGCCGGAGGAGTAGGAGATTTTACTCAGGGTGTTGGCTATGAATTCGGTGAATGATGGGTTCTCGACTGTTGAATTCAGAAAATGAAACCAGTCTTTACCGCTCAGGGAAGCGACCTGGCTGCGCGGATATGATGAAAGGGCAGTTCGCTTGAGCAGGATGGGAATTTGCCTGAGGTTCGCATCCCGTGCTTCAGGATCGCGAATACGCTCTTCCAGCAACTGCAGTTCAAGCAAAGCCGCACGCCGGTAGCGGTTATTCATCCAGCGGTGCAGCGTTCGATAACCGAACCAGGCAAGCGCGGTCAGCAACAAGCCAAACAAAATGTACCAGCCCGGCGCCAATGGCCACCAGCCAACAGTCGCTGGCAGGACGATGTCATTGAGGTTTTGCAGGCTGGCCGGGTCAGGTGACTTCATCGAGTAATTTCATTGGGGTGATTTTTTTCAGACAGCGCTCAAAACCGTTTCGTACCCAGGTGATGTCCGAGCACATCGCGTATCTGCTCGGACACCGGGCTGGAAGTATGCAAAGGCAGCAATGGAATTGAAAACCGCCGGGAGGCAGACTGCATCCGTTCCAGTCTTTGTTCAAATTCGCTTTGAAAAGCTGTGCGCAATTTTCTGTTCGAGGTATCAGCTTCCATTTGTCCTTCGCCGTCAGCAAATCTCAGGCGGCCGGCCGCGGGTAGATCTTTCTCCAGTGGATCGTAGATAAACGCAGTCAGCACGTCGTTGTGCTCCGCAAGACGGGTGATATACCGACGTGTCTCAGGGTTGAGGCCATCGCCATCGGTGATCAGGCAAACCAGGCAGTCATGCCTGGCCAGCAGGCTGACCTGTTTTAAGGCTTCGTTCAATTTACCGGCGTCAGGTTTCAAGCCGGGGTCGGCGCGCAGGGCGTGATTTTTGTCCACCACCTGTTTGAGGATTTGCATGACCCGCTCCCGGCTACGGTGCGGTGGCACGACGGAAATGTCCGAATCATTAAATACGAGTGCGCCGACACGGTCTCCAACACTGAGCACCCGCCAGGCCGCCAGTGCTGCAACTTCAGCCCCCACTACGGATTTCATTCGTTTCGTGCTGCCAAAAAACATGCCCACCCGCTGGTCGACGAGCAGCCATACGGTACGGTCTTTTTCTTCGGTATAAACACGAACATACGGCGTGTGTGTCCGTGCAGTTACTTTCCAGTCAATATTGCGGGTATCGTCACCGGGCAGGTAGTTGCGTAATTCTTCGAAGTTAAGTCCGCGTCCCCTCAGCTTTGATGCATGGCGACCGCTCAATACGCTGTGAATGGGTTGTTTTGGCAGAAAACTGAAACCCGATGCCTTGTACTGCAATTTGACCAGTTCATCCAGTTGCGCGTAGACACCATCATTATGGTCGTCATCATTTTGGCTAATGACACGTCTCTGTTGTTTCACTGCCGGGTCCTCCGGGAATTTACGCTACAGCCACCAGTTTCAGAATCTCATCGATCACGTCGTTAGCCGAAACGCCGTCTGCATTGGCCTCGTAGCTGAGTGAAATACGATGACGCAGCACGGCGTGCACCACGGCACGAACATCATCCGGCAGCACATTGTCACGGCCATTCAGCCAGGCATGTACGCGCGCACATTTGTCCAGTCCGATTGCTCCCCGGGGGCTGGCCCCGATGCGTATCCAGGTAGAGAGTTTCTCGTCATAACGGTCCGGATAGCGCGTGGCAAAAATCAGGTCAACGATGTACTTCTCGATGATGTCCGGAACCTGAACCTGGTTAATTTCCTGGCGTGCATCAAAAACGATTTGCTGGACAACCGGTGCTGAGTTGTCCGTCGAACCGGATGGGCCTTCTTCACCCCGAACCAGGCGAATGACCTCTGCCTCAGCATCTTCGGTCCCATAATCAATGCAAACATGAAGCAGGAAACGATCCATCTGTGCTTCCGGTAAAGGGTAAGTTCCTTCCTGTTCGATGGGGTTTTGCGTGGCCATAACGATGAAGAGTTCCGGCATCTTGTGGGTTGTGCCGGCCACCGTCACCTGGCGCTCTTCCATGGCTTCAAGCAGTGCAGCCTGTACCTTGGCGGGAGCGCGGTTAATTTCATCCGCCAGCACGATGTTGGCGAAGATCGGCCCGGCTTCGAAACGGAAGGTAGGCTGGCCCGCCTCCGTATACAACACCTCGCTGCCGGTGATATCCGAGGGCAGCAGATCCGGCGTGAACTGGATACGTGAAAACTCCGCATCCATGTTCTGCGCCAGGCTTTTCACAGCACGCGTTTTAGCCAGTCCCGGCAGGCCTTCCATCAGGATATTGCCATTGGCCAACAAGCCGATGATCAACTGTTCAATAACCGACTCCTGGCCAATAATGGACTCACCCATACGGGTCTGGAGTGTGCGAATAGAATCAAGTGTGCTCATACCTGGAGTCCTTTGCAGAGCCAAAGTTTTGTTGCGAATATAAAGGAAATGATCCCGCAATTCATGGAATTCGCATCCTACACGTTTCCGGCCGCGAGCGCCTCGGGACATTATGCGGATGACGCAACCCAGCGTTGGGAAGCGGAAGTGCTTAACCCTCTTCAGGACAATCAGGCTGTCGGGAACAGCTGATTAGTGCACAGGGATGTCTCGAACGTGTCCTGAAGAGGGTTAAGCACTTCCGCTTGATGGCACGGCGTTTATCACGAACAAGGTTCGTGCCTGAAAGAAGCGGCTATGCGATTACCAGTCTTTCAGGGGGAAATTGATTGGTTTGGCCGGGGGCCAGGGCAGGCCGGACCCGGCGAGCATTTCGGCAAACACCGGTGTGGCCTCCAGGTCGAAAGGGGCGCCGCAAGTGCACCTGTGGATGGCCTGCAAGAGTACCAGATGGCCAAAGGGGCGGCGGTCGATCAGGCCAGCCAGGCGATTGGCTTCGTTGCGTTGCCCTTTTACGGATTCAAGCAACAGGGAGTCAAGATCATCAGGTCCGTATTTTTCCAGGTACTGGTCCTGGAAAGCGCTGGCCGTGGGGGCGTCACCCTGCAAGGCTGCCAGCACGGCTTTTGTGATTAGCATTTCGCTTTCCGTATGCCTGCGGTTGTTTGTGGCTCGATTGGCATCTGCAGTACGTCCCGCCATGAACAGCGCCTTTATGTAAGCCAGTGTCAACCACCTGTGACCCGCTATCCCGGCTTCGGACTCCGCCAGTTTGATAGTCGTTTGAGGCTGTCCCAGCCATAAGTCTGTCAGCGCGAGGCCCATCCTGGACGACATTAATAGTGGGTCGCAAATAATTGAGCGAGCAAAGGCATGACGCAGATCTTCGCCTTTACCGAAGGCGGCGGTGAAATCAGGCCACATTGCTGTCCTGCAACCCGGCGCGGTCAGGGCTCTGTCAACCAGCATGGCCAGCCCGCTCCACTCGCCAAGCAGTAATGCCCGGTCAAATTCCGCGCTTGCCTGGAGGCTGCCCGCCCCGGTGTTTTGCAGGACCTGGTCAAGGTCGTACCGGATGGCCCCGGGGGCACGCGCCACATTCTCGTCGGTGATATTTCCGTCCAGTCGACCGCCTGCATGGATCATCAGTATGTGGCTGTACAGGTCGGAATGGCGCAGATGGGCGTCGGCAAAACCCGGTACGAGGCGGGTGGCCGTTTCGAAATGTTGATTGGCTTGCCGTAACAGGCTAATCAGGTTGTCTCCGGCGTGTGCACGTTCAAACAGTTCGTAACCTTTTTGATAGGCGGTGTAGGCTTCAACATTGCGCACACCCGCTTGCCGCATCCAGGCCCGCTGATCTTCGTCCAGGATCACGTTCAGTGCGGATGCGACTTTCTCCGCGATGTCGGCCTGGACTGCCAGGGTGTCTTCGGTATGGCGGTCGTAGGTTTCCGACCAAAGGTGAAAGCCATCCGCAGCGCGTACCAGTTGGGCGGTAATGCGCAATTGTTCACCCGCCCGCCTGACTGAGCCTTCAACGATGTGTTGGACGCCGAGTTGGCTGGCGATATCTCCCACGGGTAGATTCTGGCTCTTGAAATGAAAAGCCGAGGTGCGTGCGGTGACCAGTAGTTCCGGCAACTGGGCCAGTGCGTTGATGATTTCTTCGGTGAGGCCATCGGTGAAGTAGTCGTCGTCGGGGCCGTTGCTCATGGCGATGAAGGGGAGGACGGCGACGGACTTTGCTTGCCGGCTTGTGTCGATGGGGCCGCCCAGTTCGCTCATTTCAGAATGTATTGCGGCCTCCGCCGGGATGACGGGGGTGCCGGCTTGGGCTGCCGGGTGACTATCACCGGTGCTGACAGGGCCGGGGCCTGGTCCGCTTTGCATTACAAATTTGTCGAACAATAAAATGCCGATGGCAATCACAAGAACCCCGATAATGGCCCGATCCAGCTTGCGGGCGGTTTGCGTGGTCGTGGACCGTGCGCGGTCCACCTCGCTTTCCAGCTTGACGCCTTCCGGCGTCAGCTCGAAGACCCAGGCAAGAACGATTATTGGAAACAGGCCGATGACCAGCAGAAACAGCAAATACTGGGCGATCGTTTCGGGCAAGTGCAGTATGGGGCCTACCACATCTATGATTTGCAGCAATACCCAGGCGCCAACCAGGTAAGCAATGCCTACCCGGAATACGTTGCGGCGTTTGAGTTCAGCAAAAAGCGAACTGATTTTAGTCGGCATACCAGGCATTCGAATGCTTTTCTGTGTGACTTTCAAGGCACTCGCTGACGGAGGTGATGTATTCTTCAACTATTGCTGCGGCATTGATATCGACCAGGTTCTTGCCAATGGGCGGCATGGCGCCCGGGCCCAGGAGACCCAGGCGTACCGAAATGATCGAGCGCTGCGGATCGCCCGGTGCAAGCAATCGTGCATCCTCAATGCCCAGGTCACTGACTTCGGGCGCCACGTCACAAATATTCATTTGTTCGAGCGGTTGGTAACGAAGATCGGCAGGCCCGCGGCCACCGCCATCCGGACGGTGGCAGCTCGAACAATTACTGTGTAAATAGGACAGCGCTCGGTCCGTGAAAGATGCGCTGGCATCATTAATGGCAGCCAGCGCTTCGAGGTTTTCCGGCACATCCGCTAACGGTCGGTCGAGCAGACCGATTACATCCAGGGTGGTGAGTTGATTGGCTGTCCGGCCGGTCGCCGGATAAGTCAATTCCCGGTTCAGTTGGCGCACTTCCGGGCCCAGCGCCCTGCCGGCGGCCTCGGTGTGGCAGGCCATGCACTGGGATCGGCTGGGTATGGTATAGCTTTGGCCGTTGAGCTCGATTTGCAGACCCGCTGCCTGGACCAGTTCGGCAGCTGTTTCATCTTCATTCCAGGCGTAGCTGTAACCGGCCCAGTCACCACTGTCATGCCGCGCAAACAGCCGTGTTTCCACGCGTTTGCCGAACAGGCTGAATTCCTTGATGAGGACCGTGCCCGGTGGGAACAAAAAGGCGCCATCCTCATCCAGTTCAATGGACGTTTTATCCGGTAAAGCCATCCATCGGGCCTTTGCCGCACCATCGGTCCAGTAAGCTGAGTTGATGTCGTAGGGGAGCACCCCTTCCGCCATGACCGTGGGTGAGGCCGGATCTACGCAGCCGGTTGCAGACAGGGTAGCGGGAAACTCGTTCGATTGCCCGCTGTCGGTACTGGGGATCAACTGGTAGATCAGACCACCCTTGACGAGGTACAATTCGCCGTCTTCGTCCTGGAACATCGAGCGGATAAAACTACCCGCCAGACCACCGTCGATCAGCAGTTCCGGGTCCGGGTTGCCGAGGTCGTCAAAGAACAGCGCCCACACCCGGTCGGTACCGTCGGCATAGATGAAGGTATCCCGTAACTCCGGCATGGACTCACCCCGGTAGACAAACCCGCCAACCACGACGATGCCGCCGTTCGCGTCGTGTGCATAGGCGTGTACGGGTGGCGTCAGGCCTTCTGTGCTGCAATTCAATTCCAGCCTGCAATCAGGGCCTTCCAGGATGGGCCAACCGTAGTTGTTGCCCGGATCTACAATGTTGATTTCCTCCCAACTGGATAATCCTACGTCAGTGAGCCAGATCAGGTTGGTCTCAGGATCTATACTCCATCGCCAGGGATTCCGGAAACCATAGGCATAAACCTCAGGGGCGCCCTGGAGTCCATTGGCAAAAGGATTATCGGGAGGGATCGCGTAAGGTTCGCCGCCATCCACATCGATCCGCAGCAGGGACCCGAACAGGCTGAACGGATTTTGTGACTCAGCGTAATTGCCACCATCACCCAGGCCCAGGTACAGGTAGCCATCCGGACCGAACGCGAGGGTGCCGCCTTTGTGGTTGTGATTGCGGTGACCCGTAACCGTCAGTAAATGACGCTCGCTGTCCGGGTCCAGGGTGTTGCCGCCGTCAGGGCTTGAGAATTCCACGATATGGGACTGGTATTCACCGTCCACCAGGTTGGTGTAGAACAGGTAAACCGTGTTTTGAGATGGGAACAGCGGATGAAACGCCATGCCCAGCAAGCCGGTTTCCGAGGTGTCATCAGTGACCCGGTCTGTTATGTCCAGGACGGTTTCAAGCACGGAAGCGTCCGGATTGCTTGCATCAAAACTGAACACCCGGCCGCCTTTTTCAATGGAAAACCACCCGGAATCGTGGGGTGAGCTCAGCAGAATAACTGTATCGTTGATCGGCAGATTCCGGAACACGCGATTTGTCGTTACACCGGAGGTTCTGAGTGGGGGAAGTGGCAGGCGGCAGCTTTTATTTTCAGGCCTCATATCCAGGCCACCGCCCAGCTCCGAGGCGGCAGGCATTTCGAAAGCCAACCATTCAGACCAGGCGCTCCGCTCACCGCTCAGCTTATTCTTGCCGAGCAGTTTCCATCGGAATACACCTTCAGTCAGTGGTTTCGGTGAGGTCAAGGAGCACATGGACCTGCCATCGGAACAACCCACAGCGGCTGCGTCGCGCCAGCGATCAAATACCACTTTATTGCCAGCGTCTTTGAGCTGGATGCGATAGCGCGATACATCGTCGGTCGGTGGCCAGCTAAATACTGGACGACTGCTGTTCGCCAGGCCAGAGGGTTCCGCCGGCTCCGGCGCTGCTGGAGGACCGGGAGTGTTGTCCTGGCCCGGAAAAAAGATCAGCCAGGATGACCAGTCGCTGAGCGATCGCAAATCATCTTTGGCGATGACCTTCCAGCGATAACTTGCAGGCAACCAGTTCATGCCAGTCCTAACCCGGCACTGCAACTCGCCATCGGCACAGCTGGATTCCGCAGTGCTGAACCAGCGATTGAACACGACAGCGTTGGCGGCATTACGAACATTGATGCGATAGTAAGCTGCCCCCGGGACGCTTTCCCAGCCGAATTCCGGGTCAATATCAGCCACCGGCCCGGCGGGCGCCAGCGTTACCGGTGCACCGTCCAGTGCAAGTAATGGGCTGGCAAGCGTCCAAAACAAGACGGTAAGCAACAGATAAAAACCATGTGATTTTATCGCTGTTCGCATGAAAATGTGATCTTGGGAAGGACCGCTAATTATACATGGCTGTGACCAGGCAAATAGGGCCGAATTAGTTCCTGCACGTTGATCCTGGCCTTGATCCGGGCGCATATCATAAATGATCCGACGAGCTTTCTGTGCAGGAATACGGTTTCCGGAGGTGGAACCTTGTACTCACCTCTGCCGCTGAATACCATTTCGAAGCCGGCCTCACGGGTCCGTGCAAACAGGTCTGATTTACCGAAGTCATAAATCCTATCGTAACGGAGGGGTTCGCAGGCCAGGCGGAATACTTTCAATACGAGTTCTGCGTGCTCGGAGCTGTCTTCCGGGTCGAGATAGCCGATTTGTTCGGCATAGTGCCGGGCGGCTCCATCGTCTTCCTCGATCAGGGCCCGGGTAATCTGCCCGTAGCGATCTGTAAATTCCTTCTCGAAGGTCACCGTGGACCCAAAATCCAGCAAGACAATCCGGTCTTCTACGGGCTGATACAGGTAATTGGCGAAATTCGGATCAGATTGCATGGTGCGGAATTCGAATAACTCGCTGAACAACAGGCGCTCCAGGAGTGTGCCTACGCTGTCACGCACTTTTTGTTCGACTCCTTCTTCGCCCAGCGATTCCAGCGGCACACCACTAACAAAGTCCATGGCCAGTATTCTTTTTGTGGTCAGGTCGTCATGGACGCGGGGTACGACGAAGCGCTCCTCGTCTTGCACCAGCATGCGATAGTCCCGCAGATAATTTGCCTCTATGTGGTAGTCCGCTTCCTGTTGAAGCTGGCGCTTGGCTTCGGCGATGATGCCGGAAATATCCATTTCGATCGGCAGTATTTTTACCATGCGCAGCAGCATGGCCATGTTGTCTACATCGCTGTTGATGCTTTTGGCGACGCCTGGATATTGGATTTTCAGGGCAAGATCACGCCCGTCTTTAGTCAGGACACGGTGAACCTGGCCGATGGACGCGGCGGCAACCGGTTCGAAATCAAAGTGTTCAAACTTGCTTTCCCAACCTTTGCCGTATTCCCGGCCCAGCAAGCGGCGGATCTGTGAATGCGGCATTGAATTGGCCGAGTCCCGCAGCACGGCCAGGGCGTCGACAAATTCACGTGGCAGAAAGTCGGCGCTCTCCATGGACAGGATCTGCCCCATTTTCATGGCTGCGCCGCGCATCCCGGACAGGCGTTTTGCCAGTTTTCTGGCGTTGGCTGGTGTCAGGAAAACGTTAACGGCATCCGCCGGGTTGACGCTGCTGATGCGTCGCACGCCTTCGATGGCCCCACCGACCGCCAGTTCACCAACAGTGAAACCCAGGCGTACAATGCGGCCCAGGCGGGTGGTGGGTACTCGTGATTTTCTGGCCGGCATGGTCATATTCTATAGCTTGACTCTGAGAAAGACCTCTTGACTTGCAACGGCGAATATTGGAACCTTCCGCCCGGGCGTGCCGGCGGTGCGTCGTTGCAATAGCCACTCAAGCAGATTCAAACTGAGGTCTTCCATATCAAGCTACTAATTACATCGTTGTTTTGCCTGATCTTGCTGTCCGGCTGTGAAGAAGGGTCCGACCGTACACCGGTGGTGATGATCGGTATCGATGGGGCGGAATGGACCGTCATCGAAGGCATGACCGCCGAAGGTGAGTTGCCCAATTTCCAGCGTTTCAGGGATGAATTCAGCTGGGGCAGGCTAATCAATCCCGGGCCCACCACTTCACCCGTAGTCTGGACAACTTTTGCAAGCGGGCACTTCGGCCGGCAACACGGCATCCTTGATCACGTCTATCCATACGGAAAAGAAGCCGCCAAACGTCCGGTCAGTTCCGAACTCAGGCAGGTACCGGCCATCTGGAATATCGCTGGTTATTATGGCCTGCGTTCGGTGGCGGTTGGCTATTTCGTTACCCATCCACCTGAACAGATCAATGGTGTAATGGTTTCGCCGCTGGCGCCTCAATACGTGGAAGGTGCAATCTGGCCGGAAGGCGCCATCGATATCGAGCAAGAAAAGTTCACTGAACTGAACAAAAGCGATGTCCGCAAGGCGCTCAATAGCCGTTATTTCGGTTTCGATTATGAACCCGGGCAAAGAGATAATCCCGATTCCCCTTTCCAGGCTTCAGCTGAAATAGTAGGCGTCCGCAACCTGGACCAGCGGATATTCAAAGACGAGTTCCTCAGGCGGGTTTCAAACGAATTGTTCGAGCAACCATCTGATCTGTATATCAATTACTATCGCCTGGTCGATTTCATGTCGCATTCCCTGTGGTATTACTACGATCATTCGGACATCGAAGGGGATCCGGACCCGGTGCTGCAGCAGCATTTTGGTGAGTCTCTCAAGGAGTCCTATCGCTTTATGGACGAAATCATCGGGGAGGTCCTGGACCGATGGGAAGGTAAAGCCAATATCCTGATTGTATCCGACCATGGTTTTGGCTCAGCAACCGGCAGGTTTAAAGGACGCCAGCCCCAGTTGAACGGCAACCACCGCTCGGTTGGGATAATGATGGCGGCCGGCCCGGACTTTACCCCGGGGGAAGTAAAGGGAATGACCATAATGGAAGTTGCCCCCACGCTGGCTGCCTTGCTGGGCGTGCCGGTCTCGGATGAATGGCCTGGCAGGGTGGAAACCAGCCTGTTGCGTGAGAATTTCTTCGAAGATCACCCGCTGGAAACCGTGCGCAACTACCGGAACATAGAAGTCGAACAGGGTGAAGTGGGCACGGACCAGGTGGCGGAACAACAAAATATGAACAGCCTGCGCGGCCTGGGTTATGTCGGTGAGGGTGTCGAACTGGCCGCTGATGCTGACGCGGGTGAATTCGATTTCTGGTCAGCCGAGCGCCGCCTGATCGTGCGCGAGATGATGATGGAAATCGTTTATTACCTGCTCAATGGCGACATTGACGTGGCAAATGAGTCTTTTGCGCTGTTGGCGGCAAATCGCCCTGATCTGGTTAAAGTCGAGTTGCTTTCCATTCAATACAAGTTTGATGAACTGAGCTCGTTGTTGCCGGAAGGCGATATCGATGCTGCAGTTGCAGCTTTTGACGAATTTATAAGCCAGCATGAAAGAAAGCATATAGCGCAATAGTGGCCAGGGTTGCATTGACCTTCCAGAAACTCACAGATCGCGGAAACCACCCCGGTCAGCACTCGTGGCAAAAGCGGCATAGGCTTTCAAAGCCCTGGTAATGACGCGTGTACGCTCGCCTTTGGGCTGCCAGGCTTCATCCGAGGGCAGGGCGTTCATCGCATCCCGCCGGGATGCCAGTTCATCATCACTGATCATCACATTGATGCTTCGATTCGGAATGTCGATCTTAATTACATCACCATCCTCAACCAGGGCCAAATTGCCCTCGGTACTGTAAGGGCGGTCAAAATCTCGGATACAGCCATTTTGACGGTCCAAGTCCATTTCCCGCCAGCGCATGCCCTGGCTATAAGGTTCGATCGTGCGTTGCCCGCCGGGCGCGGAGCGATAAAAATGGCTGACATCAGGGTCCTGGCTGCGAATATAGTCCCATTTGGCGAGTACCTCGCCCAGATTATCCCCCGCCAGTGATTTTACCGAGGTGTCGATCAATCCCGCCCGCTCGAGTTCGCCCAGGATACCCATAATTCCGCCGGCACGGTGCACGTCCTCCATGTAGTAATCCCTGGAGGCGGGTGAGACCTTGCACAGGTGAGGGATTTGTCGTGACAGCCGGTCAATATCGGCCAAAGTGAAATCGACCTCTGCTTCCTGAGCCATCGCGAGCAGGTGCAGGATGGTGTTGGTCGACCCGTTGCAGGTGATTTTTAACCAGAATGCGCCCGGCTTCCATTGGCCCGCCGGACACAAAGACGACAGGGATATTCAGACGCAGACCCGCCATGAGCATACCGGGTGTGATTTTATCGCAGTTTGAAATGCAGATAATCGCATCGACACAGTGCGCATTCGCCATAAACTCGATGCTGTCGGCAATGATCTCTCGGCTTGGAAGGCTGTAGAGCATCCCGTCGTGCCCCATGGCGATTCCGTCATCTATGGCGATGGTATTGAATTCACGGGGCACGCCACCGGCAAGCCATAGCGATCGCGCCGCCGACGCACTCTTACCCCGGGTTACCTTTGCAGACCTGTACTGTGGCATGAACGATCTCAACTGGTTGAGCAACGAAGTAAACCACAGGCGGGTGCACCTTGTCTGTCACGATTGTGGCAATTCAACAGCCATAAAACGCTGAACAAATGTCACGCGTTCCCCGGGATTGGAGCCTCATTCATGGCGCGGTTGGACGAATCCGGATCAAAATGCACATCGATTTGGGGGAATGCAATAACAATTCCGGCTTCAGTGAATGCATCATTGATTTTCAGGTGCAGATCACTGAGCAGATACCCGCGTTGCTCAACGTCATTGAAAAAATATCGTGCGAGCAGTATCAGCGCGTTATCGCCAAACTCCCGGAAAAGGACGTCCGGTTCGGGTTTGTCGAGTATCATTTCATGGTTTGCCAGTATGTCTTCCAGGATGGCCACCGCCTTGCGCACGTCACTGCCATAAGCAATGCCGACCTCCAGACTCATCCGGATGTCGGTATTGCTCAAGGTCCAGTTCAACAGGCGGCCGGTGACAAATTCCTTGTTGGGAACCAACAGTTCTTTTCCATCAAAATCACGGATCGTGGTGGCCCGAATCTGGATCCGGATCACCTGTCCGGAACTTTCACCCACTGTTACCACGTCTCCGACACGAATGGGTTTTTCGAAAAGAATGAGCAAACCACTGATGAAGTTGGCGATGATCTCCTGTAATCCAAAACCAATACCAACGCCCAGAGCAGCAACCAGCCATTGCAAACGATCCCACCTGACTCCCAGGGTGGAAAGGAAAGCGATGATGCCCACGCTGACAATCAGGTATCCGAGTAACTTGGCGATCGCGTAGCGCGATCCGGGAGTAATGCTTTTCTTGCTTCTTAGCACCAGGGCCAGAAGTTGGGGCACATAGCGCGCGGCGAAGAACGTGATGAATCCGATAAACAGCGCCAGTGCCAAAGATGCAAGTGTGATGCTGGTCAGAATGGCTTCGCCTTCCCGCAGATCACTGACCGTCCACAGGGTTATTCGCTGCATGGCTTCCATGGCGCGGAACATCGGCGCCCAGATGTAGGCAAACCAGATTACTCCAAGGGTCAAAGTTCCGGCTTTCAACAACTGGGAAACAGACGCGCTTAGTGTAACGAGATCGATTCCTTCAGATTCAGCTTCCGGGGCTTCACCCTCCTGGTGTGCTTGCCTTGCAGTCAGCATTTCGCTGAAGCGCAAGCGCCGGCGGACCACAAGTAACCAGCGTTGCATGAGGTAGTAAAAGAACATCAGACCAATACTGATCACCAGCGAATCCACCAAAGCTTCCCACATGATTTTTACGGAGTAAATGTAACCAAGAAGAGTGCCTGCGATAGAAAAGGCGGCAATAAAGATCACCAGGAAGGCTTCCCCGAAGCGCCAGCGCTTTTTCCTTGAGATTTCTCGAAAGTCTGACGACAGGAAGCGGGAAAGAGTGATACCCAGGATCACCATGGCAACAGAAAAGAGCAGGCGGCCGAATACCGCATTGATCGAGTCAATTTCTACCCTGAAAATTAATGAGGTGACCAATGTCAACGGCCACCACCAGATCAGTAGCCAGGTGGTGAAACGGCGTATTTCCCTGCAGGTGGCCGGCGCCCAATCAAAATGCACCCGGGCAATTCCATTTTCTTTACAGGCTGTGCGTAACAAGAGAATCACAAACAGGGTCTCTGCGGGTCCGAACAGGCTTGTTGACAGGTACTGTGCTACCCCGGCGCCGTAACTTTCCAGGGTGTTTGCCAAAACCACAAGCAATAACGGGGTCGCAATACTGCGAACAATGGTGATCAACAGCGCCCGGAAGGTGAAGCGAATCGAATCCTCGCGGACCCGCCCCACCTTTTTATTGATGATTCGCAAATACGAATCCATTTTTCTTCGAAGCACCAGCGAAAGCAGAATGAGAGCAAGCAACACGCCTGTCATCGGCGTCAGGGGACCAAGCTGCAACCCAGAAAAATTTTTAACCAGATTGCGATATTCCTGCTTGATGTTTTTCAGGGAGGAAAGAGAGAGTGGGGGGTGGCTTGGCACCCACAGGATTCGGCTGCTCAGAAAACGCTGATATTCTGCGAACTGCATGCCCAACCGCTGGCGAGTCCGGTCAATGTTTCCCTGTACGTTGATTAATTCGGTTTCGATGGCGATCAACTCCGTCAGGAGTTCCCGTTTCGTGCGAACGCGGCCTTTGGCTGCCTCGAGTATATCTTCATCAACTTCCGGCTCCGGGCTGCCAATTTCGACTGAAAACCCGTCTAACAGATAAGCTGTCGTATTTGAGAGAGTGGCCAGTGAATCCTCGTATTGTGTACGTCGAATGACGTGTTCCCCGATTGCACTTGCGATCCCGGTTCCAGTCGCAGTAAGGCGAAAACTATCAGTCTGGTGCCAGTGAACCATCAGCACATGGCCGAGAGACGGGCTGTTTTCCGAAAGTGCAACGATCTGCTGTACGGCCTCAAAACGATCAGTCAAAGACAGAAACAGGTTCTCAACCCGATCGTTTTCTTCCTTCAAAGCAAGCAGTGCTGTATTCAGTTCTGCGCTCTCCGTGCGGAGTTGCTCGTTGCCTACAATAAGCTGTTGCACAAACCCGTAGCCAGGTGAGTCTTGATTGAGGCTGATACTGGTCTCCGACTCAAGAACCTTTTGCCGGGAGATATGTTCGGTCTCCAGAATTCCAATTTCAAATGTCAGGCCGTCGAGACTGAGAGCGAACTCGTCACTTTCCGCTTTTCGTTTGCTGTAGCGAACGGGTTGACTGGCCAAGCGGGCTTCCAGGGATCTTCGCTCAGCAACCAGGGCTTTGCGTTCAGCCAATACAGACCATTGCGTGGCCTCGAACTGGGACGGCTGCAAATCCGGTTCAACGGTGATGGCCGTGCTGGGTAATTCCTGGATTCGTTTATCAATCGCTTCAAATTTGGCTTGAATGTTTGGTGCGCTGCTCTGCTCAGAAACTATCTGTTCATCCAATAAGTTTTTTGCTGTGACTGTGTCACGCAATTTGACCCGGAGCGCCGCCAGTAACTCATCGAGTTTCTGTTTTTTGAGCCTGGAAACGGAAGTTGAATCGTAGTCAGGCGCGCGGTAATCCGTGGATTCCATGCGATCGCGAATTTCAGACTCCTGTAGCGGAGCATCAATCAGGGACTGCACATAGGTTTTTTCGGCCGCGGCATGGACCTCAGCCTCTCCCAGCCAATTAGCTACTGCTTCATAGCTGCCAAGAGTGGTTTCTTCACCGGTCTGACTGCCGGCGTCGCGAAGCGTCTGTATCCTTGCCGTTACTAACTGCTGGCTCAGTTCATTGGCTACTGGCGCTTCTTGCGCTGATGCAGCGCCCAGGGCACTGATCAATATGGCAAGCAAAGGAATTTGTCGTAGCATACTCAAAACACTGCTCCCGAATCGGCAAAACCACCAGTTCTTCCTGCCAGATTCTATTTCAATTGCGACCAAGACTCACCTATCGGAAAACCCAAAGAAACTCATCCAGGCGGCGGACACCCGATGCGATAGCGCGCGGCATTGAGGACAGCATATCCACCTGTTCAACGAGGACCGGTTGCCCTTTCCACAAGCGGACTACTTCCTCGGACGCTACGCTGAATGGGGGGCCATCCATCGATATGGGTTCATACTCCAGCGTCACCAGCAAGCCCTGCGGTGAAGCGATCAACAACTTCTCGCAGGCCGTGACGTAGTCAGGACGCATATCTTCAGGCAAGGCCACCAGTGCTGCCCGGTCGTACAGGGTGTCCATTGGCTGGCCGCTGTAGTCTTCGGCGAAATGGATGAAATCAGAAACGAATACACGAATGTTCCGCCCGCAAGCGCTGTAGCACTTGTGTCCGTACTGTACGGTCGCTTCCCAGGCCAGGCTGTTTTCGCGGAAGAAATCGAGCACGGCCGACTCCACGAATTCGACACCGATCACGTCGAGTCCGCGCTCTTCCAACCACAATAGGTCCTGGGATTTGCCGCATAAGGGCACCAGCACAGACGTGCCGGCCCCCAGTTCGGGCCAGTACTTGTCCAAAGCCGGGTGAAAATCGGCCAGGTGAAAGCCGATATTGCCTTTACCCCAGGTCTTGATCCAGAAGTTTATACGCATTTGGGAGCGTCACTTAACGCCTGGCGGATTACAAAGCCCAAGCCGCAAATGCGGGTTAACGGTTTTTAGTAAACCCACAGGCAATACCCGAGATAATCATCTTTTGAATGTTGGACGTACCTTCGACAATCTGCAGCGATTTGGCGTCCCGGTAAAACCGTTCGGCCGGGTACTCGGATGAGAAACCATAGGAACCGAAGATCTTCATGCACTCATTGGCGGCATGGACAGCCGCCTCTGATGCAGCAAGTTTTCCCACCGATGTTTCATATTGATTGGGTTTGCCCTGGTCCTTCAACCAGGCCGCATGGTACACCAGCATCTGTGCCGCCTTGTGTTCCACGACCATTTCGGCAATCTGGGCCTGGATCATCTGGTGTTTTGAGATGGGCCTGCCAAACTGGGTCCGCTCATTGGCATAATTAATCGCCAGTTCCAGCGCCCCACCGGCGACACCCAGTGCGCCGGCAGCGCAACCTATCCGGGTATTTCCCAACTGCCACATGCACATTTTAAAGCCGTTATTGACCTCGCCCAGCAGTGCATCTTTTGGAATCCTGGCGCCGTCAAATACAAACTCGCCCGTGGGTGAGCAATGCAGTCCAAGCTTGCTCTCAATAGCCGTGGCAGTACAACCTTCCAGGTTCTTGGGCTCAAGGACGAAGCAGGACATGCCCTTATTACCTTTTTCCCGGTCTGTGTAAGCGTAAAGCAGGCCGGCGTCACCGACGTGGGCATTGGTAATCCAGAGCTTGCTGCCATGAAGTTCCCAGTGGTCGCCCTGATCGATGGCGTAGGTTTTCATGCTCGACACATCCGACCCGGCATTGGGTTCGGTCATGGCAAAAAAGCCCATTTTGGTGCCGTTAATCCAACCGGGAATGTATTTCTCTTTTTGCTCGGCTGTGCCCCATTTGGCCACGGACAATGGCGGACCCAGATTTTGCATATTGAACGGCAGGCGCCAGGATGCAGAAACTTTTGCGATTTGTTCCGCCATCAATACGGAATCCAGAAAACCCATGCCGTTTCCGCCCAGGTCTTCCGGCAGCACGCATGAAAGGAAGCCCAGTTCCCCCATCAGCGCTACTCGCTCCTGGCGGAATTCGTGGTTCTTTTCCTCTTGTTCCAGGGTGGGGGCAATTTCCTCGAGTGCAAACCGCCTGGCTGTATCCTGCACCAACTGTTGTTGTTCTGTCAGTTCAAAATTCATCAGGATTCCTCGATGATCATAAGCACATCATCGTCCTCGACTACATCGCCTTTTTTAACTCTTATTTCTGACACGGTACCGTCGCAGGGTGCGTAAACCGGGTTTTCCATTTTAAGTGCCTCAATCACCACTAATTCATCATCTTCCTCGACTTCGTCACCCACGTTAACAAGTACTAACCAGATGTTTCCCGCCAATGGGACCAGAACTTCCGTAGCCATAGTATTAATCCTATTTCAAAATTGATATGAATATGCCGGCCGCAATCACGGTGCCGATAACCCCGGCGATGTTGGGCCCCATCGCAAACATGAGCAGATAATTTCTTTTGTCCGCAGCGGCCCCAACTTTCTGTACCACACGCGCTGCCATGGGCACGGCGGATACGCCCGCTGCGCCGACCAGGGGATTGATTTTATTGCTGGTGAATAAATTCATGAACTTGGCAAGCAGTATACCGCTTGCCGTACTGATCATGAATGCAAATAATCCCAAAAAGAAGATAAAAATCACTTCTTTGCGCAGGAAATTTTCCGCATTCATGGTTGCCCCGACACTGACACCGAGGAAAATGGTGACGATATTCATCAATGAATTTTGGGCGGTTTCATTCAGGCGTTCGACGACTTTGGATTCGCGGAACAGATTACCCATCATGAACATCGCGATCAGTGGCGCCGAAGCCGGCACCAGCAGGATGATCACCATGGCAGCGATCAGCGGGAAAAACACTTTCTCTCTGGACGTGACCTTGCGGCCTTTTTTCATCCTTATTTTGCGTTCTTCATCGGTGGTCAGCAGCTTCATGATTGGGGGCATGATAATCGGCACCAGCGCCATATATGAATAGGCCGCCACCGCGCAGGCGCCCAGCAGTTGTGGCGCAAGCCTGGCTGAAAGATAAATGGTTGTCGGACCGTCCGCGCCGCCGATAATACCAATGGTTGCGGCCTCTTCCAGGCTGAAACCCATGGCATAGGCAATGAAAAAAGTCACGTAGACGCCAACCTGCGCCGCGGCTCCCAGGAAAATCAACCGGGGTTGTGACAGCAGGGCGCTGAAATCCGTCAGTGCACCCAGTCCCAGGAAAATCAGCGGAGGGATGATTTCCCACTCAATACCATAATGATAGAAACGCCAGATGAGACCTTCGCCCGGTTCCATCAGGTAGCTCAGTGGCAGGTTGGTAATAATGATTCCAAAACCTATGGGCAGCAGCAGCAGAGGTTCGTATTGACGGGTAATCGCCAGGTAGATCAGAACAAAGCCGATGACCCACATGAACACCATGCCGGGGGTGAGCGCCAACAAACCCATGTTTTCAAAAAATACCATGGTTATTGTTCCTTTTTATCCGCTTCCCGGCCGGCCAGTAATTTATTGAGCTTAATAGCGGCATACAGCACGCTCAGACCGATAAAAACGCCGGAGATGCCGTTAACAAATATTTCAAACGCTGCCTGCATGTTGTACCTCCTGAGATTGCCTGTCCCTTGCTTACTTACCCCTTGATGCTCCGGGGTAAAAGCAGTTGGTGGCGGGGACATATGGATGTCGGGTTCTGGTAGGCAGCGCCTGCGAATGCCTGCAGATAGCTGCGCAGGTCCTGCAGTTTTACAATTTCATCTACCAGGCCGTATTGTGCGCAATAATCCGGCTGTGAGTGATCATGGTAGTGCTGCGCAAGCGCGTTCATTTTTTCGACAATGGGCTCCAGGGGCCGCCCGGCATCTTTTTCTTTCATCGCACGCCGTGAATATGTCGCCACAGCTGCTGTTTCGCCATGCATTACCGCGATTTCAGTGGCCGGCGTACCCAGGGTGAATGCATTGTGGCGATTCGCTGTTGGACCACCCAGAACATAGTGCGCCGCAGCAGTGCCTTTGCGTAAAACGACCAGCATCATGGGTACATCAGTCTGCTGGATCGAGTAGATCAGCGATTGGCCCAGTCCGAGTAATTCTGCTTTTTCCGCGAGGTCACCCACGTCGATGCCGGAGGTGTCCTGAAACCAGATTACTGGTATCCGATCCCGGCCGCACATCGTCACGAACTCGTTCATTTTTATCAGGCCCTGGCGGTAGAGTTTTCCGCCTATGCCCGGGTAGTCGGCGTATTCAGGATAGCCTTTACCCAGGAAACCCTGGCGATTACCGATGCAGGCAACGAGCATCCCGTCAACCTTGCACAGGCCGGTATACATTTCCGGGCCATAATCGGGGCGAAATTCCATGTGTTCGCTGCCATCGACCAGGCGGGCCAGCACTTCATCAAAGTCATAGACTTGTTTCTGGTTGGTCGGCAGCAAGGAATAAAGATCTTCAACTGGGAACTCGGGTGCCCTGGGTGTGGCTACCCGGAAAAATTCAGGTTTATAGGCAGGAATAGCCAGCATGTATTCCTTGAGCCCGTCCAGAACACCGGTTTCTTCCTCGTAAACCCGCGTGAAGAACCCGGTGGCGTCAAAATGAGTATCCACGGATCCTGGTGGCCTGGCGCTGAATTCGCGGGTTTTTTCGATGAGTTGCTCCAGCATCTCCACATCGAAGCCGCCCCTGGGGGCCATGCCGGAAACAATTCCCACACCACCTACCGCAATATTGGCGTCTTTGTGGGCGATCAATATGGTTGGGCTGATGCTCTGATAACCACCGCCTGCCGGGTTGGTGCCATAAATGCCCGCGAGAATTGGAATGCCTGCCTGCTCCAGTTCCGCGTGGCGATAGAAAGGTGTGCCCGCGCCGCGCCGGTTGGCGTAAAATTTTTCCTGCTCCGGCAATTTGGCGCCGCTGCAGTTAACCAGCCACACCAGCGGGATATTCAGGCGTTTGGCCAGGTCGGTAACCCGCAGGATGTTTTCCGATTGTCCGGGCAGCCAGGCGCCGGCCATCACTTTGTTGTCAAAACCGATAACCACGGCCCAGCGACCCTCGATTTTGGCCAGACCATCCACTACATTGGTGGTGCCCTCAGCATTATCTAGGGGATTGAAAGTGCTGTGCAATGGATGCCAGGTGCCGGGATCAACCAGGTACTCGATCCGCTGCCACACGGTCATAACACCGCGTTGATTTATTTTTTCCGTAGAGAAACCGGCTGCTTCGACATCTTTCTTTAGTTGCTCTATCTCGGTTTCGGTTTGCCGGAGTTGTTCAGAGCTTGCGGCCGCGCGTTTGATGCGCCCTTCTTTGAGCGTCTTTCCGAAACGCTCCATGTTCTCAAAGTAAGGTTTCATTCAGTTTAGTCCGTTGGTGGGTCTTTGTGCCGGATACTATCAAACAGGCAGTATATCGGCAATGCGACAGAAATCCTGCTTACACTGCTATTGAAAACGCTACCCTGAACTCTGCGCCTGGTTCCCGATTGATGATATCCACCTTGCCATTCATCGCCACAGTCAGTTGGTGGACAATGGCCAGGCCGATGCCGGTGCCCACGGTTTCCCGGGTGAGTTCCGATTCCGAGCGGTAGAAAAGTTGAAAGATTTTTTTCATCTGGTCTTTGGCCACGCCCGGGCCGAAGTCTCTGACCGCGAAAACGACCTGCTTGTCACCGGTGAGCTTGCTGGTGATCTGGATGGCCTTGTGGTCTGCATTTTCCGAGAACTTGATGGCATTGTCGACGAGGTTGATGATGATCTGGGCAAAACAATCTTCGTCTATCATGATCGCGGTTCGATCGGTCTCGTCGTTGCGCTTGAAGTTCAGCTCGAAGCCTGCGCCTTCTACCTGGCTGGCTATTTTTGACTCGACGATGTTTAAGAGCTTGCCGACCTTCAAAGGCCGTAAATTGAAGGACGGTTCGTTGCGCGTGATTTTAGCGAGCTGCAGAACGTTGGAGATCAACCGGGTCAATCGTTCCGCCTCAAGGTGAATATATTCGTAGTAGGTCTTTCGTTTTTCATCGTCGGCCCAGCCTTCTTTCAGCATTTCGCCATACATGCGGATCGAGGTGAGCGGGGTTTTCAATTCATGACTCACTGCCGAGACGAAGTCCTGCTGTTGTCTCGCAAGGTTGATCTGGCTCGACCCCAAGCGATACAGAAAGAAGAAGCAACCCAGGAACACGATTGCGATGATGATGGTCGTCCAGCCAAGCACGCTGGCTCCAGGCCCCGGGGGTAAGCGCGTGATGCTGAAGATGAGTTCCAGGCTATCCAGTGGTGCGGACAAACGGTTGCGGTAGAGCAAAGCGCCGTCCAGCGCCTGGCTACCCCCCGGATTATTGTAGGGAAAATTGTAGTCGCCACGCCCGCTGATGGTATTGATGACGTCGTTCTGATAGGCGACGATCAGCCTGGACATGCCGGAAAGCGTCGTTTCCATAAAAGGTGCATCCATCGTCTTGTCGAAGAAAGCCTGCTGATCGAGCAACAAACCCTGGATGAAGCGCTCGCCATCGCGCCAGACTTTTCTGTAAAGAACTAAGTGGCCGCTGTCGAGCAAACTGAACTCCAGGGGATCGATTTCGCTCTCAAAAGTGCTGATGTGCAGATCGCCCGGCTCTGCGACACTGGCAGCCGCCTCTCCGCCAGTTGGTGCAACCGTGGCCGGCAGGACGCTTGTTTCCTTGCGCTTGGCACGGGCCGGGGCATTACTGCGACCGTCGTAACTTCGTCGCGATTCGTCCGCCTTGTGTTCGAGTTCTTCGCTCTTCTTCTGCAGAGAGGCATCGAGCTTGAGATCGGCCACCTTGCCGATCGTACTGAGGCGCTGTCGCGTTTTCGCTGGCTCATCGACAGCGTCATCGGCGTCGATTGTGCCGGCATTGCCTGAACTTGATTGTATGTCCTCCCTCGGAAGATTCAGCTGATCGAAGACTTGCTGGCTGTATGTTTCCGAGCTGACAGCGGCCAGTTCCAACGGCGCCTCTTCGAGTTTATCAATGACATCTTTTTCGCCTTCGGATTCATTCAGAACGCCACTGACGATTCCTATTCCGGCCGTGGCTGGTGGTCGATCCGCGAGTTCCGTTTTGGGTTTTTCCGCGGCATGCACCAGATCGCGGCGGAGACCTGACTCGGGGCGAGACCGCACCAGGCGGTTGTCGGCCAGGACAGCCTGAATCTCCCGGGCGAGTTGCAGGCGGTTGAGGTATTCATCGGCGCTGATTCCGAGGTTTTCGGGGTCGCTGCCTGCTGGCGGCAGGAGCGGACTGCTGAATGTGCCCTGGGTGTCGACCTGGAAATAGCCAAGCACGCCGGGTAGTTCTTCGATCACGGGATATGCGGCCAGTGGTGAGCGTTGCAGGAAATTAACGCTCGGTTCACCGGTGACAATCAGGAATGTGTAATCTGTGAACGACCTGGCGTCCGCGGTATTGATCATATCGATCAAGCTGGTATCGATGCGGCTGTTCAGTTCCTCGGCAAGACCACGGTATTGATGAAAGGCTTCCCATTTGAGCTGGCTGTATCCCTGCCAGATGAGGGCCGCGGTTGGAATGGCGAGGGCCAGGAAAATGACCGCGAGAAGGTTCCTTAAGCGCTTCTTGTCATAGCCTTTGATGAGTGTATTGAGAAACATGGCAATATGCGGGCTAGCCTTCCGTCAACAGGCGGTAGCCTGCGCCCCGCACGGTGATGAGGTTTTCAGGCGTCCTGGGATCGGTTTCGATCTTGCGCCTGATGTTCGCGATATGGATATCGACAGTACGCGTCTCGATATCGAGATTCCGCGCATAACCCCAGACTTTGGTCAGTAGTTCTTCCCTGGAAACCGGCCGGTCCGAATGCAGTGCGAGATAACTCAATAACTCGATCTCGCGCCGGGTGAAATTCAGGTCTTCAGTCCCGTTCCTGCCAGTAAGAGTTTCGGTATCGATTTCGACGTCGCGAAAATAGATGGTCCTGGCCTGCTCGATGCCCACTTGGGAACGTCGAAGTACCGCCTCGATTCTCAACACCAGTTGCTGGATTGAAAATGGTTTTGACACATAGTCGTCGGCGCCGAGTGTCAAGCCCTGGATGATCTCCTCATCCGAGGTCCTGGCCGTCAACATGATGATGGGCTGATGCCGGTCTTGCGCTCGAATCCGGTCGCAGATCTCGTAGCCATCCATGCCGGGCAGCATAATGTCCAGAAGAATCAGGTCGAACTTGCCCGTCAGCACTTTGCTGAGACCCTCCGGCCCGGTCGCGCTACTGTCGACCTCGTAGCCATGATAGACCAGCACGTCGGCCAATCCGGCGCGAATAGCCTCCTCGTCTTCCACCACAAGTATTTTAATTTTCCTCGTCATGACATTGCCCAGTATTCCTTCAAGGCGATATTGCCGTGTTCAGCGAGTCGGGAAGTGGTTGGGCGCTAGGCACGTCTCGCCGGCAATGGCATGTCCTTGCCCAGAGGCGTAACA
>Ga0209013_10000021_pt1 | contig 110526 bp, 86 predicted proteins | sample Cruoilmetagenom2_FD_187291 | JGI IMG/M metagenome (GOLD analysis project Ga0209013, IMG submission 187291) | Oil polluted marine microbial communities from Coal Oil Point, Santa Barbara, California, USA - Sample 2 (SPAdes) (version 2) | ecosystem: Environmental > Aquatic > Marine > Oil seeps ... | reverse complement strand
GGCCTGACCCAACACCCACACCCCAAACCCACGGCCTGACCCAACACCCACACCCTGACCCCACAAACCCATGGGTGCACTACCCGCAACCAACCACCAAAACCGCACCCAAGACCCAACACAACAAGCGGAAAAAAGCGCGCCCATTCTTACAATAAAAATACATGCATATTTAATACATAGAGCAAGGGAAAATTAGAAGTACAAAGATAAATATGAAGGAATTATTTTCATGACCAGAAACAGAGTAATTTTTCGTAAACCTCGGCTTGTCAGGAGGAATTTTCAATGACGACAAAGGACAAAATAATGCCATCAAAACCTAATACTACGCCAGAATCAAACCAGTTAGAACTCATACGAAGAGGATTTACTGGCACGCGACTACTTTTCCGAGCATTTTATATATGGGGATTAGTTGCTCTTTATAATAAAAAAATAATTAGTCGGAAATACCTTTCCGATTCTTCCTCTTCATTCGGAAAAGCTTTCGTAAAAGCTGCTGAACGACAAAAAGCAGGTCTTATCAAAATCGGCCAACTCGGAAGTCTCCGATCTGATTTAATCCCACAAGAAATCACTGACGAGCTAGCGAAGCTCCAAGACAAAGTAGAGCCTCACCCTTACAGCGAAATCGAGTCACAAATCTTCCAGCAACTCGAAAATGATCCCGAAAATATCTTCGCTTCTTTTGACAAAAATGCCATCGCAGCAGCAAGTCTGGGACAAGTTCACCATGCAGTCCTGCAAAACGGACAAGAAGTTGCAGTTAAAGTCCAATATCCCTGCATTGAAAAAGCTGTTCGAGTGGACATGGCAGTTTTAAAGATTGGAATGCGCATATTCGGCCTACTCACTATCGCCAACACAATGAAAATCTTCGCTGAACTCAACGAGTCGATCCACACCGAAATGGACTATCTCGCCGAGGGCACCGCTGCAGAGGAAATAAATAGAAACCTCTCCGAAGCACCCCAGCTTAAAGACTTGTTTCTTATCCCAAAAATCTATTGGGAACACACACGTCCCAAGGTGCTCACTATGGAGTACCTTCCGGGCATAAAAATCAATGACACAAAAAAACTTGGCGAAGCCGGATTAGAAATCGAAGAAATCCTTACTCACACTGGGCAACTCTTTCTACACCAAATTTTCAAAGATGGGCTCTTCCACGCCGATCCGCATCCTGGCAATCTTTTTGTCGCCAAAGACGGGAAGATCATTCTTTTGGATTTCGGCATGCACCGACGCCTCGAAAATAAGCTACGAGACGCTATTCGACACAACATGATCGCCACTATCACCCGTGATGTAGACCTCTATGCACTGTCCATGATAGAAGGTGGGTTCATCTCCAACGATGATGCCGAGAAAGTACGCGAAATGGCGATCTTTCAATTCGATCCAAAATTCCACAACCTTTCGGCAAAAGAAATCGCCCGCATGGATTTCGGAGAATACTTCATGGGAATGCGCTCCCGTCTCAAAGATATCGAAAGCTTTCAACTTCCCAGCGGAGTTATCATGTGGGGACGGTCTTTAGGACTTCTCATGTCTCTCTTTGGCGAGCTTGCCCCCACCCAAAAACCACTCGATCTCATCAGTTCCTACGTGATCGAGTTTCTCTCCTCAGATTAACTAGTCATTCCACCCTTACAAGTCCATGGGTCCACCACCCGCAACCAACCACCGAAACCGCACCCAACCCCAACCACCACAAACCAACCAGGCCCGACCAACACAGCGGGAACAGAAAAAACAAAAGACCCCGGAAAGACCGAACGGTTTTCTTGTTAATAATCAGAGATCCGCACGCTTATACATAAAAACAGAAAGTAGTAGTCAGAATATAAAAAATTTGCTGTCTGGAATAGAGCACTCGCCAAAGATACATAGTTCAGAAAGAACCACCACATACTCCCCAACAAACAAAACAGCAACAAATAGCCTAGTTACCGGAAAAACAACTCTCCAATTCTCAAACCCGCACAAAAACCGTCAGAAAGAGGACCCTTCACGCTTCTCCAACAGGCGGAGCAAATTCGCTGTCTCAATTGCAGCAAGGGCCACATCCCAGCCCTTATTCCCGTGTTTTGTTCCTGCCCGTTCCAGAGCCTGTTCGATGGTGTCAGTGGTCAGTACACCAAACATAACGGGTTTACGCGTCTCACGCGCGACGGTAGCGATTCCCTTCGCTGCCTCTGCGCACACATAAACATAGTGATCAGTTGCTCCACGGATCACTGCTCCCAGGCAGATGACGGCGTCAATATCATCAGCCTCCGCCAGTGCAGCGGCGACTAGGGGCAGTTCAAAAGCCCCGGGAACCCACACTTGGAAAATGGCGTCTTCAGCAGCACCATGTCGACGCAGACAGTCCAGCGCTCCTTCGGTAAGACGCTCCACGATGGCAGCGTTGAATCGTGATGCCACTACAGCAACTCGCAGCTCACTCGCGTCGAACGACCCTTCAATCACATTCACTTGTTTCTCCTCATTCCAGCCTCAGGACAAAAGAACAAAAAACCCCTAAATCATTATTTCCACTTTCCAACAGCCAGAAGAAAGCGATCTAAAAACACCTGTTGCACCACAAGAAGTTCTCATCCTATTACCGTCTTACGCAGCAAAATGCCAAGAAAACAACAGAAAGTGTCCTGTTTTCTACCCGGTATGAACACCCGGTAAAAGCATGATATGTAAATCCTGCCCTTTCTCAAGAACAGGATCGACATGCAAGGGCACTCAGCGACACTCCACCATAATAATTCGCCGAATAAAAATACTCACCAGCAACAGTCAACAGCTTCATACCCATAAAAACACGATTTTAGTTCCCTCCTGATGCCCGTTCCTCTGAATCGGGAGCAGAAAGACTCGGAGCAGAGGGCAAAGGAGCATCAAAATCGACCACAGTGTCCAGGTTTAAGCCGTCGAGTAAATGACCGAGCTTTGCCTGCTTCGTGCGGAGGTAACGAATATTCTCAGGATGTGTGGGTGTTAACAAAGATTCCCGACCCGTAATTTCCAAACCGTATCCTTCGATTCCTGCCCGTTTTGCAGGATTGTTGGTGAGTAACCGCATCGTGGTTACGCCCAGGTCAACAAGGATTTGTGCACCGATCCCGTAGTCTCGCTGATCCGCTTTAAAGCCCAGTTCCAAATTGGCTTCAACGGTATCACGTCCTCGGTCTTGCAGGCTATAGGCTCGCAACTTGTGCATAAGCCCAATGCCACGTCCTTCGTGACCTCTGAAATACAAAACAACTCCGCAGTCTTCTGCAGCAATACGGTTTAGTGCTTCATTCAGTTGCACACCACAGTCACAACGTTGAGAACCGAAAACATCGCCGGTAAGGCATTCCGAATGGACACGCACGAGCACGTTCTCTTGGTGAGCGACATCTCCCCGCACGAAAGCGACATGTTCCATGTTGTCAAGCAAAGAACGGTAGCCGACAGCTCGGAACTCACCAAAAGTCGTGGGCACTGGCGCTTCGGCTATGAGTTCCACGAGTTTCTCTGCTTGGTGACGAAAACGAATGAGGTCAGCGATTGTTACCATGCACAGGTTGTGTTTGGCAGCGAATGTTTCGAGTTCGCTGCCCCGCGCTAAAGTGCCGTTGTCAGCCATGATCTCACACATGACTGCCCCAGGAAACCTCTCTGCCAACATGGCGAAGTCTACAGCAGCTTCAGGATGACCTGCACGACGCAACACACCCCCTTCAACTGCCCAAACGGGAAAGGTGTGCCCAGGACATCGAAAATCTTCGAGGGTACTTTCCCTGTTCACAAGGCGGGTAACGGTTTCTGCCCGATCTGCTGCTGTGATTCCCGTGCCGTTCGTGACGGCGTCTACCCCGACGCAAAAAGCCGTTTCATTGTTGTCTTTGGTCTTGGCCGCCATCCGGGGAATACGTAAAGCGGAGAGGCGTTTTGCGGACATGGGAACACAGATCAAACCGCGCCCATACATCATCATGAAATTAATTAATTCAGGCGTGACAAGGTCGGCAGCACAAACGAGATTTCCCTCGTTTTCACGGTGCGCGTCGTCCACGACAACGATCATTTTGCCTTGAGAGAGGGCAGTAATTGCCTCAGGAACAGAGGAAAAAGCCGGCAATCGACTGTTTACCGGGAGTATTCCTTCCGCATCCTCCCCATCATCGAGTTGGCTCATACAGGTGTGCCTCCGCCGGCGTCTATTTGTTCCGCTTTCTGCAGGCCAAGTAGACGCTCTACATATTTGGCGAGCACATCAGCTTCAAGATTAACGCTGTCCCCAACATTCCGCTCAGCGAGATTGGTAACTTTCCAGGTGTGTGGAATAACTGATACCGAAAACTGGTCTCGCCCCACGTCAACAATTGTCAAGGAGATGCCGTCCAGAGTGATTGACCCTTTGGGCACACAGTATCGTAGAACAGAGAGGGGGGCTGTGACCTGTACGGACGTGGCGTTAACCGCTGCTTCTATGGAACGGATCTCTCCCATTCCATCAACATGGCCTTGTACAATATGGCCATCAAAACGACCGTCGGCTCGGAGTGGTCGTTCCAGATTCACTTTGTCGCCTAAAGACAAAGTCCCAAGAGAACTGACGCGTAGCGTCTCTTCCATCACGTCAGCAGTGAATTCTCCATTTTCTGCTGCAATGACGGTGAGACATACGCCATTCACCGCGATCGAGTCGCCAATCGACACATCAGAGAGGGTCTCGATGGCCCTAATTCGCAGCAGTTTACCCGCTTCATTTCGGTCAGCAGAGAGAAGTGTTCCAGTTTCCTGGATGATCCCAGTGAACATGCCCGCATTCTGCCACGGATGAGACGCTTAGCGCCAAGCAGGCCAGATCCAGAAAAATCAGCTTCTTATCCAGAAACTCTTGAAGTCGGAAAAACCCTGGTCCAGGGCAAGATTTTCTTCTTTCTCCCTTTTCTTGCTGTTCTCTGAAATGGCGCAAGAAAACACTGGAAAGAAAGCTCTATTGGCCTCGCGGCAACAAGGTGAGCTGCCCATTCACGCTGTCCGAATAAAAACCTCTTGAGCAATACAAAGAAGCAGACCAGGGAAAACTCATCGGTTCACAGGCAGATAGACAAGACGCAAATCATCACCGAAACGTTGAAGGTCCTGCAAACGCAGACGGGTGAAGTCGTCAACCCGTGCAGGAGCCGACCCGGCAAAAGCACTCAGCGCTGTCTCACCTCCTGCCACCATTCCTCCCACATATATGACTAGCTTGTCCCAATGCCCTGTACGCAGCACATTTCCGGCAAGATCGGCGCCACCTTCGATGAGAAGCTGGAGCACTCCTCGTTTTCCCAGCAGATGGCAGAGAAAATCGAGGTCCACTCCTCCTTCTGGCCCCGGATCTGCTTGCACAACTTCAGCTCCTGCTTTTTCCCACGCGATCCGCTGGGAGGTTGGGGCGTCGCACGTCACGATGAGAGCTTCCCCTGGCGCGCACAGAAGGGCTGCATCTGAGGGCACACGCCCGCGTGCATCGACGACGACGCGCAAAGGCTGCACGCAATCTTCGTGGGCAAGAGCAGGGATCCGCACTGTGAGCTGGGGATCATCGGCAAGGACGGTCCCGGATCCTACGAGAACAGCATCGCTATCGTGCCGGAGACGGTGTACGTCTGCACGCGCTTCTTTTCCAGTGATCCATTTCGAAGAACCATCAGGAGCAGCAATCCGCCCATCAACAGTCACTGCCGTCTTCAGAACGACAAGCGGATATCCCGTTCGCCGGTGGTGCAAGTAGGCATCGATTTGGGCTGTCGCTTCGGCAGCACACACCCCGAGGTCTACTTGCAGACCTTTTTTCCGGAGAAGGTCTATTGAACGACCTGCGACATGCTCGTCGGGGTCAAGCTGGGCAACAACCACGCGTTGCACTCCCGAGGCGAGGACTGCTTCCACACAGGGTGGTGTACGCCCTTGGTGACAACAGGGTTCCAGGGTCACGTAGAGAGTACCTCCACGCGCGCGTTCTCCCGCCTGTAAGAGAGCTTCTCGTTCCGCGTGAGGAGTGCCGGCTTTTCGGTGCCGGCCTTCTCCCACAACTATTCCCGTTTTATCGAGAACTACCGAACCGACCTGCGGGTTTGGAGATGTGTGTCCTCGCGCCCGCTCCGCCAGGTCGATCGCACGCCGCATAAAAGTCTCGTCGAGCTCCGTTCCGGAATTCGTTACAGATCCTGTCATCGAGTTCGCAATGGGGCTCGCCTGGACGGCGTCAAGTTCGCCTTCACCTGACATCTGTCCTCGCTCTCATTCCCTCGCTCTCAAGGCGGGTGTCACTCATTCGCTGTTTCGTTTCGTTGTCATTGTGGCGTTTCTGTTGGATAACGCACGAGAAACCGTCGCATTGTGCCCGTCGCTTTCAAGAAACCAACATGCCGACGGGTTGTGCCATGGCAGGAGCAGACTTCGCTATCTCGAAGTCTGCATCGATATCTTTATCTTTTCAGGGGAGTTGCCGACCGCATCTCGTTTTATGGGGTTTTGGAAACGGCCCGAAAATTAATTGAGCAGGGGCCATTTCCTGTCTGGTTTTTTGGTTTTCCTTGCAAACCGTGTATGCAATAGCCCAGAACTTCAGAAACACAGACCAAAAGCATCGTGATAATTAACACTCTTTTTTTCTTATTGGCAACAGGTGCTGTGCTCTTCGCAGCCCATCGCGTCAGCCTTTGGCTTCATCCGGACAGGCCTTGGACCCGCCTCCTTGACGCTGCGGTAATCGCTGTTCTCGAAGTCGTGCTGCTCTCTCACCTTTTTGGAAGTGTGGGCCTACTGCGTCCTGGCTTTCTCCTCGTGGGGGCTGTCTTCCTCGCCGGGATTGCCTGGCGTTTTGTTCCGAAACCCACTGTGACAGGTTTTTTCCGCTGGCTTCTTCCTCCCTGGGTCACGCTGGCTTTGGCAGTATTTGGGACAGGCATGCTTGCGGTCACGCTTGGTCGCCCCACCACAGGGCTAGATACGCTGCAATATCACTATCCGCTTGTTGCAGAATGGATCGCCGCCACCGACCTTACAACCCCTGTCACCTTTGGCATCGGCAACTACGCGTGGTACTACCCCTCCAACATAGAACTCACCCATCTTTGGACTGTGATCTGGTTTCAGCAGGACTTCCTCATCTCCTTGGTCTCCTGGGTATTTTTCGGACTGGCAATCGCTGCAGTCGCCGGGGTCGTACGGCGGCTCGGTGGGAATATTCTCACTGGCACCCTTACAGGCGTAGGTTTCGTAACTCTTCCCACCATTTGGGGATCTCAAATCCGCTCGGGACAAGTGGACCTGGCGGTGAGCGCCTTCCTTCTTCTTGGAGTGTTCTACTTTCTCGGATACCGAGATGAACGTCACACAAAAGATGCCGCGATGGGAGGCCTATGCCTCGGGCTCGCAGCAGGATCAAAATACATTGCCCTCCCGCAGGCGCTCCTGATCGGCTTCTTATTCCTGATGGGAATGCTCTGGCTAGCTCGCCACAAAGAGATATCTTCCACCCAGGTCGCAAGGGTTTTCAGCGTGATGGCCCTGGCCACTGCAACCGCCGGCTCATTCTGGTATCTTCGCAATTGGCTACAAACCGGAAGTCCTCTGTATCCCGTCAGCCTGCTTGGAGAACAAATGGCCTACGGGCCAGTTCCTGCAGAGAGCATCGACTTCACCATCTTGGACTATCTCATCCAGCTTGATTTTCATCGCTGGATTCTTATGTCCTGGCCCCTACTCACCTGGGTTGGAGGTGCCATCGCCGTCGCTGCTCTCTTTGTCCTGCCTTTCTGGGCAATCCGTTCTTCCCAGGCATCCGATCGCCCCGATGGTTTCCTCCTTGTTGCCTGGGTCCTGCCTTTTCTCTCTTTCATCGCATATCTCATCACTCCCACCAGCGCAGGAGGACCAGAAGGACTTCCCGCGCTCTTTGCTCCGAATATCCGCTATGCCATACCTTTTCTGGCGTTCGGCGTTATTGGTGCAATCACTGCGACGGCCACAACCCGTCCCTCACGCGGACAAACACTCGCTTTCATTCTTGTGCTCTCAAACCTTGCCCATCTCGGACTGCGATTCCTTGGCCTCCCCTTCGGCGGCCCTCTTCCCGCGGAAACCCTTTTGCAAGGTCTTGTCCTTGGAGTACTTGCGACAGCTGCCGGCTTCACTGCCTTCTCGCTCATACGCACAATAGATTTCACCCAGCCACTTGTGAATAGGGCCGGGGTCGTCATTTTGGCAACCGGAAGCCTCGCCGGAGCTTTCTCTGCCCACCACTTCTCCATCGACCAGCGTTTCGGCTTTGTCAATAACGACTACGGACGAGCTGCCTTCCAATATCTCATACCAAAACTCGAAGCGGAACACCCCGAAGGCGTCACTATCGCCCATTCAGGCCTCGCCCACAACTACCCCCTTTATGGCTCCAAACTCCAAAACAAGGTTCTTCTCTCCGCCAAAACCGACAAGCACGCGGGAACTCCGCGTGCTTTTGCAACAGCACAAGAGTTCTATACCTGGACATGCACACATGCAGTTGACTGGGTTGTTGCCCGAGACGACATCCTCATTGCCCAAATTGACGACGAAGAACTCCTCGAAAGAGCGGGAACTTCCAAAGAGGAGATCGAAACTGCGATTGAGGAACTCGGCGGTGACGGAGTCGAACCAGAAGAGGCACAATGGGCAAAAGAAAACCCGGCACTCTACATTCTTGACCACAGAGATGGGAACACCCACATCTTCCAGGTCGACAAGACCGAATGCCCCTGATCTCTCTTCTGCGGGCCATTTTCAGATGGCTACCCCGCAATAGCCACCCCACGACCGGCCAAGCCACCCCGCCAGACCCCTCACACCCTGACCAGGGCCAAACAGATTCGCAGCATCAGACAGGCTGTGGCATCCCCTCTCCCCTCGCGGAGAGCTGTCCCAACGCCGCCACCACATGTTCTGCTTCCCGGGCGCTTATACCCTTCCATGCCGACGCGGAAAATGCATCAACAAGCAAGTCGATATCTTCTTGCACTTGAATACCACGTTTTGTAAGCAAACCGTTCTCTATGTATCCCCCTGCGGCAAGTTCCTGAAATATCCTGTTGGGATCGACCTCCCAGAAACTCATCAAAGGGTGCCCAAAGGGAGAAAGACCACCCCACATCTGCGACAGCACAAGCGCCGCAGGTCCCGAGAGACCTGCGCCTGTTACCGCGAACACATGTCCCGCAAATCTGTGCTCTCGCAGCACATTAGCCGCCCATGCCAGTTGTCCTGCGATGGAAAGCGGAGAAGGCACCGCTTTACATGCAGCAGCCAAGGGACGACCATCGAAATCCGCCCGCTCGACCGCAATACGCAGCACCTCCGCCAAAAAAGAGGTTTCTGGACGCTCAGCCCAACAGTAATCGGCAAAAAGAGAGACGCCGTCCTGGTACTGCCTCGCAAAAACTGCGAAATCCACTTTTTCACGTGCTGTCCGGATTGCCCCTTCCACAAGAACAATCGGTAAAAAACCAAACAATGAGGAAAGGGCCTCTATTGGAGTGCTTCCCATCGGAGCAACACGTGCCGCCACATATGCTTCAGCCGGAACAGCCAGCCCGGCTTCTTTACAAGGTAGAGAAATTTCAGGCCGATCAAGGCGATACCAAATCTGGCCTAAGCCTTCGATCCCCTGCCCAAGTGCCCGCATCAAGCTGGTCTCGGCTACCGACATGGAATCTCTCCTCCGGCAGCGAAGTCAGCGCAAAAATGCCAACTTCGCAAAAATACCGCGTCCTCACAATGGCCCTCCCCTTTCATCGACACTCTGACATACGATGTAAAGAAAAAATCGCTTCCCACTACAAAGGAACAGCCCAGTGGCTTTTTGGGACACAGTAAAAAACATAGCTGACCAAGGATCAGTAAAACTCGACGAAATGCAGTACCGGCACCAGATGGATGTGCTTGCTAAAAAACTCGGCTACCTCACTTACCAAGAACAATGCGGTACCCTTCCTCCTCCAAACGCTGTGAAAAAGCTCGTACATGATCTTTATGAGCTCGATCTCGCCATCTACAGAATCCAACACTCAAAATGGGAAGCCGAAACTGCAGGCTCCCGCCGGCCTAATCAGGAGGAAGAAAACCCATCTCCCCAACAAGAACCTCTCCCCGGGAGTATCCCGCATCTACAAAATCCCGAAGAGAGCAGTTCCTCCACTTCCCAAAACACCCAACAAACGGCAAACAGCACCCCACTACCTCCCCACACGCCTCCAGATACTCCTCTCCCAGCTGCGACATTCCCCGCTCAAGTGTCACCTCAGGAAAAAAATCAGCACGAAACAGTACCGGAAGAAACTGGCATATCTCCAGCATTTTCCGAAAGTACAAATACTCCCGACACAGCACCCAACCCAGACACCCAATCTCCACCACATGCATAACCTTCTCCCTCTCAATCAGAGAAAAGGTCGGCAAAAAAACGGCCATTAAAAAGACGCAACACCTAGGGTTTTTCCGATTTCTGAGAGGTCAAACAGCACAACAGCAAAGGCAAAGCCCCCATCATGCGTGATACTCACAGACGCTGTCACCGGATACTGCCCGTCAGCAGTTCTCAACTCTGGATCTACAGCAAGAGAAGGCGCTCCCGTTTCTAATTTACATACTTCAACGGCATGCCACGCGCAGGCACGACCAAGTGCCTTACGTACAGCTTCTTTTACCGCAAAACGGGCAGCAAAATGCAGGGTCGGATCAGCTTTCCTCTGGCAATACGCACGTTCACTTTCCGTAAACACCCGCTCTACAACTCGCGGATGCCGCTTCATTACCTCGCGAAAACGCCCAACATCCACAAAATCGGCGCCGAGCCGGGAAGAAGAAGCAGGCAGAGGCCGGAGCAGATTAGGCATCTTCGCCTTCTGTTTCCATTCCTTCTTTCAGACCGTGCAACGCCCCTTCGATGATTTTGCCGGCAATAGCATCCTTCATTTTCTTGGGAAGAGGGACTTTGAGATCTGCCTCTAGTCGGTATGTGCATTCTGTCGAACCATCGCCTAGATCGACGAGTTCGTACACACCGTCAAGGCGTTTTAGCATCTTCGAATCGACCAGCGTGTGGGTTATTTCTCCAGGAGGATTGATATGATACGACAAGGTGTACACAATCGACGCGCCGAACCCCTCCACTTCATAGAGCACTGTTGCATCGGCGTTCCGTTCGCCTTCCAAAATCTCTGAGTGTTTTATGCTACCTGACGAGCTATTTGCCCAATAGGTAAGTCGGTGCAATACATCCTCACGCGCCCGCGCGATCCGCACCGTATCTGACACGAAATCTGCCATTTCAGCCTCCCGACAAAAACCTGCAACTCCGACAATTTTTTCCTGCGCACCCTGACCGGATAGGACATCCCACTTCCACGCAATTGCTTTCCGTTTTCTCGGTCTCAGGATCAAATCGGCCTCAGCATCGAAGTCTGTTTTCCAACCCCCGAAAGACAATCCCAGATCCACCGGATATCCAGCCAAGAGATCTGCCGTCAACCACATGGCAAACAAATCTGAAGTCGGTTTTCTCTCACCTACGCAGAAACATCATTGCCTGCTTTATCGTGCAAAATCCTTACAAGACGGGATCTGAGCAGTTCCTGGTTCTTCGACCAAACGACGCTGCACTTCATCCACAATTCCTACAGGAATGGCCAACCCTTGGCCAGACTCCAACAATGCCCGCACAATACCGACAACACGCGCATTCTCATCAAAAACAGGCCCCCCTGAATTACCAGGTGCCACTTCATTACTCATGACGAGACTACGAACTCCGTCAACTTCTCGGTATTCAAGCAGGGAGCCCGTACTTTTACGAAGCCTGCCGCCCCCAGGATAACCAACAACAAAAAGAAAAGTGCCATCCAGGGGGTCTGATATCGCGAAGCGGGCAATAGCAGCACGACCACCTCCAGTGAGGTCCCCTTCCACTCGCACAAGAGCCAAATCCTCCGTCACGGTTGCATCGAGCACACTCGCAGCAAAAGTCTCCCCATCCCATAGGGTGATTTCAACTTCTTCCGCGCCTGCAATCACATGGGCGTTCGTCAACAAAAGATCGGGGGCAGCAATCACGCCGGATCCCACAGAAACAGCGTTACAACCAAAATTTCGCACTCGCACAGTCACCTGTTTGGCTTCCCGAAGCGGCAAACCCACTAACAATTCATCTGTACGACCGTAGGCAGGAATCTCATCGTCATACGCAAACAGAGAACAGGCAGCGAGACCTCCTCCAACACACGTGAGAACAACGGTAAAAGCACACCACCACAGCAGTTTGCCTGCCTGCATGCTCCTCCCTTTCAGGGACACGGGAACATGCGAGAGGTGCGAATACCACTGCTCTCCCTGCAATCGGTCATTCACAATCCAGACAATCGCTCAGCAAGACGATGCCCAAGCTGACACTGCTCAACGGCTTTGTCAGCTTGCTTTTGCGTTTTCCTGCTCACATCATTGTTCGTCATATCCCTGACCACCACAGCATATCCCTGTGCACAATCACGATAAGCAGTCGCAATCTGAGCAAGTTGCCGAGCCTCGGCATTGAGATCCCGCGTCACACCCACAAGATTCTGATTCACTTGTTTGAGCATGATCTGTTCGTCTTCAACAGCGGCTTTTGCAGCGGCAAGGCCCTCTTGCCAGTCTTCAAGAACCTGTAGCGTCTTTTCGTTCGCTTCGAAGGCGACAGCAATACGACGGAACTCATTTTCCGCAATCTCGGCACGATCATGCCAGCGCATTGCCAAAAACCATCCGTACACACCAGCGCTTATAAGTGCAAAACAAAAAAGGACCAGTACCCAACGCCGCGAATGAGCTACAGGGAATCGGGCTTCATTTTCCCTGTTCGCCGGGAGTACTTCGTTCGAGTGAAAAGAAGCGGAAGAGTCCATCAGAGACAAGGCTAGGGCCAACGGATTCCCGTTGGCCCTAAAAAAATCAGGTCACTTCCCAAGTACCACCTGAAGCGAAAAGCGCCGCAAGATCGCCCGGACCTTGCCGTTCTCTCGCATCAATCAGCTGTTGCTGTACCACTTGACCATAAGTTTGACGCTGTACAGACCGAAAAATTCCCAAAGGCGTGGGGCCAACAGGAGTGTGCGCAAGACGGCTCAACGCAAACGCCTGGCTTGGATCAAGACGATCTGCCCGATGCACCGCAATGGCGTCTTCACCTACATCGGCCACATCAACAATTTTCGCGACCCCTTCTGGCGTAAATATCACACCTCGCTCATTCTCCACACCAAAACGAATGGGCTTGCCATCTGTAAGACGAATTTGGTTGGCATCACGTGTCGACTTCGAAACGACAGCATCAAATGCCTTGTCGTTGAAAACGTTGCAGTTCTGGTAAATCTCAACGAAAGATGTGCCTCGGTGCTCATGCGCCGCCCGCAACACTTCGAGTGTATGTGGACGGTCCATATCCATAGTCCGTGCAACAAAAGTCGCCTCGGCCCCAAGAGCCAAACTCACAGGTGAAAATGGGTAGTCCACAGATCCCATAGGACTAGATTTTGTAATCTTTCCCATTTCGCTTGTCGGTGAATACTGCCCCTTGGTGAGGCCGTAAATCTGATTGTTAAAGAGAAGAACTTTCACATTCACATTACGGCGCATCATGTGAATCAGATGATTCCCGCCAATCGAAAGAGCGTCCCCGTCTCCGGTAATCACCCATACGTCAAGGTCAGGACGGGCTACAGCGATTGCTGTGGCAATCGCAGGAGCACGACCGTGGATGCTGTGCATGCCATACGTGTTGATGTAATAGGGAAACCGGCTAGAACAACCGATCCCCGAAATGAAGACCGTTTTCGAGCGGTCAGCCGCTATCTCCGCCAGAAAGTTTTGCACAGAAGCCAAAATAGTGTAGTCCCCACAACCAGGGCACCATCGGACTTCCTGATCAGACTGGTAATCCTTACGGGTGAGTTTCACCGGGGTTGCCTGGACCATGTCAGATCATCTCCCAAATCTTTGCCTCGATCTCAGCGATCATGAATGGCAGACCAGCAATTTTGTTAAACCCTTGCGCATCGACCAGAAAATCAGCACGTAGAAGCCGAAGCAAATGGCCGGTGTTCATTTCGGGGACAAGTATTTTGGAGTGAGAACGCAACACTTCCGCTGTATTTGCGGGGAAAGGATTGAGGTAACGGAAGTGAGCGTGCGCAACCTTGGCGCCCTTCTCACGAGCTTGGCAAACTCCTTGGCGCACAGCGCCAAATGTGGAACCCCAGCTAACTACCAGGAGTTCCGCGTCGCCGGTAGGGTCGTTCACTTCCAGCGGAGGAATATCATTTGCGATACCCTGCACCTTTTTCACACGTGTGAGAACCATATACTGGTGGTTATCAGGATCGTAACTGATATTACCAGTACCATCCTGTTTCTCAAGCCCGCCGATACGGTGTTCAAGCCCGGGAGTTCCTGGGATTCCCCAAGGTCGTGACAGGTTTTCATCACGAAGGTAGGGCCAAAAAACTGCCTCGTCATTCTCATCCACATGGTTGGGAGCCGTGGCGAAATGTACTGGCATCTCCGGGAGATCTTCTACATTCGGCAAAAGCCATGGCTCAGAACCGTTCGCCAGATAACCATCTGTCAACAGAATGACCGGCGTCATGTACTTCGTCGTGATGCGCACGGCCTCCATCGCAAGATAGAAACAGTCACTCGGTGTCTGTGCCGCAAGGACGGGCACAGGCGAATCCCCATGACGCCCGAACATCGCCATCAACAGGTCTGACTGCTCCGTTTTTGTGGGAAGACCCGTTGAGGGCCCCCCACGTTGCACGTCAATCAGCACAAGCGGGAGTTCCAGATGGAGAGCAAGGCCGAGGGCTTCACCTTTCAGCGCCACACCCGGTCCTGATGTGGCGGTGACGCCAAGTTGCCCCGCAAAAGAAGCCCCAATCGCCATACAAATGGCGGCAATCTCGTCTTCGGCTTGAAGAGTTCGCACGCCAAAATTCTTATGACGGGCAAGCTCATGAAGAATATCCGAGGCAGGCGTAATTGGATAGCTAGCGTATAGAAGTGGCAACTTTGAAAGATGCGCAGCAGCGATCAAGCCATATGCTGTCGCAGGATTTCCCTGAATCGATCGGTACGTTCCGGGTTTCAGCTGAGCAGAAGGAACATCGTAACGATGTCCGATGACTTCCGCTGTCTCAGCAAAATTATACCCGGCTTTCAAAGCTGCCAAGTTCACCTCGACAACCGACGGGCTCTTTCCAAATTTTTGTTTTGTCCACTCGATGGTCGGCTCAATAGGGCGAGTGAACATCCACGAAACGAAACCCAAAGCGAAGAAATTTTTCGACCGTTGCGCTTCCCGTCCCTTCGCTCCCAAACCCTTCGCCGCTTCTACAGTAAGCCTGGTCATTGGAACACGCACAAGCTTGAAATCTGCCAGTGTATCATCTTCAAGAGGATTCGATGAGTAACCCGCTTTTTTCAGGTTTCGCTCATCAAAAGCATCCTCGTTGACAATGAGCATTGCCCCTTTGTCAAGATCATTCACATTACTCAGCAAGGCAGCAGGGTTCATTGCCACAAGAGCCGTAGGCCGGTCCCCTGGAGTCAATACCTCATGGTCACCGAAGTGCACCTGGAAGGAAGAAACTCCAGCAAGAGTCCCGGCAGGAGCACGGATCTCTGCGGGATAATTGGGAAATGTCACCAGGTCATTTCCCAAGACCGCGGACTCTATAGTGAAACGGTCCCCGGCAAGCTGCATGCCGTCACCCGAGTCTCCAGCAAATCGGACGACAATCTCATCCTTGACTTCACTGGCAGGTGCCTGCGAAGTCGTGGTCTGATTCGACACGACGTTGTATCTCACTTTCTGTTGCGAACACCATTGTTCGCCGATGCTCCGAAAGAACGGCGCGGTAAGAAACTCTCTTCGCAACCGTTATTCACATAATCTCGCGACGAGACGCTAACCACTTGGGAAGGATATCCACCTTGTCGAGCAGATTCTTGTCGAGCAGATCTCGTTCAGCAGATCACCGGATACTCTGGCTAGAGAAAACCAAAAACCCAGAACGCGGGACAGGTTAGCTGCATGGCTCCACGCGTAAAACCCATCCGCCCCAATACAGGGCAAACGCTTCCCGCTTTTCGAAAACATACGGATAGCAATACCGCAGTTTTGCCACTCTTTGCCTGACAATGAAGCAGATCGTCAAAAACAAGGGCATCACGACATATCAGCCGTACCACTCTAAACGCCCCTCTCCCGACGTTCCTGATCCACTCCGAATAATACCCGAACTGCCTAGAAAAAAGCCCGCCTTTGGAGCATCTCCTAGGAAGACACAAAATCTAGCCAAGTGCTCTACAATCCCATTGTGCCCGAACTTCCCGAAGTTGAAACTATCCGCAAAGGCCTTGCAGCCGTCCTTCCAAATCGAATCGTGCAAAAAGTTTTCGTGCACGACTCTCGCCTCTGGCGTCGTACCGGCCAGGACCCTACCCCAGCTCTTGAGAAAACTCGCATTATTTCTGTAGAAAGACAGGGCAAATGGCTTTTCTGTCCGCTCGACAGTCCACACCTTAGCACAGGCACAATTCTTGCCGCTCACCTGCGCATGTCAGGGAAATTCCTTGTCGACAAAACTGAAAATTCCGCCACACACGAACGACACGATTTATCGCACCTGCGCGCCACCCTCCTTCTTTCAGATGCATACCGCGTGTCATTTGTTGACACCCGCCGATTCGCCGAATTCCTGATTTTCACACCAGAAACAGGCAAAACACTCCGCGCTCGCCTTGGTCCTGACGCACTCAATATCAGTACCGAGACGCTCTTCTCCGCCTTTCAAGGACGCAAAGGAACGCTAAAAGCAGCCCTCTGTAACCAACATCTCATCGCAGGAATTGGCAATATTTACTCTGACGAGGCCCTATGGCGCGCAAAAATGCGCTGGGACCGTCCCGCAGGACACTTGAGTAAAAAAGATGCCGAAACATTATCATTCCACATTCGTTCCGTCCTCAAAGAAGCCATTGTTGCAGGCGGAACAAGCGCAAAAGACGGACTTTACAGGGGAGTCAACGAAGAAAAAGGCTGGTTCGCACTCCAACTCGATGTATATCAAAGAACAGGGTACCCCTGCCCCCGTTGCAGCACTCCCATAGAGCGCCGGCAGCGGGGCGGATCCGCCACACACTTCTGCCCTACATGCCAGCAGTCATAGGTCGTGCACAGTTCCCGATTCGCCGGCAACCCATCTACAGCAAACGAACAACCTACCGAACAACCTTGCGAACAACCTTGCGAACAACCTTGCGAACAACCTTGCGAACAACCTTGCGAACAACCTTGCGAACAACCTTGCGAACAACCTTGCGAACAACCTACCGAACAACCTACCGAACAACCTTGCGACTACTGCCCCATCATCCAACTGCCAAACACAAAACATCGGCCCCTGCACATGACCTCTCACCCCTGGCTTTACTCCTCACTTCACCCCTGAGTTCGGGCGTTCGCTTCACGCGTTTGCAGGAGTATTCTGCGAGACCGACAAGCTCGTCCGATCCACTTCATTCACAGGAAGTGCCCAATGGAACTCTCGCGATTCCCTCTCCCATTCTGCGAGAATTGCCTCCGCCCGCACGGAAGCAGTCAGATCAAAGTGACACTCGAGTAGACTCCGCACTCGTTGCAAAGCCGCAAAATCAGGACGCACAAGACGCACAAGCGAAAAATTAACTTTCGAGAACAGCGTCTGGTCCATCCCGTGAATAAAGATTTCTCCCCCTGTCATCCCTGCTCCCATATTCGCCCCCACAGAACCAAGCACAAGAATCGTCCCGCCTGTCATGTACTCAGCACAGTGCAGTCCCACTCCTTCAACAACAGCGATAGCGCCACTATTGCGCACAGCGAAACGCTCCCCTGCGGAACCAGCACAAAAAAGTTGTCCGCCTGTCGCCCCGTACAAAACGGTGTTCCCCATAAGACAGGGGTCTCCAGCATCATTTTGCGGCGGGCGAATCACGATCCTCCCCCCGGTCATGGCTTTGCCCACATAGTCGTTCGCTTCCCCGGTAAGAACGAGTTCAACTCCCCGCGTCAGAAAAGCCCCAAAGCTCTGACCAGCAGATCCATCAAACTGAACCGTCACATGGCCAGGTGGAGTGTCTTCGCCAAACTCCAGAGCAACCGCCCCGCCAAGGGCCGCTCCCACCGTGCGATCACTGTTTCGAATCTTATAGGAGAAATGACTTTTGTCTCCTTCCCAAAGCGGACGAAAGGCGTCTGCAGCCAGCTGGTCACCAAGCATCGACCGGCGTCGTTCAATGGGCACCTCGCCCGTAAAGCCATCCACTTCCCGCAAGTCGTGATACGGCTGTACATTCAAAAGAGGAGACACATCGAAAGCGTCAATGCGAGGATCTCCCGTAAACCGTCTCCACAGCAGATCGGTTCTACCTGTCGCCTCCTCAAGGGAGGAGAGACCCAGAGAAGCCAGTATGCTGCGTACTTCCCCAGCCACACACTCCATATAAAAAGCAACCATTTCAGGAGTGCCGGCAAATTTGGAACGCAGATGCGGACGCTGCGTCGCGATACCTGCCGGACAAGTATCGCGGTTACAAGCCCGTACCATGATACACCCTTCGGCAATCAAGGCTGCCGTTCCAAAAGCAAACTCATCGGCACCAAGCAACGCAGCAATCACCACGTCTCGTCCGGTTTTAAAGCCTCCATCCACAGACAAACGAACTCGGTTACGCAACCCTCGGTCGGTCAAAACCTGATGTGCTTCCGCCAGCCCCAACTCCCAAGGCATGCCTGCATGTTTGATTGAGCTCAGCGCGCTCGCCCCTGTGCCACCAGTGCAGCCCGAAATATGCACAGCATCAGCAAAGGCTTTTACCACACCCGCAGCGATTGTCCCCACCCCATACACCGACACAAGTTTCACCGCCACTTCGGCCCATTTATTCACCTGTTTCAGATCGAAAATCAGCTGTGCAAGGTCTTCGATCGAATAAATGTCATGATGGGGAGGAGGAGAGATCAAGGTCACACCCGGCTGGGTACGGCGCAAACGCGCAATCTCTTCTGTCACTTTATGACCAGGAATCTGTCCGCCCTCTCCAGGCTTCGATCCCTGTGCCATCTTGATCTGGATCTCATCCGCGTACACACAATATTCTGGGGTCACCCCAAACCGACCTGACGCAATCTGTTTGATCGCAGAGTTGCGGTCCCGCGCCGTCCCTTTCGTAAAAAACCGATCTCGTGCTTCTCCCCCTTCGCCACAATTCGAACGTCCCCCGACCATATTCATCGCCAACGCCAACGTCTCATGTGCCTCACGTGACAAAGCCCCATGCGACATCGCTCCTGTCGAAAAACGCCGCAAAATATGAGAAGCAGGAGCTACTGCCGTCACAGACAAGGGATGCTCGACCTTGGCAAACTCCAACAGATCATGGACCTCTGTTGGGGGACGTCCATTCACAAGGGAAGCAAACTCTTCATACAAAGCAATGTCTCCGACCCGCACCGACGCCTGGAGTTTGTGCGCTGTCGCAATCTCTCCCATACGCGGGGGGTCTGGAAGCGGGAAAAGGTCCTCCGGCTGCTGACCTCTTTCGTCTTTTCTTCGCAAAATCCGCTTTTTTCGCATGTCATCTTGCACAATGGCAGTCGTTGCTGCCACAGATTCTTCGCTGTTGCCTGCCTCTTGGCGTGCTGAACGCGCAACACTGATAGCAATACGCTGTTTCTTCTCTTGGGTACTTGTCTTTTCTCGATCAGACACAAATCCAATGGCTTGGTGCAGACGCTCCACTACTTCAGGGTTATTGGCGTGATATTCACCCGTCCGGCGATAACGAAACAGCCCTGGGGAAACGAGGCGGCTGCTGTCGTACAGGGCACTCGCGTGCCGTTCCAGCACTTCGGACGCGATTTGTTGTAAAGAAATGCCGCCAAGGCGCGACGGGGTTCCGGAAAAACAGAGTTCCATGACGTCTTGCCCGAGTCCAATCGCCTCAAAAATCTGTGCACCCCGATACGAGTCAACCGTAGAGATGCCCATCTTTGACATGATTTTTCGGACACCATCTTCTATGGCAGCCTGAAAACGTTCTTGCGCAAGACCAGCCGTCATATCATGTCCGACCCCGCCTGCATCCGATATCGTAACAACAGATTCAAGAGCGAGGCGAGGACACACAGCATCTGCCCCATAGCCCAACAATGCCGCCATATGGTGGGAATCTCGCACCTCGTCAGTATCGACAATGAGGCTGACACGCATGCGCAGTCCTTGCTGCACAAGATGATGTTGGACTGCACCAAGCACAAGCAAAATCGGAATCGGTACTCGCTCTCGATCGTACCCCATGTCAGTTAAAACGAGAATGCCGACTCCGCCATGGATCGCTTGTACAGCTTCGTCGCATACTGACAGGACAGCTGCCCGCATGCCCTCCTCTCCCGCAGACACCTGAAAAGTGGCATCAAGCACCGCCGCTTCAAAGGGCCGCGTCGCAGGATCAGTCAACCATTTCACTCCACTGGGCGAAAGGAAAAAAGTTGAGCTTTCCACGAGCTGCGCCGCTTCAAGACGCTCTGAAAGGAGGGCATCCCGCGGACCAAGACAGGTACGAAGACTCATGACAAGTCGTTCACGAATATGGTCAATAGGAGGATTAGTGACCTGCGCAAACGCCTGTTTTAGGTAATGATGGATAGGACGGGAAAAAGAAGAAAAATTCGGAAGAGGAGTATCGTCCCCCATCGCGAAAACAGGTTCCTTACCCTCTAACACCATTGTCTTCAGGATGACAGACAAATCTTCAGTTGTATAACCATATACAGCTTGACGTTCCAACAAGTCGGCACGTGTTTCGTACAGCCGCTCCACAACGGGTTTCTGCATAAGACCAGCTTCAACCCATTTGCCGTAGGGCACAGCCTCTGCAAGACGGTCTTTCACTTCTTGATCATAAAAAACACCGGGAGCAGAAACCGCCGGCGTCCTTTGCTGTAAGGCAGCACTCTGGCCAGGGAGAGCAGGAACGGCCACATGCGGGGCAGTAGAATGCACAAGAAGCATCTCTCCGGGACCAAGACGACCTCGACGTACGCTCTTTCGCTCCGACAGATCGACTGCCCCGACTTCAGAGCACACCACGATAACTGAATTATCCGCAACAGACAAGCGTAAAGGCCGCAAACCATTACGATCAAGGCGTGCCACCACTTTTCGCCCGTCCGTCGCAATTACTCCAGCAGGGCCATCCCAGGGCTCCATTACACAAGCGTGATACCGATAGAAATCGATCACTGCAGGCGGAAGGTCTTCAGCGACTTCCCAGGCTTCAGGAAGCAACATCAGCATGGCATGTTCGACAGACCTCCCTCCTCTGACCAACAGTTCCACAGTGGCATCGAGCTTTCCGGAATCAGAAGTTTCCGGATCCAATACAGGAATCAGCACGCTTTCATCTTGAATATAAGACGGAAATCCAAGTGATCCTTCTCGAGCAATCATTCGATTATGGTTGCCGGTAATCGCATTAATCTCGCCGTTATGACAGAGGTGACGATAGGGTTGTGCCCGCTCCCAAGAAGGAGCAGTATTCGTACTAAAACGCATGTGGAAGATTCCAAATTCCACTGAAAACCGCTCATCTCGCAGGTCCGGATAAAAAGTAGCGAGGGCATCTCCAGGAGACAATGCTTTATACACAATCGTATGAAATGACATGGATGCCACATAAAAACGGTGCCCACATCCTCGCATTACACACTCGGCCCGCTTACGTGCGCAATATGCACGGATCTCCGCTCTTTCTTCTGAGACACCGAGCTGCGTCACACGAAAAAACATCTGCTCAAAAGAGGGGGCAGAACAACGCGCAAGACGGCCAAGCCGGTCAATCTCCACAGGAACAGAACGCCACCCCAGTACTTCGAGTCCTTCCGCAACACACGCCGCTTCCAAAGCCTCGCGGGCCCGAAGACGAGAAATATCTCCCAAGCGTCCCGCGTCCGAAGACAGAAAAACCATCGCCACACCCACTGGTCTCTCATCCAAAGAAACCGCTGCTTCTCCTTCTTCTTCACGCGCTTCACACAGCAAACTACAAAACATCTCCTGGGGAAAAGGCAGAAGAAGTCCGGCTCCATCAGAAGTTTTGGCATCCGCAGCCATAGCGCCACGATGTCCGACACCACGCAGACCTTCCAACGCCAATTCCAGGATCTCAGGTCTCGCTTGACCCTGCGTATCTGCTACGAACCCGATACCACACGCGTCTCGGTCAACATTTTTCTCATACATCTCACGGCTTCCAGTAAACCCAGAGGAAAATCTCAACACAAACCCACATTTTGTCTCTTCCAAAGGACAAGAGCACCCCTTACCCTATAACAGAAATACCTTCGGTTACACACGAAAGAAACTGCATAAAGTCACGATAGAACACCACTCTTCTCGCCCAATCAGTCAGGTCCAGATACTAAGACACCAGTTTCACGTGAAGAGTGCAATGAATGACAGGATGACAAGCCATACTTAGGACATGAGTCTCGAGATTTCTGACCATTCCCTTCCAATTGTAGGACGCGCCCGTATTTACGTATGCGGCATCACCCCTTATGACACAACCCACCTTGGCCATGCTGCCACATTCGTCTGGACAGATATTGCTGTTCGCGTGCTTGAAGCCAGTGGTCTACGCGTGGATCTGTGCCGGAACATTACCGACGTAGACGATGACATTATCGCCCAAGCAGCCCAAAGAGGAGTCGACTACCGAGCGCTTGGAACAGAACAAACCTATCGTTTCCAAAAAGACATGGAAGCCCTAGGCGTAACCCGCCCCATCTACGAACCACGATCCCGCGACTATATCGAAGAAGTCGTCGCCCTCGCGCAAGGTCTGCTTGAAAAAGACCGCGCATACCAACGAAATGGGTCTATTTACTTTAAAGGTGAAAATATTCTTCCTTACCTCGGCAAACTCAGTCGAGAGGAAGCAATAGTGCTTGCGCGAAAACACGGAGGCAGACCTGACGATCCAGAAAAAGACGACCCTCTTGACGTCCCCCTCTGGCAAGCCACCCCCTGCACCGACCCACTCGACGCTCCAGAACCGTCCTGGTCTTCCCCCTGGGGAGAAGGCCGTCCAGGCTGGCACGCCGAGTGTTCTGCCATGTCCATGACACTCCTCGGCAATTCCATCGACATTCACGCCGGAGGCAGTGATCTCAAGTTCCCTCACCATGCATACGAAACCGCCCAATGCGAAGCCCTCACCGGCGTGACCCCCTTTGCTCGCGCCTGGTTGCATATCGCCTCCGTCTGTTACAAAGGGGAAAAAATGAGCAAGTCCCTCGGGAACTTGCTCTATGTAAAAGACTTAACCCAACGATGGCGCCCCACTGCCATCCGCTTACTCCTCGCAGATCGCGCGTGGGATGAAGCATGGGAAGTTGATCTCAGTCATCTCGACGAAGCGGAAAACAGACTGGAAAACCTCTGGAAAGCAGCCGGACGTTCCAAGAATAGCGAAGTCGCGCTGGCTGCTGCTCTCCAAGCACTCATGCAAAATCTCAACGTGCCAAAAGCACTCAACATCGCAGAAGAAGCTGGGGGACAAACCATGCGCCATATTGGAAACCTGCTCGGCATCCTATAACCCAGGAACCCGCCGCTCGGACCTTCCTCGTTCAAACCCCACCCAAACACACCAGGGAGATCTCCCTGGTGGGAAAATCTACTGCGTTACTTCTCCCGACAAGAGACCGGCAAACCAGGTCAGGTCATGCATCTTCCAGAAATCACACGAACCCCAAACACAGCATGCTTTCCTAAAGTGCTCTCGTAGCAAATACCCTTGCGGCATCACACAAAAAGTACCTAGCCAATATTGTGCGCGGCTTCATACGCGAGAATTTCGTCTTCATGCCGCAGCGTGAGTGCAACCTGGTCGAGACCGGCAAGCAGTCGTTCTCTCGCGAATGGTTCCGGATAAAAAGAAAAAACGTCTTCATCCGACCTGACTTCTTGTGCTTGCAGGTCAACGGTGACCAAAGCATCAGGTGCCCGCAATGAACGCTCTATCAACTGTTTGACAACAGCAGCAGAAAGCTCCGCTGTGCAAATACCTACATTCACACAGTTTTGCCGAAAAATATCAGCGAAACTCGGGGCAATAATTGCGCGAATCCCATAATCATCAAGCGCCCATGGCGCATGTTCCCGCGAGGAGCCGCAACCAAAATTCGATCCCGCAAGAAGAATATGTGCCCCGTCATACTGGGAATTGTTAAGGATAAATTCCGGATCTTGACGCAACCCTTCAAATAAGAACTGCCCAAAACCGCTGCGCTCAATGCGCTTGAGATACTCCGCAGGAATAATCTGATCGGTGTCAACATCGGCCCGGTCAAGTGGCAGACACTTCGATGTGACCGATAGAAACGGATCCATTTTTACCTCTCCTCTGCCTCCAACAAACCCGCATAATTCACGCACAGCCCGAAAACCCTGCGGAGATTCGCCAGCAGATATCCCTCACTCCCTGACAACAGGACCAAGATATGTTGCCCTCTTGCCAAGAACGGTCTACAAGTCCCTGACATCAACAAAATGTCCTGAAATCGCGGCAGCAGCCGCCATAGCTGGACTCATCAAATGAGTACGCCCTCTTGGGCCCTGACGCCCTTGGAAATTCCGGTTGCTCGTCGAAGCAGCCCGCTCGCCAGGACGCAGTTGATCCCCGTTCATTGCGAGACACATGGAACAACCAGGATCGCGCCACTCAAATCCTGCCTCTGTAAAAATCCGGTCGAGTCCTTCTTCTTCCGCTTGCCGCTTTACAAGTCCAGAACCCGGAACCACTATTGCATAATGCAGAGAATCGGCAACCTTTTTTCCTCGGGCCACCTCCGCTGCAACACGAAGATCCTCAATCCGAGAGTTGGTACACGATCCGATAAACACCACATCAGGGCGGATATCCGTGATAGGTATCCCTGGCTCGATTCCCATATAGTCAAGAGCTTGGGTAATTGCGGCACTCTCACTGGAGTCCGCCCCATCAATAGGTTTCGGCACACTCTGGTCAATCGACGCGCTTTGCGCAGGAGTTGTACCCCAGGTCACCATAGGCGCAAGAGTGTCCGCAACAATCTGCACTTCTTTGTCAAACGAAGCGCCTAGGTCACTTGGAAGACATCGCCAGCGATCCACTGCGGCATCCCAAGCAGGACCAGAAGGAGCACCCGCCTTCCCCTTTAAGTACGCAAAAGTTTTTTCATCAGGAGCAATCATGCCGGCTCGCGCTCCGGCTTCTATCGACATATTGCAAATAGTCATCCGGCCTTCCATGGAAAGACCGGCAATCGTTGCGCCACGGTACTCGAGCACATGCCCTGCGCCACCACTCGTCCCAAGCTCGCGGATGATCACCAAAATCAAGTCTTTTGCCGTAACCCCAAACGGCAACGTCCCTTCCACTGTGACAGCGCAAGTCTTCACACGCACTTGTTGCAAGGTCTGCGTCGCAAGCACATGTTCCACTTCAGAAGTACCGATACCAAACGCCAAGGCCCCAAATGCACCGTGCGTCGCAGTATGACTATCCCCACACACAAGAATCGAACCAGGATGCGTGAACCCCTGCTCCGGCCCCACTACATGCACAATGCCTTGACGGTCATCGTCAATATCAAAAAAATATTCTATTCCCGCGCCCAACACATTTTGCCGCAGAGTGTCAACCTGGAGACGCGAAATGGGATCTGACCATTCTCCCTCACGATTCACGGTCGGCACGTTGTGATCTGGAACCGCCATCGTGCGCTCGGGACGCCGAATTTTCCGCCCCGACAGCTGAAGCCCCGCAAAAGCCTGTGGCGAAGTCACCTCGTGTACCAAATGGAAATCAACATACAAAAGGTCAGGTTCACCTTCTGCAGAATGAACCAGGTGCGACTGCCAGATCTTCTCGTAAAGCGTCTGAGGCTGCATGGATGCCTCTCTCGTCATCTCATCATACGGGCGCGTAATCCACGAGCAGCCTGGTCCAGGTATACACAATCCCAACAGACACCGCTAGGCAGACAACACTAAACTCATTGGCCACTCGGGGAAGACCCCCATTCTGGCGCGGCGAAAGCAACACGGCCAATGAGTTTCCCAAACCTCATGCAGCCTGCCCGTTCTTCTTCGCCCCCGCTGGTCCTTCGATACGCCCTCAACACCTGATTCCCGGTCTTTGCTCGGCCGTCACGTCCCCAACTGCCCCAGGGCCGCTCTCCCCTTTTCTCATTCTGTCAGAATCTCCCTCACGATCTTTGAAAACCTGGTTTTGTTGCATCAACGCATGCGAATCGGCGAGGATACTAAAGACGATCAGCCACATTGGGACAAGGACAGGGGAGACCGTGGCCCAGCTCACCTTCGCCGACGTACTCGAAACTGCAGCAAAAGTCCGGGGAGATGCCCCGGCCATAAGTCACCAAGGAAAAACGCGTTCCTGGGCAGACCTCAACCGGCGCGCAACAAATCTCGGTGCACATTTTCTCGAAAAAGGACTTTCCCCTCAAGGAAAAGTTGCGATTTACACGTACAACCATATGGCGTACAACGAAACTGTCTTCGCGATCGCCAAGGCAGGAGGCACCCATGTCAACGTGAACTACCGTTACATGGAAGAAGAGCTGCAATATCTGCTCGAAAACGCCGACACCGAATTCGTTATTGTACACGAAGATTTTGTCGACCGTCTCGCGAAAGTCCTGGGAGGACTCCCGAAAATTAAGGAAGTTCTCGTTCTCAACGACAGTGGAGGTGCCACACACGAACGCATCTCCGGCGCACTCGACTACAACACTCTCGTTGAAATTCCAGCACCTGCCAATGTGCAATGGCCGGAACGTTCACCAGACCACCTCATGTTTTTGTACACTGGCGGCACTACCGGAATGCCAAAAGGCGTCATGTGGCGCCAAGGAGACCTCCTCGACAAACTCGGCGGAGGCCTTGCCGGAGCAGGCCCATCCTCTCTCGAAGAACTCGAAAACTCCTTGTCAAGCGGCTTTGCTCCCCGCATGCTTGTCGGCGTCCCGCTCATGCACGGCACCGGCTGGTTCACCTCTCTCACCTGCCTCTTCGGAGGGGGAACAACCATATTCCTGGACGACACGAAACATTTCAAACCCGCCGACTTCTGGACGGTAGTAGAGCGGGAGAAGCCCTTCGGCGCCAGCATCGTAGGCGATACTTTTGCACGACCGCTCCTGCGAGAGCTTCGCGAAAGTGAAAAAAAATACGACCTCTCCTCTCTCATCATGATGGTCAGTTCAGGCGTCATGTGGAGCGAAGAGACAAAAAAGGGTCTGATCGAATTCATGCCCAGCCTTATGATCGCCGACGCGTTCAGTTCCTCGGAAGCGCTCGGCATGGGGACATCAATCACTACCGCCGCAGGAACCATGAAAACAGGGAAATTCATGGTCACCCCACACACGAGACTCTTTGATGAAAGCCTTGAACCAATCGAGACTGCGCCTGGAGCGCAAGGCATGGTTGGCGCCGGAGGCGGACAGCCTGTCGGGTATTACAAAGACCCAGAAAAATCAGCGAAAACATTTGTTAATGTAGACGGCGAGATCTTCTCCATACCAGGTGACTGGGCTGAGGTCGCAGAAGACGGAGTCACCCTAAACCTTCTCGGACGAGGATCGGTATGCATTAATACCGGTGGCGAAAAAGTGTTCGTCGAAGAAGTCGAAGAAGTCATCAAAACCTACGACAATGTGAAAGACGTGGTCGTCGTAGGCATCGATGACGAACGATGGGGACAAGCCATCACTGCCGTCGTCTCCACCCTTTCCGGCCCTCCAGCAGAAAACATGGAAACAAACCTGATTACACACGTAAAAAATCACCTTGCCGGCTATAAAGCCCCCAAGCACGTGGTATTTGTAGACAGTGTCTACCGGTCTCCTTCTGGAAAAGCCGACTACAAAGCCACCAAACAAACAGTAATCGATGCCTTGAGCAGCAGCTAAAACAAGGCACTCCTCCTCCGCCGTTTGCTGGAACAGCCAAAGAAAAAACGGCAAAAAAATGTAAAAACCTGCCTTCATTCCGGCAGGAAAAACAAGGCGAAAAGGTAGCAGGCAAACTTTTCTGTCCTGCGGTTTTTTGCCTTTTCGCCGGACCTTTTCCTGCCGGAATACGCGAAAACAGATTTCCCCTCTGCCCATTTTCTTCCCACACCAAACACCAAGAAACCCAACGCGTCGACAAGACCTCTAACCAATGTTCCTCTCGCGCCGATGGAACATAAAGAAAATCAGCACCCATTCTGGAGAGCTATTCTGGACGGGCCTCCCAAACAACCGCCCCTAGCCTGTCCAGAGCGCACGAGGGAGAGTTGCCACGAAACGGGTCACGTATCTCGTCATCGCTGACGAATGGCACAAAGATGTGATCGTCGGATCGTTCGACAGTTTGATCACCGCACAAAACGCTGTCAACAATTACCGGTCACAAGCAAAGGATCCATTTTGTTGGATTGAACAAAGCATTCATCTTGCCCATGAAACACAGCCGGTCTTTACTCCATAGCATCGTTCTCCGCCCTTGTCCTCATGTCCGCAGAAAACTTTCGCCAACACCAGCCTATTTCCCACGACTCAACGTCAACCCTCCCACCTGTCTACACTCCGTGCAAAAACCTTTCTTTTCCTTTTCTCTGAGGACTCGCACAGTGAACCGGTCCACACCGCCTCATCCACCAAACAAAGGCGCCATCAAGAAGCCCCTTGGCCCCATGCCTCATGCTCCAGCGACTCCCCACGAAAAATCCGCGAAAGAATCCGCGAAAGAAAAACCTGCGCACAATCCCACCGACCGGACAACACTCATTCCGCGTCACTTTCCACGTCGCTATGGAGTGATCGGCACCGGAGCAGTCGGCGGTCTCTATGGAGGATATCTACAAAAAGCAGGAGCTGAAGTCCACTTCCTCGCACGGAACGACTTCGCTTCCCTACGAGACCACGGGCTGCACATCCGCTCCGAAGAACCAGGGACAGCAGACATTCACCTCCCACAAGTGAACGTCCACAATTCCCCCCATTCCATGCCTCCTTGCGACATTCTCCTGGTGGCACTGAAAAGTACCCAGAACCACCTGCTTGGGACACTACTGCCTCCGGCTCTTGCACCAGGAGGAACCGTTGTCATCCTTCAAAACGGTTTCGGGAACGAGGAAGTAGCACGCAAAGAGATCGGCAATGACGATGTCATCCTGGTGGGGGGACTCTGTTTTTTGTGTGCCCAAAGAACTCAGCCCGGAACCGTACGCCATCTTGCCTATGGCAACGTTACCCTTGGCGCGTCCTCTCGCGCGTCTTTGAAAGACAACAGCCTTTCCAAGAAACGTTCGGCAAAATCGTCCGAAAGTATACAAAACATCTGCGCGGACTTTCGCGCCGCAGGTATTATTATCGATACCACAAAAAATCTCGTCGCAGAGCGATGGCGCAAACTCGTTTGGAACATCCCCTTCAATGGGCTGAGCGTGCTCCTCGACGCCAAAACTGACGAATTGCTGGAAAACGCAGACAGCATGGCCCTCACCGAAAAACTCATGCAAGAAACTGTGACCGCTGCGGCGTCTTGCGGACACAAAATCCCCGAATCCCACATCCAGAAAATGATGGACCTCGCTATTGCGATGCCTTCTTACGCGCCCAGCATGAAGGTGGATTTCAACGCGGGCCGCCCTCTCGAAATAGAAGCCATCTACGGGGCCCCCCTCCGTGCAGCACACGCTGCTGGAGCCTCACTCCCTACAATCGAAACATTGTACTGGCAGCTTGGTTTTCTTGACCATCGCATCCGCCAACAACACACATAACAGATATGGAAACGTTGGCCCATCTCCCTTCACTCCGACAGAAAACTCACAACCCTTTGAGCGAGAAAAAAACGGCAACACTGCAATGGGGGAACACTTACCCGACAAAAGCATCCAGAACAGATCCTGCAAGAGAAAATGCACTGCACGCTTTTCGTATGGAGCAGAGCACACACTCTGGTACAACAACCCTACGCAACCGGCACAAACCGTATAGGCGATACAACCAGGGGTACAATAGGGGCACAAACAGCGATAGAAACAGGAGTACAGACAGTGCAGAGAACACTGCCTCTCGGCCCCGTGGAAAATAACAGTACAAGGCGCTGAGAAAATGACGGATCAAGTCAAAAGATATGCCCAGCACCATACTCATCCACACTGAGACCTGCGCGAAAGCCGGTATCCACGCTCACATGGACACCCCACCCCCAATAACAAAACCACGTGTACAACACCGCCGGGTCTCTCCATCTATTCAGACACCCGCTCTTTTTTGTTTTTCTCCCGAAACCCTGCTCCGAGAGATCAACAATGTCTAGTACTTTTCCATCTGGACCAGCCCCTTCGCATTCCACGCTCAAGGGTCTCTCACTCGCAGAAGTTCGAGAGCGGAACCTTCATGGCAAAAGAAATACGACAGACCACCGTCCAAGTCAGACCGTTCGCCAGATCGTTCACACCAATATTTTCACGCGCTTTAACGCGATTCTCGGCACGCTTCTCGTCATTACGCTCATCCTCAACCCACTGCAAGACGCCGTCTTCGGCATCGTGCTCGTCGCAAACGCCCTGATCGGCATCGTGCAAGAACTCCGAGCAAAACACACGCTCGACCGTCTCACAATGCTGGTCATGCCAAAAGCCCAGGTCCTCCGCTCATCTGCCCTTGTCGAAATTCCTATAGAAGAAATTGTCCTCGACGACATTATCTATGTTCGCGCAGGCGATCAGTTTCCCGTTGATGGCATTGTTCTTGCATCTGAAGGAGTTGAGACAGACGATGCTCTCTTAACCGGAGAATCTGATCCTCAAACAAAAAAGATCGGCACCGAAGTCCTCTCCGGTGCTTTTGTCGTTTCCGGCAGTGCATACATACAGGCCACGCGAGTAGGGGCAGATTCTTACGCCAACCGGCTCACAGAAGAAGCACGGCAGTACCAGCAGACCCAATCTGAACTACGGACAGGCATCGATCAGATTCTGCGATATGTGACCTACGCGATTTTTCCTTGTGCTGCACTTCTCATTATCAGCCAAACCCGCACTTACGACACATTGGAAGACGCAGCAGCAGGCACAATCGCCGGAATTGTGGCAATGGTGCCAGAAGGACTGGTTCTTCTCACCAGCATGACTCTCGCCATCGCAGTTATCCGACTCGGCAATCGGAAAACTCTCGTCCGGGAACTTTCCGCTGTCGAGGCACTGGCCCGCACGGACACGCTTTGTCTCGACAAAACAGGCACCCTTACGCAGGGGGGCATCATCTTTGATGACCTCGTCTTTCTTCCTTCTACGACGAAGGAAGAAAGACCGGCATGGCAAATAGAATCCCAAGAAACGTTACCTTCTCCCAGCTTTTGTGCTACTTACGCGTCTTCCGGATCGAACCCCGGCACAGCCTCTGGCACCAAGCACTCCTCTACCAATCGATATCCCGACATACCGACTCGGGACAAACAAGTGCATCATGCCCTGGGGGCACTCGCGGCAGCCGACCCCAGCCCCAACGCCAGCATGAAGGCGATTGCCAACACATTCGTTACCCCCGAAGGAGGAGATTGGAAACCCCAGGTCATCTCGCCCTTCTCTTCGACACGAAAGTGGAACGGCATTTCTTTTGCGAATGGGGAAACATGGGTCCTAGGAGCACCTGAGATCGTCGGGCGCCTTTCTCACGAACACACTACGAGAGAACTAGCACATGCCGCGCAAGATCTAGCGAATACAGGAAAACGCGTACTCCTTCTCGCTCTGTCACAAAACCAACTCGAACCTGGAAAACTCCCCGAAAAACTTCTACCACAAGCGTTTATCCTGTTGAGCGAACGCCTCCGCAAAGACGCAAAAAAGACACTCGAATATTTCGGTACACAAGACGTCACTATCAAGGTTATCTCCGGAGATAACCCCCACACCGTTGCCGCCATTGCCCAACAAGTCGGCACACCGGGTCTCGACACGGCACAAGGCAAAACAGAAATAGACGCGCAACAATACCAAGACACTCCCCAAAAACTCGCCACCTTAGCGAACGAACACGTGATTTTTGGCCGAGTCACACCGCGCGAAAAACAGATCATGATACGCGGACTACAAAAGCATGAACACACCGTTGCCATGATAGGAGATGGCGTCAACGACATCCTCGCACTCAAAGAAGCCGATCTCGGCATCGCTATGGGCAATGGAGCAAATGCCGCAAAAGCTGTATCTCAGCTGATTCTCTTGGACAATCGCTTTGAAACACTTCCTTATGTCGTAGCTGAAGGACGGCGCGTTATCGCAAATGTGGAACGAGTCGCCACACTTTTCATCACAAAAACCATTTACTCTATAGTGCTCACACTCATTGTCAGCGCCATGATGACCCCCTTCCCTTTTCTCCCCCGACACCTCACCATCGTGGGCAGCCTCTCGGTAGGAATCCCAGCCTTTGTCTTGTCATTCGCCCCAAATAATCGACGCGTACAACCAAACTTCACACAACGTATCTTGCCTGTCACAATCCCCGCAGGCATCATCGCAGCACTCGTTACTTTAGTAGTCTATTTTTACTCGGAAGCACACGAGACCGTCCCCCTCATCCAAGCACGCACCGCAGCAACCATCACCCTCACCTGCATGGGATTTTCCGTCCTCAGAATTATCAGCCAGCCACTCAATCTCGTCCGAATATTTCTTCTCACAAGCATGATCGCATGCCTAGGGGCAACACTCGTCATCCCCATCCTTGCGAACTTTTACGCGCTGGAATCCCCACCCCAAAATGTATGGCTGGTCATGGCTGCCGCCCTCATCATCGGCAATATCGCCTTAAAATTCGCCTACCACCTCACTCAACGCCATACCGAAACCAGACTCCCCTCCGTCCCGATCTAACCTCCTCCCGGTTCTCCCGGTTGCTCCGGTACCCCCAAACCCGGCCTGACCCGACCCCGCAACCCCACGACCCGATGGGTGCACCACCCGCAACCAACCACCAAAACTGCACCCATGAGTAAATTTTGCAACAAGGAGATCGTTACATCAGGCAAAAAGCAAAAAAGGCACAACCTTCAGCGAAGATCTAGTCTTCGTCTCATCCTTCCGGATACATACAACAGAATAAAATCCCTTACTGCAATAATCCCTACGTCTTCGCCACCAAATTGGAATATTTTCCAAACAACCTTTTCTCGGGGGATATTCTCACCAACGCTCCTACCAACAAACAGAAAAAAATGGCTTGGTCACAAATGTCGGAGAGTAAAAATGCGCATCGCTACTTGGAATATCAACGGAATTAGAGCCCGACTCGACTTTATTTTGCACTGGCTTCGAACGCGTTCGCCTGACATCATCGGACTCCAGGAACTCAAAACACCAGATGAGTATTTCCCTCATGCAGAATTCGCGGCAGAGGGATATACAGTTTTCACCCACGGGCAAAAAAGCTGGAATGGGGTAGCAATTCTCACACGGAAAGAAGGAAAGATCTCCCAAAAAGGACTTCCTGGCCAAGAAGATTTCGGTGCACGTCTTCTTACCGCTGAAATTGGCGACTTGTCATTCACCACGGTGTATTGCCCAAATGGAAAAAACCTTGACCACGAAGATTTCCAACGAAAACTGGTCTGGTTAGATGAGCTTCATGCCCATATGACAACATCTCATTCCATAGAAAACAACACAGTACTCTGCGGAGATTTCAATATCGTCCCCGCTCCAATTGACTCCTGGGGAAAAGAAAAATTTGAGGGAAGCCTCTTTCACACTCAAAAAGAGCGCCAGCGTTTCCAACATTTCCTTGATTGGGGACTCCTCGATCTTTACCGCGAACAAAACCCGGAAGCCGAAGAATTCTCTTGGTGGGATTACCGGGGCGGTGCCTTCCACAAAAAGCAAGGATTACGCATCGATTTTATTTTGGGTTCGCCAAAAATTGCAGAACGCGTAACTTCAGTAGGAATTGACCGAGATTACCGTAAAAAAAAGGAGGGCCACACTGCCTCGGACCATGCCCCTGTCATTATGGATCTCAAGTGCGATGAATCTAAGACAACCAGATAAGCTACCTATCTTCTCCCCACTCTCCAACTGCCTAAAGACACTTTCCCACATAAAACAATCCCAACAATGACAAAACTTCACAGGCCAAGATCCAGGTAGCGCCTCTTCGCACTGTCCATTTGAGCCTTCGTTAACTGCCTCTCTTCTCTCCAAGAGAGGCAACATCTCATCGTTGCACAAAAGACGGGTCCTCGTCACAAAAGGACGCGCGAATCAGAATAGGATCAGACATATCCCCCCTCATGACATAACAGAGAACCTGATGCCAGAAATTATATCCGAGAAAACCCCAGAGGAAGCCTTTGAAAAAGCCTCAAAAGCCACTTCCCTCACTACAATATTTCCACTCGGACAAAACAAGTGATTCCCCAATGAAATGTACCGGACTTACCAGATATCACCAGAAAATATTCCTGAAAGCTGGCGAGAATTTCTCAGCGATTACCGCCCCGGTTTCACGAACGAAAGTCCCCAAACAGCAGCCTCGTCCGCAACAGACGCTATAGAAAAATCTCGTGTTCTTCAATCAGACAAAAAAAGCAAGCCAAAAACCGAAAAGACAAACAAAATAAAGGAGGTTCCGGTAAAAAGTAGTCTAGTTTCGCCCGCGAAAACAATTGTTTCCTCCGAGAAAAAGACGACGTCAAGCCCCGATATCCTACGCGGAGCGAGTGCTCGAATCGTCGCAAACATGGAAATTAGTCTCACAATCCCTACAGCGACATCAGCACGCGTCATCTCCGCAAAGTTACTCGAAGGGAATCGTTTCCTCCTGAACCAGCACCTTCGTACACGCAGATCAGGAAAGGCGGGTTTCACTCACCTTATCGGATGGGCAATCGTACGAGCCGCGACAATTCTACCAGTAATGAACACTGCCTATACCGAAGTCGATGGCAAGTCTGTAGTCATCCGCCACGATACTGTCAACCTTGGTCTTGCTCTTGATGTGAAAAGAAAAAATAGGACTCGCTCGCTACTTGTCCCATCAATCAAAAACGCCTCCAAACAAGACTCCGCTACCTATCTCACCTCTTATGAAGAACTCATCCATAGGGTAACACAACAAAAAAAATCGACCCTGATGATCTCATTGGGACCACAATGACACTTACAAACCCAGGAACAATCAGCACAGCATATAGTGTCCCACGTCTTATGCCAGGACAAGGCGTTATCGTAGGCGTGGGAGCAATCACGTACTCTCCTGGTTTCACCGAAACTGATCCACAAATGCTGGCTGACATGGGTGTAAGCAAAATTTTAACGCTCACCAGCACCTACGACCACCGGATTATCCAAGGCACGGAAAGCAGAGAATTCCTCAAAAAAATCGAGGCTCTCCTCCAAGGGCAAGAGGAATTTTACGACGAAATTTTCGGAGTATTGGGGTTGCGAACAGAACTGGTTCGTCATTCACAAGACATGCACCGAGGTGGTGCAAACTCCAATCTTCCATGTTAATGGGAATGACCCTGAAGCATGCGTCAGAATTACTCGCTTAGCTTTTTAATACCGCAAATGCTTCAAAAAAGATATTGTTATCGGTCTTATTCGTTTTCGTCGACATGGTCATAATGAAACTGACGAACCAGCCTTCGCCCAACCCCACATGTACGCCGAAATAGAAGCTCGACGAAACACACCCAAGCGATACATAGAAGTCCTCGTGAACAGAGGGGATATTTCACTCGAAGAAGCCGAACGGTCACTCGAAGAATTCCACCGGATCCTCGAAACAGCCTTTGCGAAAACACACGAACGAACAAGTATCCAAGAATTTATTGCGCAACATCCCCCACACCTGCCGGCGTTCTTCCTCATGTAGACACAGGGATCTCACCTCAGTTGAGCGAGAATATTCTCAATAGCCTCACTTCTCTGCCAGAGAATTTCGCTCCTCACCCAAAACTCGCCAAATAGCTAAATGATCGCCGCTCCCAAATGGTTGAAAACCGAGTTGATTGAGCAACTGCCAAAGCACTCGCGTTCGGATCACTCGTTCTCGAAAAAACTCCAGTGCGCTTGTCAGGACAAGATTCCTCTCGAGGAACATTTAGTCAACGACACGCAGTTCTCATGGATCAAGTAACTGAAAAACGTTTTGCCCCGCTAAAGCACCTCAACCCTTATCAAGCAAACTTCATTGTCAACGACAGTTTGCTCTCTGAATACACTGCTCTTGGATTCGAATATGGCTATTCTGTTGTTCGCTCAAATTCGCTCGTTCTTTGGGAAGCTCAATTCGGCGATTTCGTCAACGGAGTCCAAAACGTTTTAGATCATTTCATCGTCGCAGCGGAGGACAAGCGGCATCAAACCAGCGGACTCGTTCTTCTTCCACACGGATATGAAGGACAAGGTCCTGAGCATTTCTTCTCTCGTCGAGAACGTTTTCTCCTCCTGTGCGCAGAAGACAACTTGCAGGTGGCTGTACCCACAAAACCAGCCCAATTTTTTTATCTTCTCCGTCGATAAATGCACAGAGAAATTCGCAAATCTCTTGTTTATCTCACGCCAAAATCTTTTCTACGTCTTCGTACTGCGACATCAATAGCAAAAGAGTTCGCGCCAGGAATATCCTTTAATGAAGTACTTAATGATGACACCGTCAAAGATGTATCAAAAATTTCTCACGTCTTGATCTGTGCCGGAAAAATATTCTACAACCTCAATCAACACAGGCAAAAGCACAACAGAGAAGACCTCGCAATCATACGCTGCGAACAACTCTGTCCTTTCCCGACCCATCAGTTGCATCACATTATTTACCGTTACCCTCAATCAGGACAGATCATTTAGATACAAGAAGAACCTGAAAATATGGGCGCATGACCTTTTGTACGCAACCGGCTCATCCATGCACTCCAATCTGGATAAGTCTATTCACACGTATTCCGCTTCGAAATTGGAAATCCTATTACAGGGAACGCCATAGTCCATAAACAAGAACAAGAACAAGAACAACTCATATCTACCGCCTTTGATGGCGAATCACGCAAAAGATGTGTGATTATCTTCGTATTCTACGGAAGCTTCTCCAGCACTCTCAGGATAAAAACAAGTGACAGACGATCTCTTTCTCCCGCTATCACTCCGTGGTCACACCTTCCAGAATCATGCTCATCATGCACCATTGACCGGAATCGCGCCTAGCCCCATCAGCCCCCAACATAGGAAGTTTCCCACCTTCGCGCATCAAACAAATGACCTGCACAGAACTCCATTTAAAACTCTGTTGCAGAAAAGAGAGCAGAATATCCCTCCTCGCTCCCGAAAGCACGCCACTACTCTTGTAGGACCAGAAATCCGCAGATCTAATTGGATGCATCTCCCGTCACCTTGTCTTACCAAGGTCATTATCGTGCTATCGGAGCAGTATCCACTAGACCACGCGTAAATGCAGGAGTCAGATCCACCCGATGGGTATCAAGCGGGACCTCCCCAAAAAATTGAACAGCGCGGAGATCGAACGAAAGTTCATGGCGCAATGGGCAGAAGAATGCGTATACCAATACGATCCCACGCGTTCACGCGAAGAGACCTTCTCCATCGACACTCCTCCACCCACAGTGTCGGGGTCCCTCCATATCGGCCACGTGTTTTCATACACTCATACCGACTTGTCAGCTCGTTTCCAGCGCATGCAAGGAAAAAACATCTTTTACCCAATGGGCTGGGATGATAATGGGCTAGCGACCGAACGCCGCGTGCAGAATTTGCTGAACATCCGCTGCGATCCCAGCTTATCCTACGATCCTGCATTCGTTCCTGACCCAAAGGCAAAACGACCTTCCTCAGTGAGCAGACGCAATTTCATCGAACTCTGTGGACAAGTCACCAGCGAAGACGAAAAAGTATTCAAAGAATTATGGATCCGGCTCGGCCTCTCGGTAGATTGGGAACAAACATATACCACAATAGATAATTATTGCCGTCGTATCTCCCAAATAGGATTTCTTGACCTCATGCACAAAGGGGAAGTCTATTCCTCATACGCTCCCAGCATGTGGGATCTCGACTTTCGTTGCGCAGTCGCCCAAGCAGAAGTGGAAGACAGAGAAATCCAGGGAATGCAGTTCCACCTTCGCTTTGGTCTCGAAAAAGGCGGAACCCTACCCATCATGACCACTCGGCCCGAACTTTTGGCCGCTTGCGTAGGAGTGGTCGTGCATCCCGACGACAAACGTTACAGCCACATCCTCGGAACCAAAGCTATTACACCGGCCTTCGGCGCAATGGTCCCCATCCATGCACACGAACTCGCTGACCCCGACAAGGGCACTGGGGCCGTAATGGTCTGCACTTACGGAGATGTGGCCGATGTGGAATGGCAAAAAGATCTGCAGCTACACACACGTGTCATGATCGGCCAGGAAGGCCGAATGCTCCCAGTGGACTGGGGAAGCACAGATTGGCCTTCCATCAACCCAGAAAAAGCAAAACACGCTTACGCCCAGATCGTAGGTAAAACTCCAAAACAGGCCAAAGCCCTAATGGCAGAGGTCTTGGCCGACCCAGTAAATGCCGTGGACGGCACTGATAATGCACCTCTCGAAGGCGACCCTATCCCTATTACCCAGCAAGTTCGTTTCTACGAAAAAGGCAAACAACCGCTGGAAATGATCCCCACCAGACAGTGGTTTGTCCGTCTTTTAGACAAAAAAACCGCCATGATCGAGCAAGGACGCAAGATCGACTGGCACCCCGAATATATGCGTCAGCGTTACGAGCACTGGGTGAAAGGACTGAAATACGACTGGTGCGTCAGTCGACAGCGTTACTTCGGCGTCCCGATCCCGGTCTGGCATAAGCTCGACGCCAACGGTGAGCCAATATACGACGAGCCACTTCTCCCTTCCCCCGACCAATTGCCTATCGATCCCATGACCGACCGGCCATCTGGATTTCACGAGTCCGAACGGGACCAGCCAAACGGGTTCAGCGGAGATGCTGACATCTTCGACACATGGATAACATCATCTCTCACCCCTCAAATCACGAGTGGGTTCGCTACAGACGAAACAAAATTTTCCCGCACATACCCAATGGATATCCGTCCCCAAGCACACGAACTCATTCGCACCTGGGCGTTTTATACTATTTTCCGTGCGCACGCATTGAACGACACAATCCCTTGGAAAAATGTGGTCATCTCAGGATGGGTGCTCGACCCTGATCGCAAAAAGATGTCAAAATCGAAAGGGAACGCGGTCACTCCAATGGGACTCATCGAGCAGTATGGTTCTGACTCGATGCGCTACTGGTCAGCGAGAGCACGCCTCGGCACAGACACAGCTTGGGACGACTCCATTCCAAAAATTGGCCGGAAACTTGTTACAAAAATCTTTAATGCAGGAAAACTTATCGTAGGACGAATCGAAGAAGCCGGATACCCTAATCTTTCCCTCGCAGACGTGACGAACCCCTTGGATCAGAGCTTCCTCGCTACTTTGGGACCAGTTATTACAGAAGCTAGTAATTCTTTCCAGAATTACGAGACCGCAGCAGCACTCGACTCAGCAGAAACATGGTTCTGGTCTCATCTCACAGACAACCAGCTCGAACTGACCAAAGAACGAGCTTACGAAAAAGACCGATCAGCAATTGCAACATGGTCACTTGCCATGTCCACAATTCTTCGACTATTCGCACCTTTCTTGCCTTTCATTACAGACGAAGTATGGAGCTGGTACTGGCGGGACAATGACATATTGAACCAAAACGACAGAGGAGCCTCAATTCACAAGGCATCTTGGCCTACTGTAGAACAGTGTTTTCCTCCCGGGGCCAAAAGAGATGTCTTTGACCTGTCTGTAGATATCCTTTCCCACATTCGGCGCGTAAAAAGCGAGCAAAACCGCTCCATCAAATACCAAACTAATCTTTTAACTCTTCACGGCAATCCAGTCACACTCATAAAAGCGAAGACAGCCATCGGCGATATCTTGGCGGCAGGAAACGTCACAAAAGCAAAATTCATCGAAAACCCCAAAGACTCTGACTCGCACCTCTCTATCCAACTGACAGACGCCTAAAAGGTTCCAAAACTCAAACGGCCTTGCAGCCCAAGATATTCTTGAAATTGAAGCTATTAAAAAGTGACTTCTTTTTTATCTCATACACCCTGGTGGAAAAAAGCCGTAATCTACCATGTCTATTTGCGTTCCTTTGCTGACGGAAACGGAGATGGAATCGGAGATATCGCAGGTCTACGGTCAAAGTTACGCTATTTCACTCCAGACAGCCTGAATGTCGACGCGATCTGGTTATCGCCATTGCATCCTTCGCCGAATGCAGACTGGGGCTATGACGTCAGCGACTACCTCTCGATCCATCCTGATTATGGAACCCTTGCAGAATTTGACAAGCTCATCCATGAGGCAAAAGCCCAAAACCTCCGGATTCTCTTAGATTTTGTACCAAATCATACTTCCATTATGCATCCCTGGTTCCGCGAAGCAGTCGCAGACCCCACCTCACCAAAACGAGACTGGTACTTCTTCCGACAGCCCCTTCCCGATGGAAGGCCTCCGAACAACTGGACATGCAAATTTGGAGGATCAGTATGGAACCCGGCAGAGAATGCCCCCGATAAGGTATTTTATCTGTCCTCATATTTGCCCGAACAAGCGGACTTAAACTGGCGAAATCCCGAAGTCCAGACAAACATGTGCAAAGTTCTAGATTTCTGGCTCAGTAGAGGTATCGCAGGATTCCGGATCGATGCTGCCTACCGCCTCATGAAAGACCCGGATCTACAAGACAATCCCCTCCACCCAGAGCACACAGAGAACAACTCTCCTACATACACAGAACAAATCCACTTACACGACGAAAACCATCCAGATATCCCCAAAGCACTCGCCATGCTGCAATCAACATCGACTCATTTCCAAGGAGTCCTCCTAGGAGAAGTGTTCGCCCATAATCAAGAGCAATATGCGTTGTACTACGGAACGACGGATACTCCATTATTCGACCTGGTATTTGATTTCCACCTAGCAGATGCCCCATGGGACGCGACAGCTTTCAAAGATGTCCTGAAAAATTCGGCAAAAATTTTTCCCACACACGGGTGGCCAGCATGGGCACTTTCAAACCATGATCGTTCCCGACATGCTTCTCGCTATGACCCTAACGATGATTATCCAGAACGAACTATCGCCGCTGCTTTTATCTCAATGACCCTACGTGGGACACCTATCCTTTATATGGGGGAAGAGATCGGAATGCGCGACGTCCCAATTCCTCCTCCAAAAATTCAAGACCCTCTCACATTTCAGGTCCCAGGCATGGGAAGAGACATGGCCCGCACACCTATGCGCTGGCATTCTTGGAAAGAAAATGAAGGAACAGGATTTACTACAGGGACACCTTGGCTCCCCGAAGGCGATGCACAAGAAACCAGAGATGTGGAATCTCAGCGTACCAACCCTTCATCTCTTTTCCATACCTACCGAAAACTACTCATGCTCCGGAAGAGTCGATACTCACTGCAAACAGGAAATCTTTCCTTAGTAGACTCCTCGTCCGACATCCTCGCATATACACGCACCCTCAGAAAAGAACATACTCATATTGCAGTGAATATGGGAACAACAACTCTCCCTCTTCCTCAGGTTTTCTCCTCAGGTACAGTACTCCTAAGTTCAGACGAATCTCTCCCCACCGGCACAATCGCTCCTCAAATATTAAGAGCAGGAGATGCCATTATTCTTGCTCAATAAAGCTAGATATAAAAACAATTACTTCAAAATAACCAGAAGAAAAAACTAGAAATAAAACTTTTGATATATGTTCTTTCTAACTATTTCCCTGTCTCATTCACCCCATACGGTGTCTCTAACCGACGGAGAAAAAAAGACGAGAAAAGCAAAAGAACACCCCAGCCTTTTAAGTGAAATGACCGAGTTATCCACCCAAGAATAAAACAAGTAATACCGCCCCATGCACACACCAGCGACCATCTTTCACCGCGATGAAAAGAAACCCAAGCCACAATAGCAAGGCGTATATAAAAGACAGCAGCGAACGACACGAGCAATAGCCAGACTGCCACTTTTCCGTTCATGTACCTTTACTTTTCTTTTTCATTGTTGCATCTCCGCTTCCATAACCCTTATAACCCAATCCTGAAACTGCAAAAAAGTTTGGAATGAGGCAAGTAACAGCCCACAAGAGACTATGATTCTGGGGAGAAAAGTAGTCAAAAGAGAAGAAATCCATACCAAGATCACTCTCCGAATTCTCCCCGAACAAAGAACAAACAGGATCATGGCCGATTACAATATCGAGTTTTTTTTCGACCCAGTCTGTCCATTCGCCTGGATCACCTCTCGTTGGATCGTTGACGTTGCTGAACAGAAAGACTTCACTATTAACTGGCGGTTCATTTCACTCAAGATACTGAACGCTGATAGGGCATCTGAAACTCCAGAAAAATACCTCAATGCCCAAAACCGAGGCATGGAACTCTTACGCGTCGCAGCAGCAGCCAAACCAAAAGTAGGCGCAGAAGCAATAGGGCGATTCTATACAGAAGCAGGCACCCTCATTCACACTATTGAGCACGATGACACCTTCTTCGACACGCCAATCAACCCAATCCCTCTGCTCAAAAAAGCAGAAATTCCTCTTGAATATGCAGAGAGTGCGACAGACTCCACTCTCGATGAAAAAATAGTGATGGAGACACAAGAAGCACTACAAAGGACAGGAGAGAACCTGGGAACACCTATTATTACTTTTCACCCACCAAACGGAGCATCCTTTTTCGGCCCGGTCATCAGCAAAAAACCCCCATACGAACATGCCGTACCTCTATGGGACGCTGTCATAACTTTGGCAGAATGGCCTAGTTTTGCCGAATTGAAACGGAGTATCCGCGAAGCACCACAGACAAAGTAACGAGCAGGCGTTTCCTATCGAAAAAACCACAATAAAAACATAAACGTAGAATCCTCTCCCCCAACAGGTCTCACACTTTCGCGCATAATCCACTACAATACTGCATGCCCTGCTGGCGAAACCTCTCAAACGATCCTTCCATTCCCCTTTCTACATACCGTGACGCACCATGGCATATAAGAATTCTGCACTGACAAGAAAAGCAAGCTGGGAAAAAATACCTCAAACCCATCAGCCAACTGCTCAAAATCAGAGATCCTCAATCAGCACACGGAGGGACTCAAGCAAACGAACACGGTCTTGCGCAGTTCGCCCGAGTAGGGAAACATTAAGAATAGTTACACCCGATTCTTTAAAAGCAGATAGGCGTTCTTTCACATAGGAAAGCGGACCAATAATAGAAAGTGCTTCCAAAAGAGAATCTGGAACTCTAGCTGCGGCTTCTTCCTTGCGACCATCCAGGTACAGATCTTGAATATCCCGAGCAGCTTCTTCAAATCCATAACGTCGCACAAGAGCATTGTAGAAATTCTGATCCCTCGCGCCCATCCCACCGATATACAAAGCTAGCATAGGTCGAGCGATATTACGTAGTTCTTCAAGATTTTCCCCAATAGCAACTGCCCCTCCAGCCACAATCTCGAGCGGAGTAAGCATAGGATCGCGAACTTCTGCCCCTCTTTCCAGCGACTTGCCCCACACAGACTTCGCCTTCTCAGGAATATAGAAAGCAGGCATCCATCCATCTGCAAGTTCGGCTGTCATCGCAACATTTCGATCACCAAGTGCTGCCACAAAAATCGGAATATCAGCTCGCAACGGACGCGTAATAAGCTTCAGAGACTTTCCCAATCCCGTTCCTTCACCTTGAGGAAGAGGAATAGAGTAGTACTTACCCCGATATTCTAGAGGTTTCCGTTCCCATACTTTTCGGCAAATTTCAATAACTTCACGCGTACGTGCGACAGGAGCATCATAAGGAATTCCGTGGAATCCTTCGATAACTTGAGGGCCGGAAGCTCCCAACCCAAGAACACAACGCCCCTGAGAAAGAGCATCCACTCCCGCTGCTGTCATTGCAAGAAGAGAGGGTGTCCGACTGTAAAAAGGTATGATCCCAGACGCTATAGAGACTTGTTTCGTTTTCGCCGCGAGGTATCCCATAAGACTGACAGCGTCAAAGCCATACGCCTCAGCAACGAAGACCATGTCGAGCCCTGCCTGTTCAAGAACGACCACTTCTTCAACAGATTTATGAAACCCTCCCGCGTAACTCAAAGACGTAGCAATCCGCATCTTTCCTCCTGTGTTCTCACGACGCACTTATCATGCTACGTCCCTGCCCTAGCTTTTTCTCCTCAAAACGTCCTATTCCCGACAAATCAGCCCGCTTTTCTCACAGCACTTTTGTCGGAATAGTCCGATATTGGGCCGTGTTTGTCCCCACCGTGCTGCGTTCGTCCCCACCATACGAGGAACATCCGCGCAACCAATCCCGCCTCCAAAAACCTCTACCGCCATGAAAACCCAGAAATATGCCTATTGCAGGAAGTTTGTCCTCAGAAACTCATCAACAACCTTATCGTGAGCTTCTCACATCGGAATGACAGCAGTCATTGTCCACTATGGTCAGGTGTCGAGTACCATCGATTCGAGAAGATCTGAGAGGCGCACTTCTCTTGTCCTCCGCAAACACCAGCAGGCTACCCGGCGACCGCGTCGGCAAAGAGCATTCTCCAGCTTCCTCAGAAGCCCCTGCTGATAATGAATCCCTCAACGATAGTTATGAGCCGATCGTAACAAGCTCTTCCTATCCGACTCCCGAAGCATCTATCCGCCCTGATAAAAATCTCGGATGGATTGCTCGCCTCCACCCAATCTTGCTTTTGTTCAAAACGCGCATCATCATCAGTCTCACCGCTTCTCTCGTCGGAATGGCAGCCCTTGTGTCCATTCCGAAAGTGTTGGGAGATGCTATCGATGCGGTAGAGCAAGATCAGGATGTCGCCCCTTACGCTATTGGACTGCTCGTTTTGGGATTATTACGTGGCATCGGTAGCTACATAGGGCGAGGAGGCTTGCAAAAAGTTGGATTCCGTATGGAATTCCACCTCCGTACGATGCTCTATAACCACTTTTTACACCAGCCTTATGCCTTTTATGACACTGTGCAATCAGGCCAGCTTATATCAAGAGCAAATTCCGACATCCGGTCTATTCAGATGTTCCTTTCTTTTGCTCCAATCATGACTCTACAAATTTTTACTTTTGTAAGTGCAATCATACTCATGCTTATTATCGACTGGCAGCTTACGCTCATTTCTCTTGCTCCGCTTCCTGCCGTCTATTATTTTGGCGTTCGTCTACGAAACAAAATTTTTCCAGTTTCTTGGATTGCACAAGAACGCCTCGCAGATATCGCCACTCTCGTAGAAGAAAACATATCTGGGGCCCGTGTTATCCGTACCTTTACTGCAGAGAAACATCAGATTAAAGAACTCCTCAAAAATGCGGAACGCCTCAAGTGGATAAACGTTTTCATCGGTGACACTCGAGCACGTCTCAATCCTCTTATTGAAGCCCTTCCTCGTTTCGGGACAGTTGCCGTTCTCTACGTAGGAGGAGAGAAAGTCATCGATGGCCAACTACAAGTCGGCACTATTGTAACTTTTAGCGCTTATGTAGTTCTGCTAGCAATGCCATTTCGTTTTCTTGGCTTCCTCTTAATGATGGGCCAACGTGCAAAAGCCTCAGCAAATCGCATTTTCGAAGTATTCGATACCAAACCATCGCTCACGGACAGCATTGACTCCGTTCGCCTCGACAACCCGGTCGAAACAATCGAAATAGAAAATATAAACTTTGCCTATAACAATGCCGATCTCATCCTAAAAGATCTTTCGCTTCGCGTTAAAGCTGGAGAGACTATCGCTCTTGTTGGAAGTACCGGATCAGGAAAATCAACACTAAGTCGTCTTCTACCTCGCTATTACGATCCTCAAAGTGGAAAAATTACATTCGATGGTATCGACATCAAAAATTTCACTCTCTCAAGTCTCCGCGCTCATGTCGGTGTCGTCTTCGAAGAACCATTTCTTTTTGCAGCATCCATACGAGACAATATCTCTTTCGGACATCCCGATGCTCCAATAAGTGATGTAGAAAACGCTGCAAAAGCTGCATACGCCCACACTTTTATAACAAACCTTCCAAAAGGGTACGATACCGTCATTGGGGAACGAGGATACGATCTTTCCGGTGGACAACGGCAACGTCTTGCGCTGGCACGGGGTCTTCTCATTAATCCCCACATCCTTATTTTGGATGACGCCACAAGCGCTGTAGACGTTCAAACTGAAAAGAAAATCCACGAGGCACTTCAGCAAAGATCAACCAAAAGCACAACGATCCTCATAGCGCACCGTCTCTCAACTATTGCTCTTGCTGACCGCGTTATTCTGCTCGACAAGGGCAGGATCATCTCAGATGGCACTCACTCGGATTTGCTCGCGACAGATCCTCGCTATGCCGAGATCCTGAACCAGATCTCTAAACCAGAAAAAGTTCTCCCCTCAGATGGAACAAACTTATGATCTGGACATCAGGAGGAGGACGCGGACCTGCCCCAACGCGAGGTCTTCCTTTTGCAGGAGTCCCTACAGAACTACAAGAACGTGTTCAAGAGATTCGAGATAAAGAACCCGACCACTCGATACCTTCGGTCGAGTTCTCTCAAACCACACGCAATAAAGACCTCACAATCAGATCTTTATTGCGTCCATACCTACCCCGTCTCCTACTCGCTATTGGTTTCGTAACCTTAGAAACTATTGCTGCACAAAGTGGCCCATTTCTTACAAAAATCGGTATTGACGAGGGTATCCGCCCAGGAAACAAAACTGTTTTATTGCAAGTAGCGCTAGCTGCTCTCTTTGCCGTTATCGGGCAAGCTATTTTTGGATGGAGACGGATCGCTATCACAATCCGTCTCGGAGAAATACTCTCCAAAGATACACGCGTCAAAGTATTTTCTCATATCCAAAGACTGCCCGTAGGGTTTTTCACAAAAGAAAAAACAGGGCGATTACTGTCGCGCATGACAAGTGATATTGACTCGTTGACAGCACTCTTCCAAGATGGCCTCGTAAGTATTGCTCTGCAAGTCCTCACTATGTGTTTTGTAACGGGCATGATCTTCTACTTAGATCCTTTTCTTGCCCTCATAACTTTTATTTTAGTCATCCCCTCTATGACAATTCTCACTATCTGGTACCACCGTAGTTCTGAAAAAGCATTTAGCCAGGTGCGCGATCGAATCGCTGATGTTCTCTCTGACTTACAAGAAAGCCTGACCGGCATACGAGTCATCATCGCGATGAACCGACAAAAACATAATATTTTACATCATCGAAATACAGTAGGAAAATATAGAGATACCAATTTTCGTACCGCGAATATCAATGCTATTTACGGGCCTTCCTCAGAAATGATTGGCATTGCCTCGCAGACCTGTGTTCTGGTAATCGGGGGCATCATGCTCAAAAATGGTGATCTGCAGGTTGGAACACTTACAGCTTTTATACTTTACTTAACACAATTTTTTGCGCCCATTCAACAGCTCGTCCAACTTTATACGGTATACCAACAAGGACAAGCATCTCTAGGTAAGTTGACAGAACTTCTCGTTACCACTTCAGACGTGCCCGAAGCTCCAAATGCCCGCTCGCTTCCACCCGTGAGAGGAGATATCCTTCTCGACCATGTCACTTTTGGATACGATGCAGCTACTCCGATTCTCTCAGATATCACTTTACATATTCAGGCTGGAGAAACTTTCGCCCTTGTCGGAGAAACTGGTGCCGGAAAATCCACGGTAACCAAACTTATCACGCGATTCCATGATCCTCAACAAGGAACAGTCCAAGTGGATGGTATCGACCTACGAGAAGTTACTTTCGAATCCCTTCGTAGCCAGCTTGGTGTCGTTCCACAAGAACCTTTTCTCTTTCATGGTTCTATCCGAGACAACCTCATCTTCTCCCGATCAGAAACTTCCCAAACTGAAATCCAGGAAGCATGTGACGCAGTAGGACTCAACGAGCTAATAAACCGCCTCCCTCACGGCATAGACACGCAAGTACATGAAAGAGGGTCTTCGTTGTCATCAGGCGAGCGACAGCTACTTTCTTTAGCCCGAGCATTCCTTTCAAAACCACGAGTTCTTATTCTCGATGAAGCAACCTCCAATCTCGACCCAAAAACAGAGAGTTCCATCGAACATGCTCTTGACTTACTCTTAGAAGACTCTACTGCGATCATTATCGCGCACCGACTTACGACAGCACTGCGTGCCGACCGTGTAGCGGTCATGCACGCAGGCCGAATTATCGAAATTGGCACACACGACAGTTTACTTGCCCAAAATGGTCATTACGCCTCACTTTACCGAACATGGATATCTCACTCCGACACTTCACCAAGTTAAATTTTCACACCTCACTCAAAAATACGATAACATATTTTATACAACGTACAAGTTCGGGATAACTGTTTATGAACAGAAGAGAGCTACTGGTATCCACAGGAGCAGGCATTGCGGGAATGGGAATAGGGGCAACGGGCACTGTCTTGGCTAGTAGCCAACAAGACTCCGACCGCACTCGATCTTTCGAAGCCGCAGGACCTGACTTACCACGAGGAACACACCGCATGATCTGGTCTATCGAGACAGACCAGCCTTACCTTGCACTTACTTTCGACGACGGACCAGACCCCGACTTCACCCCAAGAGTTCTAGAAATACTCCAAAAATATAAAATACAAGCGACTTTCCCAGTAATGGGTTTCAATGTAGAAAAAAATCCAGCACTCTTAGACGCAACATTAAAAGCTGGACACGAAATCGCAAATCATACCTGGACACACCAACGTCTTAGTCTTCAAGATGATAAAGTAACAAAAGAACAGCTTCATCGCTGTCATGACATCATTCGAAACTACAGCGACACGCCTCTACGTTTCTTCCGAGCACCCCGAGGAGAAGTATCTGGGTCGTGCATAAGATACGCACAAGAAATAGGATATACAAGCCTTCTCTGGTCGGTCACACGAGGGCCGGGAAAAGAAACCAATCCTCGTCATGTCGCCTCGTATATGTCAAAAACAGTAAGACCCGGATCCATCGTGCTTCTTCATGATGGAATTGGAGCAGGCACGTTCAACCGTCAAGCAAATTTTGCCCGAGAACTTCACGAAAAACGATCCGTTGAAGTCAAAGCACTCCCTGAATTTATTGAGCGCACACTCGAATCAGGCATGGAATTCATCACCGTTAGTAAACTAGCGGACATCGGCAAATAGCACTCTTCCTAAAAGTATTCTCAAACTCCAACTCACAAATGAATACACCTCATTAGTAACACGAATCTTCTAAGAATGTACGTCTAAACAGCGGCAAACAATGAAGACAGCTCCAGGAACCCCACTCCATCGGTATAGAAGTCTGATTTCCACTTGAGACGCGTCAGGAAACGACCGCCCGGCAACTCGCGTGCTTGTGTCCCCGTCCCACTATCTACATTTTTCCCTCTTGAAATTTTTCCTGCAGAAGGACTACCAAGAGAACTGCCAAGCGAACACCACTCTCCTATTGGGGTAGTTACTCCGTCTAGGACATTTCCAAGGATTTCATACCAATGTCCTCTTTCATCTACAAAAATCATCTTCACTCTCTCTGGCCAACCCAAAGAGTCGGAAATAACACTTGCTCGCCCAGTTTGCACCGAAAGTACTTGTTCCCCGTCCCACACAAGGCCTACAAGGAAGTCTTCAGGCCGAACCAAACCGGCAACTCTGTCGACACAAGGAGAGCTCCATAAGTTGAATACAAGCCTGTGCTGACCCACTTCCGGAAACGTCTTCGCCAAGCTCGCCTCATTCGACCTTCTCTCCCGATAGGGCAGACAACCAGAAAACGAGAACATCTGATGACGAAAAGGCACGCTCCCCCATGCATGATGCCGCAACCCGTAGCCAGAAAACCCAATGGTCTCTGCACCGATGAGTAAGTCACCTCCCCATTCCCCTGTTTGCATATATAGCGCATAACTTCTCTCACCATTTGTAGATGCCGTTGGAGGAAAAACGACTTCGGGAGGAGCATCTGCCTCAAAATCCAGTTCGATTCCTACTGGGAGCCGTTCTCCACGATCGCTCCCCAACAGCTCCCGACCCGTCTCAACACGTAGCCCGTAAGACTCGACAGAAAGGCTCCACCGTTGTAAAGGATCTTCTGGAACATACGCGCACCACAAAGCATCTGCTCGCACACCAATGTTTTTTGACAAGCGCAGCAACGCAACGTCAAGGTCGAAAACAACAACAACCTCATGCGGTCTCACCAATAAAAGACTGTACTCGGCCCGTTTTTCCTCATACTGGTAGGCAATTCGCGTACACCCCCCAATCCCCGTCTTCGGATCTCCCCACTCCATGTACCACACATCGCTCCACCTCGAGCGGTTGCCTACTCCGGGGGGAAGAAGATGAGGAAAATCGTGTTCGGGATCAAGGTCCATATCAACCTGGCATCATCATCAAAAATATTCTCATTACTCAGTCTCCTCTTCCCGGGCTCAAATTTCCCAGACTTTGGCTTGTTTCCCGGTTCTTTGCCTTTCGACAGGTGTGAATAGTCATTAGAGGTGTAGAAGACGCCAGGATCTGCTTTATCCCTCTTTATCATCCCGCTAGTTCAGCTTGGGTGCACTATCCGCAACACACCGCCAAAACTGCACCCAGCAACTTGGCAGACAGCAGAACCAACTCCGCAAGTAATTATCCAAAAACGAAGCCACAAAATCCCAGGCATACAAGTATCCTCAAGGCCTCTGCTTACAATCCTTGCCACCCAACAATCCAGGTTGAAAACCCCAAGGGCATTACCAGGATAAGAAGTAATAGGGACGAGAAGGCAAAACACTCTAGAATTAGTGGACTCTATACAGAGGACACGTTCCCCTTTCCCCATCCAAGAGAGCACTCCCTTCAACCAAACGCCCTGCTCACCATCCATAGAACCCTCTTGCACTCTGATCGCAGGCAGCGCTCCCCCTCCAGTAAACACATGTCAAATATATACGTACAGAACTCTTTGAGAAACGTCGCCATCGTGGCACATGTCGACCACGGAAAAACAACTCTCGTCGACGCCATGCTCTGGCAGTCAGGCGCCTTTCGTTCCAATCAGAACATCGCATCTCGCGTGTTGGACTCCATGGATCTTGAAAAAGAAAAAGGGATAACAATCCTGGCAAAAAACACAGCCATCCATTATCAAGACGTCAAAATCAACATCATCGATACCCCCGGGCACGCAGATTTTGGCGGCGAAGTGGAAAGGGGGCTCACAATGGTAGATGGGGCTCTGCTCCTAGTGGATGCTGCAGAAGGACCACTTCCACAAACCCGATTTGTCATAAGAAAAGTACTCGAAGCAGACATTCCCATTATCCTCATTGTCAACAAAATCGACCGACCCGACGCCCGAGCGGAGGAAGTCGTCAATGAGGTCTACGATCTTTTTCTCGATCTCGACGCGCAATATCACCAGATCGACTTCCCGATCCTCTACACAAACGCCAAAAAAGGAACAGCATCTTCCTCTCTTGCATCCCCAGGCACTGACCTCGCGCCACTGTTCGACGTGCTCCTCGACACTATTCCGGCCCCGGTCCATCAGCCCGATCATCCCTTCCAAGCTCTCGTCACAAACCTCGATGCTGATCCTTATGTAGGACGGCTCGCACTCTGCCGCATACACCACGGAAAAATCCGTGCAGGCCAGCAAGTCATGTGGTGTCGTTCCGACAACACGCAGGAACTTGCAAAAATCTCAAACCTTTACATCACGGAAAAACTTGAACGGGTCTCAGTCGCCGAAGCAGGACCGGGCGAAATCATCGCAGTCGCCGGCATCAGCAACATCACCATCGGCGAAACACTCGCAGACAAAGAACATCCACGTCCACTTCCACTTATCACTGTGGATGAGCCGAGTCTGTCCATGACGGTCGGTATCAACACTTCTCCCCTCGCTGGCCAAGACGGGACAAAGCTCACTGGACGCATGCTCAAAGAACGGCTCGACACTGAACTTGTGGGAAATGTATCGATAAAAGTCAACCCTACGGCCCGCAACGACACCTGGGAAATACAAGGAAGAGGCGAACTCGCTCTCGCTATTTTTATTGAGACTATCCGCCGAGAAGGTTTCGAACTTACGGTGGGAAAACCCCAAGTAATCGTCAAACACATCAACGGACGTCCACAGGAACCAGTGGAAGCGCTTACGATTGATGTCCCTGAAGAGTTCCTCGGAAATGTCACGCAAATGCTGGCATCCCGCAAGGGCAATTTTCTACAAATCATCAACCATGAAACAGGGTGGGTCCGCCTAGAATACAAAGTTCCCGCACGAGGACTCATAGGGTTCCGTACTGAATTTCTCACCGAAACTAGAGGAACCGGCACTTTGCACCATGTGTTTGACAGCTATGAACCCTGGCATGGCGAAATTCGAACTCGTGCGACAGGAAGCCTTGTTGCCGACCGCCGAGGACAGACCACTGCCTACGCACTCACCAACCTGCAAGAAAGAGGATCTCTGTTCATTGCTGCCGGTATCGAAGTCTACGAGGGGATGATCATTGGGGAAAGCCCTCGGCCTGATGACATCGACGTAAACCCCACAAAAGAGAAAAAGCTCACTAACATGCGAGCTTCCGGCAGTGATCATTCAGTCTCTTTGGCGACACCACACACGCTGTCTTTAGAAAAAGCTCTGGAGCATATCGCCGAAGACGAATGTATTGAAGTAACACCAACCAGGATACGTCTCCGGAAAGCAGAACTCGACGCAGGCAATCGACACCGGCTTCGCAAACAGCGCAAGAAGCCGTGACCGGATCAGTTTTCATGCCTCTGACCTGCCTCTACCCACACAGCCCTCAACGGAAACACCCAGCGTTCTTCGATGGGTGCACACACGGCGGTCTACCGCAGAAACTGCACCCATCATCACGCCTCGCATTTCTTCCCACTCTCCAAAATAATGAGGAGACCACACCAAGAAGGCCACATGACACATCACGTTCAAGGTATCGTCGCCCGGTCAAAGGGGAAAGCAATTGTAATCGAACCCGTTCTCGTGCCAGATCCGTCTCACAGCGAAGTGCTGGTACGCGTGCAGGCCTGCGGTGTCTGCCACACAGACCTTCACTACCGGGAAGGAGCGATCAACGACGAATTTCCTTTCTTACTTGGTCATGAGGCAGCTGGTGTCATCGAGGCTGTCGGCGACGAAGTCGCTCATCTACAAGCTGGTGATTTTGTCGTGCTGGCATGGCGGGCACCTTGTGGACACTGCAGATCCTGCAAAAAGGGACGCCCTTGGTACTGTTTTGACAGCCGCAATGCCCAACAGTCCATGACGCTGCAAGATGGAACGCCCCTTACCCCAGCACTCGGCATTGGAGCTTTCGCCGAACTCACACTTGTCGATGCAGGTCAAGCCGTGAAAGTAAACCCTAAAGCAAAAGCAGAGGCAGTAGGTCTTCTTGGATGCGGAGTCATGGCGGGCCTTGGTGCGGCCATGCATACAGGGAAAGTAACCCAAGGAGACAGCGTCGCAGTTTTCGGCTGCGGAGGAGTCGGCAACGCCGCAATCCAAGGCGCACGTCTCAGCGGGGCCACCACAATCATTGCAATCGATATCGATGCGAGAAAACTAGCTTGGGCCAGAGATCTTGGTGCCACTCACACGGTGAACGCAATAAGTGTTGACGCTGTTGAAGCTGTCCGAGAACTCACCAACGGAAACGGCGTAGACGTCAGTATCGAAGCCGTAGGAACTCCGGCAACACTGCAACAAGCGTTTTACGCACGAGATCTTGCGGGAACAACTGTGCTCGTTGGTGTCCCGGACCCGTCCATGACAATCGAATTTCCAATGATCGATATTTTTTCTCGTGGCGGCTCACTCAAATCTTCTTGGTATGGAGACTGCTTACCCACAAGAGATTTTCCGATCCTTGTCGATCGGTACCTTGCCGGAGATCTCAACCTTGACCGATTCATCACCGAGATTATTGAACTTGACCAGGTCGAAGCTGCTTTCCATCGAATGGAACAAGGAGAGGTTCTTCGTTCTGTCGTCCGTTTTCCGCAGACAAATATCAACGCGCCATCTGAAGACAAGTGAATGTTGGCAAATGGAGACCAAAACCCTTACGGATTTTTTGTGATCTTCATGCTCGCACAAATGACATACCTCCCAATCTTCTTTCGCTCTCCCCTGCTAAAATCTGGAGAGATTCCTGCCTGCTTCATTCCACTTTTTCACCTACCCTCTCTCTTTTTTACCTTGCAATATGGCTTCCCGCTCGCATGTACACCTCTCGCAAATGAGCACAGTGATGGTCAACCGAGCACTCTCCGCGGAAAAGCTTCTCATGCGCCACGCCCGGCGCAAACAATGTGCAAAAAAAGAAAACCGACTTCATGCACAAAGTCGAACAAGCGAAGGTGTATTCAGCCTCAACGACGCTCGGGAAGCCGGCTTCTCCGGGCGCACCATTCAAGACCGATATCAGCAAATGCACTTTCATCGACCTTTTCGCGGGGTGTATGCACCTGCCGGCATTCCCCTACAAGACCGAGCGCTCTGTCACGCGGCAGTAAAGCGCACCGCCCCGGATGCTGCCTTATCAAAAACAAGTGCTCTTTGGTGGTATGGAATAGTGAACAAACCACCAACCTATACCGATTGCCTGCTACCCCACGCCCGACGTATACGCAGAATCAGGGGGATCCGAGTTTCTCGCACAAGAACATTCACAAAAGAAGACATAACCGTATATAACGGCATTAGAATCACGACTCCTGAACGAACTTTCGTAGACACAGCCCATCTCATCAGCGGAAATATAGAAATGCTGATCGACAAAGCTATCCGCGAAAATCTCACCACTATCCCCAAACTGATCACTACCGCGATCCGACTTCTCCATCCCAAACGACCAGGAGCAAGAATTCTTTTATCAGTGATCAGCAAGCTGCCCGACGTACTTCACAAAACTCGCAGCCCAATGGAAACATTTTTCGCTTCCTACCTGACCAAGCGCAATCTCCCCAGCCCTGATCTTAACGTTCCCATAAAAACTGACACTGGAATCTACGAATGCGACTCTCACTTCACGTCTACCTCAACAGTTATCGAAGTAGACAGCAAGTATCACGACGGCCCGTTCCAAAAAGCCCGTGATCAAAGAAAAGACGCCGCCTTGGAACGGTCTGGCAAACAAGTCCTTCGCGTTCGATACAAAGATCTCAAGGGGTATTCCCCTCGCAAATTTCTCCGAGAATTGCAATCGGCTCTTTCTCCATCCAAACCCAAAAACAAAGAAGAAACAACCTAGAACACGATTACTCACAAAAAAGAGACATCCACTTGGCGCCTCGTCTTCAACACACACCCTTCGCAGCGAGCAATCCTGCCAAAACAGAAGGAGCTACCTGCGGAGCATGCTTTTCTTCAAGCTCTCTCTCCCCAAAAACAGAAAATCTCCCACTCGACCTCCTTAGAAGAGAAATAGCCAGAACCTTTGGGTGCAAGAAACGCAACTTATCAGGTCACCTGCACCCATCATCCAGGAAGGAGTTTCTTACCAGGATCGACAGAACCCCCACAACCCTCCGAATAAGGGCACAAATAACTAACACAATACTAAAGTATATCTAGCTTTATATGGAACTTGACGTGACCAAACAAGATGCAAAACAAATGACAAAGATCGCAGAAAAAAAAGGAAAACTTCTCGTTCTCCTTCCTGGAATGGGAGCTGTCTCCACTACTTTTATAGCGGGCGTCGAAGCTGTCCGTTCTAATAACGCCAAACCAATCGGTTCACTTTCTCAAATGCAGACAATCCGAATTGGGAAAAGATCCGAAAACAAAAATCCCCTCATCAAAGATCTTCTCCCTCTCACACCACTAGACAACCTCGTTTTTAGTGGGTGGGACATATTCAATGAAAATGTCTTTGATGCCGCGGTTAGATCACGTGTTCTAGATAAAAGCGATTTGGCTCCTTGCGAAGAATTCCTCAAAGAAATCCGCCCTATGCCAGCAGTTTTTGACAGAAACTACGTTCGCAGACTCAATGGATCACACATCAAAGAGGGGAAAACCAAATACGAACTCGCTGAACAATTGCGCAGCGATATTCTTACCGCGATTACCTCCACTGGAGCAGAACGGGCAGTCATGGTGTGGTGTGGATCTACTGAAATCCACCTCAATCCAGCACCTTGTCACATGGATATCGATTCATTCGAACGGGGCATGAAAGAAGATGACCCCGCCATTTCTCCCTCACAGCTTTATGCCTATGCAGCTCTATCAGAAGGTATTCCCTACGCAAATGGCGCCCCGAATCTTTCTGCAGACGTCCCGGCATTAGAGCAACTCGCAATAGAAAAAAAAGTTCCTGTCACTGGAAAAGACTTCAAAACCGGGCAGACACTCATGAAGACTGCTCTCGCCCCTGCTTTTAAATCCCGTATGCTCGGGGTCACAGGATGGTTTTCCACCAATATTCTTGGAAACCGAGATGGCGAAGTTCTCGATGATCCCGATAGTTTCAAAGCCAAAGAAGTTACAAAATCAGGCGTATTAGACACGATACTTGAACCTGAATCATATCCAGACCTTTACAAGGATCTATACCATAAAGTACGGATAAACTACTATCCCCCACGAGGAGACCAAAAAGAAGGCTGGGACAATATTGATATTTTCGGATGGCTCAACTATCCGATGCAGATAAAAGTCGATTTCCAATGCCGAGACTCCATTCTCGCCGCACCTATCGTCCTCGACTTGGCTCTTTTTCTTGATCTCGCACAACGTGCCGGCAAGTACGGAACCCAAGAATGGCTGTCTTTTTACTTCAAGAGTCCGCACGTCAATGTGGGTCATCTCCCAGAACATGACCTATTCATTCAACACCTACGTCTGAAGAACACCCTACGTGTCTTCGCCGGAGAGCAGCCCCTTACTCATTTGCCCGAAGATCTCGATATATAGAATGCCTTCTACAGGAGAACAACCCCTGCAAAAGCCCTGCTGTGGCCAAGCGCCAACTCTCACCATCTCGCGCTGCCCAGGCTTGGGTGCATTCCCAGTGATAGCTTGCGCGAGCCGCACCCGAATAAACTTCAGAACAGAATCCAAAGCCAACCCACAATTTCACGCCTCATCGCGATAACGTGTGCTGAAGCGAGACGATGCGTATGCGCGTCCGTCTAAAAACACACAAAAAAGAACAGCATGCTGTTCACAAGCATCAGAAATATCCCAGTTATCTACGCAACATCGATACCATCGGTATTCTTATCAAAGCCGTAATACTCACAATGACATGCAGGGGGGCCTCATGGAAGCAAGCCAAGACCGTAACAAGATCTATATAGACGGGGCATGGATACCTTCAACCAGCACAAAAACCATCGATGTCATCCACTCCGGAACCGAAGAAGTCGTTGGACGCATTCCAGACGGTTCTCCCGAAGACGTCGACAAAGCAGTAGCAGCAGCCAAACAAGCCTTTCCTTCATGGTCCACCACATCCATTGAAGAACGGGCCAAATATCTCCAAGGCATCGCCGAGGGCCTTCAAGCCAGAATGCCAGAAATCGCCAATATTGTGGCGCAGGAAGTGGGAATGCCTCTGACAATGGCAGGCCCCGTCCAAGTGGGCATGCCTCTCATGTCCTTTTCAATGATCGGCCCTGTGATCGCGTCTTTTCCCTTTGAGGAGCAGGTAGGGTCATCGCTCATTGTCCGTGAACCCATTGGGGTTGTGGGAGCGATTACACCCTGGAATTACCCCCTTCACCAGATCGCAGCCAAAGTCGCTCCAGCATTGGCAGCCGGCTGCACAGTCGTTCTCAAACCAAGCGAAGTTGCACCGCTCAATGCTTTCATCCTCGCTGAGATCATTGACAGCACGGGTCTTCCTCCTGGAGTGTTCAACCTCATTTCTGGTGTAGGACCGGTTGTTGGTGAAGCCATCGCCTCCCACCCAGATGTTGCGATGGTGAGCTTTACCGGCTCCACGAAAGCAGGAAAACGCGTCGCCGAACTCGCCTCGGAAACAGTGAAACGAGTCGCACTCGAGCTAGGCGGCAAAAGCGCCAACGTCTTCCTCGAAGGCACAGACCTCGCCAAAGCTGTCCCAGATGGCCTCATGAAAGCTTTCATGAACTCGGGACAAACATGCAGTGCACTTACCCGTATGATTGTTCCCCGTGACAAACTCGCCGAAGTCGAAGAGCTCGCTGTCAAAGCGGCAGAGAACTTCACTGTGGGAGATCCCTTTGACCCCACTGCCAGATTGGGACCTCTTGTCTCGAAACGACAGCAAGAACGGGTCCGCGGCTACATTCAAAAGGGAATCGACGAGGGAGCAAAACTTCTCATTGGAGGCGCAGAGCAACCCGAAGGCAAAGAAACCGGTTTCTTTATCTCGCCCACGGTGTTCTCTGAAGTCGACAATAAAATGACAATCGCCCAAGAAGAAATTTTTGGACCGGTTCTCTCCATCATCCCTTATGACACAGAAGAAGAGGCCATCGAAATCGCGAACGACAGCATTTATGGTCTGTCCGGGGGCGTCTGGGCCGGAGACCAGGAACACGCAAAAAGCGTGGCCCGTCAGCTTCGCACTGGACAAGTTGAAGTCAACGGAGGGATGTTCAACCCACAAGCTCCGTTCGGAGGCTACAAACAATCAGGGTGCGGGCGCGAACTAGGCAAGTACGGTCTTGATGAGTACCTTGAAACAAAAGCTCTGCTCCTTTGAGAATCAACTTTGAGAATTAGTAGTAAAAAGTAGTCTTACTTTTTACTACTAAGCCATCACACTTTAAAGAGAGTCCTTCTCCGTATAGAGAAGGACTCTCCTCGTTCATAACGATTACAGCCACCACCACTAGATAATCAAAAGAGAAGAAAATCCACCCGGTTATTTCCAATTTCTCTCATTGAAAGATCTCTGAAGTTGCCCTTCCCTCGCATATCAGAACCAAGCTATTCAGACAACAAAAACAATAACGAATCCTCTTCGACAAGACTATGAGTAGGTCTTAAATTTATGGCACCCCAGTTCATTTTCACTACGCACAATCTTGAGCGCGTACACCCCCCTGGCAAAAAAGTGCTCGATAATGTTTCTCTTTCTTTCTATCCTGGAGCAAAAATCGGAGTAATAGGAGGAAACGGAGCTGGTAAATCTAGTTTGCTACGCATCATGGCGGGAGAAGACCAGGGCTATAAAGGAGAAGCGCGTCTTACCCCTGGATATACCGTTGGCATCCTTCACCAAGAACCAAAACTCAATCCTTCCAAAGATGTCCTCGGAAATATCATTGAAGGTGTTGCCGAAACGAAGGCCCTTCTCGACAAATTTAATGATATTTGCGAGGCCATGAGCGCCCCCGATGCTGATTTCGACACGCTTCTCACACAGCAAGCCGATCTTCAAGAAAAGATCGATGCGACAAACGCATGGGATCTCGATAGGCTGCTCGAAATTGCAATGGACGCTTTGCGTGTTCCTCCTACTGATAAAGACGTGACGATCCTGTCTGGGGGAGAAATCCGCCGCGTTGCGCTCTGCCGCTTGTTGTTATCTCGCCCGGATCTCCTTCTTCTCGACGAACCAACAAACCACCTCGACGCCGAATCTGTGGCATGGCTAGAACGGTTTTTAGATGAATATGAAGGAACCGTTGTTGCTGTAACCCATGACAGATATTTCCTCGATAATGTTGCCGAGTGGATATTGGAATTGGACCGGGGACGCGGATACCCCTATGAAGGAAATTACACGGGATGGCTTGAACAAAAAAGCACTCGCCTTGAACAAGAGAAAAAAACTGACGAGGCACGGAACCGCACTATCAAACACGAACTTGACTGGGTGCGGATGTCACCGAAAGCACGTCAAGCAAAGAGCAAAGCCCGACTTAATGCTTACAATAGAATGGTAAGCGAAGCAGAAACATCCCGCTCAAATCGTCTTTCAAAAGACTTGCAAATCCATATTCCGCCCGGCCCTCGTCTTGGAGACAAGGTAGTAGAAGTAGAAAACCTCCGAAAAGCTTACGAGGACAAACTTCTCATTGAAGATATTTCTTTCACCTTTCCAGCAAACGGGATCGTGGGGATTATTGGTCCGAACGGAGCTGGCAAAACAACCTTATTAAAAATAATCGCCGGAGATGAAAAACCTGATACGGGCAAAATCGAGATAGGCCCTACTGTTCACCTTGCCTATATGGATCAGCTCCGGGCCGATATTTCACCTGAAAAAACTGTTTTTGAAGAAATCAGCGGTGGTACCGAGAATATGATCGTCGGGAACCGTGAAGTCAGCAGCAGAGCTTACGTCGCCAGCTTCCAATTCAAAGGCGCAGACCAACAGAAATTGGCAGGATCACTTTCAGGCGGTGAACGGAATCGGTTGCTCTTGGCGAAAACTCTCAAGCTTGGAGGCAACCTTCTCCTGCTCGACGAACCCACAAATGACCTCGACGTAGACACCCTACGAGCGCTTGAGGATGCTCTCTTGGACTTCGCAGGCTGTGTGGTCGTAACTTCCCACGACCGGTGGTTCCTCGACCGAGTTTGCACGCATGTCCTCGCCTTTGAAGGCGAGTCACAAGTCACTTGGTTCGAGGGAAATTTCACCGAGTACGAAAAAGATCGCAGAAAACGACTTGGCGCCGATGCGGAACAACCTCATCGCATCAAATACAAACCACTCACACGATAAACAGCTTCTCAAACGAGAAAGTTTGCACATCAATAACATAAAAATCCAGAAGTGAACGCAAAACTCTCTGCCAAAGTCCAGTAAATCTGAATATCGTCCAGGAATCTCACAGGAAAAAGTGCAACTCTCGTATCTCAAGACAAACGTGATACTTAAAGAGAGTAATTTTTCTCACAATATCACACAAAGAAGATGTTGCTCTTTTGCAAATTTCCCTTCAAAATGAGTTTCTTGCCACGCTCGTTCCACAAGAAACTTCCGAATTCGAATAATTTTTAAGACAAGTCGAATGCTAAAGGCAGTGCAGGCAACTTCTCGCCTTCACGAGCAAAACAACGACCGACCATCGGCATAACGATCGACTTCACGCGTTCTGCGGTCTCTTGATTAAAAGATCCTTCACGATGAAGATGAATACACAATCCTTCCAGTGCAAAGATCAAAGCTTGGAACACGAGAGGATCGAAAACCTTTCCGACACTTGCCTCAACATTTTCAGAGAAAAGCTCTACAAGAAAATTAAGCGTTCGACGACGTCGTTGTGCAAGACGCGATCCGGGCCGAATACCTTCAGCTTGCAGCTCGATCACAAGAGCTCCACCAAGATACTGCAGCTCAAGATAAAGACTCACTGCACGCTCGAGCTTTACCAGCGGACTATCAAGGTCAGCGATTGCAGCGGTTAGAGCATTCGCGAATCCATCAGTAGCAAGCTCAAACAAAGCATCGAGCGCTGCTTCCTTATTCGAAAAATATTGGTAGTAGGTTCTGCGGGATACTTTCGCTTCTTGCAAAATATCGGCAACAGTCGTCCCGTCAGCGCCCTTTTCAGCAAAGACGCTCGCTGTCCCGCGCAAGATCCTGCCTCTGGTATGGGACATTTCAGCGAGATCACCGACCTCAAAAAGGAGACGGCGAGCGCTGAGACCTGTCTCTTCAAACTGAGAAGAGAACGATTTGGGCATTGCTGTATCAGTCATTACTTGGAACTATACGAGGACCGCACCCAAATATGCATTCTCAAGAAAAAAACAAAGAAGTATTTGGAGAATACCCTGCGGTTCACTCTTTGCCACAGTGAACAGAGAATGCGAATTTCACGCTTCTTGCCTTCGCTTCTCTCTACAAAACGCGAACCTTAGCAAAGGGGGAGAAAACGACATATGTCGTTTTCTCCCCCTTTGGGCATTTTTAGGAAACCAAACGCTTACTCGACAGTCACAGCGCTGAGAACGTCAACCTTTGCAGCGCGACGGGCAGGGAAGACTGCCGCCAACACACCAAGCACAGCGGAAAGAACGAAGAAGATCACGGTGGAAACGACCGGAATCGAAAACTCGCTGAACCCTTCTTCCGCGAGAGCTTGCATGACAGCCCAAGCCAGAAAAATCCCGCTCAAAGCACCGAGCATAGCTCCGAGTAGCGAAACAAGCACTGATTCCCACGTGATCATCCGTCTTAGTTGGAACCCAGTCATGCCCACAGCACGCAGTAAACCGATTTCTCGTGTTCGCTCGAAAATCGAAAGCGCTAAAGTGTTCACAATGCCAAGAGCTGAAATGAAAACAGCCAGCACGAGCAAAACCAAAATCAATCCAAGTAGCTGATCAATCTGATCTCGCTGATCCTCTTTGATTTCGTTCTGGTCTTGCACTCGGATACCGGGATAGCTCTCGGCAGCCTGTTCAATCCTTTGCCGGACAACTTCAATGTCTACTCCGTCATCCAGAATGACAAAAGCGAACATGTCTTGCCCATTCGGAAAGACCTCATCAAAGATCTCCGAAGTCATCACATATTTAGCTCCGGCTAACGCACGACTGTCTTCATAGATAGCTTTAATTTGCAATTCCCGTTCAGCCGTCGGGAATTGCATTTTCACAGTGTCCCCAAGTAACCAGCCAAACTCTTCGGCCTCAGCATCATGGACAAGTAAGCCAGGGTTATCCTCGGAAACTTCTCCCTCAAGAACCTTGAAGTTGATGCCTTTTTCTACATCTGCGAACGAAACTCCGATGACAGCTTTCGAGTGCTCTTCTTCATATACCCAAGGGCCTCCGATGCCTGCCATATTCGGCTGACCGCGTAAACCAACAGCAGCATATACGCCTTCAACTTTCTGCACTTCTTCCGCTAGATGAGGGGAAAAAGGCAGGGGTGGCCCCCCGGTGTCGCTTCCTCTCTGCAACATAAAGTCGCCGGCAAATGTTTCATCGATGGCCTTACTGGCAGAAGCCTTGAAGCTGTCGCCGAATACAAGAACAAAAAGGCTGAGACCCAATCCGATCATAAGAGCGGCTGCTGTCGAAGCCGTGCGCCGCGGATTCCGTTGTGCGTTCTCAACCCCAAGTGTCCCAGGAACACCAGCCCTACTCATCGCTGGACGTGAGATGGCTGTAATAACTGGACGCACAACAAACGGCCCAAGCACAGAGATTCCGACAAACAGACCGGCAGCACCAAAACCGATGAAGGCGAGAGGGTTGGATGTGTCTGCAAATAGCCCTAAAAATAAGAGGACCAAGCCGAACAAGATAATAAACACGCCTGTCACCACACGCCGACCCGACGAATGTCGAGCCGTGAACCCCTCTCCGCGCAAAGCCGCGATCGGGGAAACCCTCGAAGCTTTGAGTGCAGGCATAACAGCAGATACAACAGTAACGCCGATTCCCACAACGAACGAGAGAATAACGGTACGCAGAGCGATGACATTAGAGCCGCTTGGCAGATCAATACCGATAATGCCGATAAGACCTCGCAAAAGACCGGCCACAACAATGCCGCCGAATAGACCAAGAAATCCCGCCAAAAGGCCGACCAGGGCAGATTCAGCTACCACAGACAGACGTACTTGGCGACGAGACGCTCCGATAGCTCGCAGCAAGGCCAGCTCTCGGGAACGCTGTGCGACAACAATCGAGAAGGTGTTGACTATAAGAAAAGTCCCCACGAAAAGGGCAATCAAAGCGAACACCAAAAGGAAACTCTTGAAGTAGCCGAGCCCCTGCCCAAGTTGCTCCGTCATTTCCTCGGTAGCCTGATCTCCCGTGAGTACTTCATACTCACTGCCCAAATCAGCTTGGATCCTGTCCCGCAATTCTTCCCGGGTCACATCATCCGTTTTCACCACACTAATCTGGTGAAATTGTCCATCGATCTCGAGCATTCGCTGGGCTTCTTGCCTGCTCAGAAAAGCGAATTTTGCCCCCATCATGGCACCTTGCCCAGGAGACTCGGCAATACCCACAATCTCAAAATCTTCGAGGGCCAACTTGGCTGCAACTCCCAGAGTCTCGCCAATTTCGAGGTCGTAATCCTCAGCAGTCCCGCTGTCAATGACAACCTGACCGTTCTCCGTAGGGGAAACCCCCTCCAGGATCTCAAAAACAGCAAGTTCAGGAATTTCGTGCCACGCCATGACAAGAGCAGGTGCCATCTCGAAAACAATCTGCTCACCCTCAGGCGTCACATAAGTCCCCATCCCTTGGACGGCACCTTCGGCTTGAGCGACCCCTTCAACTCCTTGCACAACTGCCAGCGCCTCATCAGAGAAAGGGTCTGGCATCTGCATCATCATGTCATCGAAAGCTTCATCGGTTGCTTTACGCACCGACACGTCCACATCGGACAAAATATCTTCAAAAAGGTTGTCAAAAGTCTCGCTCAACGTGTCGGTCAAAACGAACGAACCCGACACGAAAGCCACGCCAATGACGATCGAAAAAGTCGTAAGAGCGAATCGCATCTTGTGTCCCAAGATGCTTTTCAATGTGGCGCGAATCAAGAATGGCTCCCAAGAGTCTTCATACGGTCCAATACTTTGTCCGCAGTAGGATCAGAAAGCTCATCGATGATACGACCATCGGCCAGAAAAACTACTCGATCCGCATAGCTCGCAGCAGTTGGGTCATGCGTGACCATAACCACGGTTTGCTCATGTTTCTCCACAATCTCCCGCATGAAAGCCAGCAGACTGCCACCCGAAATACTGTCGAGAGCCCCGGTAGGTTCATCAGCAAAAACAACGTCAGGGCGAGTCGCAAACGCACGGGCAGCTGCTACACGCTGCTGCTGTCCACCCGAAAGTTCTCCCGGCTTATGCGTAAGCCGGTCTTCCAAACCCAGGGTACGCACCAAGGTTGCAAGCCACTCGGGATCCATCTTCTGACCACCTAGGCGGCTCGGAAGCAAGACATTCTCTTCTGCAGTCAGTGTGGGAATCAGATTAAACGATTGAAATACGAACCCCACTGCAGTACGGCGCAATACAGTACGCTCCTGCTCGGTTAAAGTCGCAAGATTTACGCCGCCTAAGAAAACGTCTCCACTGGAAACATCATCGAGTCCGGCAAGACAATGCAAAAGAGTGGATTTTCCTGAACCAGAAGGCCCCATAATCGCATGAAAAGTCCCCCGCTCAAAACTTACAGTGAGATCGTCCAAAGCACGGACAACTGTGTCACCAGAACCATATGTTTTACGGACGTTAATGGCTTGTGCTGCCAATCTCGTCTCTTCTACCGAATCGACCGACTTAGTCTGCTGTGACGTTTGCATGAAGTCCTCACAAGGAAATCGGACGGGTCCTGAACATCGCATACTGAGTCTGAAGCGAGCTGTCATCATCCGCTGGATTGACAATTGCGCCCACATCCTCCAAGAGAGAAGGAGTCACTCCCGATAGGGAAGCGCGAAACTCATCGAAATCGGCCATCCGACCAAGACACCTACCGAATCTCCACTGTGTACACTGCGGAGATCGTCTCACAGTATCCCATCACAGACCCCTGTGTCGGAATTGTGCCAGGGACAAAGGCCCTCGCGTTTACCGAGAAGACAGACTCCACGAAGGACTCCCCAACTCGGGAAGCCATTCGTTGAAAGCAGACAGATGAACGGATGCGTTTGTATCAATAATGCTTATGGAGACCCCCAGGACGCTGTTATCTCGATTTTTGATCATGGCGTCCTGTATGGAGATGGCGTGTTCGAGACGATCCGAACATACAGCACCATCCCCTTTCGTTTAGAATCTCATCTCGACCGACTCTCCGCAAGTGCCCTTGTACTGGGCATTCAACGCATACCCCCGTTTTCACTCCTGATAGAACAAGTGAGCGAGACTCTCCGCCGCGCAGATCTCAAGAATGCTCTCTGCAGAATCACTATTACCCGCGGCCAAGGAGAAGGCCTTGTTCTCCCCCCGGATTGCACTCCAACCGTCATTGTCGCAGCACTTCCCTTTCAAGAACCTCCGGCAGAGAAGTACCAAAAAGGCATCACGGGACGAACGGTGAGAGTTGACATGCCCACTCTCCCTCCACCCACAGTCAAATCCACAAGCTTTCAGCGAGCAGTTCTAGCCCGTACTCATTTTGCCCCCAACAAAGACCAAGAAGTTCTCTACATCAACCGGGACAACAACGTCACAGAAGCTGTCACAGCCAATGTTTTTGCTGTCGTGGATGGAATCCTTCATACTCCCCCAGCGGACTCCTGCCTGCCTGGCATCACTCGCGCGGAAACTCTAGATATTGCCGCTGAGCTCGACATCCCCATCTCCACAGAACCTCTCCCACTTCGTCTCCTAAAAACATCCAATGAAGCCTTCCTTACTAGCTCACTATCCGAGATAGTCCCTCTTGTAAAACTTGACGGCTGCAACATCAACAATGGCACACCAGGCAGAATAACTCACCTGTTACATTCTCATTATCAACAACGCGTGCATGCATTAGTAAAAGCAAATAATCAGAAATAAAATCTCGAGAACTCTCGCATTTACTTCTCTCAACACCAAAAAATTAACTAGAATAAATATTCTTACAATACTTCTACATACCTAGATCAAAATTTTCCAGAAGTATCCCTCACTAAAATCACACTTGACCAAACAACATTTGCAAAAAATATGCTTTTCGACATCTCTTTCAAAGACCCATACGGAGAGAGCACCACTCAATTAGTACGGTGCATCCTTACTGAAATTGCAGCAGACACAATCCCTCCACTCGATATGCTTCTCACGCTCAAGGAAGAAGAACATATTTCTCTTCTCGGAGGCACGGAATACCAAGAATCAGGAAAATGGTCCTACCTCGCTTTTGACCCCTTCCTCATTTTCAAAAACCAAAAAAATACCTGTTGGGCAGGTGCTCCAGGCCAACTCCGCCAGCTTCCAGGACTTCCTTTTATCGAATTGCGCCGCCTTCTCGATAAATTTCGACCAGTTTCGCATGTCTGGAAACCAGACATGCCGCCCTTCACCGGAGGAGCTATCGGCTATTTGGGGTACGAGATGCTCCACCAAATCGAAGAAATTCCCCATACTGCCCCAGACGAAATGGGATTCCCAAACGCTATCTTCCTATTTCACGACGCGCTTTTCGCTGTCGACCACACCACTGCTACCACTTGGCTCATCGCGAACGGATTCGGAACAACCCACGAAGAAGCATCTTTCCAGGCAAACAAATGCCTCGAAAGACTACGAAAAAATCTTCGCAAGATTATTACAAAGTCAAGTAAAAAAACATTTTCTAAAACAAAAAATTCCACTTTTAAGTCACCGCAGACAAAAAATATCTTACCAAAAAGACGACTAAAAGAAAGAGATTTAGCTGTTCATAACGTAATTCCAACTGTAACAAAAGAAGAATATTTAAATAATATTCGCTATGCGAAAGAACGCATTATCCGGGGAGATGCTCTTGAAATCTGCCTGACACAGCGTTTTATTACCGAATTCGAAGGACGCGGGGATTTTCTTTACCAAAAACTCTTAGAAGTGAATCCCGCTCCTATGCCAGCGTATCTTCGATTTGAAGACGGAGAGATACTCTGCGCCTCTCCCGAACGTTTCCTCCGCCTCGGACGAGATGGTTGGGCAGAAACGCAACCCATCAAAGGCACTCGACCGAGAGGAAGCACAGACGACGAAGACCGGGCGCTCAAAGCAGATCTTGCTGCAAGTAAAAAGGATCTCGCCGAGAATATAATGATCGTTGATCTCGCGCGGAATGACCTTGGGCGAATTTGCGAATATGGAACAATACATGTCCCTCGTCTTCAGGCCATAGAACAACATCCATTTACCTATCAAATGGCATCAACAATCCGAGGACATTTACGTCCAAAAATCCATCCAGTTGAGCTCATTATTGCAGCCTTTCCCGGGGGGTCCATGACCGGAGCCCCGAAAGTGGCAGCTATGAAAATCATCAGCACACTCGAACCAACCGTCCGTGGAGTCTTTAGCGGGAGTATCGGGTGGTTCGACTTTGACGGGGCTTTTGATCTCAATATTGTGATCAGAACCCTCATGAAAAAAGACAGCCGTCTGAGCTTCCACACAGGTGGGGCAATTGTCGCCGACTCTGACCCGCACGAGGAATACCAGGAAACACTCGACAAAGCTCACGGTCTAGTGCGCGCTTTGGCAACCGCCCGACAAAAGAAGAACGGTTCCCCTTTCTGAACTCAGGACAGCTACCAATTCCTCGACACAATAGATCAGAATTCGCATGCATACCGAGTATATCCCCGCCGGCATGGGTGCAACTTCCCGAAACAGTTGCGCTAGCCGTACCCAAGGAAAACACTGGCATGAGAAATAGCAAAAAACTGCCAAGACGGCAGACGAACGGAACGAACTTTTCGCAAAGACCTCGCGAGGACGCAAGAAGCAACAAACAACCAACTCACTCTTACACCCTCAAAAAAAAGGTCTAGCTCAGTCTAGATCTTGCAAAAACGTGAGCAATGCCTGAGTCGTTTCTTCAGGAGCTTCTTGTTGGTTCCAATGACCAGCACCCTCAATAAATACTTTCGACCGAAGATCTGGCACGAAAGAATCAAGAGCTCCTAGCATGTTGCCGCCCCCATCTCCTCCAAAAAGTCCAGAGACAACAGGATCACGATCCCCCGCCATGAACACAGCAGGAACCGTTATCTTCGCTCCAGCCCATGGGGAAGTCAGTTCCCAATTACGGTCAAAATTCCGGTACCAGTTGATCCCGCCACGGAACCCTGTCTGCGAAAACTGGTCAACATAGTAAGCTAGATCTTCTTCTGACAGCCATGACGGAAGAGTTTCCGGCATGTACATCCCCGTCAAAAACCCTGTTCCTTCTGCCGGCAAGTCCGTCCTCAAGGCATTTCCCTCAGACAAAGACCCCGAAATTGTATACATAACCATACGCATAGAACGGTCGACATCGGCTTCGAGTTCATTCTCTGCAATGCCTTCGTCTTGGAAATAGAGAATGTAGAAAAACTTGTCGCCGGAAATCATGCGAAACAAATCTGTAGGACGAACAGGCATACGAGGAGTGTAAGGAACACTCATACCGACCACACCACGAATCATATCCGGGCGAAACAATGCCGTTTGCCACGCGACAATAGACCCCCAGTCGTGCCCCACAATCACTGCCTCATCACAACCCAAGGCAGTCACAAGACCCGTCATATCTCCCGTGAGCTGAAAAATTGAATATGCCTCAACAGATTCCGGGGCATCACTTCCGCCATATCCTCGCATATCAGGCGCAACCACATGGTATCCTGCCTCAGCAAGCGCCGGAATTTGGTGTCGCCACGAATACCACAACTCTGGAAACCCATGACAAAGGATCACCAGAGGCCCTTCTCCAGCCTCCGCAATATGCAGTGAAATCCCATTGGTTTCGATTTTCCGATGCTTTACTTCGACCATGCATCCTCCAAATGTTGAAGCCCTATGCCGGAACGAAGCCAGGCTAGATCTTTCTACCCAAAAAAAGCACAGTGGTTCCCCTTTGAAATCGAAACTTGCACCTCTGCAGGATCCGCCCTCAGCACACCCAAACCCCACACGCCTAGGTGCACTCCCCCGAACGACCCGCCCTCACCGCACCCAATTTTTACGCTCTTTTGTATCCTGCCGATAGACCAAAAACACAAAAAGGGCATGCGAACCGTAAAAAGCCCGAAAAAACTTCTTAATGACGGGTAGATCGAATTACTCGAGGACCACCAGCATCGTCGAATGCTTCCTGCAATCGTTCCTTGAGAAGAAGAGTGAACTCCTCAAGTTCGCTCTTCTTCGTTGTCTTGGGCGGATCAAGGGGATCACCAACCACAAGACGCACTTTCGCGGGTCTGACAAACTTTGCCCCTTTCGGAAGAACAGCCTCTGTTCCACCAATTCCAACGGGAAAAATCGGGGCATCACCTCTCGCTGCCAACCAGGCAGCTCCGCGCTGTACTGTCTCTACCTTTGGCCCGAAACACCGTGTACCTTCAGGATAAATTCCCAGCACTCCCCCCGCACGCACTACCTCAACAGCTCGTCGCAAAGCGGCTTTGTCAGCCGTTCCACGATTCACTGGAAAAACACCAAGCCGCGAATAAACCGAAGCCCCGATCGCTGTGTCGAAACATTCTTTCTTCGCCATAAAATTGAGAGGGCGCCATGTCACATACGGTAAAATGATGGAATCCAAGTGGGAACGATGATTCGCAGCTAAAATAACTGGCCCTTCCGTAGGAACTTTCTCACAGCCATGTGCTTCGATCCGCCAGTACACACCGTATAGAGGACGAGCGACTATTTGCAGACAGCGAAGCAAAGGCGAAGACTTCAAGACCGGAGAACGGTTCTCCCAAGAAAACGATTGCGATCGCTGTTCTGTCTCCGAAACCTCCTTCTCCTTCCCCTGAACAACAGGCTCACTCTCTTCAGACCCCTGGCAGGCAGAGACCATCACTGTATCTCCTAACACTTACCCTTCAGCGAACAACCAAGAAACATTTGGCTTTCAGCCCTGCAACATCAGCAAAAAATTCAGCCTTCCCCGCCATCTTTCTGCTCACACCGTTCTTTCCACAAACGAGTAATCCGATCAGTCACCTCGTCAATCGACAAGAATGTCGATTCAAAAACAACAGCGTCTTCCGCTTGTCGCAAAGGCGAAACTATCCTCGTGGAATCGGAAATATCACGTCGACGTATTTCTGATTCCACGAGAGATTGCTCGGTTACACTATCCTGCTCAGCACGCCGACGCGCTCGTTCCGCTATATCAGCCGTAAGATACACTTTCAAAAGCGCATCTGGAAATACTACCGTACCAATATCTCGGCCTTCAACAACCCACTCTCCACTCGATGCAATGCGACGCTGAAGATGAACAAGAACCTGACGTACTTCACGGTGTGCACTTATTTGGGACACGAGGCAGGTCACATCAGCACCCCGTATTTCTCGAGTCACATCCTCACCATTAAGCCGGACCGTCCCGTCCTGATCAAACTCGACCTGAGACTGTTGTACAATCTTTGCACAGATCTCGGCATCAGCAGGATCGACCCCTTCTCGGAATACTGCCAATGTTACAGCGCGATACAACGCCCCTGTATCTAAACGAGTAATTCCGAGACGATCGACAAGCTGACCCGCAATAGTGGATTTTCCTGCTCCCACTGGACCGTCAATAGCAAGAACAGAGACCAGCGTTTCACTCATAGTCACACTGCATCTGAGAAGGCTCGGCATGAGCAGCGTATCCTCTTTGCTGCAAGCAAAGTACACCAAGGTCCGCAGAGGAAGAACCGACAACAGTTAAAACCAAAAGACCGCCTCCTCCTTCAGGACTATGTCGCAACTCCATATCAACAACGTTTATCCCTCTCTCCCCGACTGCCGTTGTCACGTCTGCGAGCACACCTGCCTGATCAGCAACACCTACAACCACCATGTACAGATCTTGCGCAGGAAGCAACGAAGGTAAACTCGAGCGGGTTTCTCTCGCTCTCTCCAACAAGTCCCACAGGACCACACGATCATCAAGGTGTTCTCGAAACCTCTCGAGTTCTTCAATATACACTTTAAGCGCATCTTGTACCGCAGCTGCATTCTCATACAAAATATCGACCCACACAGCAGGACTACCTGCTGCAATCCGCGTCATGTCCCGAAAACCGCTCGCCGCCATCCGAAAAAGCGGCGGCGTCCCGGCAGAGCGCTCGGCCATCACACTCAAAAGAGAAGCTGCCGCGACATGCGCAAGATGGGAAACGATAGAAACACTTTCATCATGCGCTTGTGGATCAAGGGACAGGACAGAGGCCCCCATTTGATTTACAAGCCAGTACAGCCGCATGACTGCGTCAGAATTGGAAGATGCGGTAGGAGTGACCACCCAAACAGCATCACGAAACAGGCAAGAAGTCGCAGCATCAATCCCTACCTGCTCAGATCCTGCCATAGGATGCCCACCCACAAAAAACGCATGGGAAGGAATACGCTCTTGCACGGCCTGGACTACGGAAGCTTTCACACTCCCCACATCAGTGAGAAGTGTCCCAGGTCGAACATACTGAGCAGCTTCAAGCACAGTCTCCGCAATTGCAGAAACCGGAGTCGCAACAAAAACCACATCAACGTCACAAACGGCCTCGGCAATAGAAAAAGCCGCTTGCCGGCAAGCACCTGCTTGCACAGCAGCAAGTGTCCGACCAGGATCTCGGTCAAACCCATACGCTACCTCGAAACCAGCATCTGTAAGAGCGAGACCAATCGACCCTCCGAGTAATCCCGTTCCAAGAAGAGCGACACGCTGATCGGCCACGCATTCCTCCTTCGTACCTTCACCTTTGGCGGTAAAAAATGTACTCGACGTTATTATCACCGAACCGTGGTCACCACAACATCCAGCCTTCCCGCCAGATCACTCACGCGCGAGATCAGGACGCAAACTTGCAGCTTTTCTCAAATAAACCGGAGCAAAAGAACGACGAGGTCGATCTGTTTCCACCTGCACAAGTACTCGAATACACAAAGATATCGAACTTTCGATACTGATCTCCTGTGCACAAAGCAAAGGAATATCGACGATACCCATTTCACGGACAGCAAGGGCGGGAAATTCCGCTGTCACATCCGGGGTCGCCGTAAACATCACGCAAATGACGTCCTCCATATCAAGCGAATTCTTCTCAAAGAGTGTCCGCACCAACTCTTGGGTACTGGCCAGCACTTCATCCCGCGTATTTTCCGCAAGCGTAATTGCTCCACGAATGGCTGCGACTGGCATAGCCTCCTCAACAACATAATCTCAGTGCCAACTTTTCCCCCACTACTTTGCCAACAGTGCCTACTATTCGCGCAAAATCGCCAAAGACGCTGGAAGAAGCCGCCTACGAAACTCTCGATCACCAAACTCTCGATAGAGTAGGTGCCCAAAAAGCGACAAGCCAGAAACCAAGAAAGATGGACAGTCCTTTTCCCTGCCCTTCTTCAGACATCCAAGCATCATGAAAGCACAATAACGAATTGCGGAACATTAACGTCCCTGCCGTTTACGAAAAGGCTTCTCGCCCTTTTTCCGCTCTCCAACTTTGCCTGCCGTCTTTTTCCTACCGACTTGCCGTCTGTCCTTTCCCTCTTGAAAAACGCGATTCTTCCGGTCCGACTGACCTTGGGCATCGGTCGTCGCACCCCGACCATGAGCCGGCTTAGCGCGTGAAGATCGCCGCCCCATACCCACACCTTCAACATCCGCACACCCCTCCAATATGGCAATTTCGAGCGTAGTAAGACGCCGAAACTCTCCGGGGCCTAAGCGAGTATCTGATAAATCACCAATAGCAGTACGAGTAAGACGACGCACGGGATGACCCACCTCCTCCAAAACCCGCCGCACAACGCGATTCCACCCGACCCCCAGACGAATCTCCACCAACGTCGAAGCCTTCCGGCGGGCAAGAATCCGCACAGAACGAGGGACAAGAAGACCTTCTTCCAGCTTCACACCTCGCCGCAGCCTGCTCAAAGTATGGTCGCTAATCACTCCATCTACTACAGCAACGTATGTTTTAGGAAGAGAGTGGCTTGGATGCATGACCTTCTGAGCAAAATCCCCCTCATTCGTAAGGAGAAGTAAACCTTCTGTATCTCGGTCAAGACGACCCACAGGAAAAACCCGCGGCTCAGCAGGAACATACGTCATAACTGTCGCACGCCCGCGAGAGTCTGAAACAGTCGTAAGAACATTTCGTGGTTTATAAAGCAGATAAACCACGGTCTCAATATCGAAACGCACCGCTACAGTATCAACTTCAACAAGTTGAGAAACCGGATCGGCTCGATCCCCCAAAATAGCAACACGACCATCGAGTCGCACACGCCCACGAGCAATAAGGTCTTCGCATTCCCGACGCGAACCAAACCCAGCCCGGGCAAGAAGTTTCTGCAAACGCTGCGGTCCCGTTTCTTGCTGATCCCCAGTCATCGCATCTGCACTATTTTTCTCTATTCTCCCCGCTCGCATCGCGACACACCTTCCATTATTTCTCGGTCTTTATTGCCGCCATGTGCTCTCAGACTTCAGGGGAAATACGCTTTGGGTCTGACGAAGCGGGCACCTCAACCTGGGCGTCTGCCGCTGCTTCAGCAATTTTCCGTCTGATACGCTCAGCGATTTCAGGCGTGTCAATTGCGTCCGTCCGTGCAGACGAAAGAGCAGAATCATATGCTGCAGCAGTACCAGAATCAGGAGTGTAATCTGCCAAAGGTGGCAGATCGGCAATCGAACGCAGACCAAGACGCTCTAAAAACAAAAAAGACGTTCCGTACAATCTAGCTCGACCGGGTCCCTCATCAGCACCAACAGGCTCAAGCAGGCCACGCAAAACCAGACTCCGAACAACCCCGTCACTATTTACACCACGGATCTCACCGATCTGCCCTCGGCTAACAGGCTGACAATAGGCCACAATAGATAAAACTTCAACTGCTGCTTTCGAAAGGCGAGGATTTTCATTAGTGACAACAAATCGTTCAACATACGCCGCAGATCCCGGATCAGAATAAAATCTCCACCCACCTGCCACTTCGCGAAGACAAAAACCCCGCTTTTGCGTTCGGTAAGACCGTGCAAGCTCCTGCAGCCCCACTCGCACATCATTGACAGACTCTTCGAGCACCTGGGCCAAAATATTCACCGGCACAGGCATCTCAGCAACCATGAGAATCGCTTCAATATGACGGAACGCCTCAGGTGTCACCGCCCACACCCCTACACGCCTCATCAATTGCTCTCACAGCAGATGCTTCGACCGACATCTCTCCCTGCCCGCTCTCGAGAGAAGGCAGACGCTTACGTAAATCCAGGTCTGTCACTGAAAGCTCCTCATCCCATTCTTCAACCCATTCCCAAACAAGAGAATCATCACCTTCAGGACCTATCCATCTCAAAGTGATATCTGCCAAAGGAGCATCCTGAACAGCAGCCACCATCCCCATCTTGACAAGTTCTAACAATGCCAAAAAACGCACAACAATTTCTGCAGAAGAACAACCAACACAAACTTTACTAAAGCTCGTTACTCCTTCGCGGAGAAGCACTTCACACAAAGCAGTAAAAGCCATCTTCACCGATGCCTTTACAGGCAACACATGATCCAAGATGAGTTCCGGCCCCGGACGGCCTAACAAAATTTTAAACGCCACTCCAGCAAGGTCGTCAGGAGTAATCTGTGCCAGCAAGTCTGGAGCCATCCAACGAAAATGCGACTCAGACTGCACAGCACGAGGCACATAACGGATGCCTTCTTCTAGTTGTTCCCGCAGCACTTCAGAAACTTCCGCAAAAGTACGGGCAGCGAGAAGCCGTGCTAAAAGAATATCGCGCTCCGCATCAACAAGAAGTTCTTCATCCACTTCGATAGAAGGTTCAGTAGGAAGCAAACGAGCGGTCTTCATTCGAAGAAGAGTGGCGGCAACAAGCAGAAACTTCGTCATCTCCTCTAGAGACAGAGGAGTATTCTCACGATTCTGCTCAACAAGAAGCACAAAATCATCCACTACACGGGCAACAGACACTGCATTGATCTCAAGTTTTCGCCGGCTAATCAGCTCCAACAAAAGATCGATTGGCCCCTCGAAACAATCAAGACGAACATCAAGAAGACTGCGTTTCGCCTCTTTTTCCTCAAGAGAAGAGGCCTCGGATTCTCCGACAACAGAATCTGCAGCAGACTCGGAAAAACTCACTATGCAACACCACTCCTCATGCTGATAGCAGTGCTCTGAACAATCAGAACGATTCTATCTCTCCACAAATTCCAGAAAAAAGCCATCAAAAGTCTCAAAATGAAAAAGCAAGACACGTTTCTTCCCGGCGGGAGGAAGCCCCGAGACAACAAAGCACTCCACTCTCCTCCTGCCTCTACCTATCCTTCCCAGTTCTGTCATGCCGTATCCCGCTCAGTCCCGCCCGCACAGATTTCCAGGCATTTAGCCCCATGGGTCAAACCAGTACATTCAAAAACTGCCAAAGATCCGAGATCCTACCAAGATAAGTAAAATAATTCTCTACTAGTCCAGGGAGCCTCCCCTCTCTTGTTTCAAACCGTCCTTACACAACTCTCTTCATAAAACTTTTCCCATCACACCAGAGAGGAATAGCCGGCAAAAACTACCCACTACACAACACATCAAAAGCAACACTCAATACCACCCGGGAACCTGCCCTGGCCTGACCCCGCTCCACAGCGGCCCGGCCGACCCGGCCCCGCAACCCGAGGGGTGCACCCCCCACCCACTCCAGTCAGGCTTAGCAAAGTCGGAATATAATAAACGCTCCGGTTTCTCCTGTATCTGGTCTGGATTCCCACGATGAGCCAGACAGTCATTCGAGTTTTTACGACCAATGGGCCGAGTCGGGAGAAACAAGAGAACAATCTGGCGGGGTCCTTCTTCTCACGCGTTTCAGGGGAAAAATAGCTGCTGCATCCACCAAGTCGACTGCAAGTGACGTGGATCTTGCGACAGAAGCCTTCATCATTATTGGCATCTTGCATGCAGCACAGTCACAAGATCAGATTCTGAGCGAAAAAAGCCGCTTAATCCCTATTAAAACACTCAAAATAACACCGCTCACAACAGACAAAAAGCTCGGTTGGGATCCCGCAGTGGGGAGTGAGTGTCACTGCCCACGACAATAATCAAACAGCAAGCTACTCTGGTTTATCACCCTTACCAAAGTGAAATGTTTCGAGCCTCCCGCTGCAATAGAAGCACATACAATGTAGTTCCCATCCATGCGTCTTCCACTACAAACGTCGCGCAAGCCTTGATGGGAACTATATTCCACCACAAAGCAAGTACTCACACTCACCAAGGAATACTCATCGCGGAGATTTTATTCGGCATCTAAGATATCCGCAGCGTAGGCACCGCAGTCGGCTTGGCGTGGACAGCAGCGAAACAGCTGAATGGTTGCTACCAGGCGCCTCTGCGTTTTTGGTATGACAATACGGGAAAATTACGTATGACTAAAAATAGCGAAAAAGTTCTGCCATTAGCCTCAACAAGCTCGAAAATCGAGATACTTTCGCAGCATCTCCGAGTATCGCTACAGCGCTCGGAGTGCTTGTCACAACCACTCCTCATACTGTTTTCGCAACTCGCCAATCCGCAAAGTTACACTGCAATTCTATTTCTGACTTGGTTCTCTCCTCAGACTCTGACAAGGCATCCACGTATCAGAACGAGACAGTATTGTCATGACAGCAGACATAACAGGATCAGGGCATCTCGATAGTCTTGAACCCTTCTCAAGCGATACAGGTGTGAGGGAAGAGCAAGTTGTAGACCACTCCGAGAGCACAGCGATTGCGCCCATGCCCACAACAGACGAAGAATTCTGGGGGAATCTACCCGAGAAAACGTCTTCGTCATTCTGGTGGAAAATTACCCTCCTCTCTTTCGCTGGGCTTGTTGTTTTGACATTCTGCATCACAAGCTTTGCCAACCAACCCAGCAAAAGCAGTAGCCACCCATCCATAAAGTTCTCTTCAGATCCCAGCAGCTACATCCCGACACGCGTCGACAAACGGATTGTCCGCACTAGCGGAACCGACTTCAATAGGTTCATCGAGAAATACACAGACTTCGCGAGTTTTCCCAATGATGCTCGTATTTCCGGCGGCATTATTGGGGACCGGACTGCTGTTCTTCCCGATATTGTCCTCATTTCCGTTCAGTCCAACACCGGAAAAGGTAATCGCGTCCAAGACGCGCAACGGGCTCTCGCGTCCTTTGGAAAGTCCCAAATAGTGCGCCACACTTCGTTGCAAGGGACAGACGCCATCTTCACTCCCCTCAGTCCAGTGGGAATATCGCCGGGCTTCGATCCTTGGACAGGAATGGCATTTCCGAGAGATGATCTTGCCGTTATCGTCATCTCTTTCAAGGGCCAGAAAGAAGCTCAAAAAAGTCTTTCGTCTGCCTTAATTCAAGGACGCAGTAATCTTTCTCTCCCTATTACCTAGCCAGCACCTCGTCATTAGAAAAAACGAAGCATATGTCATCCCTTTCTGACATTCGCCCTCTTCGAGAGAACACTGCCCCGAGTTTTTCAGCAACAAGTAACATACCAAGTCTCCGAGTTCCGCGAAGCTAGGGAGAAAAGGTTTTGGTACATCAAAAAACTTCCAACGCCCAGTAGCACAATCCAAGTAAGAGAAATTCCTACGAACTACCAATTTTCCGCAGGCGGAAGAAAAACATGCGCATATTTGCACACATGTTTTCGGCTTGGCAACTGCACTCCAGAAAGAAAACAGAAGAAGTCGGTTAGCTTTTCCACCATCCGAGAACACGCCATCCAGTGGGGGTCTTCCCAAGATCAATCTCATGTGAGATCACGTCCGCAAGACCACTCCGCTGGTTAAAGTGGCAATGAGCACGACCAGGCTCAAAAATCACACAGTGAGTTTCTCGAGAAAGAACTTCTCGGTCAGAAAGACTGACATTATCAGCAGACAAACTTGAAGCGACCTCGCGAATTTCTTCTACCCGCCCATCAGGGTGAAGCAGCCCTTCAAACTTTTCTTGCTCTACATCGCCCACTGATTCAAGCAGAGAAAGAATCACCGAGTCTGGATCAGGAGCATCAGTCTCCGCTGCTGATCCGAGTGAGTCCGCACTCACAACAACTGCTTGGAGACGAATCGTTGTCGAAGTCGTTGGCATAGTGGTGGTAGAAATGGGGGGAATATTTCCTGATGCATCGGTGTCGGAACCAGTCGACGCCTCGTCGGTAGAAACTGATGACGAGGCAGACGAATCATCGTCATCATCAAGGAGAGCGACAAACACCAGAGCTACAAGGAGTAAAATTAAACTAGACCCTAAAAATATTCTTGTTTTTCGCGAGATCCCCGTTCCGGCAGACGGAGAGTAATCAGGGCTCCAAGAAGAGGAAGCATCCCACTCATTTTCGGGACGGGTTCCTCCCTCTAGATCAGTCAGCAAAATATCTTTCGCCTGATTCAAACGGGCACTCAACATTTCTGCAGAGCTACGTTCTCCTGAAGCAGCGCGATCGGGGTGCGCAAGGCGCATGGTTTTCTTCCAAGCGGCCAAAATTTCTTCTTGGTTCGCCTGTTCAGTTACATCGAGAAGTTCACGCGCTGCGCGCACATCAGCACTTGTCTGCTTCATGCCATTCGTGGCCATAGCTCCCACCAATCATTAATGTCCAATCTCTTTTTCTCCAAGAGACCGACCCTGGCATCATTACTCCATGACGGACACAGTAATTTTCCACCGCATGTCCTCTTTCGTCTCTGCCCTCCAGAACCGCATCTGCGATGCATTGGAGACCATAGACAGAACAGGGTCATTCAAACATACCCGCTGGTCACGCCCAGAAGGCGGAGGAGGCGATACTCGCGTTCTCGAAAACGGATCCATTTTCGAGAAAGCAGCAGTAAACACCTCCAACGTGTTCGGACCTCTCTCCGAAACCTTGAGCGAACACCTGAAAGGAACAGGAACATCGTTCAGGGCTACAGGTATCTCCCTGATCCTTCACCCACGTTCTCCCATGGTCCCAACCGTTCACGCAAACTTTCGACGAATCGAACGGGGGGATACTGGTTGGTATGGTGGAGGAGCAGATCTCACTCCATCATATCTTTTCTCCGAAGATTGCACTCATTTCCATACAATCTGGCGAGACATTTGCGCAAAACATCCCGAAATTACAGATTATGACAGATGGAAAAAATGGTGTGATGAGTACTTTTACAGCAGCCACCGAAAGGAACACCGCGGTATTGGCGGAATTTTTTACGACCACCTCATGGTGGACGACGAAGCCGGAATGGCCTTTACTGAAGACGCCGGAAATGCTTTTCTTGCTTCCTACCTACCAATCGTAGAGCGACGGATGCACGAGCCATACACTGCCGCCCAACGGGATTTTCAGCTTTTTCACCGGGGACGATATGTCGAATTCAATCTCATCCACGATCGAGGGACGAGATTCGGCTTCCAGTCAAAGGGAAATAGTGAATCTATTCTTGTCAGCATGCCACCACTTGCACGATGGACATATGACTACACCCCGGAACCAAACTCCCGAGAATCCGAAACAATGAAGATCCTTCAAACTCCTCGCGATTGGGTCTGATCTCTCACAGCGATTATTGGACCATCAATAGGTCACTTTTTCTTTACCTAAACGTAAAAATACGATTGCGATAAATCCATAGACATGGCCTTCTCTCCCCAACTGACCAACATACATCAAGAGAAAGGCCACACTTCGGGGATAAGCCAGACTGCAAGGGCAAGAACCGCGAGACTCAAAGGAAAGCCAACACGAAAAAAATCACCGTACCGATAACCACCCATCGCATACACCATCATATTTGTTTGATAGCCGACGGGAGTAAGGAAAGACGCCGAGGCCCCAATAGCCACAGCAAAAAATAAAGGCCGAGGATCCACTCCAAGATCATTGGCAACTGCGAGAGCAATCGCTGCCATAAGAATGGCAGCGGCATTGTTCGTAATAGCCTCGGTAAGAAGCATCGTCGCAAGCAGTACACCCAGTAAAATACCGCGTTCTCCCCCTATATTGGCGAACACATCGACCAGTAATCCAGCAATATGGTCAGCAAGACCGCTTTTCGTCACACCGGCCCCAAGGCCGAAACTGCCAGCAAGGGTAATAATCACATCAAGATCAACTGCCGAACGCGCTTCGGAAATAGAAAGCACTTGCGTGAGCAAAAGGGCGAAAACAGCGAGCAAAGATGCCTGCAGTATAGGAACCCCTCCCAAACTCACAAGTCCCATCAAGACACCAATAATCCCTAAAACCCAAGGGGCACGGCTCGTACGTACTGGATTTGTTCCCCCAAGAACAGACACCACAAGAAAATCTTTCGATTCTCGCCATCGGTCAGGAAAAGAGGCATCCGCGAGTATCAGCAGAACATCACCTGGCCGTAACACGATTCCACCAAGTTTGGCCCCGATCCTCTCCCCTGCTCGGTGAATGGCAACAACCGCACCCCCATAACGCGCACGAAATCCAACTTCCTGCAAGGTAGCTCCCGCAAGAGGCGACCCAACAGCCACAACTCCTTCAAAAAACTGCTGGCCAACAGCTCTTGTTCCCACTTCAAAATGCTGGTGCTCAGCGGACTTCAGGCCACGAATCTGCTGAAGGTCAACGATTCTCGACACGTTCCCCGCAAAAATAAGGCGGTCATTTTTACGCAGAAATTGGCTTGGGGACACAGGGGCTATCGTTCTGCCCTTCCGTTCGATCTCCACAAGAAACACACCTTCAAGATGGCGAAGCCTCGCCTCCTCCACACTCACCCCAGCTAGAGGGCTATCTGTCACGACCATTTCCACTATGAAGTCACGGACATTCTCCCGTGCCTGCTCTCCTGCTCCATGTCGCAAAGGAAGAAATACGGGTCCGACCAGAATCAGGAGAGACAGGCCGACGAACACGATAGGAAACCCAATCCAAGCAATCTCAAATAAGCCCATCGCCTCTTGACCAGGGATATCCGCCAAAATTTCAGATACCACAATATTTGTGGAGGTTCCCACCAAACTCAGCATTCCACCCAAAATAGCGGCATAGGAAATCGGCATAAGATATGACGAAGGAGACTTTCCATATCGTCGTGCCCATTCCGCGACTTGTGGTCCCAGTACAGCCACAATTGGAGTATTGTTTAGAAAAGCAGAACCCCCGGCGACAGGGGGAAGAATATGCGCAAGATCTCGACGGTGCCCGTTCCCAGAACGAAGAGGGGCAGTCAGAAAGCCAAGGGCTCCTGTCGTACGCGCTGCTGCTGCCACAATGTACAATGCAGCCACAGTGACAGGAGCGGAACTAGAAAACCCAGCAAAAGCATCTCGTTCATCGATCACGCCCAGAAACAGGAGAATGCACACGCCTCCCAATATTGCGACCGACGGAGATAGTCTCTCGCCTGCCAAAAGAATAACTGTCGCAAAAACAACAGCCAGTGTCGCCCAAGCGTGCCAAGACAAAGCGCTGCCAGAATCAACAGCCTCCATCACCACATCTGAATGCATTCCGATCACAGGCCTTGTTGACACACCGGCAAAAGAATCATGGGCTTTCTACCAAAAATCAGAAGGAGCGGGCAGGTCCGAAAAGAAAGAATCAGTTCCACCTCTTTCTGCCTACGCAAAAACCGTCCCAAAAACAAGCGGGACTCCTGAAGTGTGAAAAATGGCACAAGAACCCGAAAAAGGCCACGTTTCTCAACAAACACTACATACATGCGTATCAACATCCATGTCGGTAGGGCAGACAGAAGACATTAAGGACGAAAAAACTCAGCGCGACGAGCGGACGATTGTGACACATCAAGCGGCAAGTACCTGGAAAAGAAACAAAAAAGTCGACTCATCAGCCCTAGGCTATCCAGACTTTAGGGCATAAGCAGCATGCCTGACGACTCAAAATCCAGCAAGCAAACTTCAGACGTTCCCGTCCCACTTCCTTCCGAGATCAACAACCCAACCAAAGCGGATACCGTTCTCCGCACGCAAGATCTCGAAGAAAATACAACTAGGAACGTGCTGTTACCAGAATCGGTAAACATCGACAACAGCAAACACAACAACTCAAAGCACAAAGACACTTCTCAAGAGAGTTCCCCTCCCCCGGCGCTCATTCGACGTATGACCACAGAGAGAACCCGCTTCATTCAAGCTTTGCTAACTTTTCTTGTACCACTCGCAATCGCGTGGTTCGTCAAGTCAAACTGGAAAGATTTTCAAGATAGCGAATGGGATTTCAATCCTCTTATCTTGATCGTAGCTTGTGCCTTCTATTTTGTCTCCGAGGGACTGCGCCCTCTCGGCTGGCACTTTCTCATGCATAGTGCCGGGCAAAAACCTCCACTCAGGAATACCCTATTCATTTGGTTCGCAATGGAACCCCTCCAATACCTTCCTCTTCCTCTTGGACCTTTTGCGGGAAGGTACGTGCTAAGTGAACGTTTAGGGCTCTCCCCTTCCGTTGCCTTAGTCACCCAGATCTACGTCTTTGCACTCTGGTTTTCCCTACCCCAGTTCTTTAATCTCCCTGCACTAATATGGCTTGCTTTCGAAACCAAAGAAATATGGCTGCGCCTGGGAGCAATCTATCTCGCATTCACGATCGCCTCCTTCGCATACGGAACACTCCGAGAAGGAGGAGTCTCTCGCACTGCCGAGGAAGCGTTCGGAAAGAGCTACACAATCGATCATGTGCATATCGAAAGACAGTCTCTCGTCGGCCCAGGAATAATCGAATTATCGTCATACATAGTTAGAATTACCGGTGCTGGGATTCTGCTTTCCGCTCTCACATCCCTCGACTGGTGGCTCATTCCAGTGTACGGTCTTCTCTTCGGTGCCGCAGCGAATGTTCCCTTCGGACGATTCGGCACCCGCGAGGCAGCGATTACTGTAGCTCTCACGGTGATTGGAATCTCAGAAGGCCCGGCAGCTCTCGCAGCAGTCTCATCTCGTGTTATAGGGCTGGCAGCATCCCTTTTATGGCTGGGCATCGCCTTCGCTATGGGAGGAGCGAAGCCCGAACAGAACCTACAAAACGCCTAACACACCAAACACAATTCCACTTTTACGAACACAAGTTGCAAAAATACAAGGGAAAACTCATCACAAGCATCAGGAGGGATCCATGCTTTTCCCTCCCCTCTGTCACTCGGTCAAAATCCCATGCCAACAATCCCTTCAATAGAAACAGCGCTTCGTATTCCTGCACCCGACATCGGCGCAGCCGAGACCGAGACCTGTCGCCCAAGCACTGCGACCACAAGCGGCGTTTTCCTCTCGAATGTACTCGAGCAGCTCGGTGACCTTAGCGCTTTCACTGCTTTACATACTGAAGCAGATAGATCCCCTTATCTCAGCGTGAAATCCGCTGCCGGACGGCACTATTCAGTGACGCTACCCGAGCATTCCGGCCCTTTTGAGGTCTGGGCTTCAGTAGAAATGCCGCTCGACACACCAAAAGGACACTGGTCTAGGCTTCATGAACGCGAAGAAGTTCTTGCTCAAGCCTTACAAACCACCCGTCTTGCCTGGCATAGCAACAAGAAAACAGGGTGGATCGGCATTCCAGTCGCTTTAGCGGCAAATGAGAACGAACTCGACGACGATCTTGCCTACACAACAGCAATGCAGCTCCGTTCACTGCTTGCAACAGTCGAACGCATCTCAAAAGCAATCGATGAACAAAAGAAAAGACCCGCCGAGCATTCCAGATCAAGGTAAAACCTCTCACTTTTCAGGTCTTCGCTCTTTACTTCGAATCGCTACCAGGTTTTCTCTTTCTTCAACAGCAAAACAAAAATCAGGCGAACCTTCCAGGAACCTCTCCCTCCAAGCCATCTTCCCAATGCGCAGCAAGCCATGCAGTAAGCCCAGAAGTCAGAAGATATTGGGAGAGGTCCGCACGAGAAACCCAACGGGCATCGTCAGCATCATCCCCTGCCCGCAAAGATTGATCTGGAAAAACAAAAACTCGAAAATCACAGATAACAAAATGGTGTTCGGTTCCTATCCATTCAGTCACATCGAGAAGTTTCCCTACTGAGGCAGAAAGAAGATCGGTCTCTTCATGTAATTCCCGTGCTACTGCTTTTGCTAAAGGCTCTCCTGGAAGAACCCGGCCTCCAGGAAGAGTCCACTTTCCTTTTGAAGGAGCATTCCCACGTTTAATCAGGAGCACGTCTTCTTCTCGTATCACGAGCGCGGCAACAGCCAGTTCAATACCAGAAACAACGTTACCTCTCGTCTCATTTCCCAGATCACCCGCTGAAAGCGACACAGCAAAAGCCCTCTTTACCACCGACGATGCATCGTCAAAGAACGGGCAACAAATCCATGCTGTTCACAGAAATTCTTTGCTGCTCGTTGTCCAGGAAGAACCGTAATATCAGCGCTCGACACACCGTGAGCACGAAAACGCTCCATACCCACATCAAGCATGACCTCAGCTATGCCAATTTCTCGGGCTTCCATTTCCACAAAAAAACGGAGATGCCCTCTTACTGAATCTTCTGCTTGGGGGAGCATTGGAATAAGAGTCGCCAAAAGATATCCCACTGGATAGTCGTCGATCGTACCAAGAAGAAGAAAAGGAAACGGCATTTCGTCCCGCAAAGCGACACCAAACACATCCGCCACAGGCTCGGGCAAAGCATCACATTCATACCAACGCCCGCGACACACCCGCAGCTCTTCTTTCGCCTTTTCGTAAAGATCGAGCAGAACCGGCAAATCTGCTGTTGTCGCCGGACGAGTACCTTCCACCACCACAGAAGTCATTCTCCAAAAAGAGTATCGATTTTCCCCAAAATTGTCTTTCTCGAACGGTGTGCAGCTTCGTGATTGCGGATAGCAAGGAGTTCTTCGTCGGTCAGACCATTAAGACGCTGAGCCACCTGCATAGCAGTCAACGTATCGTAATCTTGTATAGCGAGATCGACTTCTTCCAACACGGGGACTTCCGCAGCAACAGCGCCTACAGACTGTTTTGCAGGAGTAGACGCTGCCGACGACACACCAACAGATCGAGGAGGAAGAATGGGTGCTTCGCTCGGAGAAACCGACACAACAGTCGCCGAAGCAGTATCAGTGCCACCTCGCAACCTACGCAGAGCGCCTCCCATGCCTGAGACACGCGACCGAAGCCCTTTGCCCTTCGCAGGGCTATCTTCTGAAGAAACAGGGAGTACACTAGCGAACCCCTCATCGTCTTCTTTTTCACCAGAAAAAAGACTGGATCGCCGCAAATCCACTGCTGAACGAGAAACACTGAAAGCTTTACGGCTCCCTGAACGCATCTCGTCAAGGGCTACATGACGTCGCGCAGACAAAGAGGCCCGGACATCAGGAAGACGGTCCTTCGCATACAAAACCGCTCCAAGCGGAATATGAACAAACACATCTTTCGCCGTGTACTGCTCTTTTTCATCAGTTTCGCTCACCATGAGTCGTCCTTTTGCCATCCGACAAGAAATATCCTACAAAAAGCCGGTCACCGCATATAGCAGACAACGGAGACCATCCCTTTGTCACACCCAATAGTTACACAGATTCGATCCCAAGAAAAAACCCTGTTTGCCAGAAATGTCTTTCCCCATTTTTCATGTGCTAAAAGACAAAATAACAAGTCTAGAAAACGGAAAAAAGCTGTAATCAAAACTTTATTTTCCCTATCGGCAACTTCGCGCACCGCACCCCATCGGTGCACCACCCAGGTTCAAGTCAACAACCCAGCTCCCTATCCCAGGCTCGGCCCCAAAAACCCGGCTCCGTGAGCCGACCCGGCCCCGCAAACCCATGGGTGCACTACCCGCAACCAACCACCGAAACTGCACCCAACCCTAACCCACACAAACAACCCAGACCCGCCCACCACAACCTACCCCACGACCCGGCCCCGCAAACCCATGGGTGCACTACCCGCAACCAAGCAACACTACACCGTACGCACCCAAGCCAAAAACGAGGAGGAACCTAAATAGTAGGTTCACTGCTTTTCTTGTTTTGTTCCTCGTCGCACCAAAAAAAGACCGACCCCAATGAGGAATACCGAGAAAGGAAACACCCAGTTACCAAACCGCACAAACCAAGTACGATCCTCGTAATAGGGCATGTCCCAAACAAGCGTGGCAGGATCCCAATGCTTCGTCGTCGCAAGCAGTGTCCCCTCTGAGGCAATTAGTGCTGATCGGCCAGAAATAGCAGCAACAGAAATCGCCCGGTGTGTTTCGACTGCGCGCATCCGGGTAAGAGCAAGATACTGATCGGAAAGAGCACTCCGCCCATACGACGCGTTATTCGTTACAACGATAAGCAAAGTCGCGCCTTCGGCAACGGTTTCGCGAGCAGGATCAGAGAAAATCGACTCAAAGCAGATAAGCGTTCCGGCCCTTATTCCATCCAGAGAAAAAAGACCCAGTCGATCTCCACGTACGGCATCAATCGGAACCTTTCCAAGGGAGCGAATAAAACGCAACTCCTCCCGAAAAGGCACAAATTCCCCGAAAGGCACCAGTTCTCTTTTTACATACCGAAGCTGTTGCCTTCCTCCAGCATCAAATAAAACGCTCGTGTTTTCAAACAAGTCACCTGACTCATTCTCCACACGCAAATTTCCGAGAAGCGGCACCCCACCGCTCACTTCAACCAGCATCTCCCCAAGACCAGGCATCACTTCACCACCTGCAGCGAAACCATTAAGAGAAGATTCTCCCCACACAACCAGGTCTACATCATCTGGCAAAACACGCGTCAACTCGACATGAGAAGAGAGCATCTGTCCTCGGGGAACCCCACTGCCCGAGAGAGAATGGGACTCGAACACATTCCCTTGAACAAGACCAACTGTACGGAAACCGGCAGGAGCCGCCAAAGGACGCCCCCACCAGCCCAGCGCAAACACTACAACTACTGCTGCGAGCACCAATCCCGGTACTCGCCTGTTTATCTGACCAGACCGTTCCACCAACAAACCCGCCAGGGCTACATTTACCGCACAAATCACCCAGGTCAACAGGGCAACACCACCGACAGCGGCTAATGATCTCGTGAAGGGGAACGAGTGCTGACTCACGCCAAGCTCCGCCCAAGCAAAACCTCCAAACGGCTGACGGCCTCGGGCGAACTCCAATACGGTCAAAACAGACGGCAAGATCAAAAGACGGATCAAAAAAGAAGCCTTGCGCTGCGCCAGTGCTCCAACAACCGCACCAAATAGCGCCCATTGCAAAGAAAGCCAGACCGACAAAATAATCCAGCCGGCCACATGGACAACAGTGAGCCAGCGAAGGATGAGACCAAAAGACACGAGACCGACAAGCGCGCCTTGCCAGACACCAGCCCGCGGAGAAGAAACCGTCCAAAGAAACGGAACAAAGGCGAAAAAGGCAAGAAACCCCATATCATCTTCAGAGCCAGAAAGCCACAAAAGTAGACCAGTGAGAAAAGCAGTCACCCCTGCTTTTCCCCAGGAGGGAAAGCCCCTGACAAGCAGAAGGCTCTTCACCGAAAAAGGTCGCGAGCTGTGCAGTTCTGCAGAACGGAAAAAAGATGAAAAAACACCAGAAGGGGAACCTGGCGACCAGGTGCTCACCTGGCACCACCGCATTTTTCTACCGAAAAGCGCTACACCGCGCACTTCACAGTGATTTCTTGCCGACAAACTTCTCAGTCAACCGTCCGAGCAATAAGGACATCACACTTGGCGTGGTGCGTGATGTAGTTCGGCACTGAACCTAAAAGAAAACGCCGGGCACCCGTCATTCCTTTATTTCCCACGACGATGAGATCGGCATCAACTTCGTCAGCGAGATCAAGGAGTGCAGCCGCTGGTGTTTCGCTGGAAAGCGAACGCCCTACAGACTCAACACCATACTTCGCAGCACGATCCCGCCCCGAAAACACAATATCTTCAGCTTGCGAGCCAGGAGAAATCTGCCACATCTCATCCCGCGGCAGTCCCGATGAATCGTCAATAGGTTCGCAACGGTAGGCAACCCCTATAACAAGTTTCGCATCTGTCCGAGCAGCTATGGCCACAGCCTCATCCACAGCCCGCATAGCCGTCTCAGAACCATCAGTTCCAACAAGAATCGTCTTGTATGACATTTAGGTCTCCTTCAGATCTCCTGATCGACACCCGAGCGCTCATATCTTGCCAGAAAAAGCCCGCGAAAAACACGCGAAAGGAAACCCAGCCGGCAAACAAGCAAAAAATTGCCCGCACAGATCGGTACTCGCAACATGCCTTTTAGACGAGAAGCACTCCTCTCAGCGAACATCGCACGCATAGAGAGGAAGCTCTACTCAACAAAACCGAGTTTACCAGCCTGCGTCTTTTGTGTCTTCGTCCGACGATGTGCCCGGTGAAGAAACTACTTCTGTCTCCTCAGTCGGAGTTGATGCCCCGGACTTCGTGAGAGAGGCAGGAGGCTCATCGAAGATATCTCCATACTCTTCGAGTTCAGCTTCGATATAACGCTCTTGGTCAGCGAGTTCGTCCATACCAATAGGACCATCGGTGCGACCGTGTAGGAACTGTCCAACCAAAGGATTCTCTGAGGCAAAAAGCTGTTGTTTCGGACCGAATGCCACAAGTTTCGAGCGAAAAAGAATCCCCATATAGTCGGCAACTCGGCTGGTGGAGTCCACATTATGGCTAATCACTACGAAAGTTGCTTGGGTCTCGGCTTTTGTCCGAAGAATGAGTTCATCGAGAAACGCAACACGCACCGGGTCGAGTCCCGAGTCCGGCTCGTCGAAAAGCACAATTTCCGGCTCAAGGACAAGAGCTCTCGCAAGCCCGCCACGTTTCCGCATACCACCAGAGATCTCTCCAGGGAATTTGACGAGGTGGTCCTTCAACCCGACCAGCTCTGCCTTCTCATACACCACATCCGCAATTTCGGACTCTGAAAGCTTGGTGTGTTCACGCAAAGGAAAAGCAATATTGTCGTACAAGCTCATTGAACCGAAAAGAGCGCCGTCCTGGAACATGACGCCCATTTTCATTCGGGTCTTGTATAGAGCCTTCTCTGAAAGTTGAACAATGTCTTCCCCATCAATGAGGATCTCGCCCTCTTCGGGCTTCATCAGACCAATCACGTTTCGGAGAAGAACTGTTTTTCCTGTTCCGGATGGTCCCATAATATAGGTGATGGCACCACGGCGCACATTGAAACTGATATCTTCAAGTACTTGATGTGACCCGAATCGCTTGGAAACTCCCTTGACTTCAATAGATACGTCGCTCACTTGACTTCCCGTCCCCTCGCACTTCATCCCGGCCTATCGCCACGAAGGGAGACCTCGAAACCCCTCGGTGCGCGTTCCGCTTCAACTGCGTCGCCCCTTCGAGCAGTCGACCAGGTCGATCGCTCTGACTGCTCGCGCTCCAGCCTCAACCCATATCAAAAGCGCCGTATCCATGTTTTCAACAGCACAGTTTCCACAGCAAACCACGAAAACCCTCTTGACAGGAAAAGTAATACGCTTAAAGCGGTATAATCATGCCGGATTCAGCATATCGGTCTTCACACGAAAATTGCCGAAACCAAAATTTAAAAAAGGGAAAAGGCCTGATTTAGCAAGCTTCGCACGATTGATCGTACGCGAAAATCGGCACTAGAACAAAAATCTACAAACAACTTAAGACACAAAAACTCATATCTTTCTCCCACAAAACCACCCGAAGTACCAGGTCGGCAAGGAAAGAAATGCCTATGAAAAAGGGAGCGAACACAGCATAATTTTCGTGTTTTTGCTATCCGATGATGCCGTGACTGAGTTCTGCCACCCCACAGAGGAGGAGAACTCAGTCACAACAGAACAGCGAATCAGGCGGGACTGCAAAAGCAAATTTGGAAGCTGTGCTATCCCAACCGACAGCGAGTGCCATCGGGGCGCAGAGAAACCTTTGGGGCCGGACTGCCTGTCAAATGCTCCGCCATTCGACAGCCGTTATCTACTCGGCTACTCTGCCCCTGCGACAGGTACCGACGGAGCAACCGGCCACCGTGTCACACGACACACGATATTCGCATCTCATAAAAACTGAGTCAAGGACTCCTCTCACTGCACCCCGACCGCTTATCTCCTGGTGGCTATCTTTCGAGGTCAGGGGGTTCATAAAACCAGATAAATCTACATCTTTCATGCCAAAATAGACAGTGAGGCATCCGCGGTAGCGGAAATTCCCACTTCAGAGACCTTCTCCATTTGCCCCATCCCAAGAAAAACCCAGGAACCCATACGTTTTTCTTTTGAAATTCATACGAAAAAACAGTCCGGCAAAAATGCTATCTCTCAAAAAAGGCGGCGGGCTGCTTGCACAGTGCGCACGTAGTGTTCACTCACTCGGTACAATCCATGCTTACGCGTTGCGCCAAGCCCTTGAAAATAGCTACCGACAGCCAAACGCTCGTCACCACCGGTCTTCCCCAAAAGCCAATCAAGATAAGCTGTGCCTCCCCGCACATTCTCATCATATTGCAGGGGATCCACGCTCTCCCGTACAACATAGTCTTCAAGCCATTGGGCAGTAGAGGGCATAAGCTGCATCACGCCGAGAGCACCTGCTTTGGAGATCACATCCTGGCGATGACCGGACTCTACCCAAGCCAGCCCCTTTACCAGGTCTCCTGCCAGCCCGTAGTGATCGGCCCACGCTTCCAAGGAATTCTCTACATCCCCCCGCGAAACAGAAGAAGAACGGGGCATCTCCCTCTGCTCTTGTCTTCCTGCCTGAGACCCAGAAGTTTCCGCAGCAGAAGCGTTTCTGACACCGCTAACTTTCAAAGCCTGACCAGGAAAAATCACATCTTGCAGGAGACCATTCAGGCTCTTCAACGAAGACACAGAAATCTGATGACGGCGCGCCACATCCCACAAAGTGTCTCCTGACTGCACGGTATATTCCCCCGTATTCGCAGAAACACTTCGATTCGATTGAGACGGAGACCCCCCACTTCCTGGGATGACGAGCTTCTGACCAACTCGGATCACTCCATCATCACCAAGTCCGTTTGCCTGTATGAAAGACCGAACGGAAACCCCGGCGCGCCCGGCAATACCAATCACCGTATCTCCAGGGCGCACAACATACACGCCTGCATCCAGGGTTTTCTCAGAGGAAAAAGAACGATTGGCCCGGCTTGTTTTTTTACTCCAGTTGGGAATGGTAAGAGTCTGACCTTCCCAAATCACATATGGAGAAACGAGGTTATTCGCCTCAACAACTGCGTTTGTCGAGAGTCCTGCGCGAGCAGCAATACCACCGATAGTATCTCCAGCTTGCACACGGTAAGTACCTGCCTGAACTGGAGCTGTACCCTGCTTTACGGCAATAGGCCGACTACCTAATGCCGGCGACGAGAAAATGAATGATAGAGAAAGGGCGAAAGCAACGCTCACAGAAGCCGCTGCTCTTCTCACAGGAGTGCGCCGACTTTCTCTCATGGCCACCATACCCTTCCTTTTTCAGACAGATCTGCCTCGCTCATCGCTGAGAAGAACCTGATTCATAGCGTATTCAGAGTGTGTAGACCCAAACTCCCGGTCCGCAACACTATGAGGACATCTTCCAAGCAATGCAGGAAACAGGATGAAAAACAACCGTCCGCTTCAGACAGAAACGACTTACGGCGATCATCGACGAAAGGGATGCGCTTCTTAACTCGTTCATCCTGCATCCCCGTAGAACATTCACAAATACGACTCTTTCCGCATTAACCATGATACTTCGATAAATACTCTCAAAAAGGAAAAAGGATGAAAATCATCTCAAAAAAGGTCTGATCTTCCTGAAAAACTACATACAGCAAAAATGAAGCTTCACATACTGGGCAGGTTTCCAGCTTTCGCGCAGGAAAAAAGATTCAAGGACAAAAACAATGGAGCATTATCCCGCTCCCACAGCAAACAACAGACGTCCTGGTCGCACGGCTACCAATGCAGGAAGCCTCCCCGCATCCACCCCGTCAACAAGCAGACGTCCGCTCCCTTTCAGCTCTATTTGTTCCGGATGGTATTCCCGCACAAAGGGATGCGGGAGCCAAGTTCCCCTTGGCATCCGCGGCAACATTCGCCACACTTGCCAGGCAGGACCTTCAAAAACAAACAGGTCCAGTTTTCCGTCACCAGGATGCGCTCTCGGCGCCACATCGAGGTCAGAAACAAACTCCCCGTTACCTATAAGCAGGCCAGATGCTTGGAAAGAACGCTGCACTGATCCCATAGACAAATCGAGAGAACGACGAAACGGTGACAACCCAGCCAGACGCAACGCTTGCCGCCACCGCCCCTTCTTCCCTGCGACCAACCCTGCTATTCGCCCAAAACCCCACCAGACAGCATTCACCGCCTCAACTCTCACTGCTCCCGACGATACGACAGAAACAGTGTCAAGCTGCTCTTCTCCCCCTTTCGCCAGAACCGATGCGTAACGGGATACACCACCTGACATGCCAAAAGAACGAGGAAGACTCGCAGGACCACCAGCGTATCCCACCAGAACACCAGACCACTCCGCAGTTCCAGTCGCGACTGCGAACCAGGCCGGGTCACCTCCTAAACAAGCAAAAAACCGGTTGCCCTCAGCAACAGATTGACGAACTGCCTCGGCCAACTGCCAGGGGTTACGTCGCGACAAGATTTCGACAGGGGGTTCCGGCAACACAGCAAGAAACTCATCAAGTAGCCGGTGACCTGCTCGATCAACAACAAGTACCGGCGCCCCTTGCGTCCGCTGCCATCCTTTTTCCATTAGCTTTCCATTAGCCAAACACCCCGCTCGCCAAACACCCCGCACTAAAAAGATGCAGCACGACGACAAGCACACAAAATTTGCCTCGAGTGCCTTTTCACTGCTCCTCACTTCCCTTTGCCGATTTTCTGCCACGTTCTTCATTGAAAAAGAAATATCCCACGAGGACTGCACCAAAATAGAAAATGGTCATGGGTACGACCATAAAGAGAAGAGTGATTGGATCTTGAGATGGAGTGACAACTGCAGCAAAAGCTGTCGTCCCGACAAGAGCATACCGCCATGTGCCAAAAAGCTGTCGCCAGGTAATCAGCCTTGTTGCCATAAGCAAAACCAGCAACATCGGAAACTGGAAAGTGACACCAAAGGCCAGCATAAGAAAACTAAAAAAACTAAAGTACTCATTTGCTCGCAGCTGAAAATTAAAGTCTTCACCTGCTACGGAAATCAAAAAATCGAGAGCCCTCGGCATCGTGTAATAACCCAAAGCAATACCAACACAAAAAAAGAAAAAAGCAACCGGCACAACAGGAGCAGCCCACCGCTTCTCTCGTTTTGTCAGCCCTGGAGAGATGAATCCCCAAATCTCTCGGAGAATAAACGGCATTGCTATACCAAATCCAGCATAAGCAGAAACCTTCAATTTCACGCTCAAACCTTCAGTTGGATTATCGAGACGAAGCGAACAGTGTTCTACTTGCTCAGCAGTAAACATCGATTCTCCGCGCGCGAAAGCTTCCCGGATCGAATCACACCAAGGATGCAGCATAAATTCAATCAGATGATCGTAAAGAAAAAGCGCCACCACAAACGCCACAAAAACATACACTGCTATACGCAAAATTCGAGAACGGAACTCTTCAAGATGCCCCATGAGCGACATACGGGCTTCAGGGTTGTCTTTGGGTTTGCCGAAACGGAGTGGCAATTTCATCGCGAACGTGCCTCACTCCCTTCTGCTTCTTCTTCTTCTGTACTTTCGTCTGTCTCTTTATCGAAGGAATGCTGCTCTCCCACGACAGGATCAATATTTGCCGTTGCCGAACGCACAGCATTGAGTAGGTCTTCCGAAAAACGACGCGAAACAACCGGAGAAGCCAGAACAGAATCCGGCATAGATAGTCCAGCTACTGACAAACGTCGCGATACTGTGCCTGCTCCACCCACCACTTCTACATCAGGCATGACCGTTTCCGCGACCCCAGATACAAATGAAACAAAAGATTCCTGCTGACCCGGAGGTTTTTCGTCTTCAGCTCTGCGCGCATACGGCGTCTCCATCTCTTCATTACTTCCCGCAACGACAGCAGAAGAGGCAATACCTGCGGAATCAAGACCTCCAGGAGTCTCCAATACTCCCCTCATATCCACAGCATCTCTCAGGTCTTTTCGTATACCGGAAACCTGCTCACGGAAATCCTCAAGATCTGGCATATCACGTAGTTCAGTCTTTACCGCTTCGCTTTGCCGTTTTACTTCGCGGATAGCCTCTCCCAGCTTTCTCGCAGCATCAGGCAAACGCTTGGGCCCTAGAAACACGAGAGCAACAAGAAGAATGACAAAAATCTCAGGAATGCCCAACTGGGGCGACATATTGTCCTCGTTCAATCCAACAGACAAGGGCAGGACCAGCCCCACAACATCAGTCTCACCTTACCCGATCAGAAGGCCAGTCACACAGAGGCTGCTCGCAACTCCATCTCGAGAAAGAGACGCCTCCCAAAAAAGATAATAAGAAGATATACTACTATAAACAAGCGACCCTGACATACAACCTTCTTTACCCCAAAAATCCCCCGGCGTTATCGCATCCCAGAAAAAACCATACAAACTCTACCCTTGTACAGATTTTTTCGCTCCCCGCCAAATCTCGCCCTTTTCCAAGATCTGCTCGCATCAGGGTCCTCGCGCAAAATATTCGCTCAGACCACAGAAAACAATTTAGGCCAGAATCTGTTCCATCCAATCGTCCCGCTGCAATACAAGATGGAAATCCAGAATATCATCGTAATTGATACGAGCACCTCCTACCTCTTCGTAGAGTTCTGCAGGAAGATGCCAAATACGTAATTCTACCCCGCCGGCCACGAGTAATTGCACAATACGATCTTCAGCTGCCTTCGAGACGCGCATCTTGCACGAAGGACACTGGAAACAATAAGAACCTGACCGATCTTCCGCGCAGATCCGCACTTGCATCGCCTCGCGAGAAATGACGACATCCCCACAGTCTGGACATGTTGCGCGAATATTCATCGTCCCACAAATCCTTCCGTGCCCTTTGAGGTGTTCTTTGAAACGGCATCTTCCACCCAGAACTTAAGCGCAGTCCCCATCAAACTGTCACAGAAAATACAACATCCACTACATAAAGCAGGTCCCTCAAGAAGATCAGAAAAACAACCGAAAAAAGCGAAAAGCCTTCCAGCGTACACTATTTTCTCCGAAAAGAGAAACTCGCAGAAGTATGAAAACCGCTTCACAGACAGCGCAAACAACGACCGACTATTCCACAGCACTCTCCCGCGCCATCGCTGCCTTGATAAGACAACCAGAACATGCTCTCCAATGCATCTTGCAACAGACAGGCGCCCTATTTGGTACGCAACATGTCGGCGTCTTTCGCATGAGCGCTCGGGGCACTCTACTTCCCGTTGAAGGAAGTACTGACTCCGACATGCTCCATGCTGCACATAACGCCTGGAAATCTCAAACTATCTTCTCATTCTCGCCAGACACTCCGAAACCAGCATCTCCTGGTTCGGCCTCCCCCGGCAAATCAACAACAGAAACCCGCGGTCTGATCGTGGCTGCACCTGCACAGTTACACAACCGCCTCGTCGCTGTTCTTACTATCTATGTTCCTTCACTCTCGAAAAAAACTCCTCTCTCCCCCCAACACCAAACACTCCTTAAAAGTTTCGCGGATCTCACCGCACTCACTTTTCAGCGAGCACAAGCAAAAGACATCGAATCAGTACTTAGTGTCAATGACCGGATCAACACTCTCGAAACGATCCAAGACCTCCTCACAATCCTCACAGACGAGATCCAAACTACTCTGCGAGGAACAGGCAGTTTGGCGTACTTGTTTCACGAAGATACGCAAGATATAGAAACCGCTCTTTTCCAGTCGCTGCCCCGCGATGTTGTCGAAGCCACACTACAAAACCCCGCCTTTACTGCCTTGTATCAATGCAGTAGTGCACAGGTAGACACACCTTCTAGAAACGGCCCATTTCACGCTTTCCTCAACGTCGCCAACGCCATCGTAACGGTCCCTTTACGCTTTCAAAACAAGACCATCGGTCTTGTTTGCATTAGCCTGCAAGACGCGGCACTTCCTGATCCCGACCTCCTCAACCTCCTCGCTCTTCTTGGTCGCCAAGCCGGAACCGCAGTATGTGCCACAAGGTTACGCGAAAAAAACACTTCCCAAAACGCCCTACTGACTGGTCTCGCTTCTGCTCTCACTAACCCACTCATCATTGCAGACAAACATGGGCGATTTCGGCTGATTAATTCTGCTGCGGAAATCGCACTCAACGTATCGAACGACTTCGAATACGAACATCGAATCGAAAACCGACTTCCTCATGGCTTAGATAAAATGCTTCTAGAGGGAGAACCAAGAACTCTTGACGTTCATCTTGTAAACCCAGTTCCCCGCCATTATCGAGCACAAATCACCGAAGCAACTGTAAAAAATGGCGAAAATATAGGACGCTTTCTCCTGCTCACAGACCAAACATCTATTGAGAAGGCACAAAGAACTCAAGCCGACTTCGTCTCCATCATCGGCCACGAGTTACGCACTCCACTCACTCTTGTAAAAGGCTTTACAAGAACTCTGATTCGGCGAGGAGAACATCTTCCCCCCGATACCGTGAAAGAAGCGCTCAAAGCCATCGAAACACACGCGCAGCGCCTCGACCACCTTATTGAAGATCTGCTCTTTCTTGCCCAAGAAGAACACGAGCCACCGGCACTCCATTGTGAAGAAGCCGATCTCGTGTCTTTTACACGGGACTATGTGAAAATCGTTGCCCAACGTAAACATCAGGAACAACCAGATCGGAAAATCCTTTTCCGATCACACATCCCAGACCTCTCTCTGCTGTTCGACCGGGCCAAAATCGCAAGAATTCTCCACCATCTCATTGACAACGCGCTAGAGCACTCCGAGGACACTGTCACTATTGAAATCCGAAACGAACACCCGTATGCCAGGATCTCAATAGAAGACCAAGGAATTGGCATCTACTCCGGTGATCTCGAAATCATTTTTAACCGTTTTACTCAAGGCAACAGATCTTCATCTCAGGAGCACAAAGGCATGGGAATCGGCCTCCATATCTGCAAACGGCTCGCCGAAGCCCACGGTGGCGATATCAACGTGAAATCCAATCTCGGCAAAGGATCCCAATTTAGCTTACTGCTTCCCATAGAAAAGAGTTCTCCTCCCATCGAGGAAACCACGATCAGAACATCCGAATCGAAAAAGAACACAAAAAAAAAGTCAACCCAATGCTGACCCCGCAGCTGCCCAATCAAACCGACCTCACCATCACCACAAACACTTAAAAGTCACAACTGGCCAGATCGAGTCGGATCGAGCGTTCTGCAGCTCCTCCAGAAAATACCCGAGTATTTTCTCTTAGTCCTCGCTCGTTTTGTCTTCACGCACCGCATCATAAAGCGCACGAGTCACCTGGGCCCGCTCCCGCCATGCGCGATCTAGATAAAGGGGCGCAAGCACTTCGGCATCCGGACCAATTTGACACAATAACGACACCAGACGCATCTCGTGAGGAACAGAAAGAACAATCCGAAGACGCCCATCTCCCAGATAATCACACTCATCAAAGGGGTATTTCTCAGCCACCCAACCACTGCCAGGAGGAAACAAGAGTACAGTCTGCAAATGATCTGCAACAGATCGATAGCCGAACTCCTCCCATTGTCGGTCTTCTACAAACCGCTCACCTGTATGCCGGAAATCTCGCATTCGATCAACCCGTAATGTCCGAAGCCCATTTGCCAAACGACACCAAACATCGAGATACCAGACTCCCTGCTCCATGAAAAGACGACCAGGCTCAACCTCTCGTTCTTGTTCAACATCGCGGGAATAAGACCAGTAACGAACGTTGAGGACCTGACGCCCTCGCACTGCAGCCTGCAACAAGTCAAGCCTGTCGTCCACACGATGAGCAGCGACAGCAAGATTCGCAGCACCGAGTACATCGGACAACTTCTCGGCCGCACTCGTCAGCTCCAGCGCATCAGAGAAATCCGCAAAGGCAAGTGCCATTCGCGCGCTCAAAAGCGAACGCAAGGCTTCTTCTCGCGAAATTCCCGACGAACGGGTCAAAGGTTTCACCCCGAAAAGCCACACACGATCTTCGCGAATCTCCACCTCGAAAAGATCACCTGGAGCATAGGGAGGCAATCCACAAAGAAAAAGAAGTCCAAGGTCATCAAAAAAAGCATGCCGATCGAGAGAAAAATGTCGGCAAACATCACTGACCAAAACTCCTGGACGAGCCGCTAAAAAAGAAGCTATCGCCAAAATACGCCGCATACGACGCAAAGTGCGATTCCCCTGAGAATCAGCTTCCTCGCCCACTTTCCCCGCTCCATTCATTGGGAACTGCCCTATTCCTACCTATACGACAACCGCCCCACTTCCTAGACACCGATGTCTTCCTCGCTCCATCAATCACACAGATCTCCACTATCCAGCTCCGCCCCCAACTGATCTGCTTCAGGGTAACCTGCGCCAACCGGCCTCACCTCAAGCCCATCAAAAGGAGGAATTTCCCTCAGAGAAAGCCGAGAATTCGCCATCTCATCAAGACGCCGGCAAACCTCGGCACGAAGACTGGCGGGAGCAAGAAGAATCACACGGTCAAGCAAAGAAAGGACCCAAGAGAGGAAAGCTTCCTCATGACGGACAATGACTTGTAATACCGGCCAGTTTGTACCCTCGACCACAATATTCTGGCCCGTTTCACGACCCTGAGCTTGAGGGCCGACCCACCACATCCATTCGGGGTCCACAGCCATACGAACCAAAATCTTGGGTCCTGTCCCAATGGACCAGCCGCAGTCGGGAACCGGAGCGAAGGTCTGTGCAGTAGGAAATGCAAAAGCATGTGCTCCTCCAGACGAAACATCCCCTTTCACACGATCCAAGCGAAACGTCCGAAGATCGCCAGAATCCAAGTCCAGACCAGTGACGTACCATCTTCCACGGCGAAAAGCTAGTCCGTACGGATGAATCTGTCTGCGAGACACTGCCCCCGTCGTGCCAGAACGGTATGCAAACACCAACTGCCTACAATCCGAAACCGCACGGAGAAACACCTCCAATAGCTTAGGAGGAGAAGGCAAAGACTGTGCCGCGCGTGCATCATCTCGAGGTTTTTGCTCTGAAGAGTCTGCAGGAGAAACCTTGCCGGCACAAGCAACACTTGCAATATTCGTCGCCGGCGTTTCCACTTCCATAGAGTCGTTTGGCAAGTAGCCCCAAACGGCAGCTGAAGCAACTGCCAGTGCGCTCTTTTCTTCCAAGGTCAAACCAGGATCTGTGACGAAATTCCCCACCGGAAGGCGATAGCCTATATTTCCAGGAGCAAAACCCCTTAAAGTATCAATACTCTCAGCCTGTAAAGAAAAACCTAGATCACGCAATACGACCTTATCCCGCTCAAACAAGCGGCGCGCAGCTTCCGCGGAAGTGTCATAGCCAGGCACTTGCTCCACAATCTCACGTTGCGACAAAGGCCGACTCGTATCTGACAAAAGCGCTATCAGATTGACAAGACGCTCAAGACGACGCACAGAGGGAATCTCCCTTGTCAAAAAAAATCGGCGGCGAGAACAGGGCTCAGTTTCAGCCCCTCGCCCATATCTCCCCGAAAAAAGAGGCAGATTCCCCACAGAAATCAAAAAACTCTTTCCCAAGAGAAATACGAAGACATATTATACCTGACAGAAGGAAGACAGGTTCCGAAAACCGAAATCCGTCACCAGTTTCACCCCTCAAACAACAGAGGAGTAGGGTCTTCCCTTATGGAGGTTGCAATGCCCTCTGATTATCGAGGAAAAATCAAGGGAGACCCCAGGCTCATCACCATCCTCACCGATGTCATACACCGAGGTTTCCCTCACAAGCATCAGTACGCGCCCATCACCCCCCTTGAAATCCGATGGAACAATCGGCTGCGTTCCACTGTCGGGCGGGTTTATTGGGGAGGACCTCTCACTCTCATAGAGATTTCTCCCACCTACCATCGGGCCCACCCTGACGAACTCATCGAAACCATCACCCACGAGTTCGCGCACGTTCTTCACCCCGATGTTGGACACGCAAAACCTTGGCAAGAAGAATTCTCCCACGCTCTCGAACGCCTCGGCATACCGGTACCCTCACGCCTCTCAACAGCGCGCCATCCCGCCCCACACCACGGACGATACCTTTGGCTTTGCATAGCCTGCGGTAACACCGTGGGAAAGCGTTCTCGCCGGGCACCACAAGAAGTGGCCATGCGAAGCACCTGTTGCCAAGCTCCCATCTTGGTTCACGACTGCCAAACAGGACGTATCGCGCCCGAACGTCGACACAAAGTAAGCTGCCGCCAATGCCAAGTACACTACCGAGCATACAACCACATCGAAGACGCGCAACGTTTTGCGGGACGGCATCAATGCCAGTGCGGCCAAAAGCTCACCATCCAACGACCACTCACAAAATAACCTAGACAGTCCCAGCACTTTCCTTACAACAAACCCCAACGTCTCCATAAAAAGATTTTCGTTTCGTAGAGAAGTTTCCGAACTCCGTCGACAAGGAGGGATTCCGTCCGGCCAAACACCCTCCTTCCATTTCAGGTTGCAACCCCTGACACCGAAATACCTTGACATTTTAGTACTTTAATTCGGTAATCCCAAAAAAGAGAGAAGAAGGAAGCTCATTGATGAGCTTCCTTCGACGATTCCTGTTCGAGAAAAACAACAGGTGGCAAAGAAATAGCCGCATCGGACACCAAAGCACCTAAGCGCGCTCCTGCAGACGCAGCAGCCTCCCAAAAGAGTGGGTCTTCGTCAACGCCCCGTCCCATAGAACGTGGCACAACCCCAGCTTGCTCGAGCGGGACACGCCACTCCCCCGTCACCGATGAGACAATCTCATAACGGTCAGCAACTCCCTCAGACAACAGTTTCTCGGACAACAGCTCCCCCATTGCTCCAGAGGGCACTGCAATCTCACCAATCCGTCGACCAGGACTGCCAAAAGTAAAAGCCGTCATCGTATGATGACTCACTCCCCTGTGCCGTACACGCTGATCCGCCTCGCTTGCCCGCACAACCCCGACAGGCATGCCCTTTACACCAGCAACTGTCTCCATAAGAGCAGCCACTTCAAGCGCACTAAAACCCATCTTAGTACCAGTTCCCACGACACCAGGGCCCATCCCCACCACTACAGCATCGGCTTCACACACATATCGGGCCACAAGCAAACCCGACGCCACAGTCACCGATTCATACTCGCCACCAAAAGCCTGGCCAGTACTTACTGTGGTACACAAAAGATCATACGCTCGTAGTTGGGAGACAAGATCAGAAAGAGTCAAAGGGAGAGAGGCCGCGTCCGTCATCACATAAGCAAGACGAGCACCAGGCGCACTCGCTGCAAAAGCTCCCGCTACTGCCGCAATTTGCGAATGAAGACCACATACGGCAACAGGCATACCGTCCACTGTATCGACAGTGGCCAAAAGATCGTGATGAGAAGACTCCTGCGACGAGGCCGCCAAAACCGGAGTCTGACAAGAAGAATAACGCATCTTCATGATATGGCCGGCAGGAACAGAGGCAATCTCTCTATTCGACAAATTCCAGTGGACGATATGCCAGCCACCAGTACCTAAACCGAGTTCAACTGCAGAAGTGTTACAGACAATCTCATCATTTACTGCCACAGCACCAAGCAAATCTGTGTAATTCACAGCCTTACTCGGCGCCTTCTCACCATCGAGCAAAACAGTAAGACGTTGAAGACCAGGACGCGTAGAAAGAATGGACTGGACGAATCCAGTACGAAAAGTAGGCATGCCTCCGACCCTAGTCAAAACAGGCAGTCTCCCTCCCACAACACGCCTTCAAGAAACCCCAACCCCCAGTCACCCCAGAGCCCAGGCGACAACCCAGAACGACAACCCAGGCCCGACCCCACAAACCCATGGGTGCACTACCCGCAACCAACCACCGAAACCGCACCCAGACCTCGGGTTGGAAAACAACGGTGATGTCCTCAAAGAAAAACAATCCGTCTACGAAAAACAGTGACGGCCTAGAGAAAACAAGGATCTGTGTAGATGATGAGGTGCGCGGAAAAAGGAGCAAGTACGCACACTACACACCCAAAAAAAAACAACTACCACCCAGGAAGATTCAGAGAGAGGCGATCAGGCGTTCCACGCGTTCGTCATGTGCTTTGAAGGGATCTTTGCAGAGGACGGTTCGCTGGGCTTGGTCATTCAATTTTAAATGCACCCAATCAACGGTGAAATCCCGTTTGCGTTCTTTCGCATGCTTGATGAATTCTCCCCGCAATCTGGCCCGCGTTGTCTGGGGTGGATGCAGTACAGCTTCTTCGATATCTGCATCGTGGACGATCTTTTCGACCATTCCTTTACGCTCTAGCAGGTAGTAGAGGCCGCGCTTTCGATTGACATCGTGATAAGCCAAATCCATCATCGCCACTTTTGGGTGCAAAAGAGAAATATTGTCCCGAGCTTGCACTGCTTCAATCATTTGGTGCTTCGCAACCCAGTCGCATTCTCGATTCAAACGAAGAGGATCTTTCTCCAGCCATGTCATGACGTGTTCCCACATCGAAAGGGCTTTATGTTCCAAAGGCGTCAAGTCATGCGTTTCAGCATATTGCAGAGCAGCTTCGAGGTTTTCGGATTGCAACTCCAGCGCAGAGGCCTCTTTCCCGTTTACAAGCCGTACTTTACGAGAGCACGTAATGTCGTGGCTGATCTCCCGAATAGCACGGATTGGGTTTTCGAGAGTTTGATCCTTCATCGAGATATTGTCCTCGAGCATATGGAGCAGAAGCGCCGTCACGCCTACCTTAAGAAAGGTAGTGTATTCACTCATGTTGGAATCGCCCACAATCACATGGAGCCTACGGTATTGCTCGGCATCAGAATGCGGCTCATCTCGTGTGTTGATAATGGGCCGGCTTCGCGTAGTGGCTGAAGAGACTCCCTCCCAGATGTGTTCCGCTCGCTGGCTCAAGCAGAACATCGCCCCACGAGCAGTTTGCAAGACCTTCCCAGCACCTGCCCAAATCTGGCGGGTCACAAGATATGGGATCAGAACATCGGCATAGGATTGAAATTCTCCGCGACGACTCATGAGATAGTTTTCATGGCAGCCATATGAGTTGCCCGCAGAATCCGTATTATTCTTAAAAAGGTAAATCTCGCCCCGTATTCCTTCTTCTTGCAGTCGTGTCTCGGCTGAAGAAAGAAGGCGCTCAAGGATTCGTTCCCCGGCTTTGTCGTGACATACCAAGTCGTAAATCGAGTCACATTCAGGCGTAGCGTATTCGGGGTGGCTGCCCACATCGAGATAGAGCCGTGCTCCGTTTTCCAAAAAAACATTGGAAGAACGTCCCCACGAAACCACTCGGCGGAACAAATATCGTGCCACCTCGTCAGGACTTAGGCGCCTTTGCCCTCGCAAAGTGCACGTAACTCCGTATTCATTCTCCAGGCCAAAAATACGTCTCTTCAAACTATCTGAAAGTCTATGTGCTCTTGAGAGGTCTCACGCCCTCTTCCTTGAAAGTCATGAAAAATCTCACGAGCATCAGCACGATTTACCGATTTCCCATCACCCGACATGCCAACAGAAAATATCCTTTCCCACGAGTTGGACGACGAAAAGAGTCCCAGCTTCGCTGATCTCTCTTGCGATACTGCCCTCTGTTTTGCAGCATCTCTCTCCCATTTTCCCAACGCGCAGCTCGTCCGGAGAGAGGGTGTTCTACGATATGGATCATGATGAAAGCCGTAATCCTCTTGAAACGCAGACAAGGAAGCACACACGAGAACTTCCTGTTGAACCTCAATATCTACCTTCGACCTTTGATCACCTCGCTGCCAGGAGTTTCTCGCATCGTGGTATCTGAAGCTGTAGCTGGTCCTGGTGGAACTCCCGCATACGATGCCATGGCTGAACTTTGGTTCGAGGACCTCGACGCTGTACGCCAGCTTGTCGCTTCTCAAGAAGCACGCGACACTGAAAAAGCAATGGAGCAGTTCGTCAATATGGACGCTTATACAACCTTCTTGAGCAGGGAACACGAAATCAGTCTTCCAAACTGACCAAGTACTTTCCAGGAAAGATCTCATAGGTTCATGCCTCGTGGAGCGAGGAGAAAAAGCGAGATCGGGAACAATCACGAAAAAGATGGAAAAAAGGAAAGGAAAAAACTATTCCTCTTCTCCTGTTCTTTCAGGTTCCGCTTGAGAAGCACCAAAAATCTCTGTCAAAGCCGCCTCATCAAAACGGCGGAAGCATCGCCTCTCCAGCGAAAAGTCGAGCATCGCCACTTCAAAATCGGCCATTTTGATGGGCCGCGATACGTGATTTGCCATCGCTTGCACGATGCGACAAAAGGCTTCAGACATGCTGAGGTCTTTTTCGTAGTGCGCTGTAGCTTTTACGTGCAGATCCTCAGCAGCACCACCCATAGTGATAATTCCTGTCTCATCTGAGATCTGACCGTCAAAAGTGACACGGTACAAACGATTGACACTGTCTGGGTCATTTTTGTCTTTGACCTCTGCGATGAGTATTTCCACCTCCCAAGGCTTCAACTCATGTGTGAATGTCGCACCAAGCTGTTGTGCGTAGGTTCCGGCAAGTGAACGGGCCGTCACATCATGACGACTATAGGAATATCCTGTGACATCAGCCTTCCGTATTCCGTAAACGCGCAAAGCCTCAAATTCGTTGTAACGACCAACAGCAGCGAAAGCAATGCGATCGTAGATTTCGGAGACTTTATGGAGAGTTCGCATCGGATTCTCAGCGATGAACAGGATTCCTTCTAGGACTTCACAGATGACAATGGACCTGCCACGAGCTATCCCTTTCCGGGCATACTCAGCCTTGTCCGCCAGTACTTGCTGGGGAGAAACATAAAAAGGCGTCGTCATTCAGTTGTCACCCCTCATCAGTGTATCGAACGCGCAATGATGCCAAGTGGCGGTCAACAATACCCGCTATTTCTTCATCATCAACGGTCTTAATACCGTCTCCAGTTACTACCGAAATATTGGGATAAATCTGCCGCAACAGATCCGGTCCACCGGTAGCCACGTCTTCGTCAGCAGCATCAATCAAAGCGCCTAGCACTATCTCAAGAGCTTCCACCCGCGACAGGTTTTCATGCCAGTTCTGTTTTATATAGGAACGAGCATGTGTTCCGCCCGATCCTGTGGCATAAAAATCGCTATCTTCGTAGCGGCCGCCAGTGACATCAAACTTATAAATACGTCCTACTTTTCGCGACAAGTCATAACCAGCGAAAAGCGGCACGACCGACAGCCCCTGCATTGCCAAGGGGAGATGTTGGCGAACCATTTCTCCTAGCCGATTTGCTTTTCCATCGAGAGATAGCCGGCGTCCTTCTATCTTTTCGTAATGTTCGAGTTCCACCTGATAAAGACGCACTAGTTCGATAGCAGGACCAGCTGCCCCTGCTATCGCGACAACCGAATAATCATCAGCAGAGAATACTTTCTCGATTGTGCGATTCGCGATGGAAAAGCCCTCGGTCGCGCGGCGGTCACCCGCCATCACGACACCTTCCGCGAACCGTAATGCCAGAATCGTCGTGCCATGAGGAGTGAGTTGGGCTGCGTCCTCAAGTAAACTAAAACGTTCAATTACGGCAGTGTCGTGGGTTGCATGAAAGTAACTCGAGAAAGAGGAGTGAAGACCCCAACGCAAGGATCTGAACGAGGAGTTCGGCTCGTAATTCTCCACGATATTGTCACTCCCCACCTTTCTGGATGTAATTACGGACGAACTCTTCAGCGTTCTCTTCGAGAACATTGTCGATCTCGTCAAGAAGATCGTCGATATCTTCTTTTAGCTTTTCCCCACGATCGCCGGCTTCGACGTCATCCTGCTCGACTTCTGTTTCTTCCCTTTTGCGACGCACCTGGCGTCGCTCTTGTTCAGACATCGGATACTCCTGCTATGCCTCTGTCTCCGCCCCATGACGCTCCGAGAGCGTTGCAGATACCCCATAAGAAATATCGGCATCCACTACTCAGACCGTAGTCTATGACATTTCCGTACTTCTACGATTTAGTCATGAAGTCAATTTCTCGATCAGTTCCGCTGGAGTGCGGCACTCATCGAGTAAAGCTCCTACAGCGCTTTTTGTTCCCCGCGTCGGATCTAGCATCGGAAGACGCTGCAAAAGATCCTCCTCCGTGTCAAACACGAGAGAGTCCCAATTGGCTGCGACAATTGACGAAGAGAAGCGATCAAGGCAACGTCCTCGAAAATAGGCTCTTGTACTCTCTGGAGGAACACGAATAGCCTCTACAACTGCCTCTTCAGACACAAGCGTCTCCAAACGTCCCGTTTGCACAAGACGGCGCGCAAGACCCTTCTTGGGGTTAACATCACTGTACTGCAGGTCGATCATGCGGAGCTTGGGACTATCCCAAGAAAGATCATTTCGCTCACGATATGCCTGAATTAAAGCCAACTTCGAGGGCCAGTCCAGCACCCCATTCAGGCGCATCGGGTCCACTTCAAGAGCGGTCAAAACCTGTTCCCAACGAGTCATGATCTCGTCGGCACAAGGGTCTGGGTCTTCGTCGCGCTCTTTCAAATACTTTTTCACTTTCTCAAAGTAGCCCCACTGAATTTCAACGGCAGTCGCAGTGCCCCCATCACTCAACTGTACGATCTGACGGCATGTAGGGTCATGGCTGATGTCGCGCATCGCCCCCACAGGATTGAGCAGCCCTATAGGCTCGATCTCCATGTCTTCAATCATGGAGAGAACAAGCGCTGTCGTCCCGATCTTAAGAAAAGTCGAAACCTCACTCATGTTGGCATCTCCCACAATGACGTGGAGGCGGCGCCATCGAGAAGGATCGGCATGGGGTTCGTCCCGAGTGTTCACGATGGGACGCTTCAAAGTGGTTTCTAGGCCCACTTCTTCTTCAAAAAAATCGGCTCGAGCGCTTATTTGATAGTTGCAAGCAGGCTGGCCATGTTCGGATCCCACTTTTCCTGCGCCCACAACAACTTGACGCGTGGCAAAGAAGGTCAGCATGTGGGAAACAATGGTAGAAAAAGCCACAGATCTATTGAGCAAATAGTTCTCGTGCGTCCCGTAGCTGTTTCCTTTCCCGTCTGAATTATTCTTATAAACGACAATACGCTCGCCTGGAGGGAGAACTCGCTGCACAGCAGCAACAGATCTCGCCAAAATGAGTTCACCGGCACGATCGTAAAGGACAGCCTCAAGTGGGGTAAGAACTTCTGGGGAAGAGTATTCCGGGTGCGCGTGGTCCACATAGTATCGGGCACCGTTCGTAAGGACTACGTTGACAAGATGCGTTTCGATTTCCGGCGGACTTGCCCCGTCTATCATGTACCCACGGGCATCTCGTCCCGGAGACTCGTCATCAAAGTCCCAGCGGACACGGCGCGCCTCAGTATCAGCATAACTGTTAATAAGGAGGCTAGATCCCACGACTGGGTTGAAATCTCCTTGGCCAATGATGGTGATGCCGTACTCGGTTTCAATGCCACAGATCTTAGGAAAAGCCAACGGACATCTCTCTTAAGTTGTCAACGGATCTTGATCTCAAAAAATCCGTTATTTGAATCCTCTGCGATTAGAGAACTCATTCAAAGCCTAATAGCAGAACACACTCCTGGCAGGACATCTACAAGAAGATACGCTGTCTACTCGCAGCTGGGAAAAACATAAGAATACACGCTGAATTTTTAGGGATGCATCGGGAAAAAAGAAATCCCCCGAAAAACCCCAGAAGCCGAAGAAAGCTCCCTGCTTCGGCTTCTGCTGGATTCTCACAAGTACTGACCGGTCGTACTCACTGTGTCAATCGACTTCCCACCTGCGAATTCGCCTTCTCCCTGGTTTACAAGGGTACGAACGTACACGATACGCTCTCCCTTCTTTCCAGAGATTTTGGCCCAGTCATCTGGATTCGTGGTATTCGGCAGGTCTTCGTGTTCTTTGTACTCTTGCTTCACCGCACGCAACAGGTCAGAAGTACGAATCCCCTCTACCCCATTGTCGAGTGTGCGCTTGATCGCATATTTTTTCGCACGGGCCACAATATTCTCGATCATGGCACCGGAAGCAAAGTCTTTGAAGTACAAGGTCTCTTTGTCACCATTCGCATACGTGACTTCAAGAAAACGCGTGACGTCATCTTCCGCATACATTTGTTCGACAGTCTCGTCGATCATGAACGTTACGCAGCGTTTGCGGTTCCCCTTCGCCCTCTCGAGTTCCACAGAATTCAAGGGGAGTTCTGGCCGCAAATAAAGAGCAAAAATCTCCTTCCCTGCCTCTCTGCCAGGACGTTTGATCTTGATCTTCACGTCGAGGCGACCGGGACGCAAAATAGCTGGGTCAATGAGGTCTTCACGGTTTGAAGCACCAATCACAATCACGTTTTGCAGAGATTCGACCCCATCGATTTCTGCTAGCAATTGTGGGACAATCGTGGATTCCACATCTGAGCTAATCCCTGATCCCCGCATCCGGAACAAAGAATCCATCTCGTCGAAGAAGACGATAACGGGCACGCCTTCTTGGCTCTTCTCCCTCGCACGCTCGAAAATGAGGCGGATCTGACGTTCTGTCTCTCCCACATATTTGTTGAGGAGCTCAGGCCCCTTGACGTTCAAAAAGTAGCTCCGAGTATTTTCATTCCCCGTCACAAGAGCCACTTTTTTTGCGAGACTATTCGCCACAGCCTTGGCGATCAGCGTTTTCCCGCAACCAGGAGGACCGTAGAGGAGTATGCCCTTCGGGGGCTTCAGCTGGTGAGCACGAAACAGATCCGCGTGCAAATACGGCAATTCTACAGCGTCACGAATCTCTTCGATCTGAGCCGCCAACCCACCGACATCGTCATAGGCAATGTCGGGGACTTCCTCCAACACAAGTTCTTCCACTTCAGGACGTTCAAGGCGTTCAAGAAGAAGATTGGATCGCTGGTCATAAAGCAGCGCATCGCCAACACGGAGATGAATGTCAGAGTCAAGAAGACTGTCGCCAAAGCACGCGACACGCTCTTCATCTGCCCGCATCAAAATGAGCGCTCGTTGCTCATCGATAATCTCTTTCAGCGTCACAACCTCGCCCAGAAGCTCATACCCCCTGGTTTCAATAACATTGAGAGACTCGTTAAGCACCACTTCTTCGCCTTTGCGAAGCTGCTTCACTTCGACAGTTGGATGCACTCCAACCCGCATCTTCCGTCCAGCGGTGAAGACGTCAGCTGTGCCGTCCTCATTGGGCTGGAGAAAAACACCGAAGCCATTCGGAGGCTGTGTCAGTTTCTCAACTTCATCACGCAAATGGGATATTTGGTCCCGCGCTTCGCGCAAAGTAGCAGTGAGCTTGTCATTTTTCCCAACAGCTTGTTGCAACTGAGCACGCGCCTCTTGCAGACGTTGCTCAAGAA